>Ga0105244_10000032_pt1 | contig 177217 bp, 165 predicted proteins | sample KBSM44metaG_FD_80423 | JGI IMG/M metagenome (GOLD analysis project Ga0105244, IMG submission 80423) | Miscanthus rhizosphere microbial communities from Kellogg Biological Station, Michigan, USA - KBS M4-4 metaG | ecosystem: Host-associated > Plants > Roots > Rhizosphere > Soil | place...
GTGTAATGAAAACTAGATAAAGCTTGTTCTTATGGAATATAAATACTGATGAGGATAATATAAAATGAGGATCGTAATAATACGAAGCCTGAAAATCCGGAACTCAAATATCAAAAAACAGAATGCGAAACTCTAAACATGTAACTCAAAACCCAAACCCCGAATTCATCATTCATCATTCATCATTCATCATTCATCATTCATCATTCATCATTTATAATTTATAATTCATCATTTGCCTTCTCCCCTAGCCCTGATAGAAATGGTTACCCCGCAGCATGGGTTGGAGAGTGGATGGGTTGGAGCGCTAGAGAGCCGCTGGCGTGAGGAGTATGAATGGATAGCAGGAAATAGCTCCTGAAAAAATAAATGCCCATTTTCTATAGACAGTCATAAATAATAAAGGTGGTACATTATATAATATATAAGAGGAAACAGCATTAGTAAAAACTGTTTGTACCTCATGATTCACCTTTTCAACTGTAACAATAGATGTAATAATGATAAAAAAGAGTCAACACTTTTTTTTGATTCCTTACATTTGTAGTGCATTCCGGTTTCTAAGGAATGAAATGAGTTTTATATATGACAGACAGACAACATAAGGAAACGGTACATACAGATAAAAACCAATACGAATATATTACGGTAACACATGACGAAAATAACGTCAGAATCTATACTTTGAAAAATGGATTAAAGGTTTTTCTTGCTCAAAATTTTGATGCTCCAAGGATACAGACCTTCATTCCCGTAAGGACAGGAAGTAATAATGATCCGGCTGATAATACAGGGCTGGCTCATTATCTGGAGCATATGATGTTTAAAGGAACTTCTCGTATTGGAACTCAGAACTGGGAAAAGGAAAAGGAACTTCTCGACCAGATCTCAGCATTGTATGAAGAGCATAAAGCAGAACAGGATTCTGAAAAGAAAAAGGAAATCTATAAAAAGATTGATGAAGTTTCTCAGGAAGCCAGTCAATACGCCATTGCCAATGAATATGACAAAGCGATTTCTTCTCTGGGAGCAAGTGGAACCAATGCCCACACCTGGTTTGATGAAACAGTATACAAAAATAATATTCCGAACAACGAGCTTGAAAAATGGCTGAAAATAGAAAAGGAAAGGTTTTCTGAAATTGTACTTCGTCTTTTCCATACCGAGCTGGAATCTGTATATGAGGAGTTCAACAGGGCGCAGGACAATGACACAAGGCTTGTGAGTTCTGAACTGATGGATGCTCTTTTTCCTACTCATCCTAATGGACAGCAAACGACACTGGGAAGGCCGGAGCATTTGAAAAATCCTTCAATGAAGGCTATTCACAAATATTTCGATGAATATTATGTTCCTAATAATTATGCCATGGTATTGGTTGGGGATCTTGATTTTGATAAGACCATTCAGTTAATTGATCACTATTTCGGTACATTACCTTATAAGGAACTTCCTAAGAAGACACCAATTATTGAACAGCCCATTACAAAAGTTGTAACAAGAACAGTGAAAAGCCCTACTACTCCACGCACTCAGCTGGCATGGAGAACAGAAAGCTATGGAACAAGAGAAGCTATGCTGGCGGATGTGATAGCGAATATACTCAGCAACAGAGGGGAAGCCGGATTACTGGATCTGCATATTAATCAGACTCAGAAAATGCTTTGGGCTCAGGCTTTTTCTGTGGGATTAAGACAGTATGGATATTTTTCCATCGTTGCTGTTCCTAAAGAAACACAAACCCTGGAGGAAGCAAAGAATATGGTACTGGACGAAATTGAACTGATCAAGAAAGGAGATTTCCCGGACTGGATGCTGCCCGCCATCATTAATGATTTCAAACTTCAGAGAATGAAAGGCCTTGAAACGGCTGAAGGTCTTGCTACCACACTCTATGATTCTTATATAAAAGGAAGAACCTGGGAAGAAGAATTGAATGAAATGGATGAGTATGCTTCTTTCACTAAGGATGATATTGTGAATTTTGCCCATGATTTTTTCAAAGAAAACTATGTGGTTATCAATAAAGAAAAAGGGGTAAATGACAAATTGATCAGGGTTGACAACCCGGGAATCACTCCTGTTAAAATCAACCGTGATACACAATCTGAGTTTTTAAAAGATATTTTAGCAGATAAAACTGAGGATATTAAACCTGAGTTTATCGATTATCAGAAAGAAATCATCACGGATCAGCGTAACGGAAAGAAACTAAGCTTTGTAAAGAATAAGTATAACGATATTGCTCAGCTGCATTTTATTTTTCCTTTGGGAAGTGATAACGACAGAGATCTAGGAATTTCTACTCAACTTCTGCAGTATTTGGGAACAGATACCCATTCACCGGAAGATTTGAAAAAGGAATTTTTCAAAATAGGAATCAGCAATGATTTTAAAACAACAAACAACCAGTTGATTATATCTCTAAGCGGACTGGAAGAAAATATAGAAAAAGGAATTGCTCTTTTACAGCATTGGATGCAGGATGTAAAACCTGATCAGGAAATCTACAATCAGTTTGTGGGTACCGTACTGGAAAACCGCCAGGCGATCAAGAAAGACAAAAACCGTATTATAACTGCTTTAAACAATTACACAAAACTGGGCAGCAACTCACGTTTTACAGATGTCATTTCCAGGGAAGAGCTTGAAAGCAGCAATCCTGAAGTATTCACAGACAGAATGAAAAAGCTTTTCAAATATCCTTACCAGGTATTTTTCTACGGTAAAAATTTTGAAAACTTCAAAGAATATATCGGTCAGTATATAGAAACTGAGAGCCTTCAGATACCGGAAGCCAAGCAATATCCGGAACCTGCAACAGGAGGAAATGTCAATTTCATCAACTATGATATGGTTCAGATGGAAATGAGCAAGATTGGTAAAGGAAACGAAGTGAACCCGCTTCATTTTGGAAAGATCAATGTTTTCAATGAATATTTTGGAAGAGGATTATCTTCAATTGTTTTCCAGGAGATGCGTGAAAGTAAAAGTCTTGCCTACTCAGCCTATGTTTCTTATGCAGCCAACTCTGAGCTGAAGCACCCTGACTATGTAACCACTTATATCGGAACACAACCTGACAAACTAATGATTGCAGTGGATACCCTGAACGAACTGATGAACGAACTTCCTGAAGTACCTATTCAGTTTGAGAATGCCAAAAATGCTGCGCTGAAGCAGATTGCTTCGACAAGGGTTACCCGAAATAATATATTTTTTAATACCTTAAGACTGCAGAAGCTCAATATTCATCATGATTTCAGAAAGAATATTTATGAACAGATCCAGAGCCTGGAGTTTGAAGGTATCAAACAGTTTTATCAGACAGAAGTCCAATCCATACATTTTAATACAGCCATTATCGGTAAAAAAGAGAATCTTGATATGGAAGCTGTCAATAAGATGGGAACATTTAAAGAAGTAAGCCTGAAAGATATTTTCGGACATTAAAAAAACAAACCGCCTGATAACACTATCAGGCGGTTTATTTTTTATAAATGATGAATGATAATTCATAACTCATCATTTACAATACTTTTACGTCATCATACAATCTCCGTCTCCATCCTGATAGTTTGGGTTAAAATTATCGGGGAGTAATTCCAGAAGATTTTTATGAAACAGATACTCTCTTGTGAAATTACGTTCGTAGATAGGGGAAAACCCTTTTGATTGTTGTATTTCCTTGTTCAAAACGGTTTGATAAGAGGTAAAACCTTTCACTTTGTGGGTAACAATAAAGTAATTCAGAAACCGGACAACCTCATCTGCATCACCATTCGGGAAAAAGTAAGGGATTTTAAGATATCCATCACGAAGCTGCAACAAGAGACAGGCTTTAATTTTCTGATCCTGATCAAAAATTTTAATCCAGAAATATTTAAATGTACCGGCAAAACTGGAAAAAAGGTATTTTTCATCTTTTTCACCCTCCAAAATCCAGGGATGATCTATAAAGGCATTAATTTCGTCAGCATTCCGTTGGCCAGAAAATCCATTGATAAAATCAGCACTTTCTTTGTCGATCCTATCCTGAACTTCATATTTGAAGTTGGGTTTTGGCACAATAAGGTTCTTTATTGAAATAAGTCCGTTGGCCGTAGCATCAAGGATTTGAAAAAGAGGTTTCAATGACTGGGTTTCCGGCTTTTTCTCCGGAATCATTTTAGCAGCATCTGTTCTGAAGTAATAACGCTTTCCTTCTTTGGGGAAAATGTATTCAAAAACACCCATTATATTGTAAAGCGCTTCTGCTTCTTTGGTAAATTCTGTTATGGCAATTCTCCCTTCATATTCTTCAAAAACTTTTTTAAGCAATGCTTTTGCCGGTCTTTTTTTTCTGTACTCGGGGTTTGCATACAACGTACTGAGCCACGCATATCGGATTTCTTTTCCATCAATGATAAAACAATCCGGAAAACAGCCCACATAACCGATCAGTTTTTCTTCATAAAAAGCAAGGATAAGAAGTGTATCCTCGTCTGATGCTTTTGGATTCTGAATATGAGACAGTGCACGATGCTTTGTAATGGGAAGAAAATCATATTGCTGAAAATCTCCGGTTGATATAAAATCTTCCAGTTCTTTTCTGTTGTATGTTTTCAGGGTTATCATTTTCTTATAATCATGTTTTTATTGATGAGCTTTTTCAGTCGGAAATAAGCCATTTCCTTTTTTAATATCTGTGCTCCGCTCTCTCCCATTTCCATGGGAATTCTTTGAAAGTTTTTCTTTACACTGTCCAGTTTTATCCCAGCACATCCAAAGCTGCAGTAGATTTCCTCATTTTTATAGAGCTCATCAAAAAAGTCTTTCCTTACTTCAAAATCGGTAAACGGAAATGCAAAACTTTCGTACAGGAAGCCATTTTCTTTTAAATAAGCAAAAGTCTTATCCGTTGTTTCCATCTGTTCTTTCAGAGATAAATCTCCATATTTCGGATGATCCCAGCTGTGCGAAGAAATTCCGAAGCCTTTACACGTAAGTTCTTTTAATTCTGCTGTGGTTAAATAAGGCTTATATTCTTGGGAATAGGTTTTAAAATCTATTTCAAATTTTTCTGCAAGCTCATCCAGAATATCTTTTTCCTGATAATTGATTGTTAAAATTTTCTTTTGTAAAATGCTCCTGTCTGCGTTTTTCAGCGATAAGATAAAATAAATTTCAGGATCTATGGTTTTTATTTTTTCAGCAGCATCCGCAAGCAGGCTCGCTTTGCACCTGAACATCATCTCTTTATTGTCTATGAAAGCAGGATTGATAAAATTACAGGCATAAATTCCCTTACGCTCCAACACAGGAACCGCTACATCATAAAATTCTCTGAAGCCATCATCAAAGGTGAGCAAAGCAATCTTTTTCGCAGGTTTAAAATTTCCAGCTTTATATTCTTTGAATTCCTGCCAGTCGACAAACTGAAAATTCTTTGCCATATGATCCAGATCTTCTTCAAACTGTCTGGTATTCTTATAGCGGATCACATGTTTTAAATGAGGAAGTTCTTTATCGGAAACACTGTGATAAAGTGGCAGACAGTAATCCAGCGGAAAAGATTTTCCGATATTTTCAGATTCGAAGGCTGCCAGTACATTGATGATCCTGTCTTTCATCTTATTTAAAATAAAAAAGAATCTATTTAAAACTCAGTTTAAATAGATTCTTAAAGATATAACTTTTAAAAATTATTTTATAATCTTCATTTCATCAACAAGCCACTTTGAGTCAGCGAACTTTTCGATGATGAAAAGGATATATTTCGTGTCTACCATGATGTTTCTGCTGAAACGAGGATCATAGTTGATATCACTCATTGTTCCTTCCCACTGTCTGTCGAAATTCAATCCAACAAGGTTTCCGTTGGCATCAAGAGCAGGGCTTCCTGAGTTTCCTCCGGTTGTGTGGTTGGTAGCAGTAAACCCTACAGGAACATCACCTGTTTTATCTTTATAGATTCCGAAATCTTTTTTGTTGTAAAGATCAATCAGTTTCTTTGGAACATCAAATTCATAATCTCCAGGAACATATTTTTCCATTACTCCGGCAAGGTGAGTCTGGTATCCGTAAGAAACCGCATCTCTAGGAGTAGAACCTTTTACTTTACCATAAGTTACACGAAGCGTAGAGTTGGCATCCGGGAAGAACTTTCTGTCTTTATCCGTCTGCATCTGCTGTGCCATGAACTTCTTCTGTAAAGCATCAATTTTTGCCTGAAGTGAAGTATACTGTGGATCTGCAGTTTTCATATAGGTTTCTCTCATAGAAACATACAGCTGATAAATAGGATCTTTCTTTAACGTTTTGATCAGTTTATCCTGATTAGAAAATGCTTTCTCAATATCTGCAGTCAGTGTTCCTCCGTTTACCGCAGTTCTTCCTGTGATAATAGAGTTTTTAGACATATCTTCTACTACAGGAATATTGGCATTCTCATCTTTATATTTATTGAATGCTGCCGGTAAAAACTGTGGTGCAGTTTTATTCACGTATAAAGCCAATAGTTTTGCAGTTACTTTTGCATCAAGCTCAGCACTGTAATCCTTATAGAAAGAAGTTAATTTTGATTTTAACTTTGAAAGTTCCTTCTCATCCATTCTTCCGGCTTCTACAGAAGCTACGAAATCATAATAATCACCGGCAAGCTTTAAAGTCTCCGCATTTCTGATTACTTCTGTATAGTAAGCATTGTTTAATGCATAAGGAGCCTGATCATTGTACAGTTTATTCAACTGATCCAAAGTAGTCTTTATCTCCGGGTTTTTAGCCACCAAAGAACCTTCGTACATTACTTTCTTTTCTACAGCATTGGATTTTTTCAATCCTTCTACTTCACCGATCCACTTTTTCCAGTAGTTCGCTACTGAAGCATATTTTGAAGCATATTTAATACGCGTTTCATTGTCTACACGCATTTTTTCGTCTAATGTTTTCAACGCAACATCACGTACCGCAATTCTTGCAGGATCAATATCCTTCATGATTTTCTCTACCCCTACTGCAGGAAGATATTCTGTAGTTCTTCCCGGGAATCCGAATACAAAAGTAAAATCGTTCTCGTTTTTATCTTTTATAGAAACCGGTAAGTAGTGTTTTGGAACGTAAGGAACGTTATCTTTTGAATATTCTGCAGGTCGGTTATTCTTATCTGCATAGATTCTGAACATAGAGAAATCTCCGGTGTGTCTAGGCCAAACCCAGTTGTCTGTATCACTCCCGAATTTCCCGATGCTTTGAGGCGGAGCTCCTACAAGACGGATATCTTTATAAGTTTCGATGGTATACGCATAGTATTTGTTTCCGTAATACATAGGTTTTACCATGATCGACTGGTAAGATTCAATTTTCTGAGAGTTTTTGTACACCTCAATATTGTTGTTGATCTTTTTAGTCAGTTCAGGCTCTGTAAGATTATCTGTTCCTTCTAAAATATGATCAGTAACTTCTTTTATATCTACAATAAAATCCACTTTTACTCCCGGATTAGGAAGCTCTCCTTCTGTATTTTTTGCCCAGAACCCGTTCGAAAGAAGGTCATTCTGAACTGTAGAATGTGCCTGAATCTGACCGAAACCACAGTGATGGTTGGTTAAAAGCAGCCCTTTAGGCGAAATAATTTCTGCAGTACATCCGCCGTTAAACTGTACTACCGCATCCTTAATGCTTGGCTTCTGAGGATTGAAAATATCTTTTGCAGAAATTTTCATTCCTAAATCCTTCATTTCCTTTTCATTCAGCTCTGTAGGAATCCACATTCCTCCATATTGTTGCGCAAATGCCATTGCAGCCGGCAAAAGAAATACAGATAAAAGTATCTTTTTTGTCATAATCAAAATTTTGCCCCAATTTACGAAGAAAAATAAGAATAGGCTTTATAAAACGGGCGGAAAAGTTGTTAAGAGTAGGTTTTTGTAAAATGTATTAATGAAGGGAAAACAGAAATTCATTTAATATATAAAGTAAATCCGAACCGTATACTAACAACTATCAACCAGCAACATTAAACTTTAAACATTAAACTCCCGCCTCCCTCTGGCTTAATTTTTGTTTATTGGAAGTAACTTTATTATTAAAAACATACTTAAATTACTTATTATGATGAAAAGCAAAATGCTCATGTTGGGAATGGTATCAACGCTATTCTTAGCTTCATGTACTAAAAAAGAAACCACTGAAACAACGGCTAACACAGATTCTGCAACAGCAGTTCAGCCTGTAGCCGCAGACAGCATTACCAAAGCAACGCCTACAGCAGCGGGTGACACCTCTGAAAATGCACTGGACTGGGCCGGTACTTATGAAGCAACTGTTCCATGTGCTGACTGTCCGGGAATCAAGACTTCTTTAACATTGAACAATGATAAAACATTCAGCATTACTGAAGAATATCTTGACAGAAATTCAAAGAACCAGGATAAAGGTACTTTTGCATGGGATGCTACAGGAAGTATGATTACGTTAAAAGGAAAATCGGCCAATTATAAATATAAGGTTGGAGAGAATATACTGATCCAGCTGGATATGGAAGGAAAAGAGATTGATGGTCCCAACAAGGATCTTTACATTTTCAAGAAAAAATAAAAATAAAGGCTCAGGCCTTTATTTTTTTGCATATACCTCATCTAAAACTGATAGGCGGTAATCTTCGGATCATCTACCAACCGTTTGGTTAATCCTTCATGATGAGTGTTTTTTCCTGTAATCCTCCAGATCACTGTAAAACCTTCCTGTGAATACTGCTGTCTGATCATCTGAAATTTCAAATGATTTTCCTTAAAGATATTTTCGCAATATTTAATATCCCCTGAGCTGGAGACTGCTATTCTGTATTCTCTTACTTTATTATAATTATCAATAAAATTCTGCAAATAAGTCAAAGCACTTAAAATGATTAATACTAAAGCCGTTCCTAGCATGGCAATATAGACATATCCGGACCCTACAGCCATTCCTATAGAAGCTGTGGCCCAAATGGTTGTTGCGGTAGTAATTCCTTCAATTTTATTATCTCCTTTAAAAATCACGCCTGCTCCCAGAAAACCGATTCCCGTAATGATATTGGCTGCAAGACGATCGGGATTGGCAACCCCTATTTTTATAGAAAGTATCGTAAACAGGCAGGCACCGAAACATACCAGAATAAAAGTTCTGAGACCGGCAGATTTATTACGATATTCCCGTTCAGCACCAATGAACAGCCCTAAAATAACAGAAATAAGGATAAGCAGCAATTCATTTTTAATAGCATAATGATCCTGAAGAAAATCCATTTTTTTAAATTTAAACTGAGAATAAATTTACAATAAAATACCATTAAGGAACTATTTTTGCTACGCAGATTTTGTGTTGTCACCTCAAAAAATTTATTTCACGAAAAAACTTTTGTAATATTACATTTTAATAGTAACCATTCTCAATTACCAAAGACAATCAACAAAGAGACTGTAATAGAAATACCCTATGAAAAACCTTATTTTCGCCTTGTTTACGATGCTATCCGGAATAACATTTTTCCAAGCTCAAAAAGTATTTAATGAAAACTATTCTTTTAAAAGCGATGGGTCAACGGTGGCTTTTGTACCTATTATCAACAATTTTGAAGACAATGATGTCATTACAAAGAAAATTTTAAAGGATACTCTTCAATTAAAATTTAATGATGTTGCCGTTTTGCGCGCTAATATGGATACAAAAGTGATGGATATTTTAAAGAAAGTCGCTGAGAAAGATTATAAATCTAAAGAAGTAAAAATTTTTCCCAGGCTTACCACTATTATCAGTACTGAGGAAATGAATTATATTAAAGAAAAATTCGGCAGTGCGGATTTACTGCTGCTTCCGGTTGTGTTCAATGTTAACCAATCTATGGGAATGACTTTTGGAAATTCATTATTTAGGCTCTATGATCTTAATAACGGGGATTTTATTCAGCAATTTTCAGAAAAAATCAATGTTAATATAGGAGATGCAGCAGGTTTCGCTATCATGACCGGGATGCTTATCAGTGGTGAAAAATCCCATCTGCTAAAAAATATCAAAAAATAATACTTATATAAAATTATGGATAAAGAAATTTCACACTTCTGGTTAGGATATTTTAAAAATGAAGAAGATTTTTATGCTTTTGTAGAAGAGGATGAAAATTATTATATAGAAGAAGAGAGTGACGATCAGTATGTTTCCAAATTCGCGGAATCACAGAATATCAAGTGGTTTGATGATGACTTTATAGAATATGGTTTTGAGGATGAAAGCCTTAGTCTTTATGACAAATTTGCAGAATATTCTTATGCTGATCAATGGCTTCCGATTCTGGAAAACAAACTGAATGAACTCAGTCTGGATACTCCTATAAATGCGATCATTTTTGCTACAAGATTTGTTATTCCCAATCCTGTTTCTGTAGAAAATGACGATTTTGCACTGCATTATGTGGGGGAATTAGAATATGATATCTAAATAATAGAGAAAAACGGATATACAAACACTGGCAACAAATGATTTATGAAATCACTTGTTGCCATTTTTATAATATAACCAGCATGGAAATAATAAGTGATTTCTTGAAAAATAGGAGTAATTTAGTGTCCAATGAATTTATATTCTACTCTACACATCGGGGATTATCATATTAATCACTGTGAAGATGATTTCCTCATCAAAAAAATCGGTTCAGATAAGATTGTATGTGCCATAATGGATGGCTGTTCTACTGCCATGGATAGTCATTTTGCTTCAACACTTATTAAGAAAATTCTACGTAAAGTCATTATTGAAGCAGGATACAAAGCATTATATAAAAAAGACAGCCAAGATAGTCTGGAAGAGGAACTCAGAGAAATCATAAGAGGATTATTCAAAGAACTTCTATTTGTTAAAAATCATCTGATGCTGGATGAAAAAGAGCTATTGACTACTCTTACTATCTTACTTTACGACAACACAACAGACAATGGAATTGTTTTAACAATTGGTGATGGCGTTGTTTGTATCAATGGAAGTATTACAGAATTTGACCGTAATAATAAACCTGATTATTTGGCTTATCATCTTCATGAAAATTTTGAAGATTGGTATTCTGCTCAGTCTCAGAAAATATTTTTTGATCATTTGGAGGATGTTTCAATTGCGACTGATGGTATTTTAAGCTTTTCAAAAATTAAAAAGACAGACTCCGATGAAGTTATCAACTTTATGGAATATTTAATGATTGATCAGAAAAATAATGAAACGGAAGATATGCTCAACAGAAAAATTAAACAGCTGGAACATCAGTATGGGGTAAAGCCAACAGATGATTTGGCTATCATTAGAATGATAAGATAAAACTATTCTAACAATCCAATTGACATAAAAAAACAAAAACTTCCGCCCAAAAGACGGAAGTTTTTTTATTTAAGGTTTGATTTGCAGTATTGATTAATGAGCTTCCAGCCAGTTGTCTCCTACTCCAATTTCTACCAATAGCGGAACCTGTGTTTTTAAGGCATTTTCCATTTCAGTTTTGATCAGTTTTGACGCTGATTCAATCTCATCCACCGGAGATTCGAATATCAATTCGTCATGCACCTGAAGCAGCATTTTTGTTTTTAGCTGTTGTTCTTCAAGTTCCCTGTCTATTTTAATCATGGCAAGCTTTACAACATCTGCGGCACTTCCCTGAACCGGAGCATTTACAGCATTCCTTTCAGCATGACCTCTTACCACAAAGTTGTTGGAATTGATATCTTTCAAGTGACGTTTTCTTCCTAAAATAGTTTCTACATAGCCTAACTGACGAGCTTTGTTCACCTGTTCTGCCATGTATTCCTTCAGCTTTGGATAAGTTTCGAAATAAGCTTCAATCATCTGCTTGGCTTCTGTACGGGATAATCCGGTTTGTTCTGCCAACGCAAAAGCTCCCTGTCCATAAATAATCCCAAAGTTTACGGTTTTAGCCTGACTTCTCTGGGTTTTGGAGACTTCTTCCAACGGAATTTTAAAGAGTTTCGCAGCCGTAGAAGCGTGAATATCTTCTCCATTCTGGAAAGCTTTGATCATATTATCCTCTCCTGAAATTTCAGCAATCAAACGAAGTTCGATCTGAGAGTAATCGGCAGAAATAATTTTCTTTCCTTCTCCTGAAACAAAGGCTCCACGAATCTGCTGTCCTCTCACCGTTCGGATAGGAATATTTTGCAGGTTCGGGTTTACACTCGCCAAACGGCCTGTAGCAGCAGTAGTTTGTGAGAAATTGGTATGTACTCTGTTATCTTTTTTCTCAATCTGTGAAGGCAAAGCGTCTACATAGGTTGATTTCAGTTTCTGATACGTTCTGTATTCCAGAATATATTTGATGATCTCATGTTTTGAAGATAACTTTTGAAGAACATCTTCTGAGGTTGCATATTGTCCGGTTTTTGTTTTCTTAGCTTTTGGATCCAGCTGTAACTTTTCAAACAGAATCTCTCCCAGCTGTTTAGGCGAATTCATATTGAATTCTTCTTCTGAAAGTTCAAAAATCTTCCCTTCCAGTTGTTTCAGATCATTTTCAAGGTCAACACTTTCCTGTGCCAGCCATTTTTCATCCAGAGAAATTCCTGCCAGTTCCATTTTTGCCAGCACTTCCATCAGAGGCATTTCAATATTATAGAAAAGCTCTTCCAGGTTTTCTTTTTTCAGTTGTGGTGCAAAAAGCTCATACAACTGGAATGTTACGTCAGCATCTTCTGCGGCATAATCCGTCTGTGTTCTTACATCTGCATCTCTGAAGCTGCCTTGTTTTTTACCTTTTTTCCCAATGATTGTTTCAATAGATACCGGTTTGTAGTTCAGGTATACTTCTGAAAGGTAATCCATGCCATGTCTTCCGTCCGGATTCAGCAGATAATGGGCAATCATGGTATCAAACATAGCCCCTTTAACGGTGATGTCGTATTGTTGTAAAACTTTATAATCGTATTTAAGATTATGAGCAATTTTCAACAGGTCTTCTTTTTCAAAAAATGGTCTGAAAATCTCCAAAGTCTGCAAAACTTCTTCTCTGTTTTCAGAAAGAGGAATGTAATAGGCAAGTCCTTTTTTATAGGAGAAACTCATTCCTACCAATTCAGCTTCCAGTTCGTTTAATGAAGTTGTTTCCGTATCAAAGCAAACAACTTTCTGCTGCAGCAGATTATCTACCAGTTTTTTCTGAGCTTTGGGATTATCTATAAACTGATAAAGATGATCGTTCTGTTCAATGGTAGATTTTGTGGAAGTAGCCTGTTCCAGTTCTTCGAAATTGGCAAAAAGATCAAGTTGCATAACCTGTCCTTTCAATTCTGTTCCTGCCGGAGTCTGCTTCACTTCCACTTCACTCACCACTACGGTTTCTGTAGCAGCCGGAGCAAAGGCTCTGTAAAGGTTCTCATATAGTCTTCTGAATTCTATTTCATCAAAGACTTCTTTTACTTTTTCAAAATCCGGAGTTTCCAGGTCATATTGTTCCTGATGGAATTCTACGGGAGCATCACAGATAATGGTAGCCAGTTTTTTAGATAAAATACCCCGTTCTGCGGAAGCTTCTACCTTTTCTTTCAGTTTTCCTTTCAGTTTATCTGTATTGGCCAGCAAAGTTTCGATATTTCCGAATTCTTTCAGGAATTTCATCGCCGTTTTCTCTCCTACTCCTTCCAGTCCCGGAATATTATCCGAAGAGTCACCCATCATAGCCAGGAAATCAATAACCTGCTTAGGATCTTCAATTTCATATTTAGCTTTTATCTCTTCAACACCAAGTATTTGGATTTCACCACCTTTATAACCAGGCTTATAAATTTTAATATTATCTGTAACCAGTTGTCCAAAATCTTTATCTGGAGTTACCATAAATACAGTATATCCTTCTTTTTCAGCCTTACATGCAATAGTTCCGATGACATCATCAGCTTCATATCCTTCAACTCCCAAACGTGGAACATGCATCGCTTCTAAAATTCGATGAATATATGGAACACCAATCTTGATAGCTTCAGGAGTTTCACTTCTGTTGGCCTTATAGTCTGCGTAATCGTTTGTTCGAACACTTGCCTGTCCTACATCAAAAACAACAGCTAAATGCGTTGGCTTTTCTTTTCTGATCAATTCAATCAATGAATTCATAAAACCAAAAATAGCAGTGGTTTCAATTCCTGAATTTGTAAATCGCTGGCTTTTATACATTGCGTGATAACCACGAAAGATCATCGCATAGGCATCGATGAGAAACAGCCTTTTATCTTGTGTTGCGTCCATATTTTGAATAATGAACAAATATAAGAAAATAGGAGTAAAAACTGGAAGTCTGCGGAAGGGTTTCGGAGGTGAATTTCATGAGTTGAGATATGGGATGTAGAGTATGATGATGAATAGTCAATTCGCTTCGCTTGTGAATTTTTTCTAAACTATTTGTTTATAAATGTTTTCAGTGAATGATAAAAACAAAAAACAGCATACCGATGGTATACTGTTCCTTTTTTTATTTAAGTTGATTGGATTATTTACCTGAAGAAGGCCATAGTCCTGCGTACTGAGAAGTACCGTAGTCGATAGTCTCAGCACTGATTACGAAACTGATCAGCATACTGTTGCTGTCTATTGCATCGAAATCTACTTCGTGCTGGATTACATATCCATTTTCCCATTTCAAAGTAATTAATGTTCCTTCTTCGTGAGATTTATTGAAAGTGATTTCTCCTACTGTTGGCTTGTACTTACCGTTTAACAAGCTTTCAAGGATGTCTGACTTTTCAGTAGCTTCTACTGTAACCTTGATCAATGCGTTAGAAGGATCTGATGCTACACGTCCTGATACGTCTGTAGATCTTGATACACTGTAGTTCATTTTTAACAGTTTCTGTCCTTCTCCGTTGTTGAATTTTAAGATTCCTCTTGAATTTCTTTCTGCCATGATTGTAAATTTTAATCGTTAGTAATAAATTGTAATTCAATAATTATATAACAAAGATAAAGCCCTTGGTTTTGAAAAAAAAGCAATTGAAGGGAAATCTGAAAAAGTGTAGTAATTATACGATTTGGTGTCGTAGTTCTACGATTTCATGTCGTAATTCTACGACATTAGATTTAAATAAAAATACAACCCTCTATAAATAAATATTTTAAAAGCCGTTAAAAAGCATCAATCATTTATATATTATTACACCATTAAGAGAAATACAATGGTCTGATTTTACTTATTTATATAAAAAAAGACCTTTTGAAGGTCTGGTTATTTTTGTTATTTTCCGGTTGTTCTGAATGTGGTTACTTTATCTTTTCTCAATTTTAGAAAGAGATTAAACTATTGATGAATCCCTTATACACTTGTCATTTTCTTTTTGGAAAATGGTTTCTGAAATTCTTTTAAACAAAAAAACAGAACAGTATACTCGGAAGAGTGTACTGTTCTGTACCAATTTTATTTTTACTAAGATGATGAATAGGCTTATTTACCTGCTGAAGGCCATAGCCCCGCGTACTGAGAAGTACCGTAGTCAATCGTTTCAGCACTGATGACGAAGCTTACCAGCATACTGTTGCTGTCTATTGCATCGAAATCTACTTCGTGCTGGATCACATATCCATTCTCCCATTTCAAATTAATTAATGTTCCTTCTTCATGAGATTTGTTGAAAGTGATTTCTCCTACTGTTGGCTTGTATTTACCATTTAACAAGCTTTCAAGGATGTCTGATTTTTCAGTAGCTTCTACTGTAACTTTGATCAGTGCGTTAGAAGGGTCTGATGCTACACGTCCTGAAACGTCTGTAGATCTTGAAACGCTGTAATTCATTTTTAACAGCTTCTGTCCTTCTCCGTTGTTGAATTTTAAGATTCCTCTTGAATTTCTTTCGGCCATGATTGTAAATTTTGATCGTTAATATTTTGTGATTCGGTGATTGTGTTAGCAAATATAGACGCTCTTTTCTGCTAAAAAAAGCTTTTGAATGAAAATCTGAAAATTTGTAGTAATTCTACGATTTCTTGTAGTAATTCTACGACAAAGGATTTAACGAACTCAGTCGAAAGACCATCAGCAAAGGGTTTTAACTGACTGGAAATTAACAACAAAAACAATAATTTTACACCTCAGTGAGAAATATTAAGATTTCTTTAATATAAAGTTAGGATAGCTTTAACAGATTTCTATCATAAAAAAAGCAACTAGTGACACTGATTGCTTTTTATATCTGACATTATTTTACTGTTGAGTCTTTCCTCCTTCTTTTATGGAACGAACCAGTATTTTATTTTTTCTCAGCAGAAAATCGGGCATAAGATCGATGGGAAGATAGAAAGGACTTTCTCCTTTTCTCTGGAGTTCTTCTACAATTCCCGGATTCCAGGCAAGAATTTTCTCTACGTCTACATTTAATTCAGCAGCCACAATGTTCAGATTGAATCCGGCATTGATCTCTGTTTCTGAAAGCGCTGCTGCAGTCTCTTTTCGGTCTCCCTCAAAGAAAATCTTATTGATTCTCGACGAATTATAGTTATTCAATACACTTTGAAGTTCTCCCGTAGCATAGCATGCATTCAGGTATTTCTTCACGTGATTAACGGTTTCTCCGGGAAGGTATTTATAAAACTCATGATACTGCGAGGAACCTGCGGCTTCCATCGCTTTGGCAATATTTCCTTCACCACAGTTATAAGCAGCTACTACTGTCACCCAGTTATTATACTTTTTATAAAGATTACTCAAAGAAATAGCGGCTGTTTTGGTACTTTTATAAAGATCGGTACGGCCTTGTTCTGTAAGCCCATACTGGTTGGCATGTGCCGTCATAAATTGCCAGACTCCAACAGCTCCGGCTCCTGAGGTAATATTTCTGTCAAAATGGGACTCAATCAGAGCCAGGTTTCTCAAATGCTTGGGAAGTCCTTTCTGAAGAAGTAACTGTTCAATAAATTCTACCAGATCTTTATTGGCATTAATGATACCTTTATACTTTTTCACACTGCTTTCCGAAGTATCGGAAGCGGCAAGAAACTGTCCGTTTACAAAAACAACAGTTCCCAATAATAGTAAACCTGTAAAGATATTTCTGACAATCGTTTTCATTTTAATTTTATTTATAAGCAAGAAAGGCAAAACGCGGTTCGCAGATCTGCCTTCTTACTTTATACTTAATCTACTTTCCAGCTTAATTTTTCTTCTTCATTATTCCAGTCTACATGAATGGTCTGTCCGGATTTTACTTCTTCTCTAACAATCATTTTGGAGATTGGCCTAGCAAGCTGTGCACGGATTACTCCTGAGATCTGTCTTGCTCCATATTTGCTGCTGAATCCTCCCAATGCAAGATTTCTTACGGCATCATCAGTAATTTTTAAAGCAATTCCTAATCTCGTTAATGAGGTATGAAGTGATTTCAACTGAATATTAAAGATTCTTTCTGCAATGGATTCTGTGATTGGTGCGAAAGGAATAATCTCTGTAATTCTTGCCAAAAACTCAGGTCTGAATCGTCCGGAGTTTGACATAATTTGCATCAGTGAAGATGATTCCGGAATTTTTCCTTCTTCAAACTGTTTTACAATTTCTTCACTTCCGATATTGGAGGTAAACAGAATCAGGGCATTACTGAAATCTCCTTCTTTCCCTAATTTGTCATGAACTTTTCCTTCGTCCATAATCTGAAGGAATACGTCAAAAACAGAATGGTGGGCTTTTTCAATTTCATCAAATAATACAACGGTATAAGGCTGTTGTCTAATTTTGTTCACCAGCATACCACCTTCCTCATATCCTACATATCCCGGAGGCGCTCCATATAATAACGCTGCGGAATGTTCTTCTTTAAATTCTGACATATCAAAGCGTACCATTGCCTTTTCATCATTGAAAAGCAGTTCCGCCATAGATTTTGCAAGCTCTGTTTTACCGGTTCCGGTAGGCCCCAGAAGGAAGAAAGACCCGATTGGCTGTCCTGGTTTATTCAATCCGCTTCGGTTTTCAACGATAGCATCAGAAAGGATTTTTAATGCATGATCCTGTCCTACCACTCTGTTCAGTAGAAGGGATTCCATATTCAGGAGTTTTTCTTTTTCCTGAGCCTGGATCTTACCGATTGGGATATTGGTTTTAGCGGCCATTACTGCTGCCAGTTCCAGCCTGTCTACTTTTTCTCTTTTTTTGGCGGCATGCTGTAGAAGCTCAGCATACGTATCTTCAATGATTTTCTGAATCTGATCTACCGGCATAGAATTGTCAATCGCAGGCTGTTCACTTAAAGAACCCCATAGGATTGGGCTTATTTTGTCTCTTAGTAAGTTATAAGTCCAGATCAGTTCATCCGCTTTGTCTTTGCTGTCTGCATATTCTTCTGTTAAAATAGCATCATAGCTTTCTTTCCAGCTGCTAAGTTCTTTTTCTGAGAGTTCATCAAGCATTTTAATGGCTGCCATTGTTCTGTCTAACAAGTCAATAGCTGCATCCGGCAATTTTTTGCCTTTTGCATATCTTTTTGCCAGACGTACACATTCGGGAATAGCTGTTTTTTCGACTTCAATACCATGATGTTTTTTATAGCCATCAAGAAGTACGTCAATCATTTTTACGCAAGTCTTTTCATCCGGTTCGTGAACGGTTAACACTTCAAAACGACGGTTGAAAGCCTGTTCCGGCTCTATAATTTTTCTATATTCTTCCTGAGTAGTTGCTCCAATTACGGTAATTTCCCCTCTGGCAAGTTCAGGTTTCAGAAGATTGGCAACGTTTCCGATGCTTCCTTTCGGATCTAAAAGGGTATGAATTTCATCAATGAAAAGAATGGCCTTTTCAATTTTCTTGCATTCATTGATAACTTTTTTCAGTCGGTCTTCAATTTCACCTTTATAAGAAGTTCCTGCTAACAAGGCACCAGTGTCCAGTTCTAAAAGGGTACCGTTTTTAAGCATTTCAGGAACATTTCCTTTGATAATTTCAGTAGCAAAGCCTTCTACCAAAGCAGTTTTCCCTACTCCAGGCTCTCCAATGATGATCACATTCGGTTTGCTTCTTCGGCAAAGTATTTCCACCAGCATTCTCAATTCTTTATCTCTGCCGATGATATTTTCAATTTCTCCTTTTCTGGCCTGTGCTGTTCTGTCTACACAGTAGCTTTTAATGGAAGGAAATGAAGAGTCTGAATAGTCTGGTGTACCATTTGAAAATAATGATGAAAAATCTCCGTCTTCTGAAACGGCAAATGGTGTATCTTTTCTGTACAGATTGAAAATTTCATGTTCTCTCAGCGGAAGTGATTTCAGCTGCTGAAGTGAAAATACCACCTGTGGTTTTACAATTGCGGTAAGAATACAGATGGGAGTAATCTCATCCAATCCTAATTTTAAACGGATATCATCTGCTTCTTCTATAAGTGTATCTATAGCATCATCCTGACCTACTTCATCCGGCAGGTGATTGGTTTTAGGATATTCTTCAATACGGACATCTGCCCATTCGTAGAAATAGCCGGGATCTTTATCTATACTTTTCAGGAATTCATTAAGTCCGATATCTTTATGCATTAATGCCTGCAGAATATGCGGGCCTCCATAGGTTCCATTATAATTTTCCTTCGCTATCGACTGAGCAATATGAAATAGTTGCTTTACGGTTTCGTTGGTTACTAGTACTCCCATTTATAATTTTCTTATATTAATATATTTGCGTTCTGTTTTAGTGTTCTTCAGATTTGATGGTATTGATCTGTATTTCTCATCCCTTTTATCAGGAAGTCAAAAGTTGTTCTTTTTATGCAGCTAAAATTAAAAATTTTATTCTAAACGAGATAAAGATAGTTAATTCTTCAATTAGAGAAGTAATAACCGTATTTTTTTGTTTCCAGAGACGGTTCCAATAATAGAATTTTGTGACCAATTACTGTTGTAAACCTTCTTTTTGTTTTAAATATTCAAAAAATATAATAAAACCAGACTGAACCATTGAAGTCCTATGTAGATATAGAACATCATGGCTGATGGCTCTGCCAATTCGTATAATTTTTCAATCAAGGTCTTTTTGATAATTTCGGAGAAATCTGCATTGTCCTCACCGAGATTCAATTCATCAAACTTGATTTTATTTAGGGCATAGCCTAAGATCTTTTTCAAAATTCTGTTTTCAGAGCTGTTTCTGAATTCATTCAACAGTTTAACTTTTGCAATAGCAAAGTCTGCACTGGTTCGGATTACCATAGGCTGTTTGGCTTTAAATGTACTGATGACCTTATCTATAAACGGCGTTACAATTGTTTTGGAATGGTCCTGAAGCAATTTACTAATGACTACAGACATTGCATATTTTGTGGCAAAAACTATTGTAAAAAACGGGGCGATAATAATCAACAGGTAGAAAATACTTGCTGAAACAGGTTGAGCAGTAATAGTGGTTATCAAAAATCCTCCAGCACCAGTGTGCCCTAATGACGGCCCCAGCTTTTCTGATAAGATATAGATTCCCAGGACGAGTACAATAATTGTTGAAATAGTTCCGATTGCGTAAATTTTCAACACGTTGAGTATGAATACTGCAGATAGTTTGGACAAATATTTCAGATGATCTGTGATTTTGTTCATTAATGTTTTAAGGTTATTTAGTTTATTTTATTTATCTATATTCAATAGAATTATGGGTTATAAAATGGTACTGTTTTCTTTTGAAGCTCTTTTCCTGTTTTACCTTCCAGAATGTTTTTTCCATTGCAATTATGCATTGGGATATGATAATGAACATTTCAAATTGTAATTCTCGCTGTTAGTTCATAACTAAAAAATCAATTGTTTATAAATTCTGACTCTCTTCTTGAAATTACTTTACCGGAAATTCCATCCAAAATTATATTTTCAACACGATTAGACTTTTTTAACCATTCTATTTCCCAAATGGGCTTTTCATTTTCTATTCTTCTTGAAATTATAGTATGAAAACCTGTACTTTGTAATACCGGACCTTTTGTAACGGGAATAACTTCTTTTTCACAGAATTTTAAAACATCTTCAAATGTAAATTTATAAGGCTTATCATAATCAACCTCTTTAATCAACTTTCCATTTTCATCAAACTCATACCAGATTCCTTTCTGGAAAGGAGCTCCCCAAGGTACATTAAACATAATACCTTTATATTTTATATTTCCACTGGAATAATATGATTTAGACAGCATAAAATAAGAACCTTTATATGATTCAGTATAATATTTACCAGAGTTTGCGATACTCATTTCAATATAATTTCCATTGGGCAGAAACTCTCTTACAACATCAGTTTCTTTTTTTGTTGATTGACTAAATTTGTCTGTATCAAACTTTTCAAATTTGTTATCTATTGTAGGAATTATCATATTTCTTTTTTGAGATTTACATGAAAAAAGTATCAATAAACTGAATAATAAAAATATTTTTTTCATAATTATTTGGTATTTGTATTAGCTATCATCCATTGCCATTTCCAAAGATTATAACGTGTTTCAGGAATGTGATGAGAATAATCCATAATATTTTCTGTTTTAGCATATTCATAAGTAAACTGTGCTTTTGCATCGGCTTCTGAATTTGTAAAACTGTGAGGTAATGCAAAACTATGAAGAAATTCGTGAGCTGCTGTTTGATTATTTTTCGTTGGAAATAGTACCACAAACCTGCCATTACTATATCCATTGAGCGCAACTACATGATGAGAAGCATCTACAAATCCCCCGCTTTCTCCGAGATAGATAGCAATGTAATGGCTATCATATTTTGTTTCAGAAATTTTATTATTTTTCAACTGTGTTTTCAGTTTATCATATATATAATTTTGAAGAGTAACAAACCCCGATGGAGCATTCCCTGATGGTTGATAATAAGCAGCAATTTTACCTCCAATGACATACTTACCACCTGCTTTAAAATGGGAATCTGTAGATACATCTATAGTTTCCGTTTCTACATCTGCTTCTATCAACGCCTGGCGTAAATAATTTTCAAACAATGCTTTCTGTCCAGCAGAATTACCTGTTTTTGAAGCAGCTCCAGGGGTCAGCTCAGGGGTCTTTAATTCAATAATTAAAAACTTAGTTTTTTTCCTTTTGGCAGCATGATTAGCCCAAACCTTTAATCTCCCGGCGACTTCGGAGGTTTCAATGCCTGTATTGTCTTTTTTTACTGCGATAACTTCTATAACCTGATCATTTGAAAATTCCTCCAAGCATTCTATGGTTACAAAATCTTTAAGATTGTGTTTCCCTTTTGTTTTGGGAGAAATTTCCATCGGAGAAATTTTGAAAAACTTATTTTCTTTAAATTTTAAAGCGTCCGGTTCTTCATCTACTTCAATATTGAGGCTTAAAACAGCTTTGGTATTTTTAAAATTAGATGCAGTAAGCTGGTTTGTTTTACTATCTTTGATCTGGGAAGGGTAAAGTGATAACCAGGAACAATAATAATTTTCTAGAGTACCATCTACTTTTTTCTTCCACGGAATACTGTAAACCCCATATATTTGCTTAAGTTTAGAATATAAGACAGGCTCCTTTTTAAAGCTCCCATCATATTCATTGATATTTGTTTCCAATGTAGTATAAGTAGCATCCGTATATTGCTTTGCTATTATATCTTCATAATTAACATCACCAAAATTGGAGGTCTCCCCCAATCTCATCCAGTCAAAACCATAATCTTCTCCCTGCCAACCATTTTTACTGCGAAAGTGAACAATACATTTTGCTTTTATTTCAGAAGGAGGTGGATCGCTTGGTGTATTATGACTCACTCCTTTAGCATTACCCTTTTCAGAAATCCATTTCATGGCACGTGAAATAATACTCTCCTGAGAATACATGTTATGATTTTCATGTGAGATTTTGTTGTAGGTGCCTTTTACAATTCTCGTTCTGCTCATAATTAATAGGCTTTAGATCTCTCTCCGCTGTTGTTCTGTACTTCTTGCTGGGCGTGTTTATTGATGGAAGCATTGGAGGTAATGTTAATTTCCTTTTCTGAAATTTCATTTCTTTCCTTCTTAGTTTCGCTGTGTACGTCTCCTTCAATAATCTCTGTAAGTTTTCCTGTAATGAATGTACTTGCATTTCCTATGACCGAAGTAAGTTTCATAGCTCCCACAGTCTCGGTATTATTTAATCCAATACTGTCCGATTTATTCATTCCCACCGTCGTTGTCATATTCTCCCCCACATTAATATTCATATTCTTACAGTTCAGGGTCATGGTTTCCGGGGCTGTAATATTAATATTGCTGCCCGTTGTATCCAGATGAATCTCATTACCGCTTTTATCTGTAATAATGATGCTTTCATCTTCTGTGAAAACAATTCGGTGGCCGCTTCTCGTTTGGATAGATTTTATACGGTTGTCTGCACCGCCACCAAGGCCTATTCCTCCATGAAACATTCCTCCCATTACAAAAGGTCTGTCGGGATGACTATGGACGAAATTCACCATCACCTGATCTCCTACTTCAGGAATAGCTACATATCCTCTGTTTTGAGTGATCTGATCTGTTCCTCCTGCATCTGGGCTCATCACCCTAACAAAGTGAGTAGTATCATTCATCTGCCAGTCAAATCTTACCTGAACTCTTCCCTGTCCTTCCGGATCCGTGTTAGAAATTACTGTTGCAATTTGTGGCTGTGCGGCGGGTACAGTGAATTCAGGTTTGGGTAGAAATCCTGTGTCTGCCGCAATAGATTCAAAAGTTCCTGTATAATGACCGATGGTATCAATTTCATGAACAACTTCCGTTATCATAACCTTGGTGAAATAGGAAGTTTCATTACTATCGGGTTTTCTCATATGAATATCCGCAACACAGCCCGGATGTAAGAAAGGAACCGTTGTAGAACCGGAAACTGAAAATACATTGACCGCTTCACTTCCTGAAGTGCTTCTTTGGGAATGTTCCACATCCAGATGAGTGGTTGCTTTAATAGGAGCAACCTGAAGCGCCGGAGTTTTATATATTTTATCGTTATGGCTATACGCTGTACGGGCGAGATCACCTAAATGATTTACCGGAGTTTCTCCGGAAGTCAGCTTTTCGTTTTTACTGCTGTTATAGCCATAATATTGAGGTTTTGTATGTACTGCTTTCAGTTCTACTCTGATATTATCTGCATTGCTTCCGTAGAGCAGTTTTATAGGTTTATTCTGTGGCGGAAGTTTCCCGAAGTGCAATACTTCTCCATCGTAATAGAATTGTTCCCCATAAGCTTCTGCCATTCTTGCCAGATAATTGTAATGGGTTTCGTTATATTGGCTGCTGTAAATGATCTGAGAATAATCATTGGTATCAACTCTTATATCGAATCGTTCTTTATCTATTCCCTGTTTTATTACTTCTTTGGCTATGATTCCCATATTAACGGGCTGTCCGCCGCCAAAGCTTTGAATGTGTGGAGCACCATCCAGTAAAATGGTTGGACTGTATCCGGAGAGGACAATATTCCCAAGACTCATTTTCTCCTGACTGAAACCTACTTTGGTAATGATTCCAATGAAATTTCTTTCCGGGCTCTTCTCAATATCTTTGTAAGAAATAACAGCTGTAAGGCGTTTTCCAAGAAATTTATTGGCTTCTTCAAGAGTATGGCTCTGCCTGTCCCCCAATGCATCGTGAGCAAGGGTAAGACTGAATTCGTGATGATGATTTGCTTTTTGTTTAAGAGTGAAATGTTTATAGTACTTAATAATTTTACCCTCTATAACCAGTGACAACTTAACCAGGCGGTTGATGCCTGCATGATGATTCTCGGATATTCCGTCTGCATTCTGTGACGGACGGAAGGAAGATCCTTTTGGTTTCGATTCGGTTTTCATATGCTTTGTGTTTGTGTTTGTTTTAAAGATAATATTATTTTATATAACAAGCACTATATAAGCCTTTTATAAAATAAAATCTTTTGTATCGTTTTTTCATTCAGGCAAAAAAAGACCGTCTTAAATAGGGACAGTCTTCTTTCTTATGAATGTTGATAATGTGTGTAAATTTTAGCTGGATGGCCATAGCCCAGCGTATTGAGAAGTACCGTAGTCAATGGTTTCAGCACTGATGACGAAGCTGATCAGCATACTGTTGCTGTCAATAGCATCGAAATCTACCTGATGCTGGATTACATATCCGTTCTGCCAGTTCAGCGTAATCAATGTTCCTTCTTCGTGAGATTTGTTGAAAGTAATCTCACCTACTGTCGGCTTATATTTACCGTTTAGTAAGCTTTCAAGGATATCTGACTTTTCAGTAGCTTCTACTGTAACCTTGATCAGTGCGTTAGAAGGATCTGATGCTACACGTCCTGAAACGTCCGTAGATCTGGAAACGCTGTAATTCATTTTTAACAGCTTTTGCCCTTCCCCGTTGTTAAATTTTAAGATTCCTCTTGAATTTCTTTCGGCCATGATTAGTAAATTTAATCGTTAGTAATATTTTGTGATGTGGTGATTGTGTTAGCAAATATAGAGGCTCTTTTCTGCTAAAAAAAACTTTTCCCTATAAATCTGCAAAATTGTAGTAGTTCTACGATTTGTTGTCGTAATTCTACGACAATGGATTTACACACATCACTATAACAACCATTAATACAGCATTTTAAATTATATCTCTATTTTTAGATAAAAAATATTTTTCCACATGAAAGAGAAATAAGATGGGTTTAACGTTCAAGGTTCAAGGTTCAAGGTTTAAGGTTTAGGGTTTAGGGTTTAAGGTTTAGGGTTTAGGGTTTAAGGTTTAGGGTTTAGGGTTTAGGGTTTAGGGTTTAGGGTTTAGGGTTAAAATTAATCAATATACAGCCTCACTTTACAGCACAAAAAAAGCAGAAGTATATACTCCTGCTTTTGATATTATAAAATGAATTTATTAGTGTTTCGTGTATTCCGGTTGTTCTGTCGGAATTCTTGATGGGGTAAAGTATTCATTAAGCCAGTAGAAAGTTTGCCCGTTCTGTTGAATTTTTACAGCAGGGTTATTTCTGTTGGCAAGCATTCTGTCTGCTAAGTTTTTATAATGCTGGAAATAATTTTTCACCGTCTCACTAGGAACGATTTTAGATTTTTTCCAACCTTTCAGTTTATATTTAGCCATCAGTTCTTCTTCAGAAAGATCAAATCCTGTACTCATTCCGATAGCATAAGACATTGGCAGCTCATAAAGCGCTCCTTTATCTAAGAATTTTATCGTAGGATTATATTTCTTCAACAGCTTCACATATTCTTTCACGGCTCTTGCCTGATTAAAGTCTGCACGGTCAGCCTGAGTATTTCTGTAAACTTCCGAGTAGAAAGCTTTTAAGTTATCATATTCCGATTCTGAAATAAGAATTCCTTTTTCTATTCCCGGTGTAAACTCTTTCAGCTCTTTTGGAATATACCCTTTCACAAGGAATGGACTTCCATAGTTGATCAACTGAGCGGCAATTCCGGCAGAAACAGGATTGGTAAGACCTGGATACAGATATTTATACTTTAAATCTACATCTGTTCTTCCTGCTCCTACTGATGAATGGAAATATTCATTCAATGATTTATCAACCGTCTGATTGTCTAAAGTAACCTGCGCAATAAGGCTGTCAACAGATTTTTTCAGGAATCCCGGAGTGGTAATATCTCCTTTTTTAGGGAAAATGACAAAGCCCTGAGACATACTCTGTTTAGGATAAGCTAAAGAGAAGAAACCTGCATCACCTTCCACAAGGCTAAAATTATTTTTGGTAAGAACATCATATTGATTGATGATCTTTTGTTTTTTAAGTTCAGCAATATTTTTAGCCGTGTTGGTCACTACATTTTCAGCCATCAATACAAAATCATTGTATGTATCGGATGATCTTGCGCTGGTCTGGAACATAATCAACCTTGCCTGAGCCTGTGTCAGAGAGCTGATTACACTGTACATATTTCCGCTTTGGTTGGCAGAAGTTCCTACAGTGACTACAATATTGGTTTCATCAGAAACATTTGAAAGAAGGTTTCCTGCTGCAGTAAGAGCCTCTCCTACTGGCTGGTAACCATTGTTGCTTGCGCAGTTCATTTCATTTGTTTTCTGATCAATAAATGACGTGATTTTGCTGTAATCTGTACTTAAGTTGGATACTGAAATATTCTCTCCACAAGGATTGTTTTTGTATAGAACCACTCCATATTTAACATTGCTAAAATAGGATGGTTTTTCAAATCTAAGCTGAAGATCCTGCAATAAAGATTTTACGATAGGGGCATAAGGTGCATTGGCAGCACTTACATCTAATGCAAAAACAATATTGATATTTTTATCTCTTTCGGTGATCTCTCTGTAACGGTCAAAATAGATGGGTTCACCCAATACATTGGAGACAAAGTTCTTACTGTAATCTAAAATATTGGTGAAATATTTTGTCTTGGAATCAGGAGTTGGGGCTTCTTCTAAAGGAAGATTTACAGGGAAGATATTTTCCAGCGGTGTTCTTTTGTTTACATCGGTAAGAAGAACGGCTGTTTTATTATCTGCATCTGAAGCAGATCCGCCAGGATGTCCTTCATGAATTCCCAGTGCCGAATCATTAATTCCGGTTGTATTTTTAAGCTTGATAGCGGAACGTTCTCCCCAGCTGGAAATTACATTTGAACTTACCCAACCGTAAAGTCCTTTGCTGATACTGTCCATATCAACAGACGGTTTTTTACCTACCAGGAAACGTTTGTTGTTTTCGGCCATTTTGTATACATATACAATTTGTCCGTTAGGAATTTTCACATTGGCAGTTTCAATAAGACTCGGTGAATTAAACACCATAATAGAGTCATTCTTGTAGTATCTTTCAGCACTTCTGATGACTTCGCTGTTATTGGGTACTACTGCCACTCTTACAGGATAACCTGTTTTGTCACTTTTTAAAGCGTTATTCCAAAGAAGAAGGTCTGATTCCGGAATCCAGCCATATGTTTTGACTGATTTTGATGAAACCTTTTTCATTAAAGCATCCGGAACATACTCCGCTACTTTTACCATTCCGTCTCTATGTTTTAAAACCATTAAAGGTTCAAGGAATTTTACTTCTTTGTAAGACTTCTCATCATCTTTATCCAGATAAGCCGTATTTCTTGATCTGTCTGAAATAACAATCCATGGAACGGACTTTTTTGGATAACCGTTAACGACAGGGGAAGCATCCACCTGCCCATACTGTGAAGGCTCCGGGGTTTTCTTTGACGGCAGTTTTACCTGGCAACTCGTCAATAATACTGTTAACCCTATATAATATGCTGCTAGAGGAAATTTATTTTTCATCCTATTTAATCTTTTTATGATTGGCACATCCGTAAGACCGGACGAAATTATTTGCTTTGATTGATATCTACTTTAGTTACACAGTTCTGCGTATCATCCAGGTTTACTTTTACTGTCTGGATCACCGTATTTTTGTCAAACTGAAGTCCTGCACAATACATGTAAAAGTTATTTACTTTGCTGTCATTTACTTTTACCACTGTATTTTCATTGTTACACAGATAGGTTTTCAACAGGTAATTGTAGTGCATGTTGAAACTGTTCCCGTTAGCAATCTGCTGCAAATGATATTTAAAGTCGTTGTCTACTTTTGCATAAGAGTCTTCTACTGAAACTTCATCTTCTGCAAGAGCATCATAAGCCGGAAGAATTTTAATGCGGTGATAGATAGGATCCTGGCTTTGCTCTGTGTACAGCGTTACAAGATATTCTCCAGGTTTTTTATAGGAATAGATGGTAAATTTATCCTTAGCATCTGTATTTCCGGATTCCCCGAATTTCCATGCAAACTGTTTGGCATCAGAAATGGCACGGAATGTTACATTTTCATTTTGCATCGCCTGAGTAACGGCTTCAATAGTGGTCTTAGACATTGCCGTATCTTTTGGTTTCTGAACGCTTCTTGCGCCTACCATTACAGGGAAAGATTTCGTGTACTTATTGTCAACGATCAAAATCACCTGATAATATCCTGGTTTATTATAGAAGTGAATACCACTGTTTTTATCAGAAGTTGTCCCATCTCCGAAATTCCATCTTTTGGTTTTGGCAAACTGGGTTTTATCTTCGAATAAAAGCGTGTCTCCTACCGCCAGTGAAGACGGATAAACCACCCCAACAATATCATCGGCTGAGTGTATTACTTTTTTCTGCAGCCACAGAGCAACCAGTGCCGCGATCAGCAACGTTGCAATAACACCGATAATAATGTTTTTCTTGTTCTTTTGAAAATAATTCATAGTTAATAATTGTGATGTGTTTTATATAAAATTCCTAGTATTTATTTGCTTACTGCATTCTTGCTTTCAGATCCTGCTCGCGCTGATAGAGCTTATTCTGCTTATCTTTAAATCCGATTCTGCATTCATCTACCTGCTTCTGGAAAATTTTAATGTCTTCAGAGGTTGTTGAAATGACTTTTTTGTCATCAAAGTACATTTTATAGAATTTGGCGATCTGCGGATAGGCATCTTTACGGATATCCACAACGTCCGTGTTATTAAAATAGCTGTTAAGGTCATTCACCCCCAGCTGAATATTATTTTCGATAAAAGGCTGCGGCCCGTCATTGGTAAGCTTGGTAATCATGGTATACGTACTGTCCATGATGGGAAGAACAACTTTCTGGTGCTGTTCAAATTCGGCTTTCTGTTCAAGATTCTGAATTCCTCTTACATCTTCATCAGAAAAGGGAGATTCAAATCCTTTTAAAAAGATGACACCCAAAAATAACATTGCAGTCACCAGCATCAGTATTAAATAAAAAAACTGATAATGCCTTTCTTTCTTAGATAATGTGATTTGTCCTTGCATATCTTTTCTTTTTATCTTCTTCTTTTACTTCCGGTGAAATTTCTTGTGGGATCTTTTCTAAGCTCATTATTAGTCACTTTGATTTTACCCATACACTCATCAAGATCTCTCAAAACCGTTTTCTTCTGATATTCCACTTCAATGATCTTAGCTTTTAAAGTCATCATCGGTACAATCTGCTTCATCAGTACAGCATAATGTTTAAAGCTCTGCACGCTGTCTTTACCCATAATATTTTTGGCATCTCTCACATTATCCATAATACTGGTTCTGAGAAACACCTCATTCTCCACCTTATTAATGCTAAGCTGGTTCATTTTGTCGTAGATATCATCAATGTGATCCTTAAGCACGTCACTTCGAAGCATCAGTTCTTTATAGGCTTCAGCTTCGCGGCTAATCCCCTCCCGCTGTATATCATAACTCTTAAAGAAGAGAAATAAGCAAGCAAAAGATACAACCGACAAAACGACAAATGACAGAATAAACTTCCAAATGCCCGTTCTGACGTCAGATTTGTTTAATTTTTTTTCCCTGTTAGAAGACATAATTTGCGATTTGTTTGGCCTGTGAAAATATAAAAAAAAATTTTTATGCACAATACGTAATTTCCCCAAGCCTGTTTCGTGAAAACCCTGATTAAATTAATATTAATTTTCACTTTGATAAGTTTTTCATAAATTAGACCTCTAAATTTTAAATATCATTCGCCAAATCGATATTAAGAATGAGTAAAATATTATCTAATACCGTACGTTTTTCCATTGCAGACAGTGATTTTTATTTTAAAAAAATAATGATCAAAACCCTTATGGAAAACCCTTTCTATATGCTTCTGAATGATTGTAACAATGGACATGAGCTGGTAAACAGAATCTACAGAAGACAGGAAGATGTTTTCATCATAGAACTCTTCATGCCGGTATTAAGTGGAATTGAAGCCATCAAATACATCAGGAAAAACAATACAGAAACTCCTATCATTACCTATTCCGGTACTTATCAGGAAGATATGGCCGAAATCCTTTCCAAAATTCCCAACATCTATTATTGTCAGAAAAAAAGTACGATTATAAAAGATATTATTAAAGGAAGCATAGCCTCTGAAGACTTCGACTATCAGGCGTATTCCAAAGAATGGGAGCAGCAGCCACTTGCCGTTCAGGAATATATGGACAGACAGAAGAAAGGACAGGAAGAGCTTTCACCAGCGGAGATACAGCTTATGAGGTTCTGTTATGAGGGGTTCAGCAATAAAGAAATTGCTGAAAAACTTAATCTGAGTACCAGAACAATTGATACTTACATTAACAGACTTACAGAAAAGCTGGGACTAAAAACCAAGCTTCACCTTATCCGTTTCTGTGTAGAAAACGGATATTATAATTCCAGTTTATAAAAAATTCTGATTCCCCTTAAAAAATTTCAATTTTGGATAATGGATGGGACAGATAAGGTGATCTCAAAATGTAACGGCTAAGACATGAAAACCTTGCAGAACCTGTCATAATCAGCTTTTATTAAGTTTTGTTCGTCAAATTTTTGTACCTTTATCCGGTAACATTATTTTATTGTTAAATTATCACAAGCCTGCCTTAATATAGTGTATACATAAAAAGTCCAACTCTTTGAATAAAAATATTTTGCCACTAATTTGCTAGTATTCAATTTTTTTAACTAAATTTGCACACCTAAAATTTAAAATTAAAATAAGGAAATGACAAAGGCAGAATTGGTAAACACCATCTCAAATAAGTTGGGAACAGAAAAGAATGAAACACAGAAAGTTGTAGAAGCTTTTATGCAGGAGATCAGAACTTCTATGTATAATGGGGATAACGTTTATCTAAGAGGTTTTGGATCTTTTATCATTAAAACAAGAGCTGCTAAAACAGGAAGAAATATTTCTAAAAACACTGCAATTGAGATTCCTGCTCATAACATTCCTGCTTTCAAACCTTCAAAATCTTTTGTTGAGAAAGTAAAAACTAAAGTTGCAGTAAAATAAGAACATTAACTGAATATTAACTAGTTACTAAAAAATTAAAATTATGCCAAGCGGAAAGAAAAGAAAAAGACACAAGGTTGCTACTCACAAAAGAAAGAAAAGAAGAAGAGCAAACAGACATAAGAAAAAATAATCTCTTTTTCTCGAGATTTACAATATAATAATATAGTTGGTGGATTTAAATTTCTAAAGTTCACTAACTATATTTTTGTTTGCAACTATAAGATTCCGCGGAAAACGGAGGGTTTCAAATATTATTTTAATAAACATATAATGGTTTTCATTCAAAATCCTTATATTTAATAGATGAATTAATCAGTAAAAACATCCACTTCCTATAATCTTAACAATTTTATCTTATTAAAAAATGAAGAAAGAACTAATAGTTTCGCATGAAGATGATCTTACAAAGATTGCACTGCTGGAAGACGGAAGACTATGTGAACTTCATGAGCAAGAAGACAAAAGCGATTTTATAGTTGGAGATCTGTTTATAGGAAAAGTAAAAAAACTAGCCCCCAATCTGAATGCAGCATTCGTCAATATCGGATATGACAAAGATGCATTTCTGCATTATCAGGATCTGGGACCTCAGTATCTTACGTACAGAAAGTTTTTAAAAGATACTATTTCTAAAAAACAAAGCACTTCGAGCTTAAAGAATTTCGAGATACAACCCGAAATAGACAAAAACGGAACTATAGACAAAGTAATTGCCAAGGATGACTTGGTTCTGTTACAAATTACCAAAGAACCTATTTCTACCAAAGGTCCAAGAATTTCTACCCAGATTTCATTAACAGGACGTTTTCTGGTGTTAATTCCTTTCGACAACAAAGTTTCTATTTCCAAAAAGATCAGAAGTTCTGAGGAAAAAGAAAGACTGAGAACCCTTATCGACAGCATTAAGCCTGAAGGATTCGGAGTTATTATCAGAACGGTAGCGGAAGGAAAAAAAGTAGCCGACCTTCATAATGACATGAACCAGCTGGTTCAGAAATGGGAAAGCACTTTCAAAAACATCCAGAGAAATAAAGTTCCGTCTAAAGTTTTAAGCGAAGAAGACAAAGCTTCAGCTATTTTAAGAGACAATTTTAATCAGGATTTCGTGAATATCATCTGCGATGATGAGCAAATGGTAAACGAAATGAAAAATTACGTAGAAGTAATTGCTCCTGAAAAGAAAAATATTGTCCAGTTTTATGATTCTCATATTCCTCTTCTGGAATATTACAATGTTGAAAAACAGCTTAAACAGAGCTTCGGAAAACACGTAAACATTCCAAGTTCTAAAGGAGCCTATCTTGTTATTGAACACACAGAAGCACTTCACGTTGTGGACGTCAACTCCGGAAACAATATTACTACCGGAACTGCTGTCAACAAAGAACATGCGCTAAGAGTGAACAAAATGGCCGCTACTGAAATCGCAAGACAACTTCGCCTCCGCGATATGGGAGGAATCATCGTTATCGATTTCATAGATATGCCCAATTCTGATCACCGAAGAGATCTCTACGAGCATCTTAAAGAGGAAATGAAGCGCGATAAAGCCCGCCACAAAATCCTTCCTCCAAGTAAATTTGGGCTGATCCAGATCACCAGACAAAGAAACCGTCCGGAAAAACAGATCGACACCAAAGAAGAAAACCCGAACAAAGACGGAGAAATTGTAGCTCCTATTGTTATCGTGGAAAGAATGGGTGAAACCTTAAGAAACATTCTGCAGAAAGAAAAAGGAAAAATCTACCTGCATGTACACCCATTTGTGGAAGCCTACCTTACAAAAGGCATCAAAAGTATCCAGATGAAATGGTTTATCAAATACAAAAAATGGGTAACCATTGTTCCAAGGGATTCTTTTAAATATTTAGAATATAAAATCTACAATTCCAAAAAAGAAGAATTGATAGAATTTTCTAATTAAGACAAAATTTAAAACCTTCAGTTGTACTGGAGGTTTTTTTATTATCTTTTCTTGTTAAATTTTGGCTAAAGCCAATGGATGTTTTTTGTTTATGCGGGCCGGGCTAAAGTACCCCTATTGAATTTTAACGGCAAAATCTTTTATCTTTTATCTTTTATCTTTTATCTATGAAAAATCACCATTACAAAATCACCATTCAATGGACAGGAAACCAGGGAACAGGAACCAGCGGTTATAGAGACTACGAAAGAAACCATACCATTTCAGCAGAAAATAAAGCTGTTATCGAAGGTTCATCAGATCCTGCTTTCCGTGGCGACAAGACAAAGCATAATCCTGAAGAGATGTTTTTATCCTCCCTTTCTTCCTGTCATATGCTTTGGTATCTTCATTTCTGTTCTGAAGCAGGTATTATTGTTACAGAGTATAGTGATGAAGCAACAGGTATCATGGCAGAAACAGCCAATGGAAGTGGTCATTTTACAGAGGTAACTTTGCATCCAATGGTAACTGTTGCAGAAGAATCTATGGTAGAAAAAGCAGAACAGCTTCATCATAAAGCGAATGAATATTGTTTCATTGCCAATTCAGTTAATTTTCCGGTAAAGCATATCCCCGTAATGTTAGTTAAATCCATAAACCATTAATATTATCATTCAAAACAATGATGAACACTATGTTTTAACAGAAATAACTCTAAAAAACTCCACAAAAAGAGAATTATTTAGTAAAAAATCAATAAAAATAACATTTTACTATTAATAAAAACACAATAAATTGAAAATTTTTAACAATTTTATTCAAAATGTAAAGTTTTTTTCCTATTTTTATATAAATAAAACAGACCATGATGAAACCAAGATTGACCATTTTTGATGAACCCATGCTCTATACAGAAGGCTTATCAAGACTGCTTACACAAAGCAAAATTTTCAGCACAATAGATATTTGCAATTCTTTAGAAAACCTCTCCAAACATTTAAAAGAAGAACCTCCGGAAATGCTTGTTATGAGCTCCAACATGCTCATGCTTACGGAAATCTGCAAGTTGGTGGAAAGTATTATTACACAACATAAAAATACCAAGATTACGATTATTGGAAGCTCTTATGATGTGATTGATATCCGAAAGCTCTTCAACAAAGGTATTAAAGCTTATCTGGATAAAAACTGCACCTATGATGAGTTTCTTAAATCCATCAATGTTTTACTTCTTAATGAGATCTATATCTGTGACCATGCCAAGGAAAGAATGATCAATTTTATCAGCAGTGAACAGGGAAAACCCAATCCTCACATCAAAGAACCTCTCACCCGTCGCGAAATGGAAATTCTCAAACTCATCTGTGACGGATGCAGCAGTAAAGATATCTCTGAAAAATTATTTATTAGTATCAATACGGTAGAAACACACCGAAAAAGAATTCTTTTGAAACTCAATGCGAAAAACTCAGTCGGAATCGTAAAATATGCGATAGAAAATCACATCATCGACTGAAAGACTTCCATGAATCACACAAAAATTCCAGGCTTTGCAAAGTCTGGAATTTTTTTTGCCTCTGATTTTAATTTCAATAATCCTTCAGAGGGAAATTTTATTATTACCTATAATCAAAGCCTATACAGAAAAAGTGAGGCAGAGAAATAAGAGACTTAACAATGAAAAACGTATGTAATTACTTCTCAATTGATCTCTAATGGGTACAGATTGTATCTCTCACCTCACTTTACAACTAAAACCTTGGACTTTGAACTTTGAACTTTAAACATTGAACTTTAAACATTGAACTTTGAACATTAAACGCTATATCTTATTCATAATCCGGCATTTCTCCATTGCTGAAAAGTGTTGCCCTTGTAAGATCCGTCATCGTACTATTGAGGTCAATGACCATTACATTTTTCTGCGAAATATTATCATTCGAGGTATTCATGAAGATAATCTGGGCATTGTTTGGTGAGAATCTTGGATCGAGATCATTGGTTCCCATCACTTTTTCGCTTTCTGCAGAAATATCACTCACGGCATCTGTAACAAGATTATAGACAAAGATATGTGAATCCAGCTGACGGTAATTTCCACTTCCGTCCAGATATCCTGAGACATCACGGGTAAACAGAAGAAGCTGGCCATCTACAGAAAAGTTCAAACCTCCACTGGCACCTACAGTACCTGACAATACCGTTTTAAGAACGCTTCCGTTAATGTCTATCACATAAATTTTAGTATTATATCCGTTATAATCATTGGTTTTCAATGCTATTTTACTACCGTCGTAGCTCCAGTCACACTCGGAGATCATACTTCCGTCCGGAGTGGTGTATACTAAACTCAAGCCGCTTCCATCCTTATTAATTCTATAGAGTTTATTAAAGTTGGAATAAATAAGTTCCTTACCATTTGTACTCCATGCAAAATCCATTTCATAATTATTAAAGCCTGCAACAGCAACTGTAGTTACTTTAAAAGGATTTGATCCATCCGGATTTGCGGTATAAATATGGGTGCTTCCACCTTCTGTACGAAGGAATGCAATAAGACCTGCATTATTGTTTTTGCGGGGTCGCCAGCTGTTATAGGAAGAATTGGTAAACTGGAAATTATTTCCCTGGTCATCACTGGAAATGATCACAAAGTTTCCATTTTGTTTTTGAGTATAATGATATCTGTTAGCGGGCACTGTATTGGTGGTGAATTTACTGATAGAGCTTAAAACTGGCTGGTGAATGCCGTCCGAAACAGACACCTGCCAGAAGTAACTTACACCAAACTTCAGATTTGAAAGCGTATAGTGGTTTGCTGTCAAATCATTAACCTGAATCACATTAGTGTCAAGATTATTTTTAATTGTCAGACTGTATCTTAATACATCTGCTGTATCGGGATCTGTTGCGCTCCAGGTTAATTCGACGCTCAAAGGCTGATTTACTGCGTTATCTATCGGACTTAGCAACTGCGGTGTAGCGGGAGGAGAATTTAATGAAGTATCATCACCCATCTCAAAAACTACCGTTACTACCTGATTTTGATTTTGTATATTGACTGACTGAAAGCTTGTAATATATCCTGAAAGTTCTGCTTTTAGAGAATAATTCCCTACCGGCATGGCAGCGATTTCAAATGAACCATCTGTACCGCTGAACACCGTTTGTGTCGTAGGATTGGTAAATATCTTCACATTAGAAAGCGGCACATTGTTGCCTCTTTTTACGACTTTTCCTTTTAACATTCCTGTTTGAGCCTGTTCTACAAGGTCTTCATTACATGAAAACAGACAAAAAGCAAAGATGAATATGCTGAATATTTTAATTATAGTTTTCATAGTTCGTGTTTTTATTTGTTTCCGAAGTAAAAGTTGATTCCTATTCCAAAGCGCAAAGCCTGATCTTTTCTTTTCCCATTTACAAGGCCTTCCCAGTCGTCTTTGAAGCCAAGGTCATATTGGGCAGAGGCTCTCAGTGAGAAATTCTTGCTGATCATATATTCCAGCCCACCACCGAATTGTGCTTTGTATTGGGGTTTATATTTTGAATACATCGCTCCTGCTCCTCCATATAAGAAGGGACTGAATCTGTATTTCGGGAAAAGTATGTATTCCAGATTCACTTCAGGACCGAAGTAGTTTCTTTTCACAATATTTGAGTTTTCAAGCGTAAAATAGCTTGCATTCAGTTCCATATTAAGATAGGGAGTAAGGAAGTATTTGAATCCTATTTTTCCTCCCACATTCATTTTAGAACTTACATAGTCATCTTTAACTTTCTGTCCTTCCACATTGGCAAATACGGATACTTTCTGTCTGTAATCCTGTGGATATCTGCCTCCAACCACCCGGTCATTATTTTGCTCCTGCTCTCTGTTGTATTCATTGATTAAACTTTGATAACCGCCATTGTCATCTATTGCTTTCCCCCATATTTTATCTCTGATTCCTTCTACAATGAGGGCTTTTACAGCTTTTTCGATAGCTTCTGTTACAGCGAGCTGAACGGGTTCATTCTGAGTAAGCCCTACTTCAGCCTCCAATAGTCTTTCCGTATCAATATATCTGAAAAAACTTCCGTTAACACTGGTTGAAAGAATGGTTTTAGAAGTATAAACCGTTTTAAGAATTTCTCCGTTAAGCGTAGAGACAGCGCGAAGATAGATGGTAATTCTGTCCTGGCGATACTGTGTGGAAGCTCCGATACCGAAATATCTTGCTCCAAGTCCTCCGGTCAGAATATTGCTGTCATAAGAAATAACGCCGCCTTCGAGAAGAATCCCAGCGTATAAAAGAGGAGGAAGTGATTGATTGTTTTTGTCTGCATCCTTGATATATTCCTGTCTGGTGGAACGGATGATCTGTCTTTCATTGAGAAGATTGGCGATATTTTCCCTTTCAATAGGGATAAACCAGCGGCTGTCTTCTAAGGCTTTTATGAGAATGGTAGTGGTTCCCTGAGGCACTGCCGTACTCCAGTTATTTCCATTTTCAGATGGTTTATACTGGCCGGTCTGGTCTCTGAATTTGTAGACTCCTATTACAATCTTCTCTTTGGGAAGCGGAAGGTTTTTTAATTCTGCGGTAGAAGAAGTAACCTCTCCCATTGTTGGTTTTTCGGGATCCGAAGGTAAACCAAATATTGAACTACAGGCCTGCAGAATGCATAGCAGGAAGGTGCAGAAAAAGATTCTGGTATAAGTGTAGGTTGTCATGGTAAGTTTATTTTTAGTTATTTCCTATTTCGGAATTACGATCTCGGACTGATCGCCATTACTGGTATCCAAAATATTGATTAAAAGTCCCTGATTAGTATTGGTAATTTGTAGATAAAGGGATCCGAAGAGATAATTTCCGGGTTTTATGTTTCCATCACCAAACTGTTCATCAAACAGTTTTCTTGAAAGCTCACTGAGGATCTGTCTGTTAAGACTCTGGGTAAAACTATCAAGGGAATTCACACGATCCAGCAAATTGCTGTAATCATTTTTTTCATCAAATGGGTTTTGTGCATTAGCAGAGCTTAAAAGCCACTGGTAATTGAAGGTATCTCCTCCAAAAGCTGGATTTACCGGCTTATAGACGAGCTGCTGAGATTTTCCGTAGAAAATACCCGCAATAAAGGTCAAAATAATGATAAAGGTTTTCATGGCGGACATTTTTAATAGATGAATTCATTTTTTATAAGATTTTTCTTGGCATTAAATTCTTTGATATATTTTAAGCTGTAACTCAACTGTTCTTTTAAATAATCTTCTGCCGGATTGGTCATAAAACTGTAAATAATTTTATCTTCCATCTGAATAGTAATCTGGCCGCTTGTTCCACGAAGAGGGAGCTCTGTAATAGTAATAACGCTACTGCTCTTATCAGGAAGCTGACTGTACTGCATGTAAAACATGTCATAAAAGTCTTTTCCCACCTTGGTTTTCGTCTCATCAATAGTAAGTCCTCTGAGCTCGTAAGCAGCATCTTCTTCTATCTTAGCTGTTTTTTTTTTAAAAAGGTCGCTGTTCAGTTCCAGACTGTCTTTGGCAATCAGCTTCTGCGTTTCTTCATCCCTGATATAAAGGAAGGCTTTAAGAGCATCTTTTGATTCTAGATTCACATTAATTTCCGATAATACCTTTACTTCATTGGGATTGACAGAAAATTTACCACTCTGCTGGTTGTTGGAGAGATTTCCACCATTTCCTTTTTTAATAGAAACCAAAAGGTAATTCAGTTCTTTATACACTGCAGTGTTATTAACTACAACTGCTTTTAACCTGACCTGGTTTTCAAGGAGACTGCTCTCTATCCTGGCGTTTACTTTCTTATCTTCCTGCCCATATGTCCATACAGACAGGAAGCTAAAAAAAGTACCCAAGCTAAGGGAATATAAAAGTTTCATCATCTGTGTTTTAATAATTTCTCATGAAGACTGTTTTATTATCTCCCTTTACATTAATCTGAATTCCATCCGAAATACTGTTGCTTCCTGTAACATCAATAATATTATGGTTTCCCTGTGCAGTAATGGCAGCTTTTGTTTCTTTATCTGTAAATGAATTGATAAAAAATAGGGTATTGAAATCTCCCAGCTGTTTTACTAAAATATTCGTTCGGGCGTTAAGGGAAAGTTCGGCATTGTTATAATCTCCTACCTGAATGATATCGGATCCATAAGAACTCTGATCAGTCTGCTGTCTGGCTATAAGATTAAAGATTGTAGTACTGTTTACCTTATCCCAGTCTATTTCCTGTGCATGTAGTGGCAACATGGTGAAAAGAGCCAAAACACTCCATCTCAAGTTAAACATAGCCTATTTATTAAAATTACATGAAATAACAAACCGGAGAAAATCGAAGGTGAAAAAGGAGAAACACTGCAGTTTCTCCTTTACAATTTCTAAGATTTACAGTATTTTGTTATAGGGCTTAATTCGACTGATTCACAATCATTGAGTTTCCATTACCCATCTGAGTTCCAACATGGATATGGCCATCTCCGCTTTGTGCTACCCAGGTAAAGTTACCGTTACCCATCTGAAGGTCAATAGCAGTGTTAGAATCTCCTATCTGGAATTGATAAAGCTGGTTGGCATTACCTACCTGTAATCCTACAGAGGTGTTATCATCTCCTACCTGAACTGAAGCGGCAATATTACCTGTTCCGGCTTGAGCATGAGTAGCACTGTTATCATTACCATCCTGATACTGAACAAGAACATTATTAGCACCTATCTGAAGGGCACTGGCATCATTTCTTCTTCCCAGCTGAATTTGATAAGCATCATTACCAATACCTACCTGGATAGCAGAAGCATCATTTCTTCTTCCATCCTGATATTGAAGGACAGAGTTACCTAATCCAACCTGTACAGAAGAGGCTTCATTTCTTCTTCCAATCTGAGTTTGTTCTGTAGAGTTAAGTACTCCAAGCTGCCATGTTGAAGCAGAGTTTCTGTTTCCTAACTGCATCACTTCATTTGAGTTTCCAATACCCACCTGATCCACATCTATAGAGTTTCTGTTTCCGATACTTTGTGCATTATTGACATTTAAAATTCCTACCTGGTCAATATCTGCCATATTACGATTCCCTGTTTGTGTTAGAGAATTAATGTTCAAAAGACCTGTCTGGTCTACTGTAGCAACATTTAAGTTTCCTGTTTGAGTAGTCACATCAATATTGAATTGTGCGAATCCGAAACTCATTGCGAATAGTGTAAGTACACCTGTAAGTAAATTTTTCATCTTAGTAAAAATTAATTGGTTAATAGTAAGGCAAAGGTAGGTTCCCCGACAAAATGAAAAACCACCATCAAAGTGTAAATTTTGAAAATCACGGTTTCCAGTTCGGCAGGTCATTATTTACCGTTACGGAAAAACCCCATCACAACTTATTGATTTTCAATCAAATCTATTAGTGGTGAATATTAATTTTTCTTCAATAATGATTTTTTCTGAATAAATCCGGGATTTTATATTTTTAAAACATCACAGTACAGGGTTTTAAGCTTTGGGCAGAACTATTGCTCAAATTTATTTACACAACCAAAAATCAATTTTGAATTAAAAATTAACATTTAAAAGTTGAAATATGTTCTGTTTTATCATTAACGATATATCATTGGGTTTAAGAAGCAAAGATTTCCGCTTACAATGCCGTCTTTCTCATAGGTTAATTAATGTTAAGGCATTTATTTCTTCAAGATATATTGCTAAATTTGAGCTATGGAAAATTTTGGAAAAGATTTATTGAGAAAAATAAAAAGCGTGGAACTTCCCGGTGAACACGCACATGGAGTATTCTCGCCTCCCTACCGTCCCGTTTTCACTTATGATGAAGTATTGTCAAAAAATCCCAAATTTGCAGCGGTCAATATTGTTTTATATCTGAAAGACAACGAGTGGTATTTTCCCCTGATTCAAAGAACCATTAATGAACACGACAGACACAGCGGGCAGATATCCCTGCCTGGAGGAAAGCGTGAGGAGATGGACAGTGATTTTGCTGAAACTGCAGTTCGGGAAACCTCTGAAGAAATCGGAATAGATAAACATTATGTAAGGATTATCCGAGAAATGTCTCCTATTTATATTCCGCCAAGCAATTTCTATGTATATCCCTACATTTCTTATACAAAAAAGAACCCGGCCTTTGTTCTTCAGCAGACGGAAGCTGTGGAAACAATAGAATTTCCTATCACTTCCTTTTTAAACCTGTCGGATACCCCGGAAATTATGGCTTTACCCAGTGCTGGCGGACATGACGTTCCGGTGATTAATTTCAACGGATACATTATCTGGGGTGCTACAGCGATGATATTAAGTGAATTCAGTCAGTTGCTGAAAAAAATGTAACTTTGCACTACCGTGTTTAATTGAGAGATGGCGAAGAAAAATATTTTCACCGATGCATTCGGAACACCTTATTTTTTGAAAAGGTTTATTATTTTTATTTTAGGAGTTGTATCATACAGAAGATTCAACGGCTTTAATAAGTTAAAAATAACCGGTACAGAACACCTTGTGGATCTTCCGGACTCTAACGTACTTTTTGTATCCAACCATCAGACCTATTTTGCAGATGTGGCGGCCATGTATCATGCCTTCTGTGCTGTAAATAACGGATATTTAAATACGATAAAAAACCCGATCTATCTACTGAATCCAAAGATTGATTTTTACTATGTAGCAGCTGAGGAAACCATGAACAAAGGTATTCTTCCCAAGATATTCAAAATTGCAGGCGCTGTAACGGTAAAAAGAACATGGAGAGCTGAAGGTAAAAATGTCAACAGAATGGTAGATATGAGTGAGGTAGATAATATTATGAAAGCATTGGACAATGGCTGGGTAGCTACTTTCCCTCAAGGAACTACATCGGCTTTTGCACAGGGACGAAGAGGAACTGCCAAACTGGTAAAAAACCAACGCCCCATTGTGATTCCAATCAAAATAAATGGCTTCAGAAGAGCTTTTGATAAAAAAGGACTCCGCGTAAAGGTAACCGGTGTAAAACCTACGATGGAATTCAAAGCTCCTCTGGATATTGATTATGATAATGAAAAAGCACCGGAAATTTTATTGAAGATTATGACTGCCATTGAGCAGACAGAAGACTTCAATGTATTACACAGTTATGATGAAGAACTTAAAGCTAAAAAATTAGAACAAAAGGACTCAAATAATTAAAGTAAATTAAAAATTATGAACAAAATACTTGGAATCTTATTCGCAATCATAGTATTAGTTTCATGCAACAGCCAAAAGATATATTCGGATTTTGATATCAGCTATTCGAAAAGCGGTGGCTATGCTCCAGTTTATGAAAACCTGCTTATAAAAGGGAATACTGTACACTACTCTTTTGAAGGACAGGGAAAGAAATACAAACAGGATTTTAAAATTTCTGATGAAGATTTAAAAAAACTGGATCAGGTTCTTTCTCAGAATAATTTCAGAAGAATACAGGAAGACCGTAAAAAATTGTACGACAATATTTCCACTTCCATCAATATCAAGAAAGGTCCTAATGAAGGCAGTAAAACAGATGCCAGTATGATTATTCCGAATTACCAGACCAACTGGAACAATATTATTGAGGCTTTCCAGCAGATCATTACTACTAATGTTAAAAAACAGTAAATACAATTGAAAACCCACTTCATTGCCATTGGCGGAAGCGCCATGCATAATCTTGCGATCGCATTAAAAGACAAAGGATATCAGGTGACAGGTTCTGATGACGCTATTTTTGAACCTTCAAAATCCCGATTGGAAAAGAAAGGAATTCTGCCTCAGGAAATGGGCTGGTTCCCGGAAAAAATTACTCAGGATATTGATGCAGTTATTCTTGGAATGCATGCCCATCAGGATAATCCAGAGTTGGCAAGAGCAAAAGAACTGGGACTGAAAATATATTCTTATCCTGAATTTCTATACGAACAGTCTAAAAACAAAACAAGAGTGGTCATTGCAGGATCACATGGTAAAACTACCATTACTTCAATGATTCTTCACGTGTTGAATTTCCATCAGAAAGATGTGGACTTCATGGTAGGAGCTCAGCTTGAAGGGTTCGACTGTATGGTAAAACTGACTCAGGATAATGATTTCATGGTACTGGAAGGTGATGAATATCTATCTTCTCCCATCGATCTTCGTTCAAAATTTTTACTGTATCAGCCGAACATCGCTTTAATGAGCGGTATTGCATGGGATCACATCAATGTATTCAAGACCTTTGATGATTATATCGATCAGTTCAGAAAGTTTGTAGCAAGTATTACTGCCGGTGGAGTTCTGGTATACAACGAAGAAGATCCTGAAGTAGTAAAAGTAGTGGAAAATGCAGAGAACTATTTCAGAAAAATCCCTTACAAAACTCCTGAATACGAAATCAATAATGGCAAAGTATATTTAAAAACCGAAATGGGAGATGTTCCGCTTTCTGTTTTTGGAGCCCACAACCTATTGAACCTTGAAGGAGCAAGACATATCTGCCGTCAGCTTGGCATTATGGATGAAGATTTCTATGAGGCGATTATGAGCTTCAAAGGAGCATCCAAACGTCTTGAAAAAGTAGAAAGAGAAGATAAAGGAATATTATACAAAGACTTTGCGCATGCACCAAGTAAGGTAAAGGCTGCGGTAAAAGCATTTGCAGAGCAATTTAAAAATGATAAGAAATATGGATTTCTGGAGCTTCATACCTATTCCAGCTTAAATCCGGCTTTCCTTGAACAATATGACCACGCCATGGATGGTCTGGAAGAAGCCATTGTTTTCTATTCTGAAGATGCTTTGAAGATCAAGAGAATGGAACCTATTTCTCCTGAGTTTATCAAGGAAAAATTCAAGAATGAAAAATTAAGAGTTTTCACGAATGCTGAGGATCTTCACGCCTACTGGAATACATTAGATAAAACAAACGGTGTTTATTTAATGATGAGTTCCGGAAATTTCGGCGGTCTTGATTTAACAAAATAATAAAAAAGCTTCAGATTCTATTTCTGAAGCTTTTTTATGAAGTATGCTTTCTAATTGTCGCTTAACTTTTTATTATTGGTCAGTTCAATACTCTTTATGGAGCCCAACGGTGCTATTTTTATCGTTTTATTTCCTTTTGCCAGATAAATATAATACATGCTGTTCGATCCTATCAGATGTACCTGCTCAAAGCTATCATCACCGTAGTTTAATTTGTAGTCATATTTAAGCTTGTTCTCCCTTATCTTTCTGGTGAGCCCAATCCCTTCTCCCCAACCTATTCCCACAAAGAAAGACAGTAGCATCATAGCGAGAAATTTCACAAACATATTGGTAAAATGATTCTCAATAGCCTCTTTGCTCATATTTTCATGTCCTTTGAGAGATGCCATCTGGAATGCCCAACGTTTATTTTTATTGGCCTGTTTGGATAAAAAAGAGGGAAAAGCAAATGAAAATACGACGATAACAATCAGGGCAATCAGGATAACCGGATGAGCCGTTAAAGTAGCAATCGGGCTTATCAGAATGTCCATTATTGTTGAATATTTTAGAATATTAATATTGATCTGATAGTAGAAGACACTTTCTTTTAATATTCCCATTATAACGAGAAAAAGATACCCGAATGGAAGTGATCTCTTAATTCCTTCTGAATATTTCATGGATGTTTTTTATTGGTTTTAGTTTTATATTGGGGCAGATCAATGATATTGATGTACGAAAATATAAAATTATCATCAAATTAAAACATACAGATTTATCTTTCACATTCTTTGATCAGTTTTTTCAAAATTTCTTCTGTAGAAAGTTCGCTATATGGATGGATAGACTGTCCTACCCAAATTCCTACAAACTCCGGATTTTGCAAAGATTTTGCTGCTTTACGCAAGGCATTGGTCAGTTTGTTCTGGTAAGGATAAGGTAAAATATATTCTGAATTTTCAACTGTTTCTATAAATTGATTTTTCACGCCTCTTGCATACCTTCCGGAAAAACTCTTCGTCAGAACAATTTCTTCTTCTCTTACCTTTTTCAATCTTTCTTTTTCAAAAGGCTGCAAAGCACTTTCCTGAGAAGCCAGTAAAAGATTGCCCACCTGAAAACCCTGTGCTCCTAACTCTTTAACAGCCTGCAATGTCTTCGCTCCATAAATCCCTCCGGCATAAATCAAAGGAACTTTTACCTGTTCATAGATCTGTGACAGCAAAGACAATCCTCCGATCTGCGGAATATTTTCTGCTTCAAAACTTCCTCTGTGCCCTCCGGCCTCTATTCCCTGAACGCAAATGATATCAATACCGGAATTTTCAAGTAATAAAGCTTCTCTCACAGAAGTACAGGTTCCGATAAGAGTAACTCCGTTTTCTTTTAATTTCTGAATACTCTGATCATCGAGATTTCCGAAAGTAAAACTTAAAATTTTACAGTTTTCCTGAATAATGGCATCCACTTGTTCATGGTAGCCGTTTACACTGATTTCTTCAAGATCCGGAAGATGTACTTCAATCGCATTTTCCTTTGCCAGCTGCTCAATAAAAAGCTTAGTTTTACCATACTTTTCTTTTAAAGCATCAGTCACTTCCGGAATGTGATGAACAAATATATTAGCAGCAAAAGGTTTATCCGTCAACTTTTTCATCTCTCTGATCAATTCAACAGACTGATCTGCAGAAAGGTCAGCCAGTGCCAGTGATCCGAGACAGCCTGCCTTTGCAGCTGCAACAGCCATCTGGACGGTGCTCACTCCAAACATCGGAGCCTGAATAACAGGATATTGTATCCCTAGTTTTTTACTGATTGTATCCGGCCAAAACATAAGAATTATTTTTATTAAAAAGGTACAAAAAATAGGAACACTTCATTTTCAACAGGATATGATATTCTTCACCCTGAATGAAAATACAATTCCCACAAATCTCACAGAAAACACAGATTACAATCTGTGTTTTCTGTGAGATCTGTGGGAGTATTCTTACTTTTTATTTCTATTAAATATCCGCTACGGAATTTAACATTTTTTGCTCCCATTCCGGATCTTTAGGATCAAAGAATAATCTTTTTCCGGTATCTAAAGAACGTACAACATTCATCTCATCCTCTGTCAGCACAAAATCAAATACATTAAAGTTTTCTTCGATTCTTGAAGGGGTCACAGATTTTGGAATTACAACAAAACCTTCCTGTAAGTGCCATCTCAGAATTACCTGAGCTACAGTTTTGCCATATTTTTCAGCAATCGCTTTCAGATCAGGATTGCTTAAAAGGTTGGCATTACCATTTCCTAGCGGGCTCCAGGGCTGAGTTACGATATTATTTTCTCTGTCATATACCTGTAATTCTCTCTGCTGGAATACAGGATGCAGTTCAATCTGATTGATAACGGGTAAAACGGTTGAATTAGCCTTCAATTCCTCAAGTTTCTCGACGGTAAAATTACACACCCCAATGGCTTTAATTTTCCCTTCATGGTATAACTCTTCCAAAGCTTTCCATGTTCCCAGAAAATCTCCATACGGCCAGTGGATTAGATACATATCAAGATAATCCATCTGCAATCTGTCTAATGTTCTCTGGAAAGCACTTTTTGCCTTTTCATATCCATGATCCTGAACCCATACTTTTGATGTGATAAACAATTCATCTCTGTTTACACCGCTATTTTTTACGGCAGCACCTACCGCTGTTTCATTCTGATAAATAGCAGCAGTATCTATCATTCTATATCCTGTCTGAATAGCTTTAATTACTGCATTTTCACATTCTTTCAGATCTTCCATCTGCCATACTCCAAAGCCTAAAGCCGGAATATCCACTCCATTATTTAAGGTTACCACAGGTTGTCCTGTATAGGTTTTCTTTTGCATAAGTCTTTATTTTAATGATTAATATAAAGTGATAAACAAATTTGCAATAAAAAATCGGAAATTCTGCCTACCAATTTTACTGTTCCTGTTAAAAAATTGTTAGGTAATTGCAGTTTTGAGTTGCTGGTTGCTGGTTGTTGGTTGCTTGGTTGCTTGCAAAATTATGTTCCTGCTGGTATACCATCGCTATTTTCTTTATTTTTGTTTAAATTAAACATCATGTCACAATACATCAGACTGGCAAATGCAGAGGATTATCCTCGAATTATGGAAATATGGGAATCAGCAGTAAAAGCCACTCATGATTTTCTTACTGAAGAGGATTTCAATTATTTCAAAGAGGTCATTCCAAGAGACTATCTTCCTAACCTGGAAGTCTATTTAATTACTGAAGACAACGAAGCTGAAGGATTTGCATCCGTAGCAGAGGGCAATCTGGAAATGCTTTTCATTCACAATGACACTCGTGGAAAAGGCTATGGAAAAACTCTTTATCAGTTCATGAAAGAGAAAACGGGATTGACCAAAGTAGATGTGAATGAGCAAAATCCTCAGGCGATCGGGTTTTATGAAAAAATGGGCTTCAAAAAAATCGGAAGATCAGAGAAAGATGGCTCAGGAAAAGAGTATCCACTTATCCATATGAGCCTGTAAATGGAAAATTTCACCTTCAACAAGCTAAATTCGGATTCAGAAATCCCTTATCATTTACTGCTTCTGGCTGATGAAACACGAGAAGCTATCAATCAATATATTTTTAGTTCTGAGATCTATCTTTTACATGACGGTACTGAAAACATCGCTGTAATGGCGTTGTACAAGAAGCCCCATACTGAGCTGGAAATTAAAAACATTGCTGTCATTGAAAACTACAGAAATAAAGGTATTGGAACGATCCTGATAGATAAGGCAAAAGAAATTGCGAAAGAAAATCATTATAAAATACTGACTGTTGGAACATCGGATACCGGCTTCCAACAGATCAGATTTTATGAGAAAAACGGTTTCATTAAAAGTGGAATTCTGAAGAATTTCTTTATTGAAAATTATCCAGCACCTATTTATGAAAACGGTTTACAGATGATAGATATGGTTTTATTAAGCCATCACCTTGCGGAATAATCCTTTAATATGTTCTATTTCAGTTTGATAATTGGTTTTCTTGCGACAACCGAAGTAAAGCGTATTTTCAAATTTCTTCTTTCCTTCCCAAATCAACTGGATATCACCGTTTTCAATATCATTTCTGCATAGAAAATCTGGAACAACGGCTAATCCTGTTCCACCTTTCAGACAGCGGATTATTGAGTTCATGTTAGGAACGATATAATTAGGACGGAAATTGGGTTTATGACCAAAATTCAATATCCAGTACTGGAAAAGATGTTCCATGTCTCCGGTGGTTCCGTACCATTTTTCATTTTTCAGCCATTCCTCTATCTGTTCGGCATCTTTTGTTTTTAAAACCTTATTGAAAGCTGCTTTATCCACATCTTTTCCTCCTACCAGAATAATTTGTTCTGAAGAGAACGCTTCATGCTCAATATTAGGTGAAGACCCTTTTTTCGGGGTAATGATAAGATCAAGAATTCCTTTATCCAGCTGATCCAGCATTTCAGGATATTCTCCAAAACTGATAATCAGATTAAAGGGTAATGAAGAAACATATTGTTCAAGGGTAGTCTGAAAAGTCTCAAAACACATACCCACGCTGATTGTAGGAGTATGTTTCTCAGTAGACTTCTGAAAATTCTTTTCTACATCTTCCAGCTTGGTAATCGGTTCAGCTACTGCATTAAACAATACTTTCCCACGTTCTGTCGGAATCATTTTTCTACCGGTTCTGTCGAACAGCTTATAACCTACATAAGCTTCCAATGAGCTTAAATGAAGGCTTACTCCCGGCTGTGATATGAATAAAGCATCCGCAGCACCTGTCAATGTCCCGGTTTTATAGATCGCCTTAAAAGTACGATACCATTCTAAGTTAACCATGACTTAATTATTAATATTATAATGCAAAATTACAAAATAATTATAATATTAATACATTTTCATTCTTCAGAAAGGAAGCATAATAATCCGGAATCCCGCTTTCCTTTATCTGGCGGACAGTTTCATCAATCGGATAGGATAATTGGACAATTTCCGGGGTAATTTTTTCTTCATCTAAAGTCAATACTAAATAGGAAGCCAATCTGTTTTCTTCTTTAGAACGGCCTACGGAACCACAATTGACAGCCCAGGTATCATTTTCAAACTGTTTTTTAAAAGATAAATGAGTATGTCCCATTACCATCAGATCAGCATCTGCCCTTTCCAGCATTACCCTAAAAACCTCATCATTTTCTGATTCGTATAAGTAAGTGTCATTGCTTTCAAGGCTGGAATGAACCAATTGAATATTCCAGTGCTTATTCCCTGTTTTATAGTTTAATTTTAAATGAAAAGGAAGCTCAGTAAGAAATTTTTTATTCGGTTCTGAAATGTGTTTTTTAGAGTGATCTATCGCAACAAATCTGGCATTAGTTTCTTCTTCAGAATGCTTGGACAAAGGGACAACAGGAATATCAAAAGCAATCCTTTCATCGTGATTTCCCATCAGACAAGGAATGTTTAAACTTCTAATCTTCTCAATCACTTCATTTCCCCAGGGTGCAAAATCCACCAGGTCCCCCAAACAGAATTTCTGCCGGATTCCCCTCTGCTCAATATCATTCAGTACAACTTCTAATGCAGGAAGGTTTCCATGCACATCACTAAAAACGGCTATCTGTATCATTGTCCTTCAATTTGTTAGACAAATTTACACGACAGACAGAAATTTCAGTTCAAATATGATATGACATTTTACCATCAGTGCCGTCAATAGTCAATTTTTGCTGCGTAAAGTCAATGATGAATCGGTATACTCATAAAAATTCACAAGCGAAGCGGATTGACTATTCACAATTAATGCTGTCAATAGTCAATTTTTGCTGAGCAAAGTCAATGGTGAATCGGCATACTTACAAAAATTCACAAGCGAAGCGAACTGACTATTCACCATTAATGCTGTCAATAGTCAATTTTTGCTGCGTAAAGTCAATGATGAATCGGTATACTCATAAAAATTCACAAGCGAAGCGAACTGACTATTCACAATTAATGCTGTCAATAGTCAATTTTTGCTGAGCAAAGTCAATGGTGAATCGGCATACTTACAAAAATTCACAAGCGAAGCGGATTGACTATTCACAATTAATGCTGTCAATAGTCAATTTTTGCTGAGCAAAGTCAATGGTGAATCGGTATACTCATAAAAATTCACAAGCGAGGCGGATTGACTATTGACTATTCACCATTCACTCTCGATCTTCAACTTAAACCCAAAACCTTGAATCAAAAACTATAATTTAAATAATACTTTCCTATAATTTATATTATTTTTATTATACAAACATCCGTTCTAACTTTGCAGAGTAAAATTTAAACAATCATAAAAAAATGAAAAAAGTACTAATCATCAACGGAGGACAGAATTTCGGACATTCCGGAGGAAAATATAATCAGACTATTACAGAAAATACATTAGCAGTTCTTAAAGAATTGGGTAACGTAGAAGTAAAGATCACCAATGTAAGCGAAAATTATGATAAAAATGAAGAAGTAGAAAAGTTTGTGTGGGCAGATTACATCATTTACCATACTCCTATCTGGTGGTTTCAGCTTCCCAACGGATTGAAAAAATACATTGACGAAGTTTTCACAGCAGGTCATGCAAAAGGAATTTATATGAGTGATGGAAGAAATGCTGAAAATCCGGAGATCAATTACGGTACAGGAGGAATGCTTGGTGGCAGAAAGTATATGCTGACTACAAGCTGGAATGCTCCTGCAACAGCCTTTACGCTTCCCGGAGAATTTTTCAGTGAAAAAAGTGTAGATGAAGGTCCTTTATTTGGTTTCCACAGAATGAATGCTTTTGTATCTTTAGAAAAAATGGAAAGTTTCCACTTCCATGATGTAGAGAAAAATGCCAATGTAGAACGTGATATGAAACGCTACAGAGACCATGTGAAAACTGTTTTTGAAAAAGAATTAAAACCAGAACTCGTATCATGAAAAAAGTACTGATCACAGGAATTACCGGCTACATTGGCGGAACTATCGCAAAAAAACTGCTGAACAAAAATTATGAAGTAACAGGGCTGGTACGTAATGAAGCGCATGTACAGGAACTGGAATCGTTGGGAATCAAGGCTATTGTAGGAGATATCCATAATGAAGACCTTATAAAAACGGCCGTTGCTGATGTGGATGCAGTCATCCATAATGCTGATTCTGCAGATGATGCCTATGCTGCAGACAACTTTATCAAAGCACTGGAAGGAAGTCATAAAACTTTTATATACACTTCAGGTTCAGCTATTTTCGGTGGTAAAGAAAATGGTAAAAGAAGTAATTTCGTTTATACGGAAGACTTTCCATTAACTCCGAGATTGGAAATGGCATCAAGAGTACTGATCAACAATTATGTACTGCAATCTGTACAAAAAGATATAAGAAGTATTGTTATTGTTCCTACAATGGTTTACGGACAAGGCTTAGGCATTAAAAAAGACAGTATTCAGATCCCGGCTCTCGTTAATTTTTCTCAGGAAAAAGGACATGGCGTTTACTTTGAAGAAGGGGAAAATATCTGGTCTAATTTACATATTGAAGATTTGGCAGATTTATATGTACTCGCATTGGAAAAAGCAAAAGGAGGTTCCATTTATTATGCTGAAAATGGTTCGTCATCCATAAAAAATATTGCAGAAAACATCAGTAAAAAATACAGTCTTAAACCTGCAAAATCATTAAGCATACAGGATGCTGTTAATAAATTCGGGCCTGCAGGAGGTTATTTCGGCTTTGCATCTAACAGTATTTGCAGCGCAGACAAAGCCAGAACAGAACTGGATTGGAAACCTATCTATAACTCAATTGAAAATTTTATTTAATTATGAAAATTCATCTTACAGCCATTATAAAAGCCAAAGAAGAACATCAGGCAGAAGTATTGAAAGTTCTTCAGAACATGGTAAAAGAAACAAAAAAAGAAGAAGCTTGTGAACTTTACAGCTTACATCAGGGAATTGAAGACAAAAATGAATTCGTTTTCTATGAAATCTGGAAAAATGAAGAAGGACTGGCTCAGCATAATCAGCAGCCTTACATCCAGGCTTTCGGAGCTTTGGTAGACGAAAAACTTCAGGAGAAGCCACAGATTTATCTTACAAATAGTATTTAACCATGAAAAAATTAGCGTTGTTAGTACTGGCAATCTTTACCATAGGATTCGTTCAGGCCCAAACCAAAAAGTCAAAAAATATGAAAAAGAAAATTTTATTTGTCGTAACCAGCCATAATAAAAAAGGAAGTACCGGTGAAGATACAGGATATTATCTGGGGGAAGTTTCTCATCCATGGGAAGTCCTTCACAAAGCAGGATATGAAATTGATTTTGTAAGTCCAAAAGGAGGAACTCCTCCGGTAGACGGATTTGATTTAAAAGATCCTGTAAACAAGGAGTTTTGGGAAAACAAAGAATACAAAAACAAGATGGATCATTCTATGACTCCATCTCAGGTGAATCCAAAAGACTATTCAACGGTATTTTATGCAGGAGGACACGGAGCGATGTGGGATTTTGCAGACAATAAGGAACTGGCAGATATCGCTTCAAAAATTTATGAAAACGGAGGTATTGTAGCAGGTGTATGTCATGGTCCTGCAGGGCTTGTGAATATCAAACTGAATAATGGGAAATATCTTGTGGACGGAAAGAAAATCAATGCTTTTACCAATGAAGAAGAATCTGAAGTAAAATTAACCAACGTTGTTCCTTTCTTACTGGAAGATAAACTGAAAGAAAGAGGAGCAAAATTTGAAAAATCCGGGCTTTGGCAGAATCATGTAGTGGCAGATCAAAGAGTCATTACAGGACAGAATCCACAATCTGCAAAGAGCGTTGGAGAAGCTATTTTAAAAGAATTACATAACAAATAATTTTACCACAAAAGTCGCAAAAGTTTTTTTAACACTTAAGTAAATAAAGCTATCATATTGGCTGTTATAAGAACACTTAAGTTTTTGAAAATCTACGATTTTCGCGAATGCTGCAATTGAAACGGCGAGAATTCCCCTCATCCGGAGGGGTGGCGAAAATTCAAAGAATTTTTGACGGGGTGGTTTAATACAACAATTTTAAAACAAACAAAATGGAATATAGAAAATTAGGAAATACCGATTTAGAATTATCAACCATCACACACGGTGCTTTTGCTATTGGAGGAAACATGTGGGGCGGTAATGAAAAGCAGGATTCTATTAATTCTATTCACGCATCATTGGATCATGGCGTAACTTCTATTGACACGGCACCTTTCTATGGTTTCGGATTAAGCGAGGAAATGATTGGTGAAGCAATCAAAGGAAAAGACCGTTCAAAAATCCAGCTTTTAACAAAATTCGGATTGGTATGGGATGGAAGTAACAATGGCAAAGGAGAATTTTTCTTCGATGCAGAAGACGAAGGAAAAACAATTCCCGTTTATAAATTAGCTTCTAAAGAAAATATCATCAAAGAAGTTGAAGAAAGCTTACAAAGATTAGGAACGGATTATATTGACCTTTTGCAGCTTCACTGGCCGGATAGTACAACTCCTATCTCCGAAACCATGGAAGCCATGGAACTTTTAATTCAGCAGGGAAAAATCCGTACCGCAGGAGTAAGCAACTATAGCGTAGCTCAGATGGAAGAAGCTAACAGAACTTTACAGCTTGCCAGCAACCAGGTTTCTTACAGCATGCTGAACCGTGCTATTGAAAACGATCTTGTTCCTTATTCTTTAGAAAACAATACAGGAATTATCGTGTACAGCCCAATGGAAAGAGGTCTTTTGACCGGTAAATATTTCAAAGAAACTCAATTGAAGGATAACGATCACAGAAACGGATATTTCTCTCAGTTTGATTTGAATAAAGTGAAAACTTTCTTAGAAAAAATTGAACCAATCGCTCAGAAAAAAGGAGCCAGCCTTTCTCAATTGGTATTAAGATGGACTACTCTGCAACCCGCTATTACAGTGGTACTGGCAGGCGCAAGAAATGCACAGCAAGCTATTGAGAATGCAAAAGCAATGTCGATTGACTTTTCACAGGAAGAACTGAACATTATCAATTCAGCGTTGAGCGAAATTTAATAGGGCTGGAAGCTGGAAGAAGGAGGCTGGAAGTTATTGATGTCGGATAATAAATAGATTGGTTTACAATTAACTTCAATTGTCATTCCGACGAAGGAGGAATCTCTTTGTTATCTACAGAATAGTACAATAGAAGCCTGCTAATTATCAATACAATAATAAAACTTCCCTCTTCCAGCTTCCCACTTCCCTTCCCCAATCCCAAACCTTACAAAAAATGAAAAATAATCTGATCAAAATGTTCGGGTTAGCAACTCTGTTGACTATTAGCAGCGTTGCTTTAAGAGCTCAGACCCTGGTAAACCCGGAAGACCAATCATGGTATCCGTCTGCTTATGGAGCAAAAGACGAAATCGGAGCGGCCAATCTACTGACTCCTGAAGTGGTAAAACAAGCCCTTGGTTTAGTAAAACAAGGTAAAACATTAGCCCTTGCCGTTCCTATTGATAAAAACCTTCCCGCTTTCAGACACAGAAGCTTCAATTTATACAATATTCAGCCCGGAGAACAGGCCGGAAAGAGCATAGGTCCCAATAAATTCACCTTCAATGACGAATTGGTCAACGGATGGACCGGAGTAGGAACACAACTAAATGGCATCGGGCACATCGGTATTGATAATACGTACTACAACGGAAATAAAGCCACAGACTTTGTAACCGTAGAAGGGGTAAAAAAACTGGGTGTTGAAAAAGTACCTCCATTCGTTACCCGCGGTGTAGTTCTTGACATGACGGCTCATTATGGAAAATCTATTGTGCCGGGAGGAACAGAATTTACCGTAGAAGATATCCAATCCGTTTTAAAGAAACAGAAACTTACCCTACGAAAAGGTGATATCGTTCTTTTTAATACCGGATGGCTTGAATTGATTGGTAAAAATAACCAGCAATTTCTTGAAACAGAACCGGGAATCGGAATGAATGCCGCAAAATGGCTTGCCGATCAGGGAATTGTTGCTTTTGGCGGTGATACCTGGGCTTCCGAAGTTTATCCCAACCCAAAAAATAAAGAAGAATTCCCTATCAATCAGTTTATGCTGGCTAAAAAAGGAATCTATAATCTGGAACTGATTGACAGCCGTCCTTTGGTTAAACAAAAAATCTGGGAATTTTTATTCGTACTGGGACAGCCTTTATATGTAGGTTCTACTCAGGTGAATGTAAATCCTGTGGCTATTTATTAAATTAAATACAGTATGAGTTTGTTTAAACTTTTATACTCATTATTTTAACCGCAAAAGGCACAAAAGTTTTAAACACTTAAGTTTTTTCAGAACGAGGCCTTATGCGTAATAAGTACACCTAAGTTTTGTGAAAATCTTTGATTTTCATCTTGTGTGAACTTTTCTGCGGTATCATTTTACACTTACTTAAGTGAACTCAAGTGTTTTAAAATGAAACCTTTTGTGACTTTTGTGGTTAGGTAAAATTAAAACAACTTTTATATCCGAGAAACGAAGAGACAAGGTAATTCCGTTTAAAAAATAAAATGAACCTTAGATTTATTTTTAGAATTAATACCCAAACCGTATTACACTGTCACTTTGTATCTTACATCAAAACGGCCTTTCAAAAATTTGAAAGGCCGTTTTTTTAAATAAGGTAAACATCCGTAGATGATGCAGTCTTCATTGACTTCCATCTTCCATCTCCCCGCTTCCAGACTTCACTATTTTGCAATCGGAAGATGAGTACTTACTGCAATTCTGTTCCATGCATTGATCGTTACGATAGCCATAATGATCTGAGCAATCTGGTTATCATCAAAAAATGACTTTGCTTTTTGGAAAGTTTCCTCAGTAAGCCCCTGATGGCTGATCAAAGTAATCTCCTCAGTCATTGTTAAAAGTACCTGTTCTTCTTCTGTGAAAAATTCTCTGGCTTCCGTCCATCCGTTCAGAATAAAAATTCTCTGAGGCGTTTCACCATATTTGATAGCATCCTTTGTATGCATATCAAGGCAGAAAGCACATTTATTGATCTGTGAAGCTCTGATTTTAATTAATTCCTTCTGAATATGGGTTAAAGAAGTGGTTTGTAAATATCCTTCTAATCCCATCATCGCTTTGTAAGCTGCTGAATCTACTGTTGCAATATTCAATCTTGCGCTCATAATATTATTATTTTTGGGTTAATTGATCTATACTTAAAGAATAACGTTGTTGTACTGCCAGTAAAAGCGCTGCAGCACTTCCTACCCACACGGAATAGTTAAGTGGAGCTTTTGGCCCTGATGCAATGGTCATGGATATCGCAAAAATCAAGAGTAAAATACTGCTTCCGTATGCTGCTATTTTTGTTTTAAATCCTAAAACCAGCATTAAAGGGAAAAGAATTTCTAATAACGTCGCAGCATATGCTGAGACTGTACTCAAAGCTTCCGGAAGGAAATAGGTCAGCTGTCTTGTATATTCTTTAAAACTCTCCATGTTTCCCCATGACGAATTTTCTTTGCTCCATAATCCGAATCGGTCTGCCACCGCAGAAAGCATTGTAACGGCAAGAGCCAGCCTTAAAAAGAGTTGCGGAAATTGATTTTTATGATCTGTCATTGCATTAGCTTTTAATAACATGACAAATTTCCGGTTTCTTATTCGTAAAAATCTTAAACTGGTTTAAGATCGTAATTTTGCTCTGATTTCGCTCAGATATTCCGGAGTAAGATTCAGAAAGGAAGCAATCAGGTATTGGGGAATTCTTTGGATAAACCACGGATATAAAGTACTGAAATGCATATAAAGTTCTTCTCTGGACATCTCATACAAATAACGGATTCTCCGTTCCGAAGCAGCATATGCCCTTTGATAGACCATCCGGAAATACCTTTCCATCACAGGATGTTTTTTTAATAAATCTTCCTGACGCTCCAGATCAATTACCAGAATAGAAGAATGCTCTACTGCCTGTATTGAAAAATCTGTCTGTATTTGTCTTTCGTAAGCAAATGTATCTGTAATCCACCAGTTTTCAATGGCAAACTCGGTAGTTTGCTCCACTCCTTTTTCGTTGATGAAGAACTTTCTCAAACATCCTTTCAACACAAAATACATCGTTCGGCAAACCTCTCCTTCCAGCACCAGATTTTGTTTCTTTTTCACATCAAGAACCTGAAAAAAAGACATGATGGAAACAAATTCCTCATCGGTTATGGTAATAAATTTATTTAAATGCGATTTGAATGAGTCCATCTTAGAAATTAATACTCAAACTTAACTTTATTTTTTTAGTTTTACAATGAGAAAATATTTATTATGGAAATCGTTGCTAAAATTCTGATCGCAATCGTTGCACTGGAACATATTTATATTCTTTGGATGGAAATGTTTGCCTGGGAAACCAAAGGAAAGGAAGTTTTCAAAGCAGCTTTACCTGCGGAGATGTTTAAACCTACCAAAGGATTAGCAGCCAATCAGGGACTTTACAATGGCTTTCTGGCAGCCGGACTGATCTGGTCATTTTTGATTAAAGATCCGCAATGGCAAACCAATGTGGCGCTGTTCTTTTTAGGATGTGTAGCCGTAGCAGGAATCTATGGAGCAATTTCGGCTACTAAAAAAATATTCTTCGTTCAGGCTTTACCCGCTATCCTTGCCATTATTGCCGTTTTATTGAAATAGTCTTACGGGTAATATCGTCAAAGTTTCTTCTCACATCAATATTCTCTTAACTAGAATGATAAGAGAAGAAATCCCTGTGAAACACCACTTTAAAACAATACTGAAAATCAATATATTACAGCCTAAAAAATCCATTTAATATAAAATTCGTAAATTTGCAGCGTCATAAAAAATTGATATACAGTTTTTTGATGCTGGCAAGCATTTTGATTAAATGTAGCCATTCAAGTTGTTCAGTACACATATCTGTAATTACCTCATCAGTAATTTAATTGTAGAATCTATGTAAAAGATTAGCTTCTTTTTACATGATACACTCTTTTTCTAGAGTATAATCTATTGAAATATTTAAAATAAACATAAGGCCGGCAGGTCTTTATGCTGTTATTTTTTTGTTTAAAGCTTTTATCACTAAAGGCTTAGCAAATTATTTTATCCTATCGTCATCAGCAGAACAACGAATGCTAAATGTATATAATAAATTGGTGTACAATATATTATATCAAATTATTAATTGAAAAATTCTGAATATGGAAAAAAATGAAAACACTCGAAAAGTAAAACTTAAAGTGGAAGACCTAACCATCATCTTTGGTAAAAACAAAGAAAAGGCACAGGAACTTCTGGACAAAGGTTTTTCCAAAAAGGAAATTCTTGAAAAAACAGGCTGTACCATCGGAATCAACAAAGCCAGTTTTGAAATCTATGAAGGAGAATTTTTTGTTATCATGGGACTTTCGGGAAGTGGAAAATCTACTCTGCTTCGTTGCCTCAACAGACTGAACGAACCCACTTCCGGAAAAGTATACATCAATGACGATGATATTACCGGTAAAAACAATAAACAACTGCTGGAAGTAAGAAGAACAGAAATGAGTATGGTATTTCAGAAATTCGGATTACTTCCCCACCATACTATTTTAGACAATGCTGGTTTCGGACTTGAAATTAGAGGGGAAAACAAAGCTTCCCGTGATAAAAAAGCACAGAAAGCCCTGGATATTGTAGGGTTGAATGGTTTTGAGAACCAGTATCCTTCCCAGCTTTCCGGAGGAATGCAGCAGAGAGTAGGATTGGCAAGAGCTTTAGCTAATGACCCGGAAGTACTGCTTATGGATGAAGCCTTCTCCGCACTGGATCCATTGATCAAATCTGAAATGCAGGATCAGATGCTTGAACTGCAGAATACATTACAAAAAACCATTGTCTTTATTACCCATGATTTGGACGAAGCCATTAAAATTGGAGACCGTATCGTCATTATGAAAGATGGGGTTATAGAACAGATAGGAACAGCTGAAGAGATCTTAACCAATCCTGCAAGTGATTATGTAAAAGCCTTTGTAGAGAAAGTAGACCGTAAAACAATTATTACAGCCAGATCTTTAATGTTCGACAAAGCTACAGTGGTACGTTTCAGAAAAGACGGTCCTGAAGGAGCTTTAAGAAAAATGAGAGCCACAGGACTGGAAAACTTACCTGTTGTAGATTTTCAGAATAAATTTCTGGGGTTTGTAACGCTTAATGACGTTGTCCGAATTGCCAAAAAGAAAGAACCTACAGTGGAATCCATTATCAACAGCAACGTTCCTTCAGTCTATCCTGAAGTAACCGTAGAAGAAATGCTGCCGTTAATTTCCGGAAGTAAATCAGCCATCGCAGTAATTGATGAAGACAATAAATTCTTAGGTCTTGTTACCCAGCTATCTCTCATCATAGAAGCGACCAAGTTTAACGAAGAAGAAATCATTGAATTAAAAGAAATCGCAAACAATCAATAAGATGAATAAAACTATAGATATAGGTCAATATGTAGAAACTGCTATCAATTGGCTCACAGAAAATGGAAAACCTGTATTTGATGTCATAAAACACTTAGGAAACGCCTCTATTATGGGGATTGAATGGGTTTTAACAAACACACCTTTTTATGTTATCATTCTCTTCTTTACCCTGCTGGCATTATGGAAGGCAGGAAAAGGAATTGCTGTGGTAACGGCTGCCGGATTAAGTTTAATATTTTTAATGGGATTATGGAAAGAAACCATGGAAACACTGGCCCTTATTTTTGTTTCCACCATTACAGCTCTTATTCTTTCTATTCCTTTGGGAATTTTAGCGGCTAAAAGCACAATAGCAGACAAAATCATTCGTCCTTTACTGGATTTGATGCAGACCATGCCGGCATTTGTTTACTTGATTCCTGCTGTACTGTTTTTCAGTATCGGTAAAGTTCCGGGAGCTTTTGCAACCATCATTTTTGCCATGCCGCCTGCGGTAAGATTAACCACATTGGGAATAGAAGCTGTTCCGAAAGATATCGTGGAAGCAGCCAGAGCTTTTGGAGCTACCAACCGTCAGATCCTTTTCAAGGTAGAACTTCCTTTAGCCATGAAAACTATTTTAACAGGAATCAATCAAACCATACTATTATCTTTATCCATGGTGGTTATCGCAGGAATGATTGCCGCAGGAGGTTTAGGGGAAAAAGTATTGGAAGGAATTAATAATCTGGATATCGGATTAGGATTTGAAAGTGGATTATCCGTTGTGATTTTAGCCATTATCCTCGACCGTATTACTCAGGGATTTGTAAAGAAAAAGCAATAAGATGAAACAATTTAAATATATGTTTTTACCCGCTTTAATGTTAATATTTACAGCATTAAGTTCGTGTGAAAATATAAAAAACTCCAAATACATCACCATAGGAATGGTAGATGGCTGGGCAGAAGATGTTGCCATGACGCATGTTGCCAAAGCCATTCTGGATAAACAGGGTTATCATGTTATAATTCAAAAAGCGTCTACCGATATGATTATGGCTTCAATGAATAATGAAGATACAGATCTTTTCATGGGAGTCTGGCTTCCTTATACACATGCTAAAAAACTGGCAAAATTCCCGGGATTAACCCATATTGGCACCAATTACAACAATGGCCGTATAGGATTGGTCGTTCCGGAATACGTCCCTGTTAATTCCATTGAAGAACTTAATCAGCATCAGGAGCAATTCAGCCACAGAATCATAGGAATTGAAAAAGGAGCTGGATTAACAACCGGAACGGATAAAGCTATTATTGATTATAAGCTGGATTATCAACAGATCAACTCCTCTACCATTGCCATGATCACCGAATTGCAAAACGCCATACAACGTAAACAATGGATTGTAGTAACCGGATGGCAGCCTCACTGGATGTTCGGCAAAATGAAACTTAAATTTCTTGATGATCCTAAAAAGATATTTGGTGAAGCTGAGCAGATTAAAACCTATTCCAGAAAAAGTTTTGTGAAGGATCATCCGGAGCTGGCCAGGTTCTTTTCCAGACTTCATTTTGATGATGAAAATATGTCTGATCTTTTAATGAAAATGGAACAGAGTAAAAATAAAGAAGCTACCGCTAAACAATGGGTGGAAGATCACTCTGAACTGGTAAATTTATGGTTAGATAAAAATTAATAAACAATTTGGTATTATTTAAAATCCTCAACCCTGCTTTGGGTCTGGGGATTTTTTCATCTATGCGACAGAAGAACTCGCAGATTCTTTTGACTTTTTTCTATGAAGCAATATTTATTAGTAATCGCAAAGGCGCAAAAGAAATTTAATAATATACTGCTGTAAGGCGCAAGAAAATCTAAGATTTTCAGCAAAGGTTTTATAAAATAAATAAACAGCATTCAATTTTATCGGAGATAAAATCCTTGCGCCTTACAACATAAGAAAAGAAAAAACTTAGCGTCTTTGCGTTTTTCAATATCTCACAACTACCCCATTGATTCTTTAATTTTTTCCCGATGAAGTATCCCCCAATTGACCAATGTTTCTGTGACAGGAAATACAGATTTCCCGTACTCGGTCACCGCATAAGTTACTGTAATAGGTTTCGTATCCTGAATGGTTCTTGTAATCAAAAGGTTTGTTTCCAGTTCTTTTAATTCTTTGCTCAGCATTTTAGCAGAGATTCCTTCAATACTTCGTTCCAACTTTTTAAAATGAATCATCTGATCCGGCCTGTTGGTCAGGTAACGTAAAATCATCAGCTTCCATTTTCCTCCTAACACATACAGGCTGTCGCGCATAGCAAACAATTCTTCTGTACAGCTTGCCTCTCTTTCGATACCGTTTTCAATGATTTTTGCCATAATAGTTTCATGAAGGTAACTAGTTACCATTGGTTAACTAGTAGCAAATATAAACTATTCCCTCTTTACATTTGTGTATCAAATAAAAACATATGAAAGCAGTTATTTTAAATAAAAACGGAAAACTGGAGGACGGATTTACAGAACAGCCCAAACCTAAAAGCAATGAAGTTTTAATCCAGATTAAAGCAAGCGGTTTCAATCCCATCGATTATCAGATGCTGGAAAATGAATTGGAACGGAAACTGATCAGTTCCCCGATATTAGGAAGAGAGTTGTCCGGAATTGTAATAGATAAAGGTTCCGAAGTTACAGAGTTCAATATTGGAGATGAAGTATATAGTGGCAGCGGCTCTATGGGAAGCAACGGTACTTACGCTGAATATATTGCTGTTCCTGAAGCCATTGTTTCCTTTAAACCAAAAAATATTTCGTTTGAACAGGCAGCTTCCATTCCTTCCGCAGGACTTACTTCTTTGCAGATCTTTAACCGTCTGAAATTAAATCCGGAAAATACTGTTCTTGTGACAGGTGCAGCCGGAGGTGTGGGTTCATTTCTGATTAAATTTTTACTGGCACATAATATCCGACAGGTTATTGCAACCGTTGGCAATGAAGAAAACAGGCAGATGCTTCTCAAATTAGGTCTGAAAGATCATCAAATCATTAATTACAGAGAGGAAAATCTTATTGAAAACATTTTAAAAGCAAATAACGATCAGCCTTTTGAATTTGGAATTGATCTGGTTGGAAACTCTATGTCTGAAGTGACGGCCGAAGTTTTAAAAATTAACGCAACTTATGTGGATGTGACCGCTTTAGTCACTAAAGATGCTCATGAAATGTTGTTCAACAAGGGAACTTTGATCATGAATATCTCCAATTATACCTATGGAATGATAAAAAAATATGAGTATTATAAAAACAGTTTACTAGAAATAAAAAGACTTATTGAAAACGGAACAATTCTTCCTCCTCAGCATAAACTTGTAGGAAACCTCTCTCTGGATACCGTTCTGCAGGCACATTCTATATTGAAAAATAATCAGACCCAAGGGCATAAACTTATCATGAAACATTAATCTATGAACAAAATACCAAGACGAATCGTAACTGGAATTAAAGAAGGAAAATCGATTATTATTGAAGACCAACAGGTAGAAAACGCTGTGGAACACTTTCCCGGACTTATTATTTCTGATGTATGGAATACACAGAAAATGCCGGCCAGCTTAGAACTTGAAACGAAAATTCCCAATACCGGATTTCCTCAAACTCCTAAAAACGGCACTTATTTCCGATATGTAGTAATCCCTCCGGATAAAGATCTAGGAGTAGAATGGAAAAAGATTGAACCTCACCCCATGATGCATCAAACGCCAACATTGGATTATATCATTATTCTTTCCGGTGAGCTCTATCTCATCATGGAAGAAGGAGAAACGCTTCTGAAACCGGGAGATATTGTCATACAAAGAGGCACCAATCATGCATGGAGCAATCGCTCTGATGAACCTTGTATTCAGCTGGCTGTTTTGATTGATGCTGATAATTAATTAAAAGATTTAATTATTTAAAGATTGGGATCGTTCTCACAAATTTTAAAAGTTCAACAAGCCAAAAAATCTGTGGCATCTGTGTAATCTGTGGGAAATGAATAAAATTTTGCAAGGTTAGAAAAATGCAAAGACGCAGAGAAAAATAAATAATGTGTTGTTTTTTAATGCGCAAGAAAATCAAAGATTTTCAGCAAGGAATAATCTATAAAGTATTAGGAATATACAATTTTATCGCAGATAAAATCCTTACGCCTTAAAACATAAGAAAAGAAAAAACTTTGCGCCTTTGCGTTTTCCAACAAAATCTCCCACCTTACAAAGCAGAAATCTCCAACAGTTTCTGCTTCATTTTTTCAGGCGTCATCTGCCCTTCCTGATAATACACTAAGTTCTGATGCTTATCCAGAAATACCCACAAAGGATAAACAGGCTGGTTTTTATTCTTTGACAACGCCAACGCCAACTCATGAATTCCGGAATTTCCATTTTGCAGATATTCAAACTCCTGATTCTGAAAGTGGATTTTCTCCTTTGTCTTCTCCGCCTCAAAATTGACGAAATAAAAATGGTCATTGATCATATTAACCAACTCTTTATCTTTACTTAAACGGAAAGACTCAATTTTACAAACCGAACACCAGTCCGTATAAAGATGGATTACAACCGGTTTAGGATTTTCTTTCTGCTGAACCTCAAGATCAGAAAAAGTGCCTGTCTTCATCTGTGACAGATAAAAACAGGGCACTAACATTAAAAATAAAGCTAATTTTTTCATTTTAAAGTATATTTTACTCCCAGAAAACCTCTTATCCCTTGCATCGGAGCATAGCCATACGCCGTATCAAAAGTATAATGATTAGGATTGTTGATAGGATCATCAACATGCTTATCAAATGGGTCAAATGGTCTCATCAAAGGATCTTTAGGCCTGAAATTGAATAAATTTTTCATCCCGCAATACACCTCAAATCCTGATTTGAAACTCTTGGACACCTGGATATTAGCCAAAGAATACAATGGTGAATATTCAGGGCGATAGTCATTCACCAGGACCGGAAGCCTCATAGGGCCGTAAAATTGTCCTGTAAAATCTATAGTCAGATTACTTGGAAACTTATATGTCAGGTTATACGTTCCACTCCACTTTGGAGCATGCAGCTGTTGTGTTTTTTGATTCTCATTATCAAATTTCTGATATACATCCAGGTAAGTCACTCCCAGATTAACACTCAGCGGAAACTGAAAACTAAAATCCACATTCAAAGAAGCACCTCTTGAAATTCCGTATCCGTGAAGATTATCATAAATAATTTTATTAGGATCTGAATCAAAATCACCCACAATTTTATTACTGAAATAAGTATAAAATGCAGATGCATCAAGATTCACCATTCGGTTTCCTACAGGGATTTTCCAGATATAGTTCAGGTTTCCGTTCACCGATCTTTCCGGTTTCAGATCAGATTTTACCACAACTTCCCTTGAGCCTGTCAGTGCAGCATGATCTTCAGTAAATAAATTCACCACTCTGAATCCTGTTCCAAAATTAAAACGTAAAGTGTGATACGGATTGGGTGAAAACTTCCATGCTAATCTCGGTGAATGTACAGAATGATGTACTTTATCATAGTCATATCGATATCCAAGCAACAAAGTATTTTTATCGTTAATCTCCCACTGATCCTGGATAAAAGCTCCCCAGATTGGAGATTTCATCGGAGCATTGGTAATTCCGTCTGAAGCTAAAGTTCCCGGAGTGTTGTCATCATAAAAAGTTCTTTTGAAAGTAAGCCCGGCCGTGATATCATGCTTTCCGAAGCTTCTGTCCCAATAGGTCTGTACAAAAGCTACCTTTTGTGTTGCATTGAAAGGATTGGATCCATAAAAAGAGTTCTGATCATGATAATTATAAGAAAACTGAGTCACGATATGCTCTTTCATTGGCCATTCATACAAACCAAAAACTTCTGCCCTGTTGGTGTAAATACTTTCTCCATACACTTCATCACTTCCACGGAAAGATTTATTCCATTGCATTTCTCCTCCAAAACGGTCTTCATACAGATACCTCAAAGCAAAACTTGCCTGTCTGTTTTCTTTTCTCTTAAAGTTCCACTTGTTGAATACAGAAATTCTGCTTTGTAAAGTGGCATCCGTGAAATTATCTTTATTCTGATCTATTCTTTCCTGAAAACTGAAATAATTTAAACTTAATAATGAAGCGGCATTCTTCCCGACATTAAACTTGGTAGAAAGATCCAGATTATTTTCAAACCAGCTCGATGTCATCAGGTCCACACTTAATTTAGGAGCAGTCAAAGCATTTTTGGTGATAATATTGATCACTCCTCCCATGGCTTCAGAGCCATAAATTGATGAAGCTGGCCCTTTCACTACTTCAATCCTGTCTACCAGACTATTGGGAATCCCACTCAGCCCATACACTGTAGATAGTGAACTTACAATTGGCATTCCGTCAATCAGAATCATGGTATAAGGTCCTTCCAATCCGTTAATGTGAATATCTCCCGTATTACACACGGAACAGTTCAGCTGAGGTTTTACACCGTTCACCATCGCAATCGCCTCAAAAATGCTGGGAGTAGGATTTTTCTGAAAGAATTTCTGGCTGTAGATCTCTACGGCAACAGGACTTTTAGACCTGCTCATCGGTTTTATGGTACCGGTAACCACTACATCCTCAATGTTACTTGTCTTGAATTCCCTCTTCATAACTTTTGCAGAATCCTGACTTTTAGTCTGCTGTAGACTCAAGCTGTCTGTCTCCTGCGCAAAACAATAGGTTGATAAAAAAGTAATAGAAAATAATATTCGCTTCATGAAATTAAAATTGTTAGACAAATCTAACAATTATTTTTCAAATACAAAACTTAATCTAAAAATATAGGTTGAGCCAATTCGTGAAAAATGATTAAATTTGAGAAACTACATATCAAAGTAAAATGAGATATCATCAATTGGGAAATATCCCACCAAAAAGGCATACGATCTTTAAGTCTCCCGAAGATAAATTTTACTATGAGCAGCTTTTCGGAACAGAAGGCTTCCATGGTATATCTTCACTGTTATATCATATCCATCGCCCTACTCAGATTAAATCTATCGGTGAACCGAAAGATGTTACTCCAAAAATCGCTGTGGAAAAAAATGTTGCTCCAAGAATGTTTAAGGGAATGAACGTCACTCCTGAAGACGATTTCATGGACAGCAGAAAGATCCTTTTGATGAACAACGACCTGAAAATGGGATTGGCAAAGCCAAGAAAATCGATGGATTATTTCTACAAAAATGCTGAGTGTGATGAGCTTTTGTATGTTCATAACGGAACCGGGATTTTAAAAACATTTGTAGGTGATCTTGAATTTGTAACCGGAGATTATCTTATTATTCCGAGAGGAACCATTTATCAGGTAGAACTGAAATCTGATGATACAGTCTTTTTTGTATTAGAAAGCCATTCTCCTATTTATACTCCGAAAAGATACAGAAATGAATTCGGGCAGCTATTGGAACATTCTCCATTCTGCGAAAGAGATATGATTGCTCCTACTTATAAAGAACCCATCGATGAAAAAGGAGAATTCCTGATTAAAGTTAAAAAAGAAAACCAGATTACCGACTTCATCTATGCTACTCACCCGTTTGATGTGGTAGGCTGGGACGGCTATTTTTATCCTTATAAATTCAATATTAAAAACTTTGAACCGATTACCGGAAGAATTCACCAACCACCACCGGTTCACCAGAATTTTGAAGGACATAATTTCGTAGTATGTTCATTCTGCGCAAGAATGTATGATTATCATCCACAGGCAATTCCAGCACCATACAATCACTCCAATATTGATTCTGATGAGGTATTGTTCTATACAGAAGGAGATTTCATGAGCCGTAACCATATTGATCTGATGGATTTCACCCTTCACCCGGGAGGAATTGTACACGGACCTCACCCTGGTGCTATGGAAAGAAGTATCGGTAAAAAATTCACGGAAGAATATGCGGTAATGGTAGACCCTTTCCGTCCTTTAAAAATTACTGAAGAAGCTTTAAAAGTAGAAGATCCTTCTTATAAAACTTCATGGTTAGAATAAAACAGTAAAATTATCAAAAAAGTATTACTGAATACATACAAAAGACGCTTTAAATCCTTTATTTAAAGCGTCTTTTTTTGTAAATTTGTAAGGTATGGTTAACATATTTAACCATCATTATTTTTCATAACGCATCCTAAGTAATGGTGGTTTAAAACAAAATCAATATTACATGTTAGAAAGAATCAGATTAGAAAGTTTACACCAAAAGGTAACCACAGCTGAAAACGCTGTAAAAATCATTAAAGACGGTATGACCATTGGGTCCAGCGGCTTTACAAAAGCAGGTGACAGCAAGGCTATTTTGCCGGCACTTGCAGAAAGAGGAAAAACAGAAGACCTGAAAGTCACTTTGATGACCGGAGCTTCACTGGGACATGGCACCGACGGGAAACTGGCAGAAGCCAATGTTCTGAAGAAAAGAATGCCGTTTCAGGTAGATCCAATCTTAAGAAACAAAATCAACAGCGGTGAGATTCTCTTCATCGACCAGCATTTAAGCGAAAGTGCCGAGCTTCTCCACACCAAAAATCTTCAGAGCATAGATGTAGCCATTATTGAAGCTACCTATATTGAAAGAGACGGAAGCATTGTTCCGACCACTTCTGTAGGTAATTCCGTGACTTTTGCTGCTTTGGCTAAGAAAGTCATCATTGAAATCAATACAGAGGTTCCTGAAGAAGTATATGGTATCCATGATATCTACCAGGCAGAAGATTATCCGTACAGAAATGTTATTCCTATTGTTGCCCCATGGAACAAAATCGGGCGAAAAAGCATTCCTGTTGACCCTGAAAAAATTGAGGCTATTGTATTTACCAATCGTAAAGACAGCCCGGCAGATATCGCAGAACCGGATGAAAAGACAACAGCCATTGCCAAACACCTTCTTGCCTTCTTTGAAAATGAAGTTCTTTTGGGACGCCTTACAGACCGATTGCTTCCTCTTCAGGCAGGTATCGGTAAAGTAGCCAACGCGGTTCTTACAGGATTCAAAGACAGTAATTTTTATGATCTGACGATGTTTTCCGAAGTACTTCAGGACAGTACATTTGATCTGATAGATTCCGGTAAACTGAGTTTCGCCTCCGCATCATCCATTACCGTATCTCAGGAATGTTATGAAAGAGTCCTGGGAAATCTTTCAAAATATAAAGACAAATTTGTTCTAAGACCTCAGAATATTTCCAATACTCCGGGATTGATCCGAAGATTGGGAGTAATAGCCATCAATACTGCTATTGAATTCGATATTTATGGAAACGTAAACTCTACCCATATCGGAGGAACAAAAATCATGAATGGAATTGGAGGTTCCGGAGACTTCGCAAGAAATGCTTATTTAAGTATTTTTGTGACTCAGGCAGCATCAAAAGGCAATAATATTTCTCACGTTCTCCCAATGGTATCTCATACCGATCATACAGAACATGATGTGGATATTCTGGTAACAGATGTGGGATTGGCAGACTTAAGAGGTTTGGCACCAAGAGAAAGAGCACAAAAGATTATCGACAATTGTGTTCATCCGGACTATAAAGAAGAATTACAATCTTATTTCGACAGAGCCTGCGAAAAAGGAGGTCATACTCCTCATTTGCTGCAGGAAGCTTTCAGCTGGCATATTCGATTTTCAGAAACCGGAAGTATGAAGCAGAAAACAACCGCAGAAATTTCTAATTAATCTAGAGTTCAGATTAAGAAAATTTCAAAATAATTGACCGTCATTTGCTTTTTAAAGTTTAATGACGGTTATTTTTTGGAATAAATCATATATTTCGGAATTAATTTTTAAATTTAAAAGATTTTAAAAGCGTACTCCGAAAAGCTATACGAGTAGGAAAAACTAAAAACAATAATAACTTATGAAAAATCTAAAAAAATGAAGAGAAACGAGCTGAAAAATGTAAAAGGAGGAGATAATCCAACACGTGTCGTTTGTATTCAACTTATGAATCAGTTTGTAGAAGCATTTCCTGAAGATTTTTGCTATAATCCGGAAAATTCGACTCATACGGTATGCGTATGTAAAAGACTTTATGGTTTATAATACATGATAAAAATATAATTATCATACACTTAAAATATTTGTAAGATTCTTACAATAAAATGATAAACAAAAAGAACTGAATGCCAATGCATTTGGTTCTTTATTTCTTTAGTTTAGTTCCATCCATCCTATATGATAAATGTCTTTCCAATATCTTTAAAATATTTGAAAATGTATTATTATAAAGATTATCTTTGAAAGAATAGAAGTATTTTTTGAGGCAGAAAAATACTCTTAACACCCTTTTAAAAAAGATAAAATATGAATAATTACATCAGTGCAGAAGAGGCAATATATACGATAAAAAGTGGAAACCGTGTATTTTTCCACGGCAGTGCTTGTACTCCCAATTATCTGATTGATGAACTGGCAAGACAGGCTGGACGATTACAAAATGTGGAAATGGTTTCTATTACCCAGCAGGGAAATGTAGAAATTGCAAAACCAGAGTACAAAGACAGCTTTTTCATCAATTCATTATTTGTTTCCACTCCTGTACGTGATGCTGTAAATTCTGACAGAGGAGACTTTGTGCCTGTCTTTCTAAGTGAAATTCCTATTTTATTCAGAAAAAATATTTTACCACTGGATGTAGCGATCGTCACAGTTTCTCCACCGGATAAACATGGTTTCTGTACACTGGGAACTTCTGTGGATATTGCAAGAGCAGCCGTGGATACAGCCAAGATTATTGTGGCCATTGTCAATCCAAGAATGCCCAGAACCCATGGTGACGGGATGCTCCATATCAGCAGAATCCACAAACTCGTTTGGCATGAAGAAGAGCTTCCAACAGTAGACTATGGCTCAAAAGTTGGGCCTGAAGAAATGCTTGTTGGAAAAAATGTTGCTGAGCTGATTGAAGACAGATCTACCCTTCAGATGGGTATTGGTACAATTCCAGATGCTGTTTTGAAATGTCTTACCAACCATAAAGACCTTGGAATCCATACAGAAATGCTGAGTGATGGTGTTATCGACCTTATTCAGGATGATGTAATCAACAATAAGCACAAAGGCTACAACGATAACAAAACCATAACAAGTTTCTGTTTCGGAACCCGAAAACTCTATGATTATGTGGATGACAATACCGTGTTTGCGTTCAGAGATGTAAGTGAAGTCAATTTCCCGATCAACATCATGAGAAACAAGAAAATGGTAGCCATCAATTCTGCCATTGAAATAGACCTTACGGGACAGGTATGTGCAGATTCTATCGGAACCATGCAATACAGCGGAATCGGAGGTCAAATGGACTTTATGCGTGGAGCCGCTTTAAGTGACGATGGAAAACCTATCATAGCCATTACCGCAAGAACGAAAAAAGGAATTTCCAGAATCGTTCCTTTTCTTAAACAGGGAGCTGGTGTAGTAACAACCAGAGGTCATATCCACTATGTCGTTACTGAATACGGAACAGCTTACCTGTATGGTAAAAATCTCCGCCAGAGAGCACAGGAGCTCATCAGTATAGCCCACCCGGATGACAGAGAAATGCTGGAGAGAGCTGCTTTTGAAAGATTTAAACATTGACAATCAATCATAAAAGACCTCAAAACGGTTTTTTAACCGGGGACTTAAAAATAAATTTTGAATTCATCACCATATAATGATCAAAAAACATTAATAATTTGGCAGTATATTTGATAAAACTCTTTCAAAAACAAGGAAATTGAAAACTATATATAATTCGATACGAGAAGAAGTGGTAAAGCATTCCAAGGTAAGGAATTCTGTTTTGGGGAATGTGAATGAATGGAAGAGAAGCCATTATATTATTCTTTCTGAAATTATTAAGGATGAGCTTTCTGAAGCAGAGGAACTGAAAGGAGGAAAGAAATTTGAAATTGGAAATACGATTTCCCATGTTACTCTTCAGCGTTTTTTTGAAAACGATTACCAGGATAAAACCCATAGTGATCTCAGGTTTCTGAAAACACTGGATAAAATATGTATTTTTTTAGGATACAAAGACCTTAACGATTATATTCTTACGATAAGATACAAGAAACAGGGCGATGAGGAAACTGATGATCAGTCCTATCTTACCCAGATGGTGTACGATTACTGTGCAGCAGCTTTTGAGTTTTACAAACTGTTTCCCACCCATAATACGGAACTCTTAAAAGGTCTGGTATTTGATGATTCTCCTTTTTTGGAAAGGGCTTCACAATTCAGTAAAGAGCTGTGTGATAAAGATTTCCATCTGGTTACCAAAAACAACAGATCCAACTACGAAGTTTTTGATATACATGTTGTTACCGATGAGCCCGATAAAAAAATATTAGAATCCCAGGAATTCTGGAATCTTCTCTTCAAAGTGGGAGAAACAGGAGAGGAACATTTTGTGAATCAGCTGAGTACCCAAATCTATTTTATAAAAAAAATAAATAACACCTGGAAGATCTGGGATAATTATAATCCCGATGCAGGAATGCTCAACAGAAAAATTGAGACTATCTAAAATAAGAAAGCCGTAGAGAGTATCTACGGCTTTCATGTTTCGAAATATTTTTTTCATTTGTCTTTTGTATAACAAATGTAGTCAGCCTATTTTAAACTTAAGAAACTTAAATATACTTAAGTAAACTCTTCTTTAACGTTATGTTAAATATATTCAATGAATCCGTGGTAATATTTTCGCGATATCTAAGAATTTTGTAATTTGCATACCAATAAAATAAAAGTAAAAGAGAAAATATGTCAACACTTACATTTGCCGAGAAAATAGCTCAAGCAGAAAATTTCTTACCGATTAACGGTACAGATTATATTGAGTTTTATGTAGGAAATGCAAAACAGGCTGCCCATTATTACAAAACCGCTTTCGGTTTTCAGTCTGTAGCTTATGCCGGTCCTGAAACAGGAGTAAGAGACCGCGCATCTTATGTGCTTCAACAGGGAAAAATCAGATTGGTATTAACTACCGGACTAAAGTCTGACTCTCTTATCAGCGAGCACGTAAAAAAACATGGTGACGGAGTAAAAATTTTGGCACTTTGGGTAGATGACGCTTATGCAGCTTTCGAAGAAACAACTAAAAGAGGAGGAAAACCTTATTTAGAGCCTGTAACGTTAACTGATGAGCATGGTGAGGTAAGAATGTCCGGTATCTACACGTATGGAGAAACCGTTCACATGTTTGTGGAAAGAAAAAATTACAACGGAGCTTTCATGCCTGGATATGAAAAGTGGGAAAGTGATTATAAGCCTGAAGAAGCAGGTTTATTATATGTAGACCACTGTGTAGGAAATGTTGACTGGAACAGAATGATCCCAACTGTAGAATGGTACGAAAAAGTAATGGGGTTTGTAAACATCCTTTCTTTTGATGACAAGCAGATCAACACAGAATATTCTGCATTGATGTCTAAAGTAATGTCAAACGGAAACGGATATGCAAAATTCCCGATTAACGAGCCTGCAGAAGGTAAAAAGAAATCTCAGGTAGAAGAATACCTTGATTTCTATGAAGGTGAAGGGGTACAGCACATTGCTGTAGCCACGAAAGATATTATCCACACCGTAACGGAATTGAAAAAACGTGGTGTTGAATTCCTTTCTGCTCCACCAGAGGCTTATTACGATATGGTTCCTGAAAGAGTAGGTCATATTGATGAAGATCTTAAAAAACTTCAGGATTTAGGTATACTTATTGATCATGATGAAGAAGGATACTTGTTACAGATTTTTACAAAACCCGTAGAAGACCGTCCTACTCTATTCTTCGAAATTATTGAAAGACACGGTGCACAGAGTTTTGGTGCCGGAAACTTCAAAGCTTTGTTCGAAGCATTAGAGAGAGAACAGGAAAGAAGAGGTAATCTTTAATTTTACATTAAAAAATATAAGTTTTGTCAGGATACAGTATTCTGGCAAAACTTTTTTATAAAACACACTATATGAGAAAACTTTTAATAGGAATTTTCCTTCTGGGAACACTGGGACTTCAAGCTCAGTATGGAACCCTGAATGAAATCCTTAATCGACTTGAGCAAAGAAAAGGCATCAATCAGCATCTTGAAAATGTAAATATTGACAACAAAAAGTTTGTTTTCATTAAAGATGAAGCCGATCATACAGAACGGGACTTTATTATAATCAAAGGGAATAATGCCACTTATGTAGAAGTTTTCGATGATAAAGTAACAGGAGAAACCAGCTCTAATGTTTTCACCGGAGATATTATCAGAAAAAAAAATATTATTTCTTTACGGGCAGATATGCTTGAAAATAAAAAAATCCCAATGCCTGTCACCAAAACCTTATTGCTGACACAACAGGATAATATTCTGTACCTCATCGATGTCAATACCAGAGACAGATGGATTGATGAAGCATCTTACTCAAAAAAGACAAAATAAATGTTCCGGGGAATTCCTCTGGAGGATCTTTAATCTAACTAAAATCTAAACTTATGAAATCATTTGTAGACTATTCCTCAAATTCGGATTTTTCTATACACAATATTCCTTTCGGAGTCGCAGTTTTTAACAAAGAATATATCGGATGCTGTACAAGAATCGGAGATCAGGTAATTGATCTTGCTACGTTGTACGATCTTGGTTATTTTGAAGATATTGAAGGATTAGACGACAATGTTTTTGAAGCGTATACCATCAATGAATTTATCGAACTGGGTAAACCGGTTACCAATGCTGTTCGTACCAAAATTCAAACATTATTACAGGAAGGGTCTATTTTATCAAAAGATCAGAAAACTATTGAAGAAGCCTTCTATGAACTGGATAAAGTAAAAATGATGATGCCTGTTCACATCCCGAACTACACCGATTTCTACAGCAGCATTGAACATGCTACCAACGTAGGAAAAATGTTCCGTGATCCTGCAAATGCCCTATTGCCAAACTGGAAACATTTACCAGTTGGTTACCATGGAAGAGCCTCTTCTATCGTAGTTTCCGGAACTGAGATCAACCGTCCGAAAGGTCAGATGAAACCTGCAGATGTGGAGAAACCTGTTTTCGGACCTTGCAAACAGCTTGACTTTGAATTGGAAATGGCTTTCATCCTCAACAGAAATACAGAGATGGGAGAAAGTATCTCAACTAAAGATGCAGAAGATGCCATCTTCGGAATGGTAGTTTTCAACGACTGGTCTGCAAGAGATATCCAGTCATGGGAATATGTTCCACTAGGGCCCTTCCTTGCCAAAAACTTCGGTTCATCTATTTCTCCATGGGTAGTTACCCTTGAAGCTTTGGAACCATTCAGAACAACTTCTCCAACTCAGGATCCTGAAGTATTGGAGTATTTAAAATTCGAAGGTGATAAAAACTACGATATCAACCTTGAGGTATATATTCAGCCTGAAAACGGAGATCAGAACCTGATCTGTGAAAGCAACTACAAACACATGTACTGGAATATGACCCAGCAACTGGCACACCACACCGTAAACGGATGTAATGTAGAAGTAGGAGACCTATATGCCAGCGGTACTATTTCCGGAAGTGATCCAAAATCTTTCGGATCTATGCTTGAGCTTACATGGAGAGGACAGAATCCTTTATCATTAAGCAACGGTGAAGAAAGAAAATTCATCGAAGACAATGATACGGTTACCATGAAAGCATGGGCTGAAAAAGACGGTATAAGAGTAGGTTTCGGAGAAGTTTCCGGTAAAATTATTCCAACCCTTTAATTTTTTACCGCAAAAGTCACAAAAGGAATTATGATTACGCAGTCATATTTAACAGATCTTACCTATAAAATAAATGGTGCTTGTATAGAAGTCCACAAAGTTTTAGGGCCTGGTTTATTGGAAAGCGTATATCATAAATGTCTGGAAGAAGAATTTAGATTAAGAAATATTAATTTTAAATCCGAATTGAAAGTTCCGGTACATTATAAAGGAAAAGAAATTAACTGTGATTTCTTTTGTGATTTTTTAATTGAAGACTTAATTGTGGTAGAATTAAAGTCAGTGGCAAAGCTTAATGATATTCATAAAGCTCAACTTCTTAACTATATTAATTTAATGAAGAAACCCAAAGGCATTTTAGTCAATTTTAATGTAAAAAATCTATATTACGAAGGACAGGAAACCTTTGTGAATCAATATTATGATATGCTTTTTTAAACTTTAAAGATTAAAGCTATTTTACTTAAAACTTTTGTGCCTTTTGTGGTTAAATAAAATATGAAAACAGTAATCCCTTCCGAGATAACCTCCGTACAACTACAGACCATCATGCAGACTGCCGTTTCACCACGTCCGATTGCACTGGCTTCTACTGTAGATAAAGACGGCAATAATAACTTATCTCCGTTCAGTTTTTTTAATATGTTCAGTACTGTTCCACCTATCCTGATCTTTTCCCCATCAAGGAGAGTTCGTGACAATACGACTAAACATACACTGGAAAATGTTCTTGAAGTACCCGAAGTAGTCATTGGAACAGTGAATTTCCCAATTGTACAGCAGATATCTTTAGCTTCTACAGAATATGAAACCGGAGTCAATGAATTTATCAAATCCGGACTTACCATGAAGGATGCAGATTTTGTACAGCCTAAACTGATTGAAGAATGTCCTGTCAACTTTGAATGTAAAGTTTTAGAGGTAAAACCATTGGGAGATCAGGGTGGTGCCGGAAATCTGGTGATCTGTGAAGTTCAGAAAATCCACATCAGAGAAGAATATCTGAATGAAGCAGGAAATCTGGATCAGAAAAAACTGGATATGGTAGCCCGTTTAGGCAGCAACTGGTATTCCAGAAGCAATGAAAACAGCCTTTTTGAAGTACCGAAACCTTTGGTCACAAAAGGAATTGGTTTTGATCTGCTGCCTGATTCTATCAAATACAGCAAAGTATTTACAGGAAACGATCTTGGGATGCTTGCCAATACAGAGGTGTTACCTGCGGGTAACTTCCATGCTGATGAAAACATTCACATAGAGGTTCAGAAACTACTTCTGGACAGCAAAGTTGAAGAAGCGTGGGTTTTACTTACTATACAATAAAAAAGAGCCTGAAATTTCAGGCTCTTTTTTTATTGTATGCGGGAAGCCAGAAGCTTGAGGCTGGAAGTCCATAGATATTTGATTTCAATAGATAGGAAAAACGTCAATAGCTCCCAGCTTCTATCTTCCAGCTTCCCAACTTATACTACTTCGCTTTCAATGCTTCGGAAACAACAATTTTTCCTTTTTCAGCAAAGTCTGCTATCTTACCATTTTTATCAATGGAAACATTCAGATTGTCATTTTTAGCATCGTAAAAAATACTTGTAGCATATCCTGGACAGTCGTGCTGCTTACATCCTGTCAGTTTATAAATTCCATTTTCCGAAGCCACAGGACTTTCTACATTGAAATTCTTTACCATTTCATCATATTGAGCTCCTACCAACTTTTTCAGTCTTTCTGTAATACTTTTATCTTCAAAAAATTTAATATCATGAGGGTATTTCCCTACATTTTTAGTAATAATCCGAGCAGATGTAGCAGAAGGTGGTGGTGCAACAGAGTCATTTTTTGGAGTGGACACGGAATCTTTAGGCATTACTGTAGCCAGAGTATCTGTACTTGTTGAAGATTCTGTTTTAGTTTCTTTTTTACAGGAAACGACACACAATGTAAGCGCGAATGCGCCCGCAATAACTTTTTTCATAATTATACTGATATGGTGGTTAATTTATAATAACGGCATTTTATCTGTTTTATTTCAATTTTTCCTTGATAAAATCAATACACTTTTCGGTTAAAGTATGCAGATCCTTTGGTAGATCTTTTTCTGTCCATGGTTCTTTTGCTCCGAAAGTATGGTTGGCATTTTCAATCAGAAACAGTTCAGAATTCGGATGAAGAATATGAAGATGTTCCGCCTGTTTCACCTCTACCGCTTCATCGTCTGTTCCATGAATAATCAACATATGAGCTTTAGCCATCTCTGTAGCCCGCTCTACATCAAAACGATGAATATTGTTCTCATAATCTTCATAAAACTGATAATAATGAGGCATTTCCTGTTTTGTACGGCCGTTCAGCGCATAATATACTCCATTATTTTTCCAGTTCTCAAAAGCTTCTCCTTTTGGAAAACGTTCTAATGTGTCTACACTGGCCAATGTAATCAATCCGTTGATTCTCTCGTCTTCAAAGGTTTTAATAATAGAAATTCCTCCTCCTCTGCTATGTCCTATCAAAACAATCTTTTCCCCATCCACATAAGGATTCCCACTAAAATGATCAATGACCACACCAAGGTCAGAAAGCTCTTTAGAATAATTGTTATGACCAAAGGCTTCAAGATCTGCAAAGTCTAACGGATCAGCAACCGTAGTTCCATTATGTGAAAAATTAAACTTAACGAAGAAAAAACCTGCTTCTGCAAATTTTTCAGCCATCAGATTCCAGGCTCCCCAATCTTTATAGCCTTTATATCCGTGAACAAATATGATCAGGGGAAGTTTTTCTGTGGTGTCTTTATAAAAAACATCAGCAAGAAAACCTTTTGTTTCTTTATTTTCTAAGTATATATTCTTTTCAATAATCAAATTCATAATATAATTAAATTTTGTTTAATAATATTTATATTTATAACCATAATCTAAACTGAAATTTATGAAAAAAACTCTACTTTTTTTATTTTTAATTACTTTTTCTTTACTCCTCAGTCAGACCACCAAAAGGGTTTTCTTTATTGGAAACAGCTACACGTATGTTAATAATCTGCCCGGGCTTATCCAAAGTATTGCGGCTTCTAACGGAGATGTACTGGAACATCATAGCCAGACTCCGGGAGGCGCTACCCTACAGAACCATGCCAATAATCCCAATGTTGCTTCAGACATGAATCAGGGAAACTGGGATTACGTGGTATTACAGGAACAAAGCCAGCTGCCATCATTTCCTTATTCTCAGGTTCAAAACGAGGTATATCCTTTTGCTCTTCAACTTTCAAATCTTTTTAAAAATGCAAATGCATGTGGAAATGTAATATTTTACATGACCTGGGGCCGTAAAAATGGAGATGGAACAATCTGCCCGGGCTGGCCGTCAGTCTGTACATATCAGGGAATGGATGATTTGATCTATGCACGCTACATGGAAATGGCAATGAATAATGAAGGGATTATCTCTCCTGTAGGCAAGGTTTGGAGAACGATCCGAGAACAGAATCCGACTATTGAATTGTATGATCAGGACGAATCACATCCGAGTTACATTGGTTCTATGACTGCAGCCTATACATTTTACACTATTATATTTAAAAAAGATCCCACACAAATTCCTTTTAACGGGAACCTTAGTCCGGCACATGCTCAATTGATTAAAGATATTGTTAAAACAGAGGTGTATAATCAGCCTGGTAAATGGTATGTAACGAACAATGATGTTCACAGCAGATTCACCTATCAGATGAATGGAGCAGGAACCGTTCAATTTACCAATACCACACAGAATGCAGCCAACTATTTATGGGATTTTGGTGACGGAACGACTTCTACCCTGGAAAATCCGGCACACACCTATACTACAGGCGGAAATTATAATGTAAAACTTACAACAGATGCGTGTGGAGCGACTACGACCAAAACGAAACTGGTAGTTGTAAGTACATTAAATACCTCAGAAACACTACTGGAGAACGGAATTCAAATTTATCCAAATCCGGCTCTGGAACATATTGACATTGTTTCTAAAAAGAAATTTGAAGTAATTTCACTTACTGAAGCTTCAGGAAAAATCATGCCTTATCGTTTGAATAAGACAGAGACTGGCTACCGTATTTCACTTCAGCATTTAACGAGTGGAGTTTATTTCCTTCAATATAAAACAGATGAAAAGGAGTTCACTAAAAAAATAATTAAAAAATAACCTTATTTTTGCTTCATGCAGAATTTAAGAACTGTAACCGTGATGCGTTACATTCTGCCACTGAGAGAGGGAGGATCTCTTCCCGCCCTGGCAGAAGCTGATGATGATTTCAAGTATGTATTAAAATTCCGTGGTGCAGGCCATGGAGTAAAAATGCTGATCTCCGAACTTATAGGCGGAAAGATTACGGAAGCTTTAGGACTTAAAATTCCTGAATTAGTTTTTGTAAATCTTGATGCTGATTTTGGGAGAACGGAAGCCGATGAAGAAATACAGGATCTTCTGAAACATTCTGAAGGCCTGAATCTCGGGCTGCATTATCTTTCCGGTTCTATTACCTATGACCCGGGAGTAAGTGTAGATCCGCTTCTGGCTTCAAAAATAGTATGGCTGGATGCATTCATTACCAATATCGACCGTACTTTTAAGAACACCAATATGCTCATGTGGCATAAAGAACTTTGGATCATTGATAATGGTGCTTCATTCTATTTCCACCACTCATGGCAGAATTTTGATGCAGCAGCAAAGACACCTTTCAAATATGTAAAAGACCATGTTCTTCTTCCTAAAGCAAAAATGCTTGATGAAGCAGATACGTTTGCTCATGAAATCCTGAATGATGCTCTTTTCAGAGAAATTGTCAATATGATTCCTGAAGACTGGTTGCATTGGAATGATGCCGATGAAACACCCGATGAAATTCGTGAGATCTATTTTCAGTTTATGAAAACCAGATTAGAAAATTCTCAAATCTTTGTAAACGAAGCGAAAAATGCAAGAGGATAAAATATATGAATATGCGGTAATACGCCTGGTGCCCAAAGTTGAAAGAGAAGAGTTTTTCAATATCGGACTGGTGATGTTTTCTAAGAAAGAAAAATTCATCAAAGCGGAATTCTATTTGTGTCCGGACAAATTCAAACTGATGCACAGTAAACTTGATTATGATGATATTATCCACAATCTGGAAAGCTTTCAGAAAATTGCGAATGGAGATAAAGATGGCGGGCCTATTGCTTTTCTGGATATTCCGGAACGCTTCCGCTGGCTTACGGCTGTAAGAAGTTCTGTGGTACAGACCTCAAGACCTCATCCGGGGAAATCTAAAGATCTGAATACTACTTTTGGTAAGCTTTTTGAGGAGTTAGTAAAATAACACATCCTTAAAAATTTATTATGAATTCATCGATAAACAACATATCAATCTACAGGTTTTTTACAAACCTGTTTTTTGTTTTATTCTTAGGTTTTTCTAGTTTATTTTTTTCCCAGAACTTTTCACAAGTACAGGTTAAAACACCTCCAGTAAAAAGTACAGTACTTCCTAATATAGCCAATCTGTCTGAGGATATTGTATATAAAACCAATAAAAAAGGAAAACCTCTTGCTCTGGATTTATATATTCCTAAAAATGTTTCCACTGAAAAAATACCTGTACTGATCTATGTTCATGGAGGCGGATGGATTGAAGGCGATAAAGTAGTTCATGCAGACAATTATCTGGAAACCACTGTTGAAAAATTATTGGCAAAGCAATATGCCGTGATCAGCATTAATTATACACTGCTGAATGACAGTACTCATTTTCCACTGCCTCTGGAAGATACCAAAGATGCTATCAGATGGGTAAGAAAAAATGCAGATAAATATCATTTCGATACCCATAATATAGGTCTTTTCGGGGCTTCAGCCGGAGCTCACCTTTCCCTGATGGCGGCTTTTACTCCCGACAATACCTATCTGGGAAGTCCGGAGCTTTCGTCTTATTCTGCCAAAGTAAATTATGTAATTGATCATTATGGTCCTGCTGATCTCAACAAACTTTTCCATACAAGACTAGGAACAATTCCGGTAGGAATGATCGGGTTGATGTCAAAAAAGATTGTCGGTTTACAGGAAAATCTGGTGAAAGGAATTTCCGGATATGATATCAGAAAAGATCAGGACAGAGCTATTGATTACCTTAAAACCCTATCTCCAGTTAATTTTGTTTCGGAAGGAGTTCCAACTTTAATTGTTCAGGGCAATAATGACAAAATTGTTCCGTTAAACCAATCTAAAAAACTTCACAGAAAATTAAACAGAGCCAAAATACAGAACTCCCTGATCGTCGTTGATGGCGGAGTACATGGTTTTGGAACAACTGATAAAGCTTATCTGGACAAAATTACTGATGAAATGGTAGATTTTGTTCTTTCACAAAAGAAGTAATATACATTCACCTGTCAAATTATAATACAAACAATTACAAATCAATACAATAAAATACATTTCGACAACAAATTTGCTAGATTGATATACATATTGATATTTTTTCATTGAGAATTAATTACCTTGGCTATTATTTAAATTATTAACAACAAAAATGCCAATCAATTAATTATTTATCAATAAAAATAAGCAATATGGAATCTTTAAACAATATCAATGCGCTTACTCTCATATTTGTATCTGTTCTTATTTTTGCGATAGCTTACCGTTTCTATGGTATTTTTATTGCCAATAAAGTCCTCCGGCTCAACGACCAGAATACCACCCCTGCCGTGGAATTTGCAGATGGTAAAGATTATGTTGCAACCAATAAAAATGTACTTTTCGGACATCATTTTGCCGCTATTGCTGCTGCCGGACCTTTGGTAGGGCCTGTTCTTGCAGCACAGTTCGGATATCTTCCCGGTGCTTTATGGATACTGATAGGATGCGTACTGGGTGGCGGAGTACATGATATGATCGTACTTTTTGCTTCAGTAAGGCATAAAGGACAGAGTCTTGCGACTATCGCCTCTAAAGAAATCGGAAAAACAACAGGAACTGTAGCAGGTTTTGCCATCCTTTTTATTTTGATTCTCACATTGGCAGGATTGTCTCTGGCTTGTATCAATGCAATGCATGAGGCTTCATGGTCTCTTTTTACCGTTGTAATTACCATGCCCATTGCCATCATTATGGGACTGATTATGCGTTATAAAAAGAACAGTGTTCTGTTTGCCAGTATCCTTGGAGGAATCCTCCTGATTGCCGGAATTATCGGGGGACATACGCTCATGCAGAATCCTACGATGAATGGTTTATTTTCATGGGATATTAAAACAATTTCAATTGCAATTCCTTTGTATGGCTTTATTGCGTCTGTATTACCGGTTTGGCTTCTTTTAGTTCCTAGAGATTATCTTTCAACCTATTTAAAGATCGGAACTATTATTATGCTGGCTATCGGGGTAATTGTTATTCATCCTACGATACAGATGCCTGCGATTACAGCTTTTGTGAATGGTGGCGGCCCTATTATTGGCGGCCCTGTACTTCCTTTTATCTTCATTGTAATTGCCTGTGGTGCTATTTCCGGATTTCATGCTGTGATTGCAACAGGAACCACTCCGAAAATGCTTAACAAAGAGAGAGAAATTCTTTTCGTTGGATATGGAGCAATGCTTGTGGAAGGTTTTGTAGCCTTAATGGCACTTATTGCTGCCTGTACGCTAATGCCTGGTGATTATTTTGCCATCAATACTCCAAAAGAAGCTTATGATTCATTTCTTGCAGCCCATCCGTCACTACACGGAGTAGATATTGATTATTACTCACAGAAAATTGGGATTGATCTTTATGGCAGAACCGGAGGTGCTGTATCTCTGGCTGTAGGAATGGCTCATATTTTCAATAAAATCCCGTACATGGATCAGCTGACAGCTTATTGGTATAATTTCGCCATTATGTTTGAAGCAGTATTTATTCTTACCGCTATTGACGCGGGAACAAGGGTGGGACGCTTCTTTTTACAGGAAATGCTGGGGTCAGTAGTTCCAAAATTCAATGATAAAAACTGGATTCCGGGAATTATTATCAGCAGTATTCTTTTCACTTTTGCCTGGGGATATCTGGTGTATACCGGAAATGTAAACAGCATCTGGCCATTATTTGGAATCAGTAATCAGCTATTGGCAGCCTGCGGACTCATTGTCTGTACAACAATGCTGATCAGGATGAACAGAGGAAAATATGCTTTATGCTCGGCTATTCCCGGCGTTTTTATGGCTGGAATTACATTCTGGGCGGGCTATATTCAGGTGACCGCTATTTATATTCCAAAAGGACAGTATTTACTCGCAGTTTTAGCAGCAACAGCAATGGCTCTTATGCTTGTTGTATTTATAGGAGCTTTCATCAAGTGGTATCAGCTGCTTAAAATCAACACCACGGAAATTGATCATTATGGTGAACCCGTGAAGGAGCTGGTAGAAAGATAAAATTCAAATTTTATAAAGAAAAACTATTTAGGATGATTAAAGAAATAAGTATAGTTAAGATGAATCTTTCTGATTCTTAAGCTAAAAGCGAAGCTTATCTTAATACTCTTAAGCTCTTATTACATCTTAATGGTTCAAAAATAAAAGTTTAATTCATATTACATAAAGAAAAACAGTTCAGGATTTCTGAACTGTTTTTTTTAAGCATTATCTTTTGTTTTTATTTAAAAATTGAAATTAAGTCTTGCGAAAACATACCTTCCATTCTGTCCAAACTGTGAAGTGGAACGTGAATAGATGAATTGGTCGTTATTAGTAGAAGCGGTAAGGTTTTTTGTTGGATAAATATCAAACAAATTATTTACCCCTAAGGTCAGTCCTACATTTTTAGTAAACTGATAAGCAGCAGATAAATCAGTGATAATCTTATCTCCGATCGGTTGGTGCTCATTAAAATCAATGATTCCGTCTCCATTCACATCAATAATATCAGCGCCTGTTACTTTTCCGAAATAGGTATTTCTCAGGTAGAAAGTTGCATTCTTCCATGACAGCGTGTGCGAAAGACTGGCTTTCACTCTCGGTACGGCTTCTTCCAGATACACTCTTGATTTTTCAGAAAAGTATACTTTCTCAAGCTGTGGCGACTGTAAAAGTCCTGCAGAATGGATATCTCCTACCTGCTTGGTTTTATTAAGGTTAATGGCAAAATTATTATCCAGTTTAAATCCTGAGAATCTTGCATTATGTGAGATTACCACATCTAAACCTTTTGTTTCAGTATCAATGGCGTTGGTAAAGAACTGTGCGGCATTGATTCCTAACTGATCATAAGCTTCCTGTGCTTTCTGAGGAACGCTTGCTCTCAGGAACTGGTCAGTAAGAATAATACGGTTATCAATTCTCGTGAAATATCCGTCTGCAGTAAAGCTAAGTCCAACAGCAGGGATTCTGTAAGTAAATCCTACACTTGCCGATTTTGAAGTCTCCTGCTTCAGTTTTGGCATATCCAGCAATCCTGCCAGCTGCGAATCATTACTGAAAGTTCCTACTTCCAGAAGTTGATTATTCGTAAACAATGTAGACGTTACATTATAATAAATCTGGTGAATAGATGGTGCTCTGAACCCTGTAGAACCTGCAAATCTCACATTGAAATTAGGGGCTACCTTGATTCTTGAAGCCAGTTTATAATTGAAAGTCGATCCGAAATCCGAATAGTTTTCATATCTCGCTGCAGCATCTACCAGTAACCAGTTGGTAAAATTAAATTCAACATCTGCATAGGCTGCTACCGACTGTCTGTTTTTATCTACGGCATTTCCAGGTTTAAACCCATTGAATACCTGAGATCCTCCGGGAAGTGCTGCTCCAAAGAAATCTGTAGGTCTCGCGGAATTTCCGTTCCATACATTTCCGGAAACATCATAGGTTGCATAAGAAGCTTCCTCACCCTGAGTAATTTTAAAATTCTCATAACGGTGTTCAGCTCCAAATGCTACGTTGATTCCTTCCCATACATCATATTTTTTAGAGAAATCTAAATTGATGGTATTTTGAGAAAATCGCAGTCCACCCGCATTAAACTCTCTTGGTGAAGCAAAACGCAAAGAGGTATTTCCTGTATTCTGAATATTATAGGTAAAGGAATTCTGTCCGTAAGTATTACTGAAATCAATATTCCAGCCGTCCCATTTCCCTTTGATCCCGGCTGCTAATGAAATATCCTGAATATCTGTTCCGATCTGCGGAAGATAACCGTTAGGATATAACCCTGTAAAGGTTCTGCTTTCGCTTGGTCTTCTGTAAAACCCTCCGGAAGTTCCGTGTCTTAAGCTATATCCTCCAAAAGTATACACTTTCCAGTTGTCACTTACAGGAATTTCAGCATTCACAAAAAGCTGGTGATTATTAAGCTTAGACTGTCCTACCTGCATATTAAAATCCTTTCTCGTCTGTCCTCTGTAAGCCAGCTCCTGATCTGTGATATAATTAAGCTGATCTCTGGTGAAATTTGCCGATTTCAAAACATTTTGTAACGCAGAAATGGTATTGGCTCCCTGGATTGAATTTTGAAGATCCGGAGAGAAATAGCTTACATTTTGCGCATACTGATGTACATAATTTACAAGCTGTTGTGAATTGGGAGTATTGTTGATATTTGTAAAAAGAGAAGAAAGATTCACTCCGTCATTCAAAGCACGTTGTTCAATGGCGTTATAAGCATTATAAATAGGACCACTTTCAGTTCCTGCTCTGTATGTTGGGTTTCTGAACTGTGAAGACCAGGTAATATTAAAAAAACCTCCTTTAGTACCGATTTTATTACCATAGTTCAAATCCAGCTGAATATTCTGTCCGTCAAAATCTCCTGTATGGTCATTAGCCGTTGGCGTTAAATTTCCTCCATAGCTAATCTGTCCTGCCAGTTTTCCGGTGTCTCTTTTCAGATCAAGGTTAATTACTCCGGCAATAGCATCAGATCCGTATTGTGCAGAAGCACCGTCCCTTAATACTTCAATTCTGTTTAAAGCGAAAGACGGAATAGCATTCAAATCGGTTCCTACAGTACCTCTTCCGGGTGTTCCGTTTACATTCACTAATGCTGAAGTATGTCTTCTTTTCCCATTCACCAAAACCAAAACCTGATCCGGTCCTAATCCTCTCAGCTGTGCAGGATCCAAATGATCCGTTCCATCGGAATTAGTCTGAATAGTAGAAGTAAAAGAAGGCGCTACCGCATTCAGAATCTGTCCGATATTGGTTTGCGGAAGGATGATTGAAGATTCTTTCACATTGAATACATCTACAGGAACCGGGCTGTCTACTTTAGATCTGGCTCCGGCTCTTGAACCCAATACGACTACTTCTTCTACCGTATTGGTTTTTATGGTGTCTTTATTTGCTTTTATGCTATCTTTTTCCTGTCCGTAAGTAAATACGCCGAGGAAAAATAAAACAGAGGCCGAAAGAATAGTTTTCTTATTTTTCATAGTTTAGAATTTGATAACATTTATGTTTTTACAAGGTGCAAATGTAAAATTTATTTATTAGTCTACAAAATAGATAGACTTTGTTTTTGTAAAAAACTATTATTGTTTCTTTCTATCCCTCACTTAAAGTTATGATAATTTAAGGAAACATTCATAAAAAACATTGTTTTATGGAAGGTTAACGGTAAAATAAATATTGAAAAAACGCTATGAGCGCAAAGAAATTCTTACTTAGTGATTATTTTACGATCGCAACGGCACTTCGTTCAGCAAGGAAAATCATCTCTGCTAAGTGAAACGCCTTCGTGAATGAAAAATATACATAGTGTGAGAGCAACATTGCGAACTTCACGTTTAAATAAAAAACGGATCCAAAAATTGAATCCGTTCGTTTTATATTGTTTTGTTCTGAAATTAAATCTTAGTCAGTTTCGCATATTTCAGGATCAGGTTTTTCTCTCCTTCATGGATGAAAATAACTTTTGCTTTGATATTCTGAGGATCTGTTCCATCCAGAAAACTAACTTCCCCTATTCCAAAACGGTCATGTCTCACTTTATCTCCTACTTCAATATCCTGAGAAGAAGCTCCGCTTGGATTGATAATTTTAGCAGTGCTTACGGGTTTCAACTTTCTGACTTCCGGTGCCGGTTTCGATGTATCTCCTCTGTCAATTGATTTTTTCTCAACCTTTTTGAAAGATTTCATTTCGGAAGGATGCTCATCAAAGATATTGGATCTTACTCCTGAATTATTAATAAACCTTTTTTCCAAAGCAGGATTAAGGAATTCAATATATTCATCATCAATTTCACTTAAGAATCTTGAAGGCTCTGCATCGGTAATTTTTCCCCATTGGAAACGCGAAACAGCATATGAAAAGAATACTTGTTTTTCAGCTCTTGTCAATGCTACATAAAATAATCTTCTCTCTTCTTCCAGATCTTCTCTGGTAGCAGAACTCATAAAACTAGGAAACAGGTTTTCTTCAAGCCCAACCAAATGTACTACCGGGAATTCCAACCCTTTTGAAAGGTGAATCGTCATCAAAGAAACCATATCATCTTCCAGGTTTTTATCCTGAGTATCTGCGGAAAGAGCAATGTTCTCAAGGAAATTAGAAAGGCTAGGATCTCCATCCTCCAGCTGCATCTGTTCTTCAATGAATCCCTGCATAGAGTTCATCAATTCCTGTACGTTTTCTACTCTGGAAATTCCTTCAGGAGTCTGATCATCTTTTAAAAATTTGATTAAACCGCTTCTTTTTGCCACTTCCATCGCAACACTGTAAGCCGTTTCTGTTTTCAGCAATACCTGAAAAGCCTTGATCATTGACCAAAAGTCATTCAGTTTGTTTAAAACTCCGTTGTTTAGCCCTAACTGAGGTGCGTACATCGGGAGATTATCCAAAACTTTTGAAACCGCAATATTGTGAGCATCCGCAAAAACGATCAACTTATTCTGAGTGGTTTCCCCAATTCCTCTTGCAGGATAATTGATAATCCTCATTAAAGCTTCAGAATCATTTTCATTGATCAGAAGACGAAGATAACCAATAAGGTCTTTTACTTCTTTCCTTTGGTAGAAAGAAAGTCCTCCATACACTTTATAGGGGATATTTTTACGTCTCAGTGCATCTTCAAAAGCACGGGTCTGAGAGTTCGTTCTGTATAAAATGGCAAAATCGCTGTACTTTCTCTGGTCACGGTTACGAAGTTCCCAGATATTTCCTGCTACGAAATTGGCTTCATCAGCATCGGAAAGAGATCGGTATATTTTAATCTTATCTCCTTCTTCATTATCACTGAATACATTTTTCTTAAACTGCTGTAAGTTTTTTGCAATGACTACATTAGCCGCATTTACAATATTCTGTGTAGAGCGGTAATTCTGTTCCAATGATACCGTTTTGGCATCAGTATAATCTTTTTTAAAGTTTAAGATATTATAGATATTTGCTCCACGGAAAGAATAAATAGACTGTGCATCATCTCCTACCACACAGATATTCTCAAATTTTGAAGCTAAAGCTTTTACGATAAGATACTGAGAGTGGTTGGTATCCTGGTACTCATCTACCATGATGTATCGGAATCTATCCTGATATTTTGCCAGCACTTCAGGAAAACGGGTCAATAATTCATTGGTTTTCAGCAACAGGTCATCAAAATCCATAGATCCGTTTCTGAAACACTGATCCACATATTTCTGATAAATCTGTCCAATGAATTTCATGTTCGCTTTTTCATCCGCTTCCATCAGTTCCGGATTGTTGAAGTAAGCTTTTACTGTAATAAGGTTATTCTTATACGTTGAAATTCTGGCCTGAACTTTTTTAGGTTTATAAAGATCAGCATCAATATTCATATCCTTCAGTACTTTTTTGATCACATTCAGGGCATCCTGCTGATCATAAATGGTAAAGTTGGAAGGATATCCCAGATAGTGGGCTTCAATTCTTAAAATTCTTGCAAAAACGGAGTGAAAAGTTCCCATCCAAAGACTTCTTGCATTGCTGTCTCCTACTACTTTTGCGATACGGTCTTTCATTTCACGTGCCGCTTTATTGGTAAAGGTAAGCGCCAGGATATTGAAAGGGTCTATTCCATTGTGAATTAAATGGGCGATACGCATAGTCAATACACGCGTTTTGCCGGAACCTGCTCCCGCAAGCACCATCAAAGGTCCTTGTAAAGAGGTAACGGCTTCATATTGTGATTCGTTGAGTCCTTTCAAATAGTCCATACAGCAAAAAATTTTTGGGAACACAAAATTAAGGTATTCAGAGCAGAATTCAAACTTTCATAGAAAAGTTCAAAATTTTGAGTACCAGGATTGGATCGTGGGATTATTTGTCAATGGACAATTTTGCTTCGCAAGTGAATCGTGAATGATTACCCATTGATTAGAAAATTTCTCTACAATAATTATTGGCAACCTTAAATCTCACAACCCGAATCATGCAAATAAACAAACACAGCGAATTACTATCAATTAGGAAATTTCTTCCTATTAATTATTCATAAACTTAAATCACGCAACCCGAATCCCGTAACAAAAAATTCACAAGCGAAGCAAATTCACCATTCACCACTCACATTTACCTATCTATTTCTATTCATTTTGTAACATTTAATTCACTTTTCATACTAATTGGTAAACAATTTCTAAATTTTATGAAAAAGCGACTTCTTTCTGCTGCTGCCGTAGCTTTCTTCGGGCTAATGCTGAATGCACAGCAAATCAAATTCGAAGAGTATGACCTTCCCAATGGTCTTCACGTAATTCTTCATCAGGATAACTCGGCGCCGGTGGTAACAACAGGTGTAATGTACCATGTAGGTGCAAAAGATGAAGTAAAAGGCAGAACTGGTTTTGCTCACTTCTTTGAACACCTTTTATTCGAAGGAACTCCTAACATCAAGAGAGGAGAATGGTTCAAAATCGTTTCTTCAAACGGAGGGCAAAACAACGCCAATACCACTAATGACAGAACGTATTATTATGAAACATTCCCTTCCAACAATGAGCAACTAGGACTTTGGATGGAGGCTGAAAGAATGCGTCAGGCTGTAATCAACCAGATTGGGGTGGATACACAGAGAGAAGTTGTAAAAGAAGAGAAAAGATTGAGAATGGATAACCAGCCTTATGGAAATCTTTTCACAACAATTCAGAAAAATTTATTTACCAATCACCCATACAACTGGCCAACAATTGGTTCTATGGAAGATTTGAACTCAGCGAAACTGGAGGAATTCCAGGCATTCTACAAAAAGTATTACGTTCCGAATAACGCAACTTTAGTAGTAGCAGGAGACATCAAACCTGAGCAGACTAAAAAATGGATTGAAACGTATTACGGAGGGATTCCAAAAGGAACACTTTATCCAAAAGATTACCCGAAAGAAACTCCTATCACACAGGAAAAAGAGGTTACTGCTACGGATCCGAATATCCAGCTTCCGGCTTATGTTTTCGCATACAGAACTCCGGCTAACAAAGAAAAAGATGCGTATGTTTTAGATATGCTTTCTTCTTATTTAAGCAGTGGTAAGTCATCCGTTTTATATAAAAAATTAGTAGACCAGGATAAAAAAGCACTTCAGGTAGCTGCTTTCAACCAGGGCCTTGAGGATTACAGTATTTTTGCCTTCTTCGCGATTCCAATGGGACAAACTACGAAACAGGCTTTACAGACTGATATTGATGCTGAAATCAAAAAGCTTCAGACTACTTTAATTTCTGAGGAAGATTACCAAAAACTTCAAAACCAATACGAAAACCAATTTGTAAATGCTAATTCAAGCATTCAGGGAATTGCTGCTTCCTTGGCAACCAACCACGTATTGATGGGTGACACGAATTTGATCAACAAAGAAATCGACATTTACAGATCTATCACCAGACAGGATCTTCAAAATGCAGCTAAAAAGTATCTTAATTCCAACCAAAGAATAATCATTAATTACGTACCTGAGAAAAAGTAATTATTTCAACTTTTAGGTTACCATATGATTATCAAAAATTAAATTTTTACAAATGAAAAAGCAATTAACATATATAGCTGCAGCGTTTTTCTTTACAGGAATGGTTTCAGCACAAAAAATAGATCTTAATGCCATGCCAAAACCAGGACCTACTCCTGCGATTAACATAGCGAAGCCAAAAACCTTCCAGCTAAGCAACGGTCTTACGGTAATGGTAGTAGAGAACAATAAACTGCCAAGAGTAAGTGCAAGCCTTTCTATGGACAGACCTCCATACCATGAAGGAGCTGTAACCGGAGTAAGCGAAATTATGGCTGAACAGTTCGAAAATGGAACCACCAACATCAGCAAAGATGATTTCAACAAAAAAGTAGACTACCTTGGAGCAAATCTTAATTTTTCTTCGGGAGGAGCTTCTGCCAATTCTCTTTCAAAATATTTCCCTGAAATTTTAAATTTGATGGCTGATGCGATCATTAATCCTAAATTCTCTGCTGAAGAAATTCAAAACTCTAAAGAAAGAGCTGTTGAAGGATTAAAATCTGAAGAAAAAAATGCTTCTTCTATCGCACAAAAAGTTTCTAAAGCTTTGATGTACGGAAAAAATACTTCAAGAGGTGAGTTTGAAACCGTTGAATCAATCAATAAAATTCAGTTAGCTGACGTTCAAAATATTTATAAAAAATACTACGCTCCGGATAATGCTTACTTAGTAATCGTTGGAGATGTAAAATTTGATCAGGTAAAACCTTTGATCGAAAAAGCTTTCAGCAGCTGGAAAAAAGCAAAAACTCCTATCGCTCAATTAGAGCCGGCTTCGAATGTTGCTAAAACAGAAATCAATCTAGTGGATGTTCCTTCAGCAGTACAGTCTGTTGTTTCATTAAACAACCTGAACACCCTGAAAATGAAAGATGCCAACTACTTCCCGGCTACCATTGCCAACTATATCCTTGGTGGAGGTGGTGAAGCAAGACTTTTCATGAACCTTAGAGAGAAGAACGGATTTACGTATGGGGCTTATTCAAGTATGGTTGCCAGCAAATATTCTCCTGAATTTTCTGCCAGTGCAAGTGTAAGAAATGAAGTTACCGACAAAGCGGTTAAAGAGTTCATGAATGAGCTGAATGCTATTTCTACAGTAAAACCTGAAGAGCTGGCTAATGCGAAGGCTAAACTGAAAGGATCTTTCATCATGTCTTTAGAGCAGCCAGCAACCATCGCAAGATTTGCTTTAAATCAAAAAGTTCAGGATCTGCCTGCTGATTTCTATACCAATTACTTAAAATCTATTGATAAAGTAACTGCAGCAGATGTTTCCAATGCAGTAAAAGCTACTATTTTACCAAACCAAAGCAGAATTTTCATCGCTGGTAAAGCGTCTGATATTTCTGAAGGTCTTGAAAAACTAGGTTATCCTGTAAAATATTTCGATAAAGAAGCTAACCCGGCTGCAAAGCCAACAGTACAAAAAGTAGACGCAAACGTAACAGTAGCTTCTGTTGTTGACAAATACATCAATGCTATCGGAGGAAAAGCTAATCTGGCAAAAATCACTTCTTATACAACGAATGCGTCCATGTCTATGCAAGGACAAAGTATCGATTTTAAAATCGTTAGGGCACAAGGTGGAAAGGAGCTTACTACAGTAACAGCAATGGGACAGGTTGTTCAGAAGCAGGTATTCGACGGAAAGACAGGCTATTCAATGCAAATGGGCCAAAAAGTGGATATCACACCGGAAGAAGTTGCTGAAAAACAAAAGAATCCTGAACTCTTCGAAGAATTAGGTTTCGCCAAATCTGCTGATTATAAATTAGGCGGAATTGAAAAAATCGGTGGTGAAGATTCTTATGCAATTAAAGGCGGAGATACTACCTATTACTACAGTGTTGCAACTGGATTAAAAACCGGGGAAACTAAAAAAGTGAAAGCTAAAGGTCAGGAAATGACTATTCCAACAACATTTTCTAATTACAAAGAGGTAGACGGTGTGAAAATGCCTTACACCATCTCTGTAAGCCAAATGGGAATGGATATGACTATGGCCGTGAAGTCTTATGAGATCAATAAGGCTACTGATGCTGATTTTAAATAATAACATCCTATTTTTATAGAAAAAACGGCAACAATTGTTGCCGTTTTTATTTTTATCAACATTTGGCGACATCTTTCTTTGTCATTCAGTAAAAAAAGATTAAATTTGCCCATTCAAAAAGATATCAGAATTAATGGATACTATATTTACACTATTGATGGTTCTTGTTATGGTTGCCAGCGTTTTATTGGTAATTATCGTTATGGCACAAAATCCAAAAGGAGGAGGCCTTTCCAGTACCTTCGGAGGTGCATCATCAGCACAGTTCGGGGTACAAAGAACCAATGATTTCATGGAAAAAGCAACATGGACTCTAGGCGGAACTATCATCGTTCTTATCCTTTTAAGCGTTGTTATTACAGGTAAGCCATCTCAGGCACTTCCTGCACAACAGCCAGCAAAGAAAGAAGCGCCGGCAAAACAGTCAGCACCTGCTTCTTCTACAACAACTCCGGCACAGACACCTGTTGCTCCGGCAAAATAAGAAGAACATTATCTTACATACAAAAAAAGCAACTCAAATTGAGTTGCTTTTTTATTTTAACTTGATCTTTTCAATCTGATGGCGGAGCTTCAACCCAGCCTTTAAAAATGAATACTGCACAGGTTTTGATTCTTTATAATATTTATCAATAAAGATCTGCATAGCTCCATAAAATCTGTTGAGGTATACCTCATCTTTAACCGAGCTTTCGCCCTTGTGATGAAGAATAGAAACTTTCCCGTAATAGAAGTTCTTATATCCGTTTCTTAAAAATGTATAACAGAGATCAATATCTTCGCCATACATGAAGTAAGCTTCATCAAGCCCTCCTATTTTCTCATAAACTTCTTTTTTAGCCAATAAAAATGCTCCGGTAATCACTTCCACTTCTGCAACAGCATTTTCTTCTATGTCGTCTCTGTAATAGGATTTGGAGCTGTTTTTTTTAAAATTCGTAAACAGCTTTTCAAAAGAATTGAACATATCCGGAACCGAACGCTTACTTTCAGGAAGAAAATTTCCTTCTGCATCATGCATTCTCACTCCAAGACATCCGAAAGAAGGCTGTAAGTCTGCAAAATCCAGAAGTTCTTTCATATAAAACCCTTCAAATTCAGTATCAGGATTCAAAAGCAATACATATTCTCCTTTTGCCGTTTTTATAGCCTGATTATTAGCTTTTGAAAAACCGCCATTCGTTTCAGAAGAGATAAAATGTACATTGGGAAATTCCAGAACAAGATCTCCCCAGGAACTATCCGTAGAAGCATTATCAATGACAATGGCTTCATATTCTATCTCCTGTACGTATTTCTGAAGAGACACGAGACAGCTTCTGAGCAATTGGGTCACATTATAATTAACAATAATAACAGACAGCTTCATATTAGTCTTTTTCGTTGTACGGCAACCTGTTGATAATAGATCTTCCTAAAGAGATTTCATCAGCATATTCCAATTCATCACCTACTGAAATTCCTCTTGCAATGCTTGAAAAATTCACATTGAAATTTTTAAATTTCTTATAAATATAATAAGCGGTGGTATCTCCTTCCATGGTGGCGCTCAATGCAAAAATAAATTCCTTTACCTTTCCATCATTCAGTTTCTTTTCTATACTTGGGATATTTAACTGGCCAGGCCCTACTCCTTCCATCGGAGAGATTTTTCCGCCAAGAATCAGATATTTCCCTGTGTACTTGCCTGTATTTTCAATAGCAATTACATCACGCACATCTTCAACGATACAGATCAGTTCACCATTTCTCTTTTCATTACTGCATATTTCACAGATCTCAAAATCTGAGAAATTATGACATTCTTTACAGTATTTTATTTCGTTGACAAGATTAATCAGGGAGTTTCCAAGACTTACAGCTCTGGAATTGGGTTGCTTCAATAAATGTAATGCTAACCTCAAGGCCGTTTTCCTACCAATTCCGGGCAGTCCTGAAATCTCATCAACTGCCTTTGCCAACACTTTACTAGGGTAATCCATAGGTACAAAAATAAGGATTAAAGTTGATAATTAATAGTGAATCGTGAATGGTCAATTCACTTCGTTTGTGAATTTGTATAAAGTGATTATTGATAATTGACTTTGCGCAGCAAAAATTGACAATTGATCAGGAATTCAATGTCTCAATATGATATTTTAAATTTCTCCCATACCTGAGAACTCTAAAAAAACCTCTATATTTGCGGCTTAAATTAAATATGAAAAAAATAAACTAACATGGTACTTAACAATCTTAATTATCCTCTGGATTTCAAATTCAAAATCACTACTTTAGCAAGTGACTTTAACATTACTGACAAAAACGGTAATTATGTAGCATATGTTCGTCAGAAAATGTTCAAGTTAAAAGAAGATGTTGTCGTTTTCAATGATGAAAGCAAGTCTAAAGAACTTTTCAGGATCAGAGCAAATAAATGGATTGACTTCAACGCCTCGTATTCTTTAAATGATCTTATTGACAATAAAAACTTCGGTAGATTAGCCAGAAAAGGAATGCGTTCTATCTGGAAAGCGAGTTATGATATTCTGGATGCTCACGATCAGCCTAAGTTTAAGGTTCAGGAAGACAGTGCATGGGTAAGATTCTGGGACAGCTTTGTAGGGGAACTTCCTATCATCGGAATGTTCACAGGGTATTTCCTTAATCCATCTTATACGGTAACTGGTATTGATGGGAAAGCTTATTTTAAGCTGAAAAAAATGCCTTCATTCTTTGGAAGAAGATTCCAGCTGGACAGACTGATCGATATTGATGACGAAGAAGAAAGCCTGGTAATCCTTTCTTTATTAATGATGACACTTCTTGAAAGAGCAAGAGGATAAACAAATAATAAAACCACAAACACATGAAATATTTAATCATTTTATTTTCCGCATTTCTATTGGTAGCTTGTAAAAAGGAAAAAGAAACGGTTTCAGGCTCTACTCCTGCCGATTCTTTGCATGTTACAAAAGACACTGCTTCTATTAGTCCTTCGTCAGGAAATATTCTGGTGGGAACCATTCCGTTTCCTAAAGAAATCAAAGAATGTTCCTGCTATTTTGCAGCAAGCAAAACTGATTTTGAAAATGAGAGATATATCTATGCAGATGATGCCGGAAAAACAGCTTATATGATGTTGGATGGTAAAAGGCTGGCTATGAATCTTATCTCATCAAGTGATATGGAAGTAGATGAATTGCTTACCAAAGAAATAGAAAATGATGATTATAAAATTTCTGTAAAGGGTAAAAAAATAAAAGGCGAAGAAGCTTTACTGTTTGAAGGAACTCTGACAATAGAGAAACCAGACGGAACTACATTTACTACTCCGATCTATGGAGAATGCGGATGTTAATAAAAGCGAAATCATACAACAAAAATGCTTCTGTATCTCACAGAAGCATTTTTTATTTTGTAAATTTGAGAAAAATAAAATTCAATGGAATTATCTAATATAGAACCGCAGATTATCTGGAAAAATTTCTCCAAATTAAATGCTGTTCCAAGACCTTCAAAAAAAGAAGAGAAAGTAATCGCTTTTATCAAAGGATTTGGTGAAAATTTAGGACTGGAAACTACGGTAGATGAAGTAGGAAACGTTATTATTAAGAAACCTGCCACAGCAGGCATGGAAAATCGCAAATCTATCGTGCTTCAATCGCACCTTGATATGGTTTGTCAGAAAAACAATGATGTGAATTTCGATTTTGAAACGGAAGGAATTAAAATGGAAATCGATGGCGACTGGGTAAAGGCAAAGGGAACTACTTTAGGTGCTGATAACGGTTTAGGAGTATCAACAATCATGTCTATCCTTGAAAGCTCGGATATTCCACACCCTGCACTGGAAGCTCTTTTCACCATTGATGAAGAGACAGGAATGACAGGTGCTTTAGGATTAAAACCAGGACAGCTTACGGGACAAATTCTATTGAATCTTGATACTGAAGAGGATGACGAGATTGATATCGGCTGTGCAGGAGGTGTAGACGTAACGATCACACAAACTTATGCTGCAGAAGCTTCAAAAGGACAAGTTGTAAGAATTGAAATAAAGGGCCTTCAGGGTGGACACTCCGGAATGGATATCCACAAAGGGTTCGGAAACTCCAATGTTATTTTGGGAAGACTTCTTTACAGCGGAATTGAAGACCAGAATATTGAGTTAATTTCTATCGACAGCGGAGGTTTAAGAAATGCTATTCCAAGAGAAGGCTCTGCTATAATTTCTGTGAGAAATGCTCAGGAATTTATAGAAAATGCCACTGTTCTTAAAAAAGATATCTTAGAAGAATTTGCAACGGTAGAGCCAGGACTTCAGATCAATATTGAGAACTCTACGTCTTCTGACAAAGCGATTTCAGAAAGTGATTCCAAAAAAGTGATCCTTACTTTAAAAGCTCTTCATAACGGAGTATACAGAATGAGCCCTGATGTGGCAGATCTTGTAGAAGCTTCCAACAACGTAGCAAGAGTAGAACTGAAAGGCGGAGAGCTTAAGATTTTAAATCTTACGAGATCTTCTGTAGATTCTTCCAAATATTCAGTAGCGGAACAATTGAAATCTGTTGCAGAACTGGCAGGGATGACTGTTGAATTCAGCGGATCTTACCCGGGATGGAAACCAAAACCAGGTTCTGAGATTGTACAGCTGATGGAGAAGCTTTATACTGAAAAGTTCAGTGAAAAACCTCATGTAGTAGCTTGCCATGCAGGTCTTGAATGTGGAATCATAGGAGCCAACTATCCTGAAATGGAAATGGTAAGCTTTGGACCAACCATCAGAGGAGCACACTCACCTGACGAAAGAGCCAATATCCCTTCTACACAGAAATTCTGGAGCTTCCTGAAAGATATTTTAGCAAACATTCCTCAGAAATAGAACATTAAAATTACTATATTAAATATCCAAAGTCTTATGATTTTGGATATTTTTAGTTTTAATCTAAATATATTTATTGAAATAAAACCTTATACAATGAAAAGTATCACCGTATTCTGCGGCTCAAGTTTTGGCTCGCATGATATTTATAAAGAACAGACATTTTTACTTGGTAAGACCTTAGCCAGACAAGATATACAGCTTGTTTATGGCGGTTCGGAAACGGGCTTAATGGGAACGGTAGCCAATGGGGCTTTAAGTGAAAATGGTAAGGTAATCGGAGTTCTTCCCAAATTTTTACAAACCAAAGAAATTGCCCATAAAAATCTTACCGAGCTTATCATCGTGGAAACCATGCATGAAAGAAAAACCAAAATGAATGAACTCTGCGACGGAGTCATCGTTCTTCCTGGTGGCTACGGAACGCTGGAAGAGTTTTTCGAGATGATCACCTGGGCACAGCTCGGGCTCCACAAAAAACCGATCGGAATTCTGAATATTGATGGATTTTATGATGATCTTATCAAACTTATTCAAACCATGGTAGATAAGGGATTTTTAAAACAAGTCAATAAGGATATGGTGCTGATTAGTGAAAGTATTGATGATTTGTTGGACCAAATGAGAAATTATGAGGCTCCTACAGTTTGGAAAGTGATCAGTAAGGATGAAATATAAAGAAAAAACCCGTCCGGAAAATCCGGACGGGTTTCTTATTAAGATTAAAAAATATTTTCTAAGGATAAGGAGCAATCTCCACTTCGAGCCCTTCCATGGCATCGGCAATATGTAACTGGCATCCCAATCTGCTGTTGTTTTTCACATGGAAAGCCTCAGCCAGCATGGCATCTTCTTCATCTCCCATCGGTTCCAGACCGGGATCATTAATTACATATACCTGGCATGAAGCACACATCGCCATTCCTCCGCATACACCAATAGTACCTTCTTCTGCCAATTCATAGGAACGGATAATTTCCATTAAGTTCATGGACATATCCGTAGGAGCTACGACATCGTGGGTTACACCTTCTCTGTCGGTGATTTTAATATTAACGTCTGACATAATTCTACAAAATTAGTCAATTTTTTTCACAACTGCCTTCTCTGCTTCCTTACGGCTTCCGTCAAATCCGTCTACACCACTTACGGTTGTATATTTTAATACGAATTTTTTACCAGGATTGAGTCTGTTATAAACACTCTGACACATCAAAGTAGCTTCATGGAAACCACAAAGAATCAACTTTAGTTTTCCAGGATATGTATTGATATCTCCAATTGCGTAGATTCCGTCAATGTTTGTTTGGTAATCCAAAGCGTTATTTACAACGATTGCATTTTTCTCGATATTTAATCCCCAGTTTCCGATCTCACCCAATTTTGGAGTCAATCCGAATAAAGGAATGAAATAGTCTGTTTCAATATCGTAAGCTTCCTGCCCTTCCACTTCTACCGTGATAGCTTCTACTTTTCCGTCACCTTTAATACCGGTAACTTCAGCAGGCGTAATTAATTTAATTTTCCCCTGGTTTTTCAGATCCTGAACTTTCTCTACAGAATCCAAAGCTCCTCTGAACTCATTTCTTCTGTGAATTAAAGTCACTTCACTGGCAACATTAGAAAGGAAAACACTCCAGTCCAAAGCAGAATCTCCACCTCCGGCGATCACTACTTTTTTATTTCTGAAATGTTCAGGCTCTTTCACGAAATATTCAAGACCTTTTTCTTCATAATCAGCAAGATTCTCAAAAGTAGGTTTTCTAGGTTCAAAAGTTCCCAATCCACCTGCAATAGCAATTGCTTTACATCTGTGAACCGTTCCTTTGTTAGTAATCACCTCAAACCACTCATCATCAACCTTTGTATAAGAAACAGCTGTTTCTCCTAAAGTAAATCCAGGTTGAAACTGTTTGATCTGCTCCATCAAATTATCCACCAATTCTCCAGCATTCACTGAAGGATAACCTGGGATATCGAAGATAGGTTTTTTAGGATAAAGTTCCGCCAACTGCCCTCCCGGCTGTGGAAGCGCATCAATAATATGACACTTCATTTTTAATAAACCAGCTTCAAAAACTGCAAAAAGTCCTGTAGGTCCCGCACCTATGATCAATATATCAGTGGTTATCATAATCTTTAAGATAATTTAATTATACATGTAACTGCAAATTTACTAATTTTAATGCGAAGCATATTTAATTGATTCTAAATAAAAACCTGAGATTTGTCAAATATCTATCATTTAAGATTTTAAATTTGGCAATGTTTTTGTAAATGTCTTGTTATGAAGAAAATTTTAAACCTTTTTGCAGTATTAATATTCTTTTTAGGCTCAGCCCAGATTGACAACATCGCAGACGGTGAATCTATCACACTTAGAATCCACTACGGCTTCCTTAATGCAGGAACAGCGAATCTTACTACCAAACAAACCAATTACAAAGGGGTACCTCATCTTTATGTAAAAGGTACAGGAGAGACTACTGGTGCTGTAAAAGCATTCTTCAAAGTGGAAGATTTATATGAAAGCTTCATCAATACGCAGACAGGATTACCAAGCTTCTATGTCAGAAATGTACGTGAAGGAAGCTATCGCCAGCATTTTGAAACCGTTTTCAATCATGATAATAACACGTTGATTTTAACAGATAAAAAAACTCCGGCCAATGGTTCTAAGGTTTTAAAATCCGTAAAAGGGGTTCAGGATATGCTTTCATGTTTTTATTATTTGAGAAGTAAAAGCCCGGACGAATTGAAGGTAGGAACCATCATCAATATGAATGTATGGATTGATGATGAAATGTTTCCTTTCCAGCTTAAAGTAGTGGGGACAGAAAATTTAAAAACAAAATTCGGTACGATTAACTGTTTGAAGATTATTCCATCTGTGAAGAGCGGAAGAGTATTTAAAGAAAAAGAAGGAGTAACGATGTGGGTTTCCAATGATGCTAACCATGTTCCTATGCTATTGAAGGCGGAACTGGCAGTAGGCGCATTGAAAGCTAGTATTGATGATTACAAGAATGTAAAATATCCTTTAAAGTTCAGTAAATAACAACGATCAGTTTTTTTAAAAGATACAAGCCTGTAACATTTACAGGCTTTTTTTTATTTCTAATGTAATAAATCTTTGACACCTGTTGTCTTTATTATAGAGGCAGCAATAATGAAGCTGCAGCATGTCAATACTTCATTGAGGTACCTAGCGGATTCGAACCGAAGTATGGGCATAAGAAACAGACACGTGTAAATTTTCAATAAGATCAGTTTTTAGTTACGTTTTGTTTCTTAGGTCAGTAATTAAAAACAAAAAACCTCCGGAGCTCCGGAGGTTTGATTTTTTATAGTGTTTTGAACTGTTCCAGTGTTCTGATATCATTTTCAAAGAACATTCTGATGTCACTCATCTGGTAAAGAAGCATCGTAATTCTTTCAATTCCCATTCCGAATGCATATCCCGAATATTTCTCAGAATCGATATTCACATTTTTCAGTACAGCAGGATCTACCATTCCACATCCCATGATTTCCAGCCATCCTGTTCCTTTTGTGATCCTGTAATCCGTTTCAGAGTTTAATCCCCAATACACATCAATTTCAGCACTTGGCTCTGTGAAAGGGAAGAAAGAAGGTCTCATTCTGATTTTAGATTTTCCGAAAAGCTCTGTCGTAAAGAACTGAATCGTTTGCTTTAAGTCTGCAAAGCTTACATTCTCATCAATATATAATCCTTCAATTTGATGGAAAATACAGTGAGAACGTGAAGAGATTGCCTCATTTCTGAACACTCTTCCCGGAGACAAAATTCTGATTGGCGGCTGGTTTTCTTCCATATAACGGGTTTGTACAGAAGAAGTATGTGTTCTTAAAAGAATATCCGGATTCTGCTCAATAAAGAACGTATCCTGCATATCTCTTGCCGGGTGGTATTCCGGAAGGTTAAGCGCCGTAAAGTTATGCCAGTCATCTTCAATCTCAGGACCATCTGCTACTGCAAAGCCAATCGATTTGAAGATTTCAATAATTCTGTTTTTTACCAGATTGATCGGATGTCTGGAACCCAACTCCAATGGAAAAGCAGGTCTTGTAAGATCTTCTTTTTCTACCACCACAGAAGATGTGGAAGCATTTTTCAAATCCTCCAGTTTTACAGCCACTGCCTGTTTCAAAGTATTGATCTTCTGTCCGAATTCTTTCTTTTGGTCGTTAGGAACTTCTTTAAATTTTTCAAAAAAATCATTCAGAACCCCTTTTTTACCGTTGTACTTGATTCGGAAGTTTTCGATATCTTCCTTAGAGGTAGCATTGAAGCCGTTTACTTCGACCAGTAGTTCTTCTATCTTTTCTATCATTATTTTACCCTTTCAAAATGTTTTGCAAAAATACGACTTTTAAGTTGAATATTAAGTCCGTCATAAAAAAATCTGCCTCTTTTTCGGGAGGCAGACTTCAATCACTTATTTCACTTAAATAAAAAAATTATTTCTTTTCTAAAGCTTTAACGCTGATCTGAAGAGTTACCTCGTCTTTAATCACGCCGTTTTCAGCAGGAGCCTGGAACTTTACGCCAAACTCTTCTCTCTTGATATCTTTCGGTTCAGTAGCTACACTTACTTCTCCATCTTTTACAGAAACATTAGCTTTAAACTGAACAGGTTTTGTAATTCCTTTAATCGTTAAATTACCATCCAAAAGAGTATTATAATCACCTTCTGTAGCCGGAGTAACCTTTGTGATCTCATAAGAAGCTGTTGGGAATTTTTCAACTTCAAAGAAATCACCGCTCTTCAGGTGGCCATTTAATTTTCCTAAATCTTCCGGGCTGTCTTTTAAATCCACAGAAGTTAAAGAGTTCATATCAGCAACGAATTTTCCGCTTTCCAGTTTTCCGTCTTTCACCGTCACATCTCCACTTTCAAACCTGATGGTTCCAAAATGGCTCGTATTTTCAGATTTAAATACTTTATATCCCTTCCATTCAACCTTACTGTTTAGCGTATCCAAAGTGAACTGGCTACCTTCTTTAGTAGTCGTCACCTCATTACTCTCACTGGTAAGCGGTTTATCTTTTTTACAAGAAACCATTACAGCAGCAACAAATAATGCAGGGATAGCTATCGAAAACAGTTTTTTTCTCATTTTTGATTTATTTTTATTAGTTCCGCTAATATAATAAAAAAAATTGTGTTTTCATAAAAACCTTACATTTGTAATATGCTATTAGAAATAAACAATTTATTTTTCTCTCACAACAAAGAAAATCCCCTGTTTCAGAACCTTAACCTAAGGTTTGAAGAAAACAGAATTATAGCTCTTGCCGGAGAAAGTGGATGTGGAAAATCTACTCTTCTCAACCTGATTTATGGTCTTCTGGATTGGGAAAGCGGAGAAATTATTTTTAACGGTACAAAGCTTTCAGGCCCTAAAGGAAATCTTGTTCCCGGAGAGCCCGAAATGAAATTCGTAGCCCAGAATTTTGATCTTATGCCTTACGCTACAGTTGCTGAAAACGTAGGAAAATTCATTTCAAATATCAATTTAAAACAAAAAAAAGAAACGGTAGCAGAACTTCTTGAGGTGGTAGGCCTTCAGGAATTTGCCCATGTACTTCCTAAATATTTAAGTGGCGGACAGCAGCAGCGGGTAGCTATTGCCAGAGCCCTTTCTGTACTTCCAAAGCTCCTGATTTTAGATGAACCATTCAGTAATCTGGATTTTCCGAGAAAAATTGAGCTCAGAGAAAGACTTTTCAGATATGTGAAGCAGCATGGAATTTCTTTAATTATCTCCACGCATGAACTTCAGGATATCATGCCATGGCTGGATCAGATTGTCATTTTGCAGGATGGAAGACTTATTCAGAATGACAGTCCGGAGGAGACCTACAGAAATCCTTATAATTCTTATGTGGCAAAATTATTTGGAGAAGTGAATATTTTCAGTGAAAATGAAGCTGAAGATTTCCAGCTTTCCAAATTTTCCTACTATCCCAAAGAAATAAAAATCACCGAAACGGGTCTTGAAGCCGAAGTTCTGGAAAGCAGATTTGCAGGAAATTATTATTGGAATAAATTGAGCGTAAAAGGAAAGGAAGTTTTTATGTATACTGATGAGAAAATATCAGGATTTGTAAATATTTCGTTTACCTAAAAACTAAAGTGCAAAAGGGTAAAACAGCAAGGTAAATCATCATCAAATCCACCATTACACCTTTTCGTTATTCTACACATAACGTATACATTCACTTACACTTATCAACAAAAAAAAATACAAACATAAGAATCTGTTATAAAACTTTTTCTTACATTTGTATTTCCAAAGTATAAGGAAATTTTTGGTTATTTCTCTTTCTGCCTTCCAGACGGACATTAGCAATCTTGCAATTAAGTCTTATGAAAGATTACACTGTCCAATTTTTTCCTTTTCTTATTTTTAGGCCATAAAAAAGCACAGTTTTCTTACGCCTTCTTTACAAACTCTGACTTAAGAGCCATTGCCCCGAAACCATCAATTTTACAGTCAATATTGTGATCACTTCCTGGTCTAAGACGGATATTTTTCACTTTAGTTCCAGCCTTTACCGGTTTTGGAGCTCCTTTTACAGGAAGATCTTTTACCACCACTACAGAATCCCCATCCTGAAGTTCATTTCCATTAGAATCCAATATCTTTCCTTCGTTTGCTACTTCAGAAGCAGCCTCTGCAGGATCCCATTCGTAGAAACACTGGGAACATACCATCAAATTATCGCTTGGGTAGGTAAACTCAGAACTGCATTTTGGACAAAGTACTGTATCACTCATATTTTTATTTTTTGCAAAGGTAGAGCTTTTTAGACGTTGAAGTCAAGAGGAAATAGTGAACGCGTCAATAGTCAATTTTTGCTTCGCAAAGTGAATTGTGAATCTAGAGTTTCAACCTCAGACCCAAATCCGCAAACCAAAAAATTCACAAGCAAAACGAATTGACTATTCACCATTCACAACCTCATTCATCAACTCTCAATTAAAAGTCGTATTTTTGCAAATTCAAACAGCGAAGCAAATTTATGGAACTTATTCACAGAAACTTGGCAATCGGGATTCACGATGCCTTACACGAAACATTTTTTGAGAAAAACAAATATGCCGATAAAGTTATTGAAAGACTTTTGAAAGCAAACAGAAAATGGGGAAGCCAGGACAGAGCCGTTGTTTCTGAAATTTTTTACAATATTATCCGTTGGAAAAAACGCCTTGAATACTATATGGGTGAAGGGGTAAAACCCAACAATATTTACAAATTGATTATTGCGTATTTACTTTGGAGTAAAACCAATTATAAAAAATTTGAAGAATTTGACGGAATCAAAATTGCCGACATTCTTACTAAACTTAAAAAGAATACTGTTCCTACAAAAGCAATAGAACATTCTATTCCTGAATGGCTGGCTGAAACTCTTGAAAAAGAGCTGGGTGCCAAATGGGAAAGAGAAATGCTTGCTTTAAATGAGCAGGCTCCAACAGTTTTAAGAGCCAATTCTTTAAGAACAACCACTAAAGAACTTATTTCTGATCTTTCGGATGAAGGGGTTGTTTCTTTTCCTATTAAAAATTATCCTGATGCTGTTCAGTTGGAAGAAAAGAAAAATGTTTTCCTGACGACAGCTTTTAAAGAAGGATTATTTGAAGTTCAGGATGCCTCTTCTCAGAAGATTGGATATTTCCTTGATGTTAAAGAAGGACAAAGGGTTGTAGATGCATGTGCGGGTGCGGGAGGAAAAACTCTTCACTTAGCAGCCATCATGAAAAACAAAGGTCAGATTATAGCACTGGATATCTTTGAATGGAAATTAGCTGAATTGAAGCGGCGTGCAAAGAGAGCCGGAGCTCACAATATTGAAACCCGTATGATTTCTGACAACAAGGTAATCAAACGTCTTCATGAAAAAGCAGACAGACTTTTGATTGATGCTCCATGTTCAGGTCTTGGAGTTTTAAAAAGAAACCCGGACAGTAAATGGAAAATCGATCAGGATTTTATTGACAGAATTAAAAAGGAGCAGCAACAAATCCTTCAGGACTATTCTAAAATGCTTAAAAAAGGAGGAAAAATGGTGTATGCTACATGTTCTATCCTTCCTTCTGAAAACAATCTTCAGGTAGATGAATTCATCAAAAACAATCCTGGATTCAAAATGATTAAAGATGAAAAAGTAATGCCTAGTGAAGGCTATGACGGATTCTATATGGCTTTGATTGAGAGAATTTCTTAATCCAAACCCAATTGACAATACATACAACTACTCTATTCTTTGGAGTAGTTTTTTTTTGAAATTATAAACATAGAAATAAGTATTCGTATCAAATAGAACTATTTTATCACCAAAATTATCTCTTGAAAGTTGAAACGGATACCACGAACTTTTTTCTACTTCTATTTTATCTGGTGTATTGTTACTATCACCGTCAAAATATGTAAATGTATTGGGAGTAAGAAAAATCACGAAGAAATCTGAATAAGCAGAATCTACATAATATTTGAAATCCTCAATCTCATAATTATACATTACAAAATCTGAATAAGTCTCACCTGTAGGATATTTACGGTTAATTCCAAACATGAATTTCCCGTTTTTCCATGAAATTTTAGTTCTTAAAAATCCATTGTCCAATAATTCAATATTGTTATTAATAACTTCATCGACTAATTTGGATTGCATTTTACATATTTTTCGAATAAAATCTTCAGAATTTGCTAATATCATCAACTTTTCTTCTCCATAAAAGTAGCTTTTCGTAATAAGTTTCTTATTAAGTTTCTTGCGATTCAGAATAGAATATTCCACAAGTTTTAAAACATCAACAACATTTACATTTTCACTCAGCACTCTAATTGCCAGACCACTGTTATTAGTTTTCAGTAAAACTCCTTGATCCAAAACAGCAAGCTTATATTGAGAATTATTATTTTCCAGAATAAAAAAACTTTGAGTAGGATTATGAGCATAATAAGTTGTTCTTTCAATCATAATCGTATCAGAACATCTTAATTTTTCAGCAATGATTCTGGACAGCCTACCAATAACCTGTATTTTTAGCTCTTCAGATTCAATTGTTTTCTGATTAAAATTAAACCCTGACTTAAAATAAGTCTTTATATTTCCGAAGTTTTCTATCCTTACTTTAGGTTTATGTGCTTCTACAGAATTTGACAACAATAGAAATATAAAAAGGAGAAAAAAGTTTTTCAATGGTATTATTTTTTGATTGAACGTAAGATATACCAATTTATTTCAAGCTCAGTATTGTTTAAACCCTTTTCAAAAAAATGTAACAATTTTTGTAACATTTCACCCCAATTGTCTACTAACTGTATAGATTAAAACTGTTTGATGCTGTAGAAAGTTTAAAATAACTTTGCAGTAAACTCGCTTATTTATGCATAAAAAAACTGCGCTCAATTTTCTGTCTGTTTTCTTATACTGTCTGTTTTCTGCACAGACCTATGAAATTCAGTACACAAGTTCATACAACGGAAAAACAACAGCTGATCAACCCTCAACAATAGTTTGGGTCAATGAAAAAGAAAATTTCATTCTCAACAGTGCGATTAAAGAACAAAAGAGCAGCTATCCCTATGAGATCACTAAGGTAGAAAAACCATCAAACACCATTTTTTCTTATGCTTTTCTAAAACCCGGATCTATTATCTCGACATCAGATGCTGAATCAGTAGGAAAACAGGATTTTGAACTCACCAGTGAAACCAAAAAAATCCTGGGCTATACCTGTAAGAAAGCAGTTACAAAGGTCAATTCAAACACGATTGAAGTCTGGTACACTCATGATCTGAAACTGAAAGGCGGACCTTCTGTTTTGGGGCAAAATTTGGGATTGGTTCTGGAAGTGGAGAGAAATAAAAACTCTTTAATTACCGCAGGCTCCATCAAAAAAATCAAGAATAACGGCATTGAAAATATTTTAAAAGGAAATATACAGACAACAGATCAATTAGGATATAAAGACCTGCTTTGGAAAAGCAGATTTACCATACTGACTGTTTTTGAAAATGAAACCATCAACTTCTCTGATGCTTCAAAATCAGATGAACAGATAAAAAGATATGCCAACGGAACGATCATTCTGAAAAAAATAAAATTTCCAGCCATTACAGAAGGAGAAAATATTTTTGTAGAACTGAAACAGCAATCCAATGGAGATGCCTATGACAGAACCGGAACCGTATTCTTCATTCCGCAGGATAAAGAAAAGTCTTTTTTTGATGGATTGGAAAAAGGAGCAAAAACGCTTCCTGTCTACGAAAACGGAAACGGAAAACAATATTACGGAGTAACTTCCACTGATACCTATAGCCCTGCTATGGAAATGATGCGATTCTTTACTGCATTTGGTATTCAGAAGTTCAATCATATTCAGCTGAAAGGAAAAACCTGGCAAACCATCAGTCCTTACCGACAGGACATTACAGAATTGAAACCTTCTTTATCAGGAAAAGAACTTTGGGTTGGAACATTTATTGGCAACTATGATAAAGGCGGCCATAAAGTAAGCCTTGATATCACCATTCATAAAAGTGATCAGACCGTTCATAAAAACAATATAGCTATTCCTTTGTTCAATACTTTAAATATTATGGAAATGGCCGGACAGGACTACTCCACGATGTTCAATCAGGAGAAAGGACTTATGGTTAGTTTCACTTTAAATAAAGATCTGAAAAACGCACAGCTAAGATATACCACAACAGGACATGGCGGTTGGGAAAACGGAGATGAATTTGTTCCTAAAGCCAATTCTATTGTTGTGGATGGAAATCCGGTGTTTTCATTTGTACCCTGGAGAACAGACTGTGGTTCTTACCGCCTATACAACCCTGCTTCAGGAAATTTTCAGGACGGGCTTTCATCATCAGACCTAAGCAGATCAAACTGGTGTCCGGGAACGGTAACCAATCCTAACTTTATCCCTCTTGGAGATCTGAAGGCAGGAAAGCATACCATACAGATAAAAATTCCGCAAGGCCCTACAGAAGGAACAAGTTTCAGTTCATGGAATGTTTCGGGAGCATTACTTGGCGTCCAATAAAAACAAAACCTTCTTGCATGAGAATTGCAAGAAGGTAAAAACACAAATGATGAAAAAAAATTATTTCGAGCCACAAAGTAAGGGGTAAAATTCATATAATTAATTACCATAGATTAATAAATATGTCATTTTTATTTCGTATGTAAATTTCATCAATTCCGGCTCAAAGAAAAAAATTAATTAAAAACATGTCAATTTCAACAAATAGTTAAAATTTTTAACTTCAAAATACAAATTGATTAAAAATTTTCGCTTTTAAATATTTTTCATTGTTATTTATAAACATCCCTTCTACTTTTGTTCCATAAATAATAAAAATCATGTGTGGAATTGTATGTTTATTCGACGCCAAGCAAAAAACTGAAGTATTAAGACCTCAGGTATTGGAAATGTCAAAAAAAATCCGTCACAGAGGACCGGATTGGAGTGGAGTTTTTCAGGATGAGAAAGTAATTTTTTCTCACGAAAGACTTGCCATCGTAGATCCTACCTCTGGAAAACAACCTCTATTTACAAAAGACGGAAAAGTAGTATTAGCGGTAAACGGTGAAATCTATAACCATAGAGAACTCAAAGAAGAATTTCCGGATTATGAGTTTCAGACTCAGTCTGACTGTGAAGTCATCCTTGCACTTTACAGAAAATACGGAAAGGATTTCGTTGAAAAACTGAATGGAATTTTTGCATTCGCATTATACGACACTGAAAACGACATTTATCTTATCGCCCGCGATCATATGGGAATCTGCCCACTTTACCAGGGTTGGGATAAAAACGGAAACTACTATGTTGCTTCTGAACTGAAAGCTCTGGAAGGCATCTGTAAAAAAATAGAAACCTTCCTGCCGGGGCATTTTCTGTACAGCCCAGACGGAACCGAGCTTCAGCAATGGTATACAAGAGAATGGGACAGCTTTGATCACGTAAAAGAAAACGAAACTGATATTTCAAAACTGAGAAAAGGTCTTGAAGATGCTGTACACAGACAATTGATGAGTGATGTTCCTTATGGAGTGCTCCTTTCCGGAGGTTTAGATTCATCAGTAATTTCAGCGATCACTGCAAAGTTTGCCCGTCAGAGAATTGAAAGCGGTGACACCCAGGAAGCATGGTATCCAAGACTGCATAGTTTTGCCGTAGGACTTGTGGGTTCTCCGGATCTTGCAGCCGCTCAAAAAGCTGCGGAACACATCGGATCTGTTCATCATGAAGTTAACTTTACCGTTCAGGAAGGTCTGGATGCAGTACGTGATGTGATTTACCATCTGGAAACCTATGATGTAACGACTATCAGAGCATCCACTCCAATGTATCTTCTGGCACGAGTGATTAAGTCTATGGGAATTAAAATGGTACTTTCCGGAGAAGGTTCTGATGAATTGTTCGGTGGCTATTTATACTTCCACAAAGCTCCCAATGCAAAAGAATTCCACGATGAGACGGTAAGAAAACTGGGTAAACTCCATCTTTATGACTGCTTAAGAGCCAACAAAGCGTTGATGAGCTGGGGTATCGAAGGCAGAGTACCTTTCCTTGATAAAGAATTTATGGATATTGCCATGACTCTTAATCCGCAAGATAAAATGATCAATACTGCTGAAGGGAAAATTGAAAAGTGGGTTTTAAGAAAAGCTTTTGAAGATCTTCTTCCGGATTCTATTGTATGGAGACAGAAAGAACAGTTCTCAGATGGTGTAGGATATTCATGGATTGACACCTTAAAAGAGGTTGCTGAAAAAGAAGTAACAGATGAGATGATGGCAAACGCCAGATTCAGATTCCCGCTAAATACGCCTCAGAACAAAGAAGAATACCGATACAGAACTATTTTTGAAGAGCATTTCCCAAGCGAAACAGCAGCTGCTACCGTTCCATCTGTACCGTCTGTAGCCTGCTCCACTCCTATTGCCTTAGAATGGGATGAAGCCTTCAAAAAAATGAATGATCCAAGCGGAAGAGCAGTGAAAGTGCATGAAACTTCGTACTAGAGGGGAATACTGATGAATGGTCAATTGTCAATCCGCTGCGCTTGTGAATTTTTTACATTATTAGGGATATTTTAACGCGGAGTACACTAAGATATTTCTAATATTTAAAAATGATCGCAAGGGCGTTTCACTCAGCAATAGACAAGTCGATTTCCTAGCTGAACGAAGTGCCTTTGCGAACAAAATATATAAGATCAAATATAAACCTTGCGTTCATTGCGTTTGTTTTTCAATTATTTACCATAATAATTCGCTATTGACATTTATACTTTTCTCATTCAAACATCTAACTCCCTCAGTTATAATTTATCAATCCTGTAGCAATACAGGATTTTTTCTTGAATTAACAATAACAATATGGCATAATTTAACTGACAATCCAAAATAATATCTAATAAATAATTATATTTGGAAAACGAAAATATCAATTATAAAAAAATGAGAAGAAACCTTACTGTTTTATTTGTCTTATTATCCATAAGTTTTGCTTTTGGACAAGGAAAATACGGCAAATATCTGAATTCAAAGAAGCTTGCTTTGACTTATAAGAGTGTGAAAGATCAGGATAAAGATGACTACTACCAACAATACTATTGGCTTGTAAAAGCAGAGCAGCTGAAAACTTATCCTCACCTAAAGGATATCAAACCTATCGTTTTATATGAATTTGTAAAGTACGTAAACCCTCAGAATCCGACAAAAAAACTGGATGCCAGAGGTAAGGAGCTTAGAGCAACTGCAGAATTATCTTTAAATCAATATTTTAAAAACAAGAATTTTGAAAACAATTCTGTTTTAATGTACAACCTTGAAACCTATGTAGATCCTTCTAAAGGGTTATACTACACAAAGGTAGATCCTGAAAAGATTAAAGAACTGGTACCGAAAGAACTGTTTGCTTTCAACTCATTCAACAGAAATATGGGAGAAGAAAAAACATATTATCTTTGGGTGGATAAGAAAAAAGATGATCTGAACATTGTAGACATCATCCCTAATGAAAAAGAAGACAAAGCTTTCTACGCAAGACTAAAACAATATCTTCCAAGTTATAAGTTTTCGAAATATGTTCCTTCTGTAAAAAAAGGAAACAAATCTGATAAAACAGACATCGAATATTATTACATCATGCCATTTGAGCAGAATACCGATAACATCGAATACAAAACAAAAGATTTCAAAACTTTCATTTTAAGCCAGTACAGAAAAGCTGGTGATGAATGGAAAGGAGTAGAAAAACCTAGAAAATAAATCAAAAAGTCCTGTGAAATCTCACAGGACTTTTTTAATTTTATATGGATTTCTTTATCTAAAGATTGATCCCGCTTAAAGCAGGCAGGTTCTTCAAATAAAAATAAGTCTGGAAGTTCTTCTATCCAGCCTATACCCAATGACAGAAGCAAACATACAACAGACATCCATAAAAAAAATACTACCACTTATTCTGGCTACTGCTATTTTCATGCAGATGCTGGATTCTACCATTCTGAATACTTCCCTGCCCTCTATTGCAAAAGATCTGAAAGAGTCTCCGCTTAATATGCAGAACGCCATCATCAGTTATGTTTTGACATTAGCCGTTTTTATGCCCGCCAGCGGATTTCTGGCAGACCGGTTCGGGACAAAAAAAATATTTATTTTTTCATTGGTACTATTCAGCTTAGGTTCACTGTTTTGTTCCCTGTCTCAAAATCTTACTCATCTTGTTATTTCAAGAGTTATTCAGGGGGTTGGAGGAAGTTTGATGACCCCAGTGGGAAAATTGGCACTCATTAAAACCTTTGATAAGAATGAACTGCTTAAAGCCATGAACTTTGCCATTATTCCAGCGCTTATCGGGCCTGTACTGGGACCATTAGTCGGAGGCTATATGGTAGACTACCTTTCATGGCACTGGATATTTCTGATCAATATTCCGATTGGTGTTCTGGGAATACTTTTAGGATTAAAATTCATGCCCAATTATAAATCCGATGATGTTGATTTTGATTTAAAAGGTTTCTTAATCTTTGCAGCGGCCTCTCTCCTGCTTTCTGTTTCATTGGAACTTTTTGGAGATATGCAGAATATTACTCCTGTTTTGCTTGTATTTATCATGGGTTTCCTGTTTTTATACTATTATTACAAACATGCAAAAAGAGGAGGAAATCCTATCTTCCCGTTAAATCTGTTTCAGGTAAGAACTTTCCGTGTAGGTATTGTAGGTAATCTGGCTACAAGACTAGGAATCAGTTCTGTTCCGTTATTGCTGCCGCTGATGATTCAGATTGCCTACAAACAGTCTGCTGTAACTTCGGGCTGGATTATTGCTCCTATGGCACTGACAGCAATCTTCGGGAAATCATCCGTCATTAAAATTCTGGATAAATATGGCTATCGGCAGACTTTAATGGTTAATACATTCATTATCGGAACCTTGATATGCCTGCTTGCCATTCCTGATATACACACTTCCCTGTATTGGTTCATTCCGATTATTGCAGTACTAGGTTTTTTCAACTCGATACAGTTCACCTCCATGAACACCATTTCTATTGCTGATCTCCGGAACTTCCAGACCAGCAGCGGAAATTCTTTAATCTCCGTGAATCAACAGCTAGCCATCGGTTTTGGTATTGCATTTGGACTGATTGTTTTAAAGCTGTTTGAAAATACGGATCTTATTAATGGTGAAATCCACAATGCCTTTCGATTGACATTTCTCACAGTTGGAATATTAACTATTTTATCAGGATTCGTTTTCAGAAGACTGCATATCTCAGATGGTAAAAACATGAAATCAAAGGAAAAATAGTTAAGGACAAAAGCAAAACTGCTATTATATCCGTTTAATTTTCCGTCTATCATCCATACTACGAACTTAACACAGATCAATGCTTATCGTATATAAGTATGGTAATTTTGTTTACACAAATCAACAATGTGATGGCAACTAAAAAAATAGAAATCGTAGTATCTCCAAGACCTGCGCACTTTGTAGGCGATGGATTCAGAGTTCACAATTTTATTCCGGGAGTACCTGGATTGGATATGAAAAGAATGGATCCGTTCATTATGCTGGATTACAATTCGAAATTTCATTTCAATGGATCAGAAAGACCAAGAGGTGTGGGAGTTCATCCACACAGAGGTTTCGAAACAGTAACCATAGCCTATAGCGGAAAAGTAGAGCATCATGATAGTGCCGGCGGCGGTGGCGTGATTGGAGAAGGTGACGTTCAGTGGATGACTGCTGCCAAAGGTGTTCTTCATAAAGAATATCATGAAACAGAGTGGGCAAAAGAAGGAGGAATTTTTCAGATGGTTCAGCTTTGGGTGAATCTACCTGCAAAAGATAAAATGAGCTGCCCAAAATATCAGGCTATTGAAAACTCTACAATGGAAAGAGTGGATATAGGTGAAAATGGTTATGTAGAAGTAATTGCCGGAGAGTATAACGGTCATAAAGGACCTGCCAGTACTTTCACTCCGGTTCATATGATGAATGCAAAACTTAAAGCAGGAGGAACAGCGGAATTTAATTTCCCTGCCCATTTTAATACTGCTGCTTTGGTGATTGAAGGAAGCATTACCATTAATGGGGAAGAAACCGTTAAAGCAGATCATTTTGCATTATTTAAAAACGAAGGTGAAACATTCACTATCGAAGCAAAAGAAGATGCTGTTGTTTTAATCATCAGCGGTGAGCCTATCAATGAGCCAATTTACCCTCATGGTCCTTTTGTGATGAATTCCAGAGAAGAAATCATGCAGGCTTTTGAGGATTTTAATACCGGAAAATTCGGATATCTGGAAGACTAGAAGATTTAAATTTATCTTAACCTTCAATTATTCCTTTTTTTATTAACTTTATATAATGGCAAACCTTATAGGTTGTAGAAATCTATAAGGTTTAGCTTTTCATTCTGTTTTACTGTAGAAAACAGAATCCTTTTAACACAAAATATTATGAAACCAGAATTCGAAAATATACCTCTTGTAAAAGCAGAAAAAAGATTTGAAATAGAAGTCAACGGACATTACGCACTCATTGATTACCGTGAGACAACGCATCAGATTGCTTTGGTACATACTGAAGCAGAGCCTGAACTGGCGGGAACAGGTGCCGCGGCAGCCGTAGTAGAAAAAACATTGAATTATATTGAAGAAAGCGGCAAAAAGCTCCTTCCATTCTGTCCGTATGTTTTTGCTTTTATCAAGAAGCATCCGGAATGGAAACGTATCGTGGATGAGAAATTTGAAGGATATGACAAACTTTAAATTTCAGCAGAACCACTCAACTTATTTTAAATAACATTTTAAACAGCATCACAACACTATCATGTCAAATATCGGACTTATTATTGAAGAAAAAGCAGCAGATATCGGAAATTTCCTGGTAGGAAGACTCCTTCCTTTCCGTGAAAAAAGAGCAGTTGGCCCTTTCGTTTTTATTGATCACATGGGACCTTCAGAATTAAAAGATTATCAGAATCTTGATGTTCCGCCTCATCCGCATATCGGTTTATCTACATTAACTTATCTTTTGGAAGGTTCTATTTTCCATAGAGACAGTATCGGAAGTGCTATAGAAATAAAACCGGGTGCCGTGAATTGGATGACTGCCGGAAAAGGAGTTGTACACTCAGAAAGAACCCCAGAATATTTAAGACACAGTGATAAGAGACTTCACGGATTCCAGATCTGGGTAGGACTTCCAAAACATCTTGAGCAGTCGGAGCCTACTTTTCATCATATTGAAGCTGATGATATTCCGGTTTGGGAAGAAGATGGCATTCAGTATAAATTAATTGCCGGTGAAGCATTTGGAAGAACTTCTCCGGTTCCGGTACACAGCAAATTATTTTTTCTTGAAATCAAAACAAAAGAGGCTAAGAAAATAAGTATCGGAAAAGATCTTTATGGAGAAGCTGCCATGTATGTTCTGGATGGAACCGTGAGCACAGAAGGAAATTCTTATGGTTCAAAACAGCTGATGATCGCTAAAGATACAAAGCTTTGCGAATTTGATATGAGCGAAAACGGAACAGTTTATCTTTTCGGTGGCGAGCCCTTCGATGAAGAGCGTTTTATATTCTGGAATTTCGTTAACTCTGATAAAGAATTACTTGATCAGGCCAAAGTAAACTGGAATGATCAGAATCACGATGCCTTCCCTTTGGTTCCGGGTGATGACAAAGAATATGTTCCGCTTCCCAAGGCGATTTTAAACAGAAAATAATTTCAGTTCAGATTATCTATCATGAAAATATTAGCTTTTGCCGGAAGTACATCTTCCACTTCAATCAACAGAGAACTCGTAAAGTTTGTTCTGAAAGATTTTCAGGATGAGGAAATCAATCTGATTGACCTCAACGATTTCACCATGCCTGTTTTCTCTGTAGATCTTGAAAAGAAAGGGTTTCCGGATGAAGCCCACAAGTTTTTAAAAGCCATTGAAGAATGTGATGTCATCATCTGCTCTCTTGCAGAACACAACCGTTCTTACAGCTCGGCTTTTAAAAATGTTTTTGACTGGTCTTCAAGGATTAATGTAAAAGTATTTCAGAATAAACCCATGCTTCTGATGAGTACTTCTCCGGGAGGTTATGGCGGAGGAAATGTAATGAATACCGCGAAAACATTTTTCCCACAGTTTGCAGCAGATATCAAGGATACTTTTTCATTACCTAAATTTTATGAAAACTTTGATATGGAAAGCGGAGTCATCAATCCGGATATGCTGAATGATCTGAAAGGGAAGATACAAAACTTTAAAAATCAGGTTAAAACGAATGACTAAAGGAAGACTTGAGGCGTTCAGTGACGGTGTTCTTGCTATTATTATCACCATTATGGTACTTGAACTGAAAGTACCTGAGGGAAATAGCTGGAGCAGTCTCAAACCTCTTCTTCCTAAATTTTTAGCCTATATTTTCAGTTTTATCTATGTAGGAATCTACTGGAACAATCATCATCATTTGTTTCAGACCGTAAAGAAAGTAAATGGCAGCATTCTTTGGGCCAATCTTCACCTTTTGTTCTGGCTTTCTCTGATGCCTGTTGCAACAGAATGGATCGGGACTACAGGCTTTGCCAAAAACCCTGTAGCAGTCTATGGAATTGGCCTCATTATGTCAGCCATTGCTTACACCATTCTGGAGCATGTTATTATCCGGTGTGAAGGCGAAGAATCAAAGCTGAAAGAAGCCATTCATTCGAAATATAAAGAATATATCTCTATTGTATTTTATGTCCTGGGAATCGCTACTTCATTTTTTTATCCTTATATTGCCATAGGTTTTTATTATATCGTGGCTCTTATATGGCTGATTCCGGACAGAAGAATCGAAAAAACATTAAAAGAAAATTGATATGGAAACACACGAATATCCTAACGGAAACATTACTGTCATCTGGCAGCCTCAAAAATGTATCCACTCTGCCATATGTGTAAAAACACTTCCAAAAGTCTATAATCCTAAAGAAAGACCTTGGATAAAAGCAGAAAACGCAAGTCCTGAAGAACTTAAAAATCAGATAGATCTATGCCCATCAGGTGCATTAAGTTATAAATTCAATACAGAAAAATAATGGCGGTAACGGTAAAAGCAAGTTTAGGAAAAACAAAATATTATACAGAAGTCACTGCCGGCGAAAATAAGATCATTACGGATGAACCGATTGATAAAGGCGGACAGAACAAAGGTCTTAATCCCATGGAAATTCTGGCAACATCACTGGCAAGCTGTACAGCAGCTACATTGAGAATGTATATTGAAAGAAAAGAATGGGAGGTAGAAAACATCAATGTAGAAGTAGAGCTTGAAAATTTCCCCTTAACAAAAAGAGCAGTTTTCAAAAGAGACATCAGCTTTGAAGGTATTCTGGATGATGAGCAGCGAAAAAGACTGCACACCATTGCTGATGCATGCCCTGTTCATAAAATATTAACCAACGATATAGAAATACTAACTAAATTCTCATAACATGATCGAAGTAAAACAAAACAACGACGAAAAACACGGAAGTTTTGAAGCTTTCATAGATGGAAGTCGCGCAGGAATGATGACGTATACCTGGGCCGGAGAAGAAAGATTTATTATAGACCACACCGAGGTGGAAGAAGCTTACAACGGAAAAGGAGTAGGCAAGGAAATGCTTCTGGCTGCAGTGGATTTTGCCAGAAAAAACGAGAAGAAGATCATTCCTCTCTGTCCTTTCGCTAAGGCAAGTTTCCAGAAAAGTGAGGAACTTCAGGATGTTTTAGTGAATTAGTCACTGTTTCTACCCTTACAATACAACCCTTTCAGAGAGATTTCTGGAAGGGTTTTTATTTTGATTTAAAAATATTCAATCATCGGAATTTGCTTTGAAAACAACAGTATTTCAAATTCATGATTCCCGACTGATCTTTTTTATATATTTGCTAAAATTTAAAAATCAAGAATGAATCCAGGAACTATCCTTTTGTTATTTGTTTTCGTCTATTTTATCGGCCTTTTGGTAATTTCTTATTTTACCAGCCGGAATTCTGATAACCAGTCATTTTTTATTGGTAACAAAAAGAGTAAATGGTGGCTCGTAGCATTCGGAATGATAGGAACCAGCTTAAGCGGGGTTACTTTTATTTCAGTTCCGGGAACTGTGGGGAAAATGACCGGTTCCGAATATATTTACGGAGGTTTTGAATACTACATGATGGTGATCGGGTTTTTCATCGGATATTTTATCGTTGCCGCAATACTGCTTCCTCTTTATTATAAGATGAATCTGACTTCAATCTATACCTACCTGGGAAAAAGATTTAATGTGGAAGCCCATAAAATTGGTTCTATATTTTTTATTATTTCAAGGGCAATTGGTGCTACGGCAAGGTTATATCTGGTAGTAAACGTTTTACAGATATTCTTACTTGAAGGGTTAGGAGTTCCGTTCTGGGTAACTTCACTTGTTCTTTTGCTGATGGTACTTCTATATACTTTTGAAGGCGGAGTAAAAACGATTGTCATTACCGATACCCTGCAGACTTCTTTTATGATTATCAGTCTTGTAGCTTGTATTGTTTTTATTTTATCCAACCTAAATTTATCATTTGGTGAAGCCTATACCATTCTCGAACAGAAAAACTACACTCACTTCATTAATTTTGATCCCAATTCCAAAACCTTTTTCCTGAAAACCATTCTGGGAGGAATCTTTATTACGATTGCCATGACTGGGCTGGATCAGGAAATGATGCAGAAAAATATCTCTGTAGATAATCTTAAAAATTCAAAGAAAAATATGCTGACCTTTGCAGGAACACTTCTTATCGTGAACCTTGCATTCTTGTTCCTGGGTGGATTATTATACCTTTTTGCATTGCAGCACGGTGCTGAATATGGAACGATAAAAGCTGAAACAGTAACGAATATTTTCGGATTCAAAGATGCAGCAGGAAATATTAAAAATGTAATGGGAGACGACCTTTTCCCGGCTTTATCACTTCAGGGATATTTCCCGATGGCTATTTCCGTTATTTTCATCATTGGATTAATTTCAGCATTATTCCCGTCTGCGGATGGAGCCTTAACTGCTGTAACGAGTTCGTATTGTGTAGATTTACTCAACCTTAATGAAGATAAAACCAAAACTGAAAAAGAAAAGAAACGCCTTCGCATGAAAGTACATTTGATTTTCACGGTAGTTTTCTTTATCCTGATTATGGTCTTCAAAGCGTTGAATGATAAATCTATCGTTTATCTGATCATGGAAATTGCAGGATATACTTACGGACCGCTTTTAGGTCTTTTCGCCTTTGGGATTTTCACGAAGTTTCAGATTTCCAGAAAATATTCAATTCTTACCGTTACTCTTTTAGCACCTGTACTTACCTATTTCATCAATCTGGCTGTTACCACATATACAGATTATAAAATCGGTGTAGAGCTGATTGTTCTGAACGGATTACTCACCTTCATTGGTTTGTGGCTGGTAAAAAACAAACAACATTTAAGGGTTGTTTAATCTCATAAAAAAGGCTGTCCTCAAAATGAAGACAGCCTTTTTATTGTAATCAATGGAGTGAAGTAATTATTCTTTAACCCATTTGATGGTTTTCTCTGTATTCTTAGATTTAACTTTAATCAGATAATCTCCTGTAACCAGGTGAGACAAGTCAAAAGTACCTGTTTTATCATGATTCAGTTTGTTGTTAGTCTGTGTGAATACTAATTTTCCGCTTACGTCATATACGGTCATATCATATACTTCGTTTGAGTTGGTAAATTTAATATTCAGAAGTCCTTTGCTTGGATTAGGATATACTACGAATACATCTTTGTTTGCAGCTGTTTCATTCACTCCCAATGTCTGGGTAATGGTAAAGTTGATAGGATTAATATTGTAGAAAACATTGTTTTCTGCAGCAACCATAATTCTAGCCTGTGTCGTATTTACGTTAGGAAGGGTAATGGTTTCAGAGCCGTCGTTCGGAGTGGAACCCAGGATCAGTATAGGATAAGTAAGACCTCCATCTGTTGAAAGGTAAATATTTACCGTGGCTGCATTCACAGGGGAAGCTGTTGTATTGGCCACATTCCAGGTTATTGTTTGATTAGAATTAGCTACCCAGGTTACCGCTGTTGTAGGTGCAGTTACATTAAAAGGTCCGGAATTTCCATCAACAGTAATGATAGCATCATCGTTGGCTACTCCTGCGCAACCTGCATTATTATCTCTTACAGTCAGCCTGAACTCCATCGTTCTTGCATAAGCCGGCCTAACTTCTCCTTTGGAAACCGTACCATTGATTACATCTGTAAGTTTCGGAAAATATCTGTAAGGAACAGCTACAGGCATAAATGATCTGAATATAGCCGCATTTCCTGTAGGTACATTCCAGTCACCCGCTGGCCCTGCATCATTCTGTTCCCAGCAATAAGTAAGTGGATTATTTTCAGTATCAGTTGCAGAACCTGTTAACTTAAATGGTGTTCCCTTTGGGATTGTATAGTCATTTCCTGCATTTACAGTAGGTGCTGTATTAGCCACTGCTGTTGTTACCTGACATGGGAGAGATTCAACTTCTGAAGTAATTGTTTGAAATGAATTCGTATGAAAAATAGGAATACTGTGAGCGTCTAAATTATTGATACTTTCACAAATACCAGCGTAAGCCATGATGGTAATTCCACTTCCCGGTTCTACAGCATCATCTGCGCTTCGGTTTCCTCCACAGCTTCCGGTAGTTGCATTAAAGGTATGTTGAGCACTAAACTGGTGTCCCATTTCATGAGATACATAATCAATATCGTAAGGATCTCCTACAGGATTAGAAGAACCGGTAACTCCTTTTCCTTTGTATGAAGAATCACATATACCTGAACTAGCTAATCCACCACCTCCGGTACTAAAGGTATGTCCTATGTCATAATTAGCTGTTCCAATTATTGAGTCAATGACCGTTTGACTTTCATTAATTAATACACTTCCATCATCATTTCCTGTGAAAGGGTCATTCGTATCACTCACAAATATAATATTGTTTTCAGTAGGAATGAGGATCAATCTTACAGCAACCTCTTGTTCATACACTCCATTCACCCTATTTACAGTAGTTACAATAGCAGACAAGGTTTGGGCTACGGTAGGTGAAGCTGATCCTGATCCTGTTGCTGCCGATGCATACTGATGTGTACATGCAACCGCTAACCGAAAAATACTAATTTGACTTCCTATGCTTGGAGCTACGGTTTTTTGAGCATTTTTTTTTCCTGATTTAAAATTCTCATCTTTTGATCCACAGCCTCTTTGCTTTTTATCAATTAAATCACCTTTTTTGTAAATGATATAATTATTGATATCCTGTTTTGCATAAGGATCAATATAAGTATCTCCCGATACTATTGATTTTATTTGAGCGTGGAATCCTAACTCTGTAAAATCGAGTTTTATGGTAGCATATTGATCATCTACACCCTGCCCTGTCAAAGTAATAATTTGGGGAAACTTACCGGCTAACTCCGGAGCCATTACTGAGGATTTCCAGATTCTGAATTTAGCTTTCGTTCCATCAGACATTGGTAAAACAATAATTGGGGCATTATCTTTACGTTCATTATCTCTCAGCTCAGGAACTGAGGCAAAATAGTTTTTCAAACCACTCACATCCAGCTTATAAGTAAGAGATTTTTCAGGCTGTACTGTTCTGCTTTTAGATTCAGCTTTAATTGTTCGTTCACTGATTTCAGTAAAGAAATCCTGAGCTTTTCCTAGAGAAATTGATAAAATGAATATCCCTAAATAAAATAGTTGTTTAATTTTCATACTATGATGTTTTTTAAGAGTTTCAAATATAAAAATAAAAACCACAACACAATGAAAAACAGTATTTTACATCAAACAACCATCATAACCAACATAAAATAAATCAAATATTTACATTCGAAAAATAATCATCTATTAATCCATAATAATTATTAAAATTGTTTAAACTTTTATTTCCTGAGAACCGATAGAAAAAACCAAATTACCCATTGAATATTGAGATTTTCGAATTATTACAATAAAAAAATGCTGTCCTCAAGATGAAGACAGCATTTTTATTGTAATTAATGGAGCGAAGTAATTATTCTTTAACCCATTTGATGGTTTTCTCTGTATTCTTAGATTTAACTTTAATCAGATAATCTCCTGTAACCAGGTGAGACAAGTCAAAAGTACCTGTTTTATCATGATTCAATTTGTTGTTAGTCTGTGTGAATACTAATTTTCCGCTTACGTCATATACGGTCATATCATATACTTCGTTTGAGTTGGTAAATTTAATATTCAGAAGTCCTTTGCTTGGATTAGGGTATACTACAAATACATCTTTGTTTGCAGCCGTTTCACTCACACCCAATGTCTGGGTAATGGTAAAGTTGATAGGATTAATATTGTAGAAAACATTAGTCTCTGCAGCAACCATAATTCTAGCCTGTGTAGTACTTACATTAGGAAGGGTAATGGTTTCAGAACCGTCGTTCGGAGTAGACCCCAGGATCAGCGTAGGATAAGTAAGACCTCCATCTGTTGAAAGGTAAATATTTACAGTAGCCGCATTCACAGGGAAAGCAGTTGTATTGGCCACATCCCATGTTATCGTTTGGGTAGAATTACCAGCCCAGCTTACCGCTGTTGTAGGTGCGGTTACGTTAAACGGTCCGGAATTTCCATCAACAGTAATGATAGCATCATCGTTGGCTACTCCTGCGCAACCTGCATTATTATCTCTTACAGTCAATCTGAACTCCATCGTTCTTGCATAAGCCGGTCTGACTTCTCCTTTGGAAACCGTACCATTGATTACATCGGTAAGTTTCGGAAAATATCTGTAAGGAACAGTTACCGGCACATAGGATCTGAATATAGCAGCATTTCCTGTAGGTGCATTCCAGTCACTTGCCGGGCCTACATCATTTTGTTCCCAGCTGTAAGTAAGTGGATTGTTATCTATATCTGAAGCAGATCCTTCTAATCTGAACGGAGTACTCTTAGGGATGGTATAATCACCTCCTGCATTTACAGTAGGAGCGAAATTATTGGTTGGAAGGGTAACCTGGCATGTTGTTGACTGAACTTTCGTTGTGATAGACTGGTAGGATTTGGTATGGAAAGTAGGAATACTGTTAGGAGCTAAATTATTTGTGCTTCCACAAATTCCTGCATACGCCATGATGGTAATTCCGCTTCCAGGTTCTACAGCATTGGCTGCACTTCGGTTTCCTCCGCCACAGCTTCCAGTAGTTGCATTAAAAGTATGTGGGCCTCCAAACTGATGCCCTACTTCATGCGCCACATAATCAATATCATAAGGATCTCCTACAGGGTTAGGCGAACCGGTAATTCCTCTTCCTTTATTAGAGTTGTTACAGATTACCCCTAATCCGGCTAATCCGCCGCCTCCGGTACTGAAAGTATGTCCGATATCATAATTGGCATTTCCTATCAGTAAATCGATTTGAGTCTGGCTTTCATTAATTAATGTACTGGCGTTATTATTTCCATTAAATGGATCCGTCGTTGCATTTGTAAAGACTACATTAGCTTCACTATCCACTAATACGAGCCTTGAAGCAACTTCCTGCTCATATACTCCATTCACTCTGTTAACAGAAGTTACAATGGCTGAAAGGGTTTGTGCCACTGTAGGAGTAGCTGTACCCGTTGCCGCTACCGCATATTCTCCAGTACATGCAACTGCAAACCTGAAAACTCTAATTTGAGTTCCTACGCTTGGAGCTGTGGTTTTTTGAGCGTTTTTTTTTCCTAGCGGAGTATCATCTTCATCCTTTACTCCACATGATCTTGGGTTTTTATCAATCAAATCACTTTTCTTATAAATGATGTAATTGTTGATATCTAATTTTGCATAAGGATCAATATAAGTATCTCCTTCTACTACAGATTTGATCTGAGCATGGAATCCAAGTTCTGTAAAATCAAGTTTTAGGGTTGCATATTTGTCATCAATTCCCTGTCCGGTAAAAGTGACAATCTGAGGAAACTGGCTGGCTAATCCGGGAGACATCACTGAAGATTTCCAGATTCTGAATTTTGCTTTCGTACCGTCAGGCATTGGCAATACAATGATTGGAGCATTGTCTTTACGGTCACTGTCTTTTAGTTCAGGAACTGAATTAAAATAGCTTTTCATTCCCGCTACATCCAGTGTATAAGTCAATGACTTTTCCGGCTGTACTGTTCTGTTTTTAGGATCTGCTTTGATGGATCTTTCACTGATTACTGTAAAAAAGTCCTGGGCTTTCCCTGAGGAAATGGATATCACAAATATCCCCAAATAAAATAATTGTTTAATTTTCATATATAATGGTATGTAATTTTTATTAACTCAAACATTCAGACCAAAAACCAAAGAATAATTAGTTAAAGGTTTATAATTCAAGATTATTTGAATTATAAAATTAGTTAAATTAATCTAATTATCACATATGAAAATTCAAAAAAAATCAATGTTTGCTTGCGAAAAATTAACGATCCAGCTATTACAAAGCATTCTCCTCAATAAATATTTTTCATTTTTTTTCCTTCATTAAAATAACTGATTTTATAGACTTTTCTATTTTAATTATCTTTGATCCGGAAGATATTAACCAAATGTAAAATTTAACAGAATAAAAAAAACAAAATTTAAAAAACAATGAAAAAAGTTATTACAATTTTCGTACTTCTATTAACATTCAATTTTATGAATGCTCAGGAAAATTTTGAAGTATCCACATTAAGAATCGGGCCGTTTAAAGTCTTTATGCCCAAGGTTGAAGCCGAAAAAATTGCGGGAACAAAACTTACGAACTCAGGTGGAGAGAAAAAAAACAGGGTAAATTATAATGGCGAAACCATCCAGATTGATCTTTTTGACAACTACATCAATGAAGCCAATCCGAGTGTTCCCTCTATTACTTACATGACGACCACCAGTAAAAAATTTAAAACCAAAAGCGGAATCGGAGTTGGAAGTACCCGAGATGATCTTTTCAATGCCTACAGAAATTATCCCAACTTCAGCGTACGTCCGGATTGGGATAAAAATGATAAAACAATTAAAGATTCCGGTTATTTCAATATTGAAGACAGCCAGGCAGGAACCTTATTAAGCTTTAAATTTGTTAACAATATCGTTACCGAAATCTCCGTTTACCTCAATGAAGGCTGTTAAAGGCAGAAAAATATTCAATTCAGTCGAAATCCGGGTTTTCATAATCCGGATTTTTGCATTTCCATAAGCCGGTAAAAAATTGTAAATTCGCATGCAAATAAATCAGATATAATGAGTAAAAGTATCGAAGAGTTAAAAACTCTTACTACGCAGATCAGAAGAGACATTTTAAGAATGGTTCACGCTGTAAATTCAGGACACCCAGGTGGGAGCTTAGGTTGTACAGAGTTCTTTACAGCACTTTATGGAAAGGTAATGAACTATAAACTTCCTTTCACCATGGAAGGCAAAAATGAAGATCATTTTTATCTATCAAACGGACACATTTCTCCGGTATTCTACTCTACTTTAGCAAGATTTGGTTTCTTCCCTGTAGAAGAACTTAAAACTTTCAGAAAATTAGATTCAAGATTACAGGGACACCCTACTACTCATGAAGGACTACCAGGAATCAGAATTGCTTCAGGTTCTCTTGGGCAAGGACTTTCTGTAGCATTAGGTGTAGCTGACGGTAAAAAACTAGATGGTGATCAATCTCTTGTTTACTCTCTTCACGGAGATGGTGAGCTTCAGGAAGGTCAGATCTGGGAAGCATTGATGTATGCTGCTGCTAAAAAAGTAGATAATATCATCTCTACTATTGATTACAACGGACGTCAGATTGACGGAGATACAGATGATGTATTAAGCTTAGGAAATCTTCATGCTAAATTGGAGGCATTCGGATGGATTGTTTTGGAAGAAAAGAACGGGAATGATCTTGAAGCTGTGATTGCAATCCTTGAGAAAGCAAAAACAGAAACTGGAAAAGGAAAACCTGTAGCTATCCTTCTTCATACAGAAATGGGGTACGGAGTTGATTATATGATGGGATCTCATGCTTGGCATGGTAAAGCTCCTAATGATGAGCAGTTGGAAACAGCATTCAAGCAATTGTACCTAGAAGCTCCGGCTGATTATTAATTATAAATGATAAATTATTATTGATAAATGATGCCCGTAGAACTTTAAAATATTGTTAATCTGCTATCATCTATCAATGATCAAAAACTTTAGTAAAAATGAAATATACATATACAGAAAAAAAGGACACTCGTTCAGGATTCGGAGCAGGATTAGCGGAACTAGCTGACAAAAATCCTAATGTAGTAGCACTTTGTGCAGACCTTATCGGTTCTTTGAAGATGGAAAAATTCATTGAGAAGGCTCCTGAAAGATTCTTTCAGATTGGGATTGCAGAAGCGAACATGATGGGAATTGCTGCTGGTCTTAGCATTACAGGAAAAATACCTTTCACCGGAACTTTTGCTAACTTCTCTACTTCAAGAGTATATGACCAGATTCGTCAGTCTATCGCTTATTCTAACAAGAATGTAAAAATCTGTGCATCTCACGCAGGTCTTACTTTAGGAGAAGACGGAGCAACTCACCAGGTTCTTGAAGATATTGGGATGATGAAAATGCTTCCTGGAATGACAGTGATCAATACTTGTGATTACAACCAGACAAAAGCAGCTACATTAGCCATTGCAGATTTTGAAGGTCCTGTATATTTAAGATTCGGAAGACCTGTAGTTCCTGTATTTATCCCTGAGGATATGCCTTTCGAAATCGGAAAAGGAATTTTACTTCAGGAAGGAACTGATGTAACCATTGTTGCAACAGGACACCTTGTATGGGAATCTCTTGTGGCTGCTGATGAGCTTGAGAAGGAAGGTATTTCTTGTGAGGTAATCAATATCCACACTATCAAGCCTCTTGATGAAGAGATCATTTTAAAATCTGTTGAAAAAACAGGTAAAATTGTAACTGCTGAAGAGCACAACTACCTTGGTGGTTTAGGAGAATCTGTTGCAGGTATGCTTGCAAGAAAAAGACCTACAAGACAGGAATTTGTAGCAGTAAACGATACTTTCGGAGAGTCTGCAACTCCTGCTGAACTGATGAAGAAGTATAAAATTGATTCTACTGCAGTAAAAGAAGCTGTAAAGAGAATTTTAGCTTAATCTAAGCTATTCTATATAGATAAAATCCGGCGGTTTCTTCGAAACCGCCGGATTTTTGTTTTGAAGATTAACCACCCGTCAAAAATTCTTTGAGTTTTTAACATCTCTCCAGAGGAAGAAAATGGTTATACTTCCATTTTTCATTGTATTAGTTTTTACCCTTCATTATTATTGTTCCGATTGCTGATTCAGAGGAATTCCAACAGTGATTAAAACAGGACATAAGATTTTTTCTATATATTCATCTTCTTTTCTCTGTGAGGCTTTCGAACCAGAAAAATAATTACTGATTCTGTAATTTTTCACAAACTGATTTCTCTTTTTACCGATGGAATAGTAATATCCACCTCTTTCATCATTGACAAAATAGGTCATTTCATCAAAATTCATCAGTTTTTTAGAGAGTAAAAGCTTTCTGTAAATACACTTCTCAGATTTATCAAAAATATATTTCACAGGAATTCTGAAGAAAAGATCAAACAGGAAATAGATCATATAAATGCTCCATAATCCCATTGCAATTTTAAATGAGTCACCGGACATCTTACCCATAAGATAGTAAATAATCACAGGAAGCGCTATCACTCCCAATACCAGCCACACTATTAAGATGCGCAGGAAATTATAATTGGGCATAAAGCTTATTTCACTTCCGTTTTCTTCAAACTTATAACGGTCTCTGATGTCCATTTTCAGGATTATTAATGTTCATAATATCCTCTGTCTCATTCACCATCTTCTGTATCCCTTTTTGGGTAAGAGCCTGTCCAATCGTAAGGTGTTTTTCTTTACCATCAACTTCAAAATAAATAGACAACACCACATTAGTTGTGATAAAACCCAGATATTTTGTAGCCAGTACATGGAAGTTCCTGAAGTTTTCTAAAGGATATGTTCTTGCTGGAACAAAAATCGTATGCTTGCCTGTAATAGTCATTTGATCCATATCAATAATGAATTTCTTGGTAAAGAAATTAATCATAATAAGGGCTACCACAGCAATAATGACATAACTGACAGTTCTTGCACTGTTAAAAATAAGTCCTGCAATAATTAGAAAAATAATACAAAGCACCGTTATAAATACCGGCTGATTTTTAAAAATATATTGGTTTCCTTCTTGTTTATAAAATTGATAGTTGTTCATAATTAATGTAATTGTTATTTATATTTTGGTTAAAGATCTAGTTACTATAAAAAGCAGTTATAGAGATTGCAGTTGATAAGAGGCTTCTGAGACAATTATTTTATCGGGCTTCATATGTATATATTTAAAGTGTTTTTTTAATTCGTCATACTTTTAATTGCCCCAGGTAGCCATCCAGTTCAGATATTCACTTTTGTATTCATTATCATTAAGCCTAATAATAAGATCTTTCAGGTCTTTTTCCTCAAACTCATAATCTGAAACCGTGAAAGTCAGGAAAATATCTTTGTCAGTTATTTTTGTGAAAAAGTTTTCATTTTTAAGTTTTTCCAGTACTTCAATGCAGGTGAAATATAACTTATTCTGAAAACTATCAAACCATTGATCCTCATCATCATGTTTAGTAAGTTCCTCTCTCAACTGAGTACAGATTTCACCAAATTCTTTATCGGCTCCTTCCATTTCATAGGTCCATTCTGCCGGTTCATATTTATAATAAAGAGCATCTTCTTCATCTGCATTTTCTATTGCTTTCATTGTATTGGCAGCAGGACATACCGTCATTGCTCCCTCATCACTATACAGTGCGAAACTATAAATCTCCTCTGCACCATGCTTTTCATACACTTCTAAAAAAGCTTTCTTAGCAGCTTCTTCAATCTGCTGTTTCAAAATTTCAAAATCCATACTTCTTTTCTTTTTTAAAATGGGCGGTAAAATTACCTTTATCCTGTCAAATCAGCTCATTATATTTTTAAAAGGGCTGGTCAAATTCATGATTATAGCTATCCTATTTCCATCATTTTATGATAAACTGTTTTATTATTCATGAAATATCTCTTGTTGATCCATCGTAAAAGTATTATAACCCCAGATATAGAAATCTCAAATATTATCCGATAAATGAAAATTTATCTTCAACCATTTTCCCAATCAGTGGTAAAGGTTTTTCAACATCATTGGCTGCATTAATGATTCCGATAATCATCAATACCAAAGGAATACATCCAAATATCCCCAGAATTCCAATTTTGGTCGCCATCAACAGGATATTAAGAATGATGAACCATACAATTGAAAAAATAATCAGTCCCAACGACTGCTTCAGATGATACTTTAGAAAGCTGTTCGATTTTTCTTTTCCGATGATGAAGGAAATCAGCCATCCGAAAAGCGTAATGTAAGAGACAATAGATAAGGTTTTGTTGTCCATAGCGGTAAAATTTTTAATTAATATTCTTTGATTTTTTCCGGCACAAAATTGCAGCAGAAAAATATCCCCACAGTTATTTCTGCAACTACAAAACAACTTCAACTTAAATGGAAGACGACTACAAAACGTCTACAAAAACAAATAAAATACTGATTATCAACAAAATAAAAACAATCATTATTTCTGATTTTTTAATTCGGAAATTGACAGGTGTCTACAATTTTTGTACTTTCACCCTATGAAATTAAAGTACTCACTTTTATATTGTATACTTTTTATCTGCACCTTATATCCCGCACAGAATACATTTATTGATGGTCTTAAAATTCAATTGAGGGAAGACCATATTTCAACTGCAGAAAAGTTCAAAATTTACAATGAGCTTACAGAATATTACAGAATCAGTGATCAATATGAGACAGCCGAAAAATATGTTCAGCAACAGCTTGAACTGGCTAAAAAGGAACAAAACTATGCTGAAGAAGTAAAAGCGCTTACCCAAAAAGGAATTATTAAGCTCAATCAGTCTCAGTATGATAAGGTTCCTCCTATCATAGATGCAGCGAATATAATTGTTCAAAAGAGTAATAATAAAACAGCAGCATTATATGCCCATTATCTGAATATCTATTACAACAATACCCTTGGCGAACCTGAAAACACCATAAAACTCATTCAGAAAGCTCTTCCACTGGTTGAAAAACAGCCTTCAGAGACCATGCTGAATGCAAAGCTTAATTATCTTCTCTATGGAGTCTATACAGAATGGAATGATGCTGAAAATGCGACCAAATACGCCAAAAAATCCATTGAGCTTGCTGAAAAATCAGGAAATAAAAACCTGTTGAGTTCAGCCTACTCTGCTCTGGCCGTATGTTATTCTTTTCGATATGAAAAAACGGGAGATTTAAAAGATCTGAAACCTGTTATAGAAATGTGTAAAAAGGCAGCAGCCCTGTATCATCAGTTTCCGGGACATGTTTCGGCTCATGTACAGGCTATGGCATTACTGAACCTGATCAATTATTATCTGAATTATCCTGTCATGACTCCGGAAATCCGTTCGGAAATTCAGAATAATGCCAACGAAATATTGGTTCTTACTCAGCATACAACCCTTAATCAGGGGATTCAGGCAGGAGCACTTGGAGTATTGAGCAATCTTGCATCAAGGGATCAGAATGATGCTTTATCAGAACAATATCTTCTGAAAGCTGAACAGATTCTTCTTACTCAAAAACCGGTGTATTACCATGTGATGATCAATGTTGTAGAAGGTCTTGCTCAATTGTACGCAAAGCAAAAAAATTATCAGAAAGCCTATGAATACGAATCAAGAGTAACAAAATACAGTAACCTTCTCTTTGATGAAGGTCAGGCTGAAACTGCCAAAAGACTGGAAGCTCAATATCAATCTCAAAAAAAAGAATCTGAACTTAGGTCTCTTACCGAAAAAACGGCCAGTCTGAAAAAAGAAAAACTGCTATACATCGGGTTGGGAATCATTGGACTGATAGGTGCTTTTTTCATGTTCCGTTCTTATCATTTTAAACTGCGGTATTCTATAGAAAGAGAAAATAAACTTGATACGGAAAAACATGAAGCAGAAATGCAGATTAAGCTTCAAAAGGAAGAACAGGCCAGATTAAAGGCTGAGCAGGAACTTCTTACGCTTCAACAGCAAAAACTTCAAAGTGAGGTATTGGCAAGCCAGCTGCATATTCAGCATAAGAATGAAGTTCTGCAACAGCTTCAGACCCAGCTTTCTGATACTGATATTAATATTCAACAGGTGGTAAAGGGAGAAAACCGTGTAGATAATGATTTTGAAAAGATCAGATTCACCATTCAGGAACTGCATCCGGATTTTTTTAAAAATATCAATGAAAGAGCCAAACAAAAATTGACCGCCCTGGATTTGAAATACTGCGCCTATATTTATCTGGGGATGGATACGAAACAGATTGCCAATCTCCTCAGCGTAGAACCCAAAAGTGTAAGAATGACCAAATACCGCCTTAAAAAGAAGTTCGGCCTGGATGAACATACCGCTTTAGAATCTTTTTTTCAGGGAGTATTCTCAGAGTAACCAGCAATTTTTAAATAAATAATAAAAGCTTTTTAACTTCGGGTTGAAAAGCTTCATTCCTATTGTCCAAATTCGTTGGTCTTGATCTGTATTTTTTAAAATCATAGTTTTCTAATCAAAATTCACAGGATATTACGCTCTTTTATGAAGTAAAAAATAAGATTTTAATACAAATAACAACATTGAAAGCATACAAATTTTGATTAACACCCATTGATTTCAATCTGATTTGCAATCCAATATTATATATTTTCCCATATTGTACAATAGAAAATATTCCCATACAACATCTTATTAAAGTCGGGAATTTTCTTTGGATAATGAGGGTTTACTTTATAGTTTTTCAAATTTCAAATATTTCACCAAACCTCAGCCATCATCAAGAGGAAAACTTGCATTTGTGCATAAAGCAAAATACAAATCATTTACACATTTTATCCCAGTAAAGTGAACTGAATATTTATAGTTTTATCCCATCAACGTTGACGAAATACATTCTCCACATTTAAACTGCATGTGTACAGTGCATGATAAATGAACAGAATATTTCACCCTAAAGTCAGGGTTTATCTGACATCAATAATTTTCAACAACACAAAAATTACAAACATGAAAAAGTTAATTGGAATGAAGAGCAACTTCTCTTCAACAGAAAACAAAAAATTACAAAGAAAAGATTTAAAATCTATTTTAGGTGGAGATGATTACAAATACGTAGAAACAGATTGTGGTTCTACCTGTTATGATAAAGAGACATGGAAAGATGGAGTTCGTATCAATACTTTACAAATAGATACTGGTGCTAATTAAGGTTAATCAACAGATAGAGGGTTAAAATCCTCTATCTATTATTATCAATTTCTATAACATTCTTCAAGCGTTTACATGAATAACCTAATCAATTACACTTTTTTACAATGTCTATGAAAAAAAATATTTGGAACTGTAGATCATATGTTTTATTGGTTTTGCTTTTTATTCATACAGCTTGTAAGAATAGAAATTTAAATTATATAAATTATTATAATAAAATCTATGATATTGACAGTATATATCGTTTAAAAAAAGATACTGTATATGCTATTAAACAATACAAAAAGATATTCAGACAATATTCTCCCAAAAACCAGGAACGAATAAATGAATATGAAAATTACATAAGATTTTCAGATCAACATCATAAAAATTTCGGTGGAAAGAAAAGTCTTTACAAACTTATTCTATTAATTGCCCCTAATTGGAAGTATAAACAAAAAGACACAAGTTTCATACAACTATATCACAAATACGGAATAGGCAAACTGGAAATAGAATTTAAAGTTGAAGAATGGAGAAAAAGCCTTAATCAAAAACTCATAGATTCTTTTGCTGTTGCCATTTAAACGTGATCAAAGTAGCCGTATTGAGACAAATTATCAGGACATTACTAAAAATGATAAAAAGAATGCTGAACTTCTAAAATGGATGTTTGATAATTATGGATTTCCAAGTATGCAAAAAATAGGTTTATGGAAAGGGGACTTTTTTATGCCATCAGGGCCGCTGTTACTTCATATGGCCGATTACGAAGAATATCACCAATATTTTAAAACCAAAATATTAGAGTATGTAAAGTCCGGTGACTGTCCACCTCGTGATTATGCTGCGATGATAGATCGAAATAATTTACATAATAAAATACCTTACACTTATGCTGTTTATCAAGGATATGAAAATATAAAAGATTCTGCAAACGTAAACCGTAATCGTAAAAGGATAGGACTACCAAGTTTAAAACACGCTCAATTGATCACAAAAGATTTTTTCAAAAAAATAAAAAATAAAAATTGATACTTATCATTTCTCAAAATAACGAAATAACCACTACAGAAGTTATTAAATGGCTGCTAAAGTTAGGGAAAAGCTTCATACGGGTACATGAAGATGAAATTTTTGATATTAAGATCAATGAAAAACGGATTTATATAGAAAGCCCTAGAAATTGTTTTTTTATTGATGAAATTACCAGTGTATGGTATAGAAGAGGAGGCTTGAAGTTTAATCGTCTGCATTATAAAAATGAAGCAATTCATCTTAATATGAATGAATATCAGCATTGGTTGGAAGATTATGTAATAAAGGTTTTAGAGTCAAAAAAACATATCAATAAGCAGAGCAATAGTGATATCAACAAGCTTATTGTACTTGAGGAGGCTCAAAAGGCAGGACTAGATATTCCTCCTTATTTTCTAGCTGACAACACAAATGATGTCATTTTAAAAAAAACAATCATCAAAACCATTGGTGGAAATCCAAGAATGGAAGGCATACTCAAAGATTCCAGTGGTATGATGTATACAACGGTTATCAAACAAAATGAAAATGAAAATGAAAATTTTTTTATCACTTTCTTTCAAGAGAAAATTGAAAAACATTTTGAAATAAGAAGTTTCTATCTAAATGGCAAAGTTTGGTCTATTGCTATTTTTTCACAAAATGATGACCAAACTAAGGTTGATTTCAGGAAATATAATGATGAAAAACCCAACAGAAAAGTACCTTATAATCTTCCGAAAAATATTGAGCAAAAAATACATCAACTCATGCAGTCTTTAGACCTCAATTCCGGTTCTCTTGATTTCATTAAGAGTGATAGTCAATACTATTTTTTAGAAGTCAATTCTGTAGGCCAGTTTTTGGGAATGTCAATCCTTTGTAATTATTTATTAGAAAAAGAAATAGCAGAATATTTATGAAAAAAGACTTTACCAACAAAGAAAAGAATAAACTACCACTTACCTTTAAACATATTGATATTGTAAAAAGTAAAAATCGTGAGAAAAAACATTTTAGCATCGTGATCCCTTGTAAAAAATATGATACTGATGCCTATGCAAAACTTAATCCTTACAAGTTTCTGACAAGATTGATATAAAATATCTTACTATATTATGGGTGTCTTGGTGGACAAAAAATAGGCAGATTAGGAAACAATGATATTTTCATCGCCATGCCTACATTGCTAAGCCAGCAATAAACGATACCACAACACCAGCCAAACTGATGAAGAAGTATAAAATTGCGGCTGCAGTGAAAGATGTTGTTAAGAGAATCTCAGAGAAATAATTTTTATTTTAAGAATAAAGTAAAGCATCCAGTTTAGGACATCCTGTAAAATGCAGAAATAAATACCACAAAACAATATTAAAATATAATTTATTTCAGTTACACAAGTCTAAAAAAAACAACACAATCAACTGAATACCAACAAATAAAACTACAATTCTATATAATTATTCATATTTTTGGGAAAAACAAAATGTATGAAAAAAGCTACTTATCGGGATAGAGAAAAGGCCGTTGATATATTATGTCAGGCTTTTACTGATATTCTTATCCCCAACTCTATAAACTTTGTTATAAATACATCTGGAAATAGATATAAACGCTTGAAAGCGTTAATGGAATTTCAGTTCGACTTATCTATGCTTGATGGAAATGTATTTCTAAGTGATGATGACAAAGGATGTATTTTATACCTAAACAAAACTAGGTTTAGTTTAAAAAGGCTATTGCTGGAAATCAAATTATTATTTGCTTCTATTGGAATAAGTAATATGTTTAAAGTTTTAAGACGAGAAAAACTTTTGAAAAATTTTCATCCTAACGAAAAATTTATTCATCTATGGTTAATGGCTGTTCTTCCAAAGGAACAAGGAAACGGTATAGGGACAAAACTATTAAACGAATCATTAGAATGTTATACAGGTGAATTAATTTACGTAGAAACTACAACTGCTGAAAATCTTGCTTTTTATACTCGGAATGGATTTATCATTTTTCATGAAACATTTGAGTTGGACTATCCTCTTTATTTTTTAAAACATGTTTAATACTGAAATGAACTTTAGTACATTTCTTTATATACTAATATTTGTACTATTAATTATTATTGTTGCCATACAACTTACTTTGTGTTGGAAAAGAAGAGACAGAAAATTTTATTTAAAATTTATAGGACTTATCGGTTCCGGCTTAATTTATAATTCTGTAGAAGGACTACTTCCCGATAAAAGTCTTGGAGTCAATATCATGTCTCAAAATATTTTTGCCTGGATTGTAGGAGTCGGTATAGCTTTTCATTATTTTATTTTTATAAAAAAAGAATATAATCTAAAATTCATTAAAGAGTTCTCTTTAAGCACTATAGCTATTTTCACATTGTTAACTCTCATTATTCTTTTTATACTTCCTTATACGGTTACTGGTTCTTTAAGTTATTCGCGAATATGCTTTTTAACTTTTATTCTTTCTCTTTTATCACTTGCATTAATTCTAGTGGCTAAGCAGCAAATAAAGAAAATGAAAAAACAAAAAAATATCATATTTAAAATTCATGATACCATAGGACTATTGTCATTCTTAGGACTCATCTCATTGCCTTTGACCATATTAATATTTGGAGATAATCAATTCATTGAACAAACATTTTTCAGCTTAGGTTTTTTCATTGTATCAGTTGATTACTTTCTATATCCTTTTAGAAAAAAGGAGATCAAAAAGAGTATTCCATTTGAAAAACTTTCAGTAAGAGAAACTGAAATTTTAATGATGCTTTTAGACAATCCAAATTTGAAATATTCTGAATTAAGTAAAATTTTAAACATTTCTGAAAAAACATTATCTACCCATTTATCAAATATTTACAAGAAAATTGAAATTAGAAATAAAAAAGAAATACAGGAAATGAGTAAAATGTATAAAGAGACTTTAATAACCTGAAATATTTTAAACAATTAAAAATCAAAACTTTAATTACCCTTATTTTATATCCTTAGTAATTTAAGTAAAAGTTTAAGGGTAAAAAATGAAAGTTTTAATAGCTGTTCACTCTATGTTTACAGAAGAAAACACAAGTGATGTTTTTTGTTGATGTGCACAACAAAAAAAATAAAGTTGATCAGCAAAAACCCATGTCAGGGATTGTATGACAAAATTAAATTTCAAAATTTCAAAAAATTACAAACATGAAAAAATTAATTGGAATGAAGAGCAACTTCTCTTCTTTGGAAAACAAAAAGTTAAATGATTTAAAGAAGGTCACTGGAGGTTTAATGGAATCCTCTGCCATCAATTACGTTCCCACAAATATGGGAGACTGCTATGATAAAGAAACATGGATTGATCATGAACACAAAACAACTTTATATATCTGCTAAGATTAATAAAAAGTATTAATACATTATGTAAGGGAGGAAGTATTTTCCTCCCTTTACAAATAAAATCACCGTCACTTTTTCATAAATACTGATTACCTAATGAAACGAAACTCAATATTGATATATCTGTTCATTATTACTTTCATTGCTCTTTCCTGCAAAAGCAATGATTATATTACTTACTATAATAAAGTGAATGAAATTGATAGTCTTTATCGCATTGCTAGCCAACCCGAGAAAGCTATAAAGCAATACAGAAAATTATTCCGAAAGTACCAACCAAAAAATCAGGAACGTATAAAAGAATATGAGACCTATATCAAACTGGCAGATCAGCATCATAAGAATTTCGGAGGAAAGAAAGGTCTATACAAGCTTATCCCTTTAATTGCTCCTTACGAAGGGTCATATGGAAGTTATTTCGGGTTGTTTCAAAAGTACGGTATAGATAGCACCGAGGTAAAACAGAGAATTGCAGACTGGAAGAAAGGTTTAAATAAGAGACTCGTAGACTCCTTCAGTATTGCTTTCACCCGTGATCAGGCAGAAGGTAGAAAAAACTTTCAACTCATGAAAAAAAATGACAGGATAAATGCACAGTTGTTAAAATGGACCTTTGAAAACTATGGTTACCCTTCGGTACAAAAAATCGGTCTCATTGGAAATGATGGTGTATTTATGCCCATGCACCCTTTATTCAGTCATATGGCAGGTGAAAAAGAATATCCCTATTTCAAAGCAAAAATGCTGGAATATATAAAATCCGGAGACTGTATCCCAAAAGACTACGCTAATATGGTAGACCGGCACAATCTGCAAATCAGCAAGGAGGGAATCTTATATGGTATGTACCTAACCTATGATGCTGTTGTTGATACTATAAAAGCCAATCAGGAAAGAAAAAAAATAGGCATACCCAGTATTCAACATTCTTCTAAAATCACAAAAGATTACTTTAAAAAATGATCCTTATTATTTCCAATAACAACGAAAGAACCACTAATAAAATTATAAAATGGCTCCTTCAAATGAATAAGAGATTTATCCGTATACATGAGGACGAAATTTTTGAAATTAAAACGGAGAACAAGAAAATATTCTTAAAAAGCGACAGAAATACTTTTTTTCTGGACGAAATCAATAGTGTATGGTACAGAAGAGGTGGATTAAACATCAAACGCCTCAGCTATACAAACCCTTCCATAAACGCTCATATGAATGAAGTGCAGCATTGGCTGGAAGATTATGTAAGGGCAACACTTGAGTCCAAAAAGCATATTAATAAAGAAAGTAACAGTGATGTTAATAAACTTCTAGTGCTCGAAAAGGCTAAAAAAGTTGGGCTGGAAATTCCTGAATATTTTCTGGCAGATAATACAGATTTGGTCTCTTTAGATAAAACCATTGTGAAAACCATTGGTGGAAATCCCATCTTAGATAATATTGATGAAGATTTAAATGGTATAATGTATACTTCAACAATACAAAAAAGAGAAAAAGGAAAGTTCTTCACTACATTCTTTCAGAATAAGATTGATAAGGAATTTGAAATCAGAGTATTTTACCTTAATGGAAAGTGCTATTCAATGGCCATTTTTTCTCAAAATGACGAGCTGACAAAGACAGATTTCAGAAAATATAATTTAGAAAAACCTAACAGAAATATCCCTTACACACTTAGCATTGACATTGAGAAAAAAATTCATCTTCTGATGCAGACATTAGATCTTAATAGTGGTTCACTGGATTTCATCAAAGGAAAAGATGGTACTTTTTATTTCTTAGAGGTTAATACTATCGGGCAGTTTTTAGGAGTATCTCATGTATGCAACTATTCGCTCGACAAAGAAATTGCCAATTACTTATGAAAATTAAAGTTAAAGAAAAAAACCAGCTTCCGCTTACCTTCAAGCATATTGAGCCTTTCAATGATCAGAAACTTAAAAAGCCTAATGATGTAATCTACATTTTAGAATGTGAAAAATATCAGACCAATTTCTATATCAGAGAAAGACCCATCAAATCACTGAATCGGTTATTATGAAACATTTTAATATAAAACCCCAAAAACCAGATATTAATTTTAAGTATATAACTTATTTGATTCTTTGTCTATTTCTTTATGCCTGTAAAAACCGAAATTACCTCTTATACTATAACAAGGTAAACGAGATTGACAGTATTTACCGAATGGCTAATAAACCTGAAAAAGCCATAAAAAAATTCAAAAAACTATTTCAGAAGTATGAACCTAAAAACCAAGAGCTTACTGAAGAATACAAAACTTATATTAAACTTGCAGATCAGTACCATAAAAACTTTGGCGGGAAAAAGAATCTATACAAGCTTATTACACTAATAGCTCCGTATGGTAATGAATATAAAAAACTTTATCCTCTCTGCAAGAAATATGGGATAGACAGTCTGGAAATTAACCAAAAAGTAGCCAACTGGAAAAAAAACTGAATAAAAGGCTTGTGGACTCCTTTACTATAGCGATGATCCGTGACCAGGAAGGGCGGCCTAAGAATATCCCCCTTGTATATAAGAACATTGAAAAAAATGCAGATCTTTTTTTCTGGACATTTGAACATTACGGATTTCCTGATGAACAAAAAATAGGTAGATTAGGAAACAATGACGTTTTCATTGCTATGCCCACATTATTAAGCCATATGATTGGTTCAAAAAAATACCCTGAATTCAGAAAAAAATTATTCGAATATGTAAAATCAGGTCATTGTTCTCCACAGGAATATGCCTTAATGTCTGATACCTATGATTACTATAGAAATACTGCTGTACGATACAGTTTACGGAACAATAATCAGGATTCTGTCCGGATTAACCGCAACAGAAAGAGTATTGGACTTCCTAGTATTAAACATTCTTCTAAAATCAGAAAAGATAAAATTAAGAGAAATTGACAACCCACATGTATCAAAATAATGAAAAAAACTTTACCTAACTTATGAACTATTTCAACTTATTCTCAACCATCCTCATCACCAAAGGCGCCACCAGAATTCTTATTTCAGATCTACAAAGAAACGTATCAGAATTGTATCCACTGGAGCTGCATGAGGTTATTATGGATCTGAAAAAATATTCCATTGAAGATTTGTTGAAGAATTATGATGAGGAGTCCAGAGAAATCGTTCAGGAATATCTCAGCCTTTTGTTAGAAAAAGAGTATGGATTTATAACAGAAAATGATTGGGACAGGAATTTCCCTCCTCTCTCCTATGAATATCATGAACCTAGTACAATAACCAATCTTTTCCTGGAGATGGAAGATATTAAGATCCTAAAAAAAATAAAATCATCGGTAGAAAACCTGGGAATTAGACATTTGGTTATTTATAGTCCGAAACCTTTAACTTCAAAGAATTTTATAGAAATTGATAAAACTTTTACCACCTCAGTCTTATCAGGAATAGAAATTTTTTCTCCGTTTCATCAGAAAATCAATCTATCTTTTATACAGGCTCTCCAAAAAAATACAGTCAGAATATACAGTCTCATTTTCTACAATTGTTCGAAACCTCCTTTCAAAGCTAAAGATGAATACAGATTCTCGCTGCATTTTCTGAAAGATGATCTGCAACTCTCTGCCTGTGGAAAAGTGGAACTGAAGTACTTCAATACCAATATTCCTAAAGTTATTGAAGCGATTAACCATAATTCCTGCCTGTATAAAAAGATGGGTATTGATCGAAACGGCAATATCAAAAACTGCCCTCTTATGGAAGAAAGCTTTGGAAACATCAATACACAGAGTCTTGAAGAGGCAGTCAATCAACCTGATTTCAAAAAATACTGGAACCTCACTAAAGACAGTATTGAAATCTGTAAAGACTGTGAATTCCGTTATGTCTGCACAGACTGCCGGGCTTATACCGAAAATGCTCTAAAAAACAAAAAAGGCATCAATATATCAAAACCTCTCAAATGTGGCTATAATCCCTATACAGGAGAATGGGAGGATTGGGACAGTAATCCTTTAAAGCAAGAAATTTTCCATTCATTGGGATCGTAGATAATGTTTTTTCCTCTTGTTATTCAAAAACCGCTTTTAAATTTGATTTAAAAGCGGTTTGTTATCTTGTTTTATTTGATTAATCCTTATTTAAAAAACTTCCATTTCGGGATAATGGCAAGCATTCCGAATCCTGTAAACAGGAAAAGATTGGTTACATCTGTATACAGGAATGTAGACAGGTAATAATTGTGCATAAAGAAATGCAGCACCAGTAAAGCGGGGAACATAAAAATTCCTGCTTTTCTGTAGAAGAACATCAGCACCAGCCCGATTACCATCAGTACATCAATAGAAAATATCACATAAAAGTACCACCTCGGAATCTCCAGATATTCGTGCTGCAGATATTCATCCACATCTATTCCAAGTCCCATTACGGTAAACAACATCAAGGCAGCAAATGCCAGTATAAATCCCCATCCTTTCTTCGGGTCTTCGTCAAAATAGCTGTATTCTTCCATACCTACAAAAATAAAGAACTTATGAGAGATTTCATAAGTTCTTTTATAATTATTCGTTTAAAATTTGACTTACACAGAGATTGCGTTGATCAGTCTGTTTTTGTCACTTAAGAATTCCTCCATAGAGATCATACTTTCAGTTCTCATTACATCCTGAATGTCATCGATCTGGTAAATAATTCTTTTAGCATCATCCGTATTCTTAGCTCTTACTTTACAGAAAATATTATATTTCCCGGAAATAACGCTAGCTTCGATTACGTTAGGTAAAGTTGACAATTCTTTCAATACTTCCTGAGTACGGTTTGATTTTGTCAAAAGGATACCTATGAAAGCTGTAAAGTGATAATCCAGCTTACCATAATCGATGTTAAGAGATGATCCCAAAATAATACCTGCATCTTCCATCTTTTTCACTCTTACGTGAATTGTTCCAGCAGAAACATCCATCTGCTTTGCAATTTCAGTAAAAGGCATTCTTGTGTTTTCTACTAAGAAATCAAGAATCTTCTTGTCTATTTCGTCCAGTTGATAGTTCATATTAGTTAAATTACAATTTCTTTAAAAAATCTATGTATTTTTTGCAAATTTACGAAAAATAATTTAACTAAAAAATATATATCAAATATTAACAATAATTAACACAGATGATAAAAATCATTAAAATATTCTAATTATTTAGCATTTGATTTTATAGAATCTGTTTTTATTTCACCTTTTGCATCTGAAGTTTTTTTGTCTTTTTTCTTCTTTTTAAACAAAGAATTGAAGCTTTTACTCCACACTACCCCTCCTCCATAGGCTTGATTAGCAGAACCGTTTGTACTCACCATTCCGATGTTTGTAGGCTTGGAATAAGCGCGTATAACTAAAGAACCATCATTTTTCTTAGACAAATCATATTCTACAGACCCTTCGGTGGATAGATAATTGTTTTGGGCACCATCTGTTTTTGATAAAGGAATACCTAGCCCGGTCTTGATATTAACTCTTGGGGAAAGGGCTACACTTACTCCTGCATTGGCCCGGTCTCCAAAATTGGAGTTCTGGTCTCCTTTTACATAATTAAGGTCGATCTGGAATTCATTACTCATGGTATTAAGAACAGATCCCAGCTGTTTCAGAAGCATATTATATCCCGAAGATTCCGCAACATTTCCTACGTTCACATCAAATCCACCAGAGTTTGAAACGTTGAAGGTACTCAATAGTAATACAGATCCGAACTGAAGAACTTTTTCTCCTTCCTGGCTCATTTTCGCGGCTAAGGTCTCTCTTACCTGGCTGGATACATCCATTGCCGTCACATTAAGATCAATCTGAGGATCTACCAACGACTGGGTAATATGGGCCTGCAGCAAGATACTGATAGGCTGTAGTTTTCCCATACTAAGATATTCTCCGGCATTGGAAACCATTCTTATATAGTTGGCATTAATATCTAATGCAGGCTTCATAGCATCCCCATCCCATCTGATGCTGCTGTTTCTTTCAATCTGGAATGTTTTGTTAAGGATGGCTTTAGAAACAAATGTTCCGTTATCCACTTTATAGGTGCCGCTCATGGCAATATTCCCCTGTCTGTTCATGTGAAACCTCAACGGATCAGCTGATCCTTTTACGGTAATATTACCTACATCATCTCCTACCAATACATTTACAGTAGTTCCTTTATCTACAGCCAGATTGAAATCAATATTCATGTTGGCTCCCGTTTTTTTCTTCTCTTCCAGTGTAATCAGACCGTCTTTCCCTTCTTTCAGGAACCTCAGCATTTTAAATTCTTCAACATTAGAAGTAGAACTGGAATTAAAGGTAAAGGTACTTCCGTTAAGTGCCTTCATATTAGGAGTCGTTATACTCAATCCTGAAACAGGTCCGTCTACGTATAGATCTCCCTGTCCATACACTCTTCCCCAGAACAGGTCAAAATCTTTTTGTGTGGTATTCAGCATCAATAGGTTATCCGCTCTCATTACGAGAGACACCCCCATTGAAGAAAGGGTTTCAAACTGGATCGCACCGGAAATATTCCCTTTAGAATTGGTTCTTCCGTCGTGTACTTCAATATTATTGAGAATCGCAAGTCCTTTGGTCAGCTGAATTACTGTATCATCAAATGAATAATCTACCCCGGTAAACAGAAGTTTCAATCCAAAATCTTTTAACGCAATATCTCCACTATAATCAAGGTTGCTCAGCTTTCCGTTAATTTTAAGATCTCCTGTCGCTTTCCCACGTAGATTTCCGAAAATAGTCTGCACAAACTGCTGCGTAAATGAAAGATCAAAATCACGCATTTCTGCTGTAAGATCAATGATCGGAGAAGAAGTATTATTATTAACGGTTCCTGTAAGATTAAGACTGTTATTTCCCAGTACTCCTGCAGAATGAACTTTTACATCAATATCATACACATTCAGTGAGAACCCATTGGTAGCAGAGATAGAGATATCTCCCATATCATTGCCATTCATCTTGATATCATCAATATTAAGATCTACCAGTGGCTGAAGGGTACTTTTATCCATTTTGATCTTAACGCTTCCGTTGGCAAGACCTTTAATATCCATAGTATTTCCTCCGGACTGCATATCCAGAAGCTTTTCTACAGCAAAATCATTGATATCAGCGTCTACGTAAAAATCTTTTGCAGATTTAAACTGTGCTTCTTTAATAAACAAAGCACTCTTATCAGAATACACTCTTAAATTCCGGATATCAAAATCTCCGGTTTTCTTCCTGTAAGTAATGGAATGATTCAGTTCAGGACTTGTATCTATAGCCCAGGTAACTTCATTGAATTTCACTTCCGTAGGTTCAAACCTGAATACATAATCACCTGCAGCATCGGTAGACTGATCTACGTTAATGGCATATTCTTTAAGCTTTTCATTCAATTCATCATCAGGACTTCCATGTTTGAATACAGTTGCTAAATGAAGGGTATTCCCATTCTCATTATTTCCTTTAAGCTCAAAATCTTTGATCACATTTTTATTATAGAGGACTCTGTTGATCTTAGCGTACAATTGCTGATTAAGATCTGCCGTGTTAATTCTCACCTTAACACTATCCACCATAGCACTGTCTCTGTTGATATTCTTCCTGTCATTCACTTTGTAATCAGGACTGGAAGCAGCCAGTGCATTATCGGCATCTGTAATTTCTTCCTCCTTAGTCATCATATATTTTAAAGAAGCCGCATCAAGATTCAGGATCAGGTTATTTGAGTTTCCGTCATATTCGCCTTCCACAAGAGCTCCCTGTGGCAATCTCAATTCAGGCAGGAAATAATTAACCAACCCTTGCTGAACATCAAATTTCAGCGCAAAATTCTGTCCACGGTATAATTTTCTTGGCGGTGGCCCCACTAATATTTTCCCTAGTCCGTTTTCTACCATTCCGGCAAGATCTGCAAGACTATATTTTCCTGAAATTTTACCTGTAGCAGCTCCCGGAGCATCTACATCAATCACACGACTGCCTGCTTCTACAAATGTTTTTAGCTTGGCATTCGGAATATTATATTTTTGGGTAGCTGTAGCAAAATAAAGATTATTAGCATTCACATCCAGCGTAAGGTCATTAATGGATGACATGGCCATCTTTCCATCCACCTGTCCACTGACCACCTGAGTACCAGGTTTATTGGTGAAATAATTCATATTCAGGTACGTGACATCTGCATTCACGTCCATTGCTATTCTTGGAGTACTGAAATCTATTAATCCTTTGATGGTAGCTTTCGCCTGTTCATCATTAACAGTAATCAGTCCGTTATATTTTTTATGATCCAATAATCCGTCCAGATACAGATTATTGATCGTTTTATCCATAATTTCAATACTTGCAATCTGGGATTTCGTTGTCAGACGCATGGTATTCACATCAAAGCTTTGCCCGTTAAGATCAAATTTACCGGAAATTAAACCTACCGTTTTATTCTTTGTGATCACAGAAGTATTAAGATCTTTCACATCAAGATACCCGGAATATTTTGGCATGGCAGTACTGTACCCCGTTAAGGTAAGTTTGGAAATTTTCGCCTGCCCAATTCCGGCCATTAAGTTTCCACTGTCTACATAGATCTGATCAGGATTTACTTTTGCCGTTCCATTGTATTTCAGTTTTCCAAAATCATCGGCAAAATTTTTCATCTTTTTGGAGATGAAAGAAGGCATCATTGCTTTTAAATCCTTGTAAGTAAAATCCGTGGAAAGTTCTTTCGTTTCAATAGCAAAATGTCCTTTCAGCAGGTTATCAACCTTCATTGTTTTGGTAGCAATATTGACATCAGGATTTCTGATCAGGAAGTTTTCCAGATGAAATTTGTTTAAAGGCCCTGTCATTATCCCCGAAAGATTGAACGGTTTGATATTATCCCAATTGGTTACAAAATAACTGATATCATAACCACTTAACTGACTTCCCTGTTTGATATTCATATCCCATCGTACCCTGTCAGCAAAATCTGCCCAAGATCCGTCGTGAAGGTTGAATTTAATATCTCCCTGAAGTAAAGTATGATCTGTATTAAGGGTAAGATCTTTTAATGATAAAAACTGCTTCGTTAAAGACAGTTCGGTTGAAAATGTATCTACGATATGGGCTTTTCCCCATCTTGAAGTTACAAAAGACATATTATTAATCAATGCCGAAACATTCGGGCCATTGACTTTTACATTCGGGGCTTTTAAGTTGAATTTTGTAGCAGTAAGCCATTTTCCCTGTTCACCGGGAGAATTTTCATTAACAATAGAAACTTTGGAATCAATAATCTGGATTCTGGAATTCAGCTGAAAAGGAGGTTTTTTCGGATCTCTTTTCTTTCCGTTATCAAAAAGGTCTACGAATCTTACAAAATTGGAAATACTGTCACCTTTATAAGTAATTACCTTCACATCGGCATTAACAAGAGCAAGAGAATTGAAACTTAAAGAATTGCTGCTTCCTGAGATAGCATTTACTGCCAGAGATATCCAGTCGGAATCTGCCCGAAACTCACGGGCTGTGATAAAATTAAAACCTTTGTAATCTTTTACCTTTAAGCCTTTTATAGTTACATCTCCGAAATAGTTTACATCTACACTTTCGGTAGAAAAATCGGATTTAAAATCATTATTAACCAGTTTCAATGCCTGATCAGCTGCCCATTTCTTTGTCACAGGAAGATTGATCGCAATCAGTACTCCTCCAACGAGAACAATGCCCAGCCAAAAGAGAATCAAGAGCAGTTTTGCCCACCAGGTATAGCTGGTAACATCTTTCACAGCCTGCTTCCCAAACTCTTCAGCGGTTTCCACAGGATGATGCAGGGCATCTGAAGCCAGCTCAGATGCTTCCTTCACTGTCTCCCGAACTTTTCCCTCTACATTTTCGACAGTTTTCTGTACCTGATCACCTAGGTTTTCAGCTACTGATTTTTTATTCTCATTCTCGTTATTATTCTCTAACTTTGCCATTATTATGAGCGACTCTATAATTTTAGGTATTGAATCGTCCTGCGACGACACCTCAGCAGCTATCATCAAGGGAAATTCTATTCTTTCAAACATTGCCGCGAATCAGGCCATCCACAAAGAATATGGTGGTGTTGTTCCTGAATTGGCTTCACGGGCCCATCAGCAAAATATTATCCCCGTTGTTGAAAAATCTTTTTCCAAAGCAAATATACAACAAAATGCTATCTCAGCTATAGGATTTACACGCGGACCCGGACTTTTAGGATCTCTTCTTGTAGGAACATCATTTGCTAAGTCTTTGGCTATGAGCTTAAACGTTCCATTAATTGAAGTAAATCACCTTCAAGCCCACATTTTGGCCCATTTCATCGAAGATGCAAATCCTGTGCCGCCTGCCTTTCCTTTCTTATGTCTTACCGTAAGTGGCGGACATACCATGATTGTATTGGTGAAAGACTATTTCGACATGGAAATCATTGGAAAAACCATCGATGATGCCGCAGGAGAAGCTTTTGATAAAATAGGAAAAATCTTTGACCTTGATTACCCGGCAGGGCCTATCATCGACAGACTTGCCAAAGAAGGAAATCCTGATGCTTTTAAATTCAACAAACCAAAGCTGGAGAATTACGATTATTCTTTCAGCGGAATTAAAACTTCTGTGTTATACTTCATCCAGAAAGAAGTCAGAAAAAATCCGGATTTCATTAAAGAAAATCTGAATGACCTTTGTGCTTCCGTACAGAAATCTATTATTGAAATCTTAATGAATAAGCTTGAAAAAGCGGCCAAAGATCTTAAGGTGAATGAAGTGGCCATTGCAGGTGGTGTTTCTGCCAATTCTGCTCTGAGAAAAACAATGGAAGACAATAAAGAAAGACTGGGCTGGAATATCTACATTCCCAAATTTGAATATACAACAGACAATGCTGCTATGATTGCCATGGTAGCGAAGTTGAAATTTGAACGTGGAGAATTTACAGATTTAAGGACTTCTGCAACGGCAAAATACGATTTATGAAAATACTCTTAGAAGAAAAAGTACTGGGAACACATTCTAAAAAGAATTCGAAATATTACTGGATACTGGAAACAATTACAGGAAAAAATGACAACCCGGAGAATTCTTTAGATGATTTCCCATCAAGTTCTGAGACGGGATATATTCAGGACATAAAAGATGAAGTTTTAAAATTAATCAATTCTGAACATCTTTTCAGTTTCCCATACACTCCAAAGGAAGGAGATTATTTATCAATCAAAAATAATTTGAGAAAACAGGAATACCTGAATTTGATTTTCATTAATAATACCTGGATTGAAGAAATATACATGTGTTCTTACCGGGAATGTGATACAGATATTTATACAACCATCAAAACAGGAGTTGCCTTTATAAGTCAGGATATATGAAATTATTTTACGGAGAAATAACGGATCAAAAAGTCGTCATTAATGATGATGAACAGCAGCATATCGTGAAAGTTCTTCGAATGAGGGATGGCGAAGATATTCATGTGACAGACGGAAAAGGAAAACTGGCATCCGGAAAACTTATTATCGAAGGGAAGAAAGCTGGTATTGAAGTTTCTGAGATCAAAGAAAACCTGTCGGAATTCAATCCTAAACTTCATATTGCGATTGCGCCTACTAAAAATATTGACCGAATTGAATTCTTTGTGGAAAAAGCAGTGGAGATGGGGACTTCAGAAATAAGCATTATCATCACGGAGAAAACAGAACGTAAAAACATCAATATTGATAAAATCAGAAAACAGGCTATTGCCGCATCAAAGCAAAGTTTGAGATTCCATTTTCCGGTGATTAATGACGCGGTAAAACTTACTGACTTTCTGAAAAACACTGATCCGGAACATACTTTTGTAGCCCACTGCCATGAAAATCTGGAAAGAATAGATCTTAAAAATATTCCTCAGCTGGAACAGCTTACCTTTCTCATAGGTCCGGAAGGAGATTTTTCTGAAAAGGAGATTGCATTTCTGGCAGAAAACAAAGTAAAGGCGGTATCCCTTGGAAACCAAAGGCTCAGAACAGAGACTGCCGGAGTTTTTGTCGCCGCATGGAATTATTATAATATGATATAAATAACAAAAAGAGAAGCTTAAAAACTTCTCTTTTTTTATTTCCGATTCATTACTTCCAGTCAATATTTTTTTCCCGCAGATATTTTTCAAAAATCTGCTGCCCGCTTCTCATAGAATTTACAGCCCAAAGGATTTTCATCCTTAAAAGCTTTTCTTCATTTAATTTATAATCAATATCAGATTTTATCAGCTTTTGTTTCAGTTCATACATACAAATTGAAGCCGCTACAGAAACATTAAAGCTTCTTGTAAATCCATACATCGGAATAGCCAGTGTTTCATCCGCAAAATCTAAAATTTCCTGGGAAACACCTTCCATCTCCGTTCCAAAAACCAAAGCAATGGGTTCTGTAATTTCATATTCAGGGAGCATTTTAGCATTGTTTTCCAGCGAAACCACTACAATTTTATATCCTCTGTCTTTAATATTCTGAAAGGATTCCATATTTCTGGGAAGTTTTTCAACCTCAACCCATGTATCAGCCCCTTTGGTTACGCGAAGATTAGGTTCAAAACTATATTCTTCCTGCAAAGCCACCACTTTATGAAAGCCACAAGCCTCTACAGAGCGTACAATAGCAGCTGCATTTCTAAACTGATAGACATCTTCTACTACCGGAAGCACAAAGTCTGAACTCTCCTGAGAGAAATGTTCAATTTTCGCCAATCTTTCTTCGGTTAAAAACTGTTTTAAATATTCATAAGTCTGTGCTAAATCACTCATCTGCATTTCGTTATTTATTTCAATAGCCTGATGAAATTCCCATGATAATCCTCTTATTTTCATAAAATTTTACCCTAAACCTTTCATTCATTTTCAAATCTTTGCAAATTAACGTAATTTTGACCTATGAACCCTCATCGGGCTCCAATTCTTAATTAAAATTAGTACATGAAGCGAAAAGTCCTGCTCATCTATACCGGTGGAACCATCGGAATGGAAAAAGATTATGAAACCGGAAGTCTCCGTGCCTTTGATTTTGGAAATATATTTGAAAAGATGCCTGAAATGAGACTCATGGAATGTGAAGTCTTTGTTCATCCTTTTGCCAAACCACTGGATTCTTCGGATATGGGACCTGAAGAATGGAGAGTAATCGCCAATTATATTCACAAAAATTATGATGATTATGACGGCTTCCTGATTCTTCACGGAACAGACACCATGTCTTACACCGCATCAGCATTAAGCTTCATGCTAAAAGGATTAAGAAAACCGGTTATCATGACGGGTTCTCAGCTTCCCATTGGTGACCTGAGAACGGATGCCAAGGAAAATCTTCTGACAAGCCTTTATTACGCAAGCCTTTATGAAAATGATGAAGCAGTCATTCAGGAGGTTGCCATTTATTTTGAATACAAATTATTAAGAGGAAACAGAACATTGAAATATTCTGCAGAGTATTTTGACGCCTATTCAAGTCCGAATTACCCAATCCTTGGACAATCCGGAGTTCATTTAAATATTCTTAAAGACAACTTATTCCGTTGTGACCCAACAGTAGAATTTCATGTGGATGAACATATTTCCGAAGATATTTTATTCTGGAGAATTTTTCCGGGAATGCATCTGAGCCACTTCAGAGAAATCCCTAAAATGAAGGTACTAATTCTTCAGGTTTTCGGCTCAGGAACTATTTTCAGCAGTGCAAAAACTCAGGAAACACTTCAGGAAATAAGAGATAACGGAACTGAAATCGTGGTGGTAAGCCAGTGTATTTCAGGAGGTATCTCATTCGGAAAATACGAAAACAGTAATATCTTCTCCAGAATAGGAGCCATCAGCGGAAGGGATATGACGGCAGAAACAGCCATTACCAAAGCCATGCATCTTATTGATAACCCAAGCTACACCGGAAGCTTTGCCCATAATTTCACCAGAAGCCTTTGTGGAGAAATTACAGATTAATTTGTAAGAATAATTTGGATATTCCAGAAAATACACTATTTTTGCAATCTCAAAAAGAAAGGTGTCCGAGTGGTTGAAGGAGCTACCCTGGAAAGGTAGTATACGGGTAACTGTATCGAGGGTTCGAATCCCTTCCTTTCTGCAAGAAACTAAAGCCTGTGCTAATGATTAGCACAGGCTTTTTTGTAATTAATATTCTATGATTATTTACCTGTATTCACGATAGGTATTTCTACCCAGTCTGATAATTGGTCATTTATACGTTACCTTATGTGCTTTGCTCTTCGTTACTTTGAAGTATAATCTAATCACCTAAAAACCAAACCAATATAACATCAATAAGTGTAAATGCAAATTCTCCCGGTCAGGTAATACTTGGAAACGGAGCACAGTTCTGGGTATATCTTTCCCCACAAAATGATACTTCTAAAATGATCTCTACATGGCGTGTAACTTTTTCACAGGGAAGCTGGAGCGATACCATTTCCAGTGAAAATCCTACCAAGCAGATCCAGACTCCTCATCTTTCCGGAATCTTTGAAATCAAGGTAGAATTATTAAGCGGATCTACCGGTACATGGCGTCAGATTCCTCCTCAACAAGGAAGTCATAATGAAATAGGCTGCAATTCCAACTGTGCTTCAATGGTAGGAATTGTTGCAGACAGTACAAATCCTCCTATCGGAGCTATTAATGCCCATTTCTGGACAACATGGGATGCTATGTGTAAGACAGGAGTATAACCTCAAGAGCCTTAACAAATTTATACCATTCTATTACTGCAGTATTTGCGGCTGGCAAATGAATATCACTTCATTGTTAACCGCAAAAGATACTGTAGTATTTCTACGTATACATTTACTATTTTTCAAAATACATCTATATCATCTTTCAATATTTCAAAATCTTAGTTAGACTCATACACATAAACATGTATATTTCCAGGTTTAAATTCTAAACTTTTACTTCCATTTGGCCCCACAGAATTTTGCCTAACACCATAAACACCAACGTTGATGGTCCCTATAGGTAGATTTCTGTATACAAATGATCTGAAATTACCTTTATTGCTATTACTAAAAAGAGTCCCGGTTAATATGAGAACCGGGGAATTTTGCAAAGCTATTTCTGTACCACCTTGTGATATATTTGTTACAAAATTATAAGCTATAGCAGAATCAGTATTAAGCTGAAAACATTCGGTATCTATATCTATATATATTACAACAGTATTCACTGGTTTAGAAAGGGTTATTCCAGTCACAGTTCCTAAAGCGTAACTTTGACCATTCATATTTAAAGGAATTAAAACGTCAGATGTTACTTGCTCTTTAAATAATTTCAAAGCGTAAGTGTTAGATGGTATTAAATCACTCACATTCTTCCATATGACTGGATTTCCTGCTCCTTGAGATACCAAAACCTGATTAGTGAGTCCGGGTGATCCGGCTGTCGTTGCAGTACCTCCCAGATTAAATTCATTGGTCACCTGAAGTGATCCGTTAACATGCAGCGTCTTTTGAGGGGTTGGTGTATTAATCCCAACATTACCAGTCTGCGAAAAGGCAAACCCGGAATAAAGAGTCAAACCTATCAACAATAAATGTCTGATATTTCTGTAAGTAAATTTTTTTTCTTTCATGGTAAATCTTGTTAGAAGGTTAATATTCTATATTACCTTACAAAATTAATCCCGATCCTTAGTTTTATTATAAAATTACATACATCTGATATACAGCATAATAAAATTCACATACATCTCATATACATCATTTTAAAAAAATCAACTTAAAAACACCAAACAAAGCAAACAATACCACAATATCATCCATTATACGATTTTATCTCAACTTCAATAGCCATATAACATTCTCTCTTTCAACTTATTCTGAGTTTATTTTTTTTTTCTAATATGGGCTTTCCTTTACTTCATTCCCAAATCTATCCTAAATCAAGTGTTTATTTTGTCTTGTTTTTAAACAGTATTACAAGATTTTGAATAAACATCCTATGAACAAAGCCTATAATTTTGCTATTACAAAGTATTCTTTCTGCGTATCCACAGTATTCTCATCCGTTTCATGGTTTCGCAGTTATTTAACAGGAAAACAGTTATCCACACTATTGAGCATGAAGAAATTTTTTGCAGGATTATTTTTATTGGGATGTATAGGAACATCGGTTAAAGCACAGATCAGTCCACCTGGACTGGGAGATGCCAACAATGCATTCTGGGGAGCTTTTGGAGTGAAGCGACAGCTTGATTCTCTGGGCAAGAAGCAGGCTTTGAGCTATGTTGCCATCGGGAGAAAAAGCAATCCGGATGATCATCATTTATTTTCAAAACAAGCCATCATTGTGTTGAATCATGAAGTCTACCATTCCTTTGCTCCCCACCAGCAGTATAGTTATGCTTTGAGCTACCGCAGGCAGCCCCAGTATGAAAGTACTGCTCCTTATGATAAAGAAAATACGGAACAGGAATTCAGAATTTACGGAAGATATGCCTACACTTTTGATCTTGGAAAAAAATGGAAGCTAAAGAATACAGTGCGACAGGAATTCAGAAAGTTTTATGACGCAGGTTTTCATAAAGTAGAAGAAGATTTTCAGTTGAGAACCCGTATTAAGAGCCAGCTTACCTATAATTTATCTCCTAAAAATAATCAGAAGCTTGCTTTGAGTGCAGAAGCATTGTTTTCCATAAGCCATCTCAATAAACCGGATGCTGAGTGGAGTTCCTTTGGATATCGTGAAATGCGTATTGCCGCTTATTATATGTTTACGATTCCTAATTCTCCTTTTACCGTAGATATAGGATATATGGATGATCTGATCAGGGACAGCAGAAGTATTCATCACGGAGGTGTTCACTATCTGACAGCAGACCTGATCTGGAATATTCCTTACAGAAAAAGATAATAAAAAGAATCATCCCGCCTCTTCAGATACAAAATCCCAGTCATCACTGACTGGGATTTTTGATTGAAAAACATAAGTTTTTCCGCAATATAATTAAGTATGAATGTTTGGTGTAAAGTTTTAGTTGCACAACGTCAAAAACTGGCGGCTCATCTGTACGCTGAATTTTGCTTCTGCTCTTGAGCGTGCATAAATCGTATTTTTAAAAGCATGTACTGTTTTCAGTTTCTGGTCTATGAATTCTGCAATTTGCACCACAGAAAAAAGAAAATCTCTGTATACCGCCATATTCACGGTCTGACCATAATAGGGAAGATATGCCTTTAAAAAAGGAATTGCTTTCTGATGGCGGTTGTAGCTGATACAATACCCCACTCCTTCCATTGAGGTAATAATCGTATAGTTATTAATATAATCCTGAATATTTTTGCTGCCATCCAGTGCCTGAGCATTTTTTGAACAAAACTTATTGATCTTATCCAGAATATGCTGGGCATACTCCATCATGGAAATGTTTTTAAATTCAAAGACCTGGTTCATTCCGTTGGACGGTGAAGTTGCGTTTTCACAATCAATGCAGAAAGAAATCCCTATTTTTTCATGATAGGGAAAAAAGCAGTCTTTCACTTCAATGGAAGCATCCGGCTTCAGCCTGTTATCTCCAAAACTGTAATAGACATACGGACTGTAAAGATCTGCTAGGGCGTTCAGATAATCTGTTTCGCTGGTATTATGATATTCTTCAAACCATTTTTCAAGGATATCGTAATAGTTGCTTTCAAAGTCGTTAAAGTTTAAGTAAAATGGCAATTCCATAGCTCTGTAATTTTGATATGACAAAGCTATATTCGTAAAGCGACAAAACTTGACGCAATATATTTTTTTGTGAAAAAGATTGGGAGGTGGTTAAGTCAATGGTCAATTTTTGCTTCGCAAAGTCAATCGTCAATCATTATTAGCGCTAAGCTTCGCAAAGTTTATTAGCAACGTTTTATATTTTGTTCGCAAAGGCACTTCGTTCAGCCAGGACCTTAGTGTATACATTGCTGAGTGAAACGCCTCTGCGATCGAAAGAAATTAAACATCATAAAAAACTTTGCGAACGGTGCGTTTAATAATATGCGAACTTATATTAAAATTTACAATCGAAGCAAATTCATCAGTCACTATTGACATTTATTTGTCATAATTCTTCATCACATACTCAAAGTAGTGGATCATTTTCAGATAATTTTCAATGCTAAGGTACTCATTGGTACTGTGAATACTTTGCTGTTCAGCGCTGTTGATTTTAATGGGCATAAATCTGTAGACATTCTTGCTTACAATCTCATATTTGGCAGCATCCGTCCCTGCCATGGTAAGATAAGGGGTAACAATCGCTCCGGGATGAATTTCTTTAACTCCCTCTTCTATCATTTTAAAAGCTTTTGTATTGGTGGAAGAAATAGCCGAAGCTTCTCTTGTATTGTCAATTTCTTCTACCTCAACCTCAAAGCCTTCAGTCGCTTTAGCAATATGATCACGGACATCTTTTATGGAATTTCCGGGAAGCAGTCTGAAGTTCACCACAAATTCCACTTCAGGAGAAAGTACGTTGGTACCGTCACTTCCTTTCATCATGGTTAATGCAGTAGTTGTTCTTACCAAAGCATTGGTTGTATTGTTTTTGGTGAGCTGTGAAATCAATACAGGTTTTAACAGCCATTGATTAGCGAGTGCCATTCTTGTGGTAAAAGGCATTTCACCTCCAATATTATTAAAGAATTCTTTGATTAAGGGCGTGATAACAGGTTTCATCTGATGATCTTCCAGACGCTGCATGATAACCGCTGCTTTTCCAATGGCACTTTCCATAGGAGGCATTGAGGAATGCCCACCCAGTCCTTTTACTTTTATTTTTGCAGAAAGAAATCCTTTTTCTGCACAGCCTACCACAGCTACGTCAGTATCTATTCCTGCGACATTTCCTTTTCTCATAATCAGTCCGCCCTCGTCGTAAACGGCATCAAACTTCAATCCTTTCTTCTTAAAATAATCCGCAATCTGTATCGCTCCTTTTTGCCCGCCTACTTCTTCATCAAAACCAAAAGCCAGGTAAATATCACGTTGTGGAATCTGTTTATTTTTAATCATAGAATTCATGGATTCCATTAAGGAGAACAGCATTCCTTTCATATCTATGGCACCTCTTCCATAGATTCTTCCGTTGGCAACAGCACCTGAGAAAGGTGCAAAATCCCAGTCTTCCGCAACCTTTGAAACAGGCTCCAACGGTTTGTCATTGGGACGGAATATATTTTCTTCATTATTTTTAATGTCTGCATCTCCGGGAGGCACCACATCCATATGGGAAAGGAATAAAATAGGTTCCAACGCAGGATTGCTTCCTTTAAGCCTGAATACCAATCCATATTGGTTGACTTCAACATTTTCCGTATTCTGATATACTAATGGGTAAGAGGCTTTTAAATAGGTTTTGAACTGATCAAACGGTGCATAATCAAATTCTCCCAAACTGCCTGTAGAAACGGTTGGAACTTTTATTCCTCCGGAAAGCCTCATGACTGCAGAATCATTTTTTACCGGTTTCCATCCATCGCCTGTTCCAAGATTATTTTTCTTAAACGGGTAAGTATAGGTTTTGATCAATACAACAGCAGCCAAAACAACAATGATTCCCAAAAGGATTAAAAGAAATTTTTTCATAGCAGATAGTTTGTGAAGTGATTTTATTCTATAAATATAGCAAAGTATTTGGTCTTTAACAATTTTACCCAAGATACTTCCCTTCTGTGTGAAACTAAAAAGACCGTCTCTGAAGAAACGGTCCTGATCATGTCATCAAACATTTATTCATCAATCCAGAATTATTAAAAAAACTCCTCTTCAACAATTTTTTTGTCCCCTTAAAGAAGGGATGATCGTCATGAAGACAAAATAGTTTATTATGAAAAATATTCTGCACATTATTTCCAGCGCAAGAGGAGATTTATCTTACAGCAACAGGTTGAGTTCAGCCCTTCTGGAAAAGCTTTTACAAAGGAACAAAATCAATAAAGTTGTTGTACGGGACTTGGTGAAGGATCAGCCACCGTTTGCTGATGAAGTGTCTATCCACGAGTTTTATAAACATCCAGGATTATATGATGAACACAGTAAACAGCTCCTTTCGTATGCGAATACAATTGTGGACGAAATCCGTGAAGCCGACATCATTGTCATTGGGACACCTATGTTTAATCTTGGAATTTCAACTCCCTTGAAAGCATGGTTGGATCAGCTGATCCGGGCCGGAGTTACTTATGTTTTTGATGAGCAGTGGACTCGTGTGGGACAGTTTAAAGACAAAAAAGTGTATCTAGCAATTGCTTCCGGCGGAAGAAGTGTTGAAGGGGCTCCGGATTATATTTCTGATTATCTCAAAGATGTTTTCAGACGTTATACCGGAATTACGGATGTTGAAACGTACCACATGGAAGGAACTATGGAGCATGGTTTTATAGCGAATTATGAAAGTGTTCTGAAAGATTTTTGATAACCGACTGTCTTAATTATTGTAAACGCAAAGTTTTTAATTATTAAATCCTGATAATAAGGGAGCGAAGAAGGAATCAACAAGTTGATCAGATGAAGCTTGGGGTTGAATGGTGCTTATGGTTTTGTTTTTAACGCAAGGGCGCAAAGATTTTTATTCTGATGTATCTTGTAAGGCGCAAGAAAATCAAAGATTTTCAGCAAACAATTATGTTAGAAACCCTTTTTAGTGAAAGATTGTAGAGAAAGGTTTTCAATGCTTTTTAATGTTAGATTTTATTGTTAACGCAAAGTTTTTAATTATTAAATCTGAATTTAAGGGAGCAAAGAGGGAATCAACAAGTTGATGGGATGAAGCTTAGGGTTAAATGTGCTTATGGTTTTGTTTTTAACGCAAGGAAGCAAGGTTTTTATTCTGATGCATCTTGTAAGGCGCAAGAAAATCAAAGATTTTCAGCAAGGAAATGAGGATAAAATCTTGGCGCCTTTACAATTTATCAACGAGACAATGAGCAACCTTTGGTTTAATTCAGGATTTCGTTCATTTGGGTTAAGATGATGGGTTTTCCATCGGTCACTACAATGGTATGCTCGTGCTGAGCCATATAGCCGCCCTTGTTGCCTACCATGGTCCATCCATCCTTTAATTCTACAGCAAGATGGGAAGAGGTTGCGATAAATGTTTCAATAGCAACGACAGAGTTTTTCTTAAAACGTCTCGTGTCATAACGGTTCCTGTAGTTCAGCAATTCGTCAGGCTGCTCATGCAAGCTTCGTCCTACTCCATGGCCGCCAAGATTCTTAATCACTTTTAGCCCTCGTTTCTTGGCTTCCGTCTCCATTAAATGTCCAATGTCTGCTATTTTCACACCGCCTTTGATATTATCGATGGCTTTTCTCAGAATATCTTTAGAGGCCTCTACCAGTTTCTGATGTCCGTGAATATCTTTTCCAATCACAAAAGAACCTCCGTTATCAGCCCAATATCCATCCAGTTCTGCAGAAACGTCAATATTAATCAGGTCACCTTCCTGCAAAACCCTCTGATCCGTAGGTATACCATGGCAGAATTCATGATCCACACTGATACACGTCCAACCCGGGAATCCATACGTAATATAAGGCGCTGATTTTGCTCCGAAACCCTCCAGTATTCCCGCTCCATACTCATCAAGATCTTTTGTAGTCATGCCGGGTTCAGCATACTCTATCATCTTTTTCAAAGTATAGGCAACGGCTTCACTTACTTTTTGCATTCCGATCAACTGATCTTCGTTGGTGATTGACATAGTTTTGTTTGTTATTGAGAACTACAAAGTTAGGAAATTGTAGGAGGATTATACCTATCAGCAAATCTTATTATCATTGATGATTGAAAAATACGATATCCAGACCCTTTCCTATGATCAGATCCCCCCTTCACCAACCCCCTCTACCCCCTTAGGTAAGGGGGTATACCCTGTTAGACAAGGGGGTAAAGGGTGTTCAATAAGGGGCTGGAGACCGGTAAGGAACAGGCTATAGCCCCTTGATGAAGTGGGTGTAGAGGGTTATGGAAGTGGCTGGAGGGACTTCTGAAGGGGGTAGAGACCGTTTATAAAGTGGTTCCCGGCACTTGGTGAAGTGGCTCGAGATACTTACCATAGTACCTAAAGGCAGTTTCGAAGGGGCTCGAGATGGTTTATAAAGTAGTTCGTGATACTTTACGGACTTTTAAACCAAAAATACTATACTTACGGTGGTTTTTATTCTGTGCAAGGGTACTAGCGAGACACTTGCGCCCATAAACAAAATCATGAAGTTTATATATAACTATTCTGAGAATTCAATTACATATTAAGATTCTACAGATTGAAGCAAAGCCGGGTGTCATCCAAAGTTTAAAAGTAGTAAAACTTATAGTATATAAACAACCCCTGCAAGAATGCAAGGGTTGTTATTTATTCTAGCGTGGACACGAGCGAGACGCTCGCGCCAGCGGGGGGAGACGCTCGTACTAGCAAAGGGGGATAGGGTTTCAATAATATGGATTATTTTGTCTAGTCTTGCATTTTGGGCATTCTATTACACCATTATTATTAGCTATTTCCCAAGAATTATTACAATTAAAACACATCACCCAATTATCTCCAACAGGAACAGCATTTTGCAAGTGATCATTAGGATATTCATTATCAATTAAGCTTTTATATTTTTTAAAAATAGTATTTGCTTGACCTATGTTATCCATCATTTCCTCTTCAAAGAATTTATTACATTTCCATTCTTTAAAGGTAATTAGATTTGGAAAAAAAGGATCTATAGGATAATTCTCTTTGCCAGTAAAACCTTCCCAGTATTTGGACATTCTATTATCTGTAACAATAAAAAATTCAGAAGGATAATTATGAGGATAAGTATTTCCTCCTTCGTCTATAATAAAAAAATTTATTCGTCCCTCCTCTGTATACTCTATTGCATAAACTGTATATTCTTGCCCTATCGTTAATGGAAAACGTTCATAAGGTATTTGCCAGTTTATTTTATAGTTTACCTTTTCTGGATTGTCTATTTTAATATATTTAATTCTCATTTCAATTTTTTTAATTCTTAAGGATAGCGATGTCCTCTACTTTTAGCATTTGTTCCATCTTTTATTTTAAATCCTGAACGTTTCCCAGTTTGATTATTAATGTCATAATGAACCTCTGTTTTTGTACCATCACCATGATCATGGGTATGCTTCATTTTCGTATTGTGATTATACTTAGGATCGTTCAGTTTTCCACTCATAATTGTATCTCCTTCACCTGATTCTGCTTCTTCAATAGTTAATTGTTCTTGTAAATCTTTTGGCTCATATCTTGCATCAGGCTTTCCTTCTTGTGGTACTTTTACCCCATTTATGTCTTTATCTTCTTCAGCACTATCTTCGGTGTTCATACTCCCATAACCTGCACCCGGATCTGCAATTGTTGTATGAACAGGAGTATACCATTGTAAAGGAGGTTTTGTAGCCTGATCTACAATGTAAGCAAGCCCCACTACTCCGAGAATAATCAAGCCAACACCACTTTCCGAAGTCATCACTCCAAGAGTAGTTGCTGCTGCATAGCCACTATTATTATCCTTGGATTTGCCTAATAAATTTACCTGCGAAATTAAAGATTCTCCACTATTAAAATCTTTCCATACACTATTTTTTGCGTCCCAATAAAACTCTCCATCTGAATCTTTCCAAAATTCTCCATCTTTCCTACCATCCCGATCAGGATAAGCCAATTCTCCCTGCATTCCTGTAGGATCCCAAAACTTATCGGATTATTCCACACGTAGCTATAAGCTTCATGCGTATATTGGCTTCTTGGATCTATTACACCCCATCTACCCACATCAGGCATATACATCCTTGCCCCATAATCATACATTCCAGTTTCCTGAAGCTCCTTTCCGTTGTACTTATAGCTGTAATACCCTCCAAAATTAGAAGTACTAAGCATTCCTTCAATATGATTTAAACCAAATGGATAATAGTTGTTGGTGTCTGTAATCTCAAGAGCGCCTTCGCTGTTTTTTGCAAAGCTTACTCTGGCATTGCCAAGGTGATCTCTGTATTGGTAAATATAGCGGTTTTGCAAGATAAAAGAACAAAAACCACCGCAATTGCAGTGGTTTTGTTTTATTTGTGGACACGAGCGAGACGCTCGCGCCAGCGGGGGGATTATTTAAAGCATAGGTATAAGTAGAAAATCTTCTGCTGGTTTCCGCCAGCGGATCCACCACACCCCATCTTCCTAAGTCAGGCATATAGAATCTCGCACCATAATCATACATTCCGGTCTCCTGCAATTCCTTTCCGTTGTACTTGTAGTTCTATATGCATTCCATTGTAGGAAAATATTCTGAAAATGTAACACTCCATTTATTATCAAAGTCTCCGCTAATAATAATATAATCAATTCCTTTTTTTAAATTAAACTCCATCTTTTCTTTTTTCTTAGACGTAATCTTTATCTTTTTATTTCCTTTAGAAATTTTAATTTCTCTATACCCACAGGTATAATTATCAAAATTATATTTTTTACCATTAATAGTGATTACATCGTCAATAAAAGCAGCATTATTAAAAAATAATAAAACTTCGTCATCTTTTTTAAGAAATTCTTTTGGAATATTTTCCAAATAAGATTTATATGCCATACTATCTGTTTCTGTTGCTTTCGTTTTATCTTGATAATAAAAATCAATATTATTTTGTGCGAAGCAACTATTGTTGGTCAGTAAAACAATTATTAAAAAAAATATTATTTTCATTATTTTTTATTTTTTGGTAATCTAAATGAGTTAGCTTTAACAGTTTCTTCCATCTTCTGTATCTGATTTTTATTAAATTCCATACCTAATCCTTTCATTGAAGGAGTTGGGTTTTCATATGAATTCATCCTATTGTTAATATTGGCAGGAGTAGCTTCAACTCCTGAATTTGGCTCCCAGATATGTTCTAAACCAAAAGTATGACCAATTTCATGCGTAATTGTATCTGTATCTCCATTCTTTGCATTCACAGTAGCAGTGATAGGATTGCCAAGTGGTGCATCTCCAAGTACAGTTCCACGAGTAGTAGTACCATCACTATTTTGTATCACTACAGATCGTCCTGAAAAAGTCATATCAATGTTATAAGTAGCATTACTATCTTGAATAATTGTAAGATCGAATCCTTCTTTTTTAAAGTTATTTTCTACGGTTGAAAGTTTTTGTTGAACTTGTTCATTAGTAAAAGAGCCTTGTGTAACATTTGTTCTTAATTCAACTTTTGCCGGAGTATTCAAATTAAATCCAGATATATCATTAGATACAGAGGTATTCCTTGTAGATTTATTAATTAACTCAGCTTCTAACCCTTCTAATTCTCTCGCATCAATAACTCGATTTTCAGAAAACGCATAAGTACTATTATGGGCATATTTTTCAGCGAGAGGGTCAATGTTGAAGAAACGTCCAATATCAGGCATATAATTTCTCCACTTAAACGAGTAAAAACCAGTCTCCTGTAATTCCTGTCCTTGAAACTTATAACTATAATACCCTCCAAAATTAGAAGTACTAAGCATTCCTTCAATATGGTTTAAACCAAATGGATAGTAGTTGTTGGTGTCTGTAATCTCAAGAGCACCTTCGCTGTTTTTTGCAAAGCTTACTCTGGCATTGCCAAGGTGATCTCTGTACTGGTAAATATAGCGGTTTTGCAGGATAAAAAACAAAAACCACCGCAATTGCAGTGGTTTTGTTTTTATTTGGCCAGCTCAAAGTCGGGAGACTTTGCGCAGCAGGGGAGTTATAATCTTTTTATATAATTTATGTTAGTAACGATCCAATGATTATCCTCAAACTCTAAATGATAAATAATACTCTTTATTTTAGAAGAAGGAATTTTAGATACAAATTCTACATTAGACGAATTTGCATTAATACTTTCCTTAATATCATAATCATAATATTTAAAAGAATTAGTAAATTTTTTATCCTTACCTAAGTTACGATTAAAAGCAACAAATTCTTCCCAAATATTTTTTCTTTTATTTTTTGGAATATCTTGATAAACTTTATTTATATCAATATAATTTAGAGCAATATCAAAGTCAGCTTGTTCTTCTGCTGAAATTAGCTTTATAACAATAGTTAAAGGTCTTTCTTGGCTTTTATAATTATTTGTAAAAGCGAAAAAAAAGAAGAATGCATATAATATTGTTTTCATAATTAGGGTCTATTTGATTTTCCAAAATATTCCAAATATGGTTTGGCCTTTACTCCATTTGCAGGACCTTTTATACTTGATGCTCCTTTAATTTTTAATGCTCCATTATAAAGGTTATTTGGAGCAACAACCCTAGCATCATTATACATTTGATTTAATGGAAATGATGGTTTAACTAATTGACTTGAATCAAAACTAGGAAAAACAGATTTAATACCATTCTGTACAAAAGTAGAACAATTATTATTACAAGCATTATAATCCTTACCTGAATTAATCATATTACTAAGTGTACCTTTTGTCTTAGAATCTTGATTATAGTCTGTGGTAATTTTAACAATTCCATCAGCTGCTCGACCTTCTCCTTTTTCGCTTACTTTTCCTTTTTCCCTGCTCTTACTTACATCAGAATTCATTAAATCACTTAAACTATTTATAATTTTGCCATTGTAATCATCTTTCACATTATCTTGTAACTGCGTTTGTCCAACAGGTTTTTCTGGCCATAAATCATAATATGTCATTGTTCCATCTTTTACCTGCTCTGTAATAGGCTTTCCCTTTGAATCTTTCATCACATTTCCATTGGCATCTTTTTTTATCACCGTTTTATAATTATCCACTGCTATTCCAGCATGTCCTGTTTCATCATTTTTTGAAAACCAAGTCAAGATGTAAATATCATTACCATCTGGATCAATTACATTAATTGGATTGTTAATAGCATAGTTATAAGGAGACATGGGGTTATATTTTTCAGACATCTTATCCATCACTCCCCATCTTCCAATATCCGGCATATAGAATCTCGCTCCATAATCATACATTCCTGTTTCCTGAAGCTCCTTCCCGTTGTACTTATAGCTGTAATACCCTCCAAAATTAGAAGTACTAAGCATTGCTTCAATATGGTTTAAACCAAATGGATAGTAGTTATTGGTATCAGTTATTTCAAGAGCGCCTTCGCTGTTTTTTGCAAAGCTTACTCTGGCATTGCCAAGGTGATCTTTGTACTGGTAAATATAGCGGTTTTGCAGGATAAAAAACAAAAACCACCGCAATTGCAGTGGTTTTGTTTTTATTTGTGGACACGAGCGAGACGCTCGCGCCAGCGGGGGATTATTTGCTACTATTTTTTAATTCCTTCCATCCAATATTATAATAATTAATATCTTGAATCAGTCTTTTAAAAAAGATTGATTCATAATTACTATTTTTCATACATATATAATCAAGTGGAAATCTCCTTTCTATAAAGGATTCATTATTTCTAACTTGATACATGAGCATAACTCCATCAGTTACTATACATTTATCTATTCCATCATCGTCTTTAACCGGATCTTGTAACCAATTATTATTTTCATAATTTATTTTTTTTTCGGACACTATTTTTCCTTTATTTAAATTATAAACAATTATACTATTATTTGTATAACTCCACATATATGAGGATTCAAAATTCAGTGAACCTAATGTAAAAATATTTCCATTTTTATTGTATAATGAATTGTAGAGTTGTTTGTTTTTTGAAATAACATCATTAGATTTACGTCCTGTTTGGCATGAAAAAAAAGATGTAATACACATTAAAAAAAATATATACTTCATATTATCTAATATTTAAATTATTCATTATTGATTGAACGAAATTAAGAGTTGCTTTAATACCTGCATTTTTCCAATCATCATAATTTACATTAACAATATTGCTTTCACTGTTATAATAAGTAACATCATTTGTACGAGTTCCAACTACAAATGCATTACCATTATATCCTCTTTCTTCTAAGAGACTTTGAACACCATAATCAGCATCTGAAGGAGTCGAATGACCTAATTGATTGGGAGAAATAATATTCACAAGAACATCTGGGTGATCATGCCAGTACATTTCTAAAGTTGATGCATCTTTAGGTAATCCGCCTTTAAATACACTCATAGAAGCTTCAGTAACAACTTGGTTTTTGTCATTATAATATTGTTTTGCAGGTCCTCCCTCATTACTTCTTATAGTGCTATCATCACCTTTAAACGCATAGCCTCCATTTTCGTGACCTGATTTTTTAGTATCGGCAACAGATTCTATAACTGACTTTAACCTTCCGCCAGTAGGGATATGTGCAACGTTTTTATTTTCAGATAAATTTCCATCATATGCTTGACCTCTTTTAGTAGCACTCTCTACTCCTCTTTTAACATTACCAGTTACTATGTATGCTTTTCCTGTATTTTTACCATCATCACCAATCAAACTCAATCTATTATTCCAAAAATTCCTACCATAAATAGGATCAATAATTTGTCTTCCATCTGGATCAATAAATCTTGCTGGATTATTCATTGCATAATTGTATGTTGACCATCTCCTATATTTCTCCGCCAGCGGATCAACAACGCCCCATCTTCCAATATCAGCCATATACATTCTCGCTCCATAATCATACATTCCTGTTTCCTGAAGCTCCTTCCCGTTGTACTTATAGCTGTAATACCCTCCAAAATTAGAAGTACTAAGCATTCCTTCAATATGGTTTAAACCAAATGGATAGTAGTTGTTGGTATCAGTTATTTCAAGAGAGCCTTCGCTGTTTTTTGCAAAGCTTACTCTGGCATTGCCAAGGTGATCTCTGTACTGGTAAATATAGCGGTTTTACAGGATAAAAGAATAAAACCACCGCAATTGCAGTGGTTTTATTATTGCCATCACGGCACAAGCGTGACGCTTGTATTATTATGCTTTTCTTTTAAACAAAAAATACACAATTATTGCGGATAAAAATATACTTAAATGATATGATAATGAAATATTCCATGCATCACTTTTTATTTTAAATAATTCTAAAAATAAAATCTTTTTATCCCCTGTAAAATATGTATATATATTAAAAAAAATCACATTTATTAATATAAAAACAACAATTTTATGTATCCCTATATATCTAATCAACAGTATGTTTACTAATAAATTTATAAAAAAATAAAGCATATTAGAGTAAAGAGCATATGCAAATATTTCTGAACCAAATTTTTCTTTTATTAAAATTAAAAGTAAAGAAAATATAGAAAACAATAACTGGTATAATAAACTGTATATTACTATTTTTTTCATGTTCATCTTATTATTGAGCAAAAGTTACGAATGTTCTATTTTCTGTTGATTTTTCCCATTCTCCTTTCTTATTTTGTTTATATACATCAACATTTGTATTAACAACATTTGATTTTGCCTGCCCACTAAAATGGCCATTTCTTGCTTGCAAATAATTGTTAATTGTTCCTACTTGATTACCTGCTACAGAAAATGTTTGAGCTCCTTCTCTAATCCTTATTTCGGTTTCAAAAACAGCACTATTTTGCTCTGTTGTACCACCGCTATTTGCAACATAATTAAATGTAAACATATCAATTTTTCCACCTCCTAGTTTTGATCCTAAATTATCAGCCAAACTATTTGCGTACTCCAAGTATAAATCTGGACGATTAGCTATCTTATCAGGTTCATGTCCAGAAAATAAATGTCCTCTTCCGTTAGGATACATGCTATTTCCATCAGACATCATTGTATGAGCATAACTGTCTCCAAAATAATGTAAAGCTGTTCCTATTTCTTCATAAGTACTTGCATTAGCTAACATGTTTCTCCCAATGTTTCGAGCGTCTCCTGAACGTCCTCCATTTAGAGCATGTATATTTCTTTGAAATGTTGGATTCATCCAAGTACTTGGAGACGACATAATTTCTCCATTTCTAGCCATAATATTATCAGGAGCTTCAGTATAATATGCTAGTGAGTACGCATCTTTTCTACCCATCATTGTAGCCATTAAATAAACAGTCCAAAAATGTCCATCTGTTTCATACATCCCATTAGGATCTAAATACTTTATAGGATTGTTAAAAGCATAGCGGTATGGTGTCCAGCCTGATGCTTTTTCCGCCAACGGATCCACAACACCCCATCTTCCCAAATCCGGCATATAAAATCTCGCCCCATAATCATACATTCCCGTCTCTTGCAACTCTTTTCCATTGTACTTATAACTATAATACCCTCCAAAATTAGAAGTACTAAACATTCCTTCAATATGGTTTAATCCAAATGGATAGTAGTTGTTGGTATCGGTTATTTCAAGAGCGCCTTCGCTATTTTTTGCAAAGCTTACTCTGGCATTGCCAAGGTGATCTCTGTACTGGTAAATATAATGGTTTTGCAGGATAAAAGAATAAAACCACCGCAATTGCAGTGGTTTTGTTTTTATTTGGCTAGCTCAAAGTCTCCCGACTTTGAGCAGCAGGGGAATCCACGGGTTGTTTATATACTAGAGTGGACACGAACAGCATGCTCGCACCGGGGTATGCTAACAAAAATATTTACTCAAACTTAATATTTAGATTTCCAATACAGTCCATAAATTTTTTTTGATTTTCTTTTTTAAAATAAGGAATATCTTTTACACCATCTTTAATATCATTATAATTTATCTTGACAGCTCCATAGCTATTAATCTGTTTACCAATGATATAATAATTTTTGGTGAAAATAATTGGTTTTGGGGTAAGCTCATCAACTTCCAAACATTTTTTCAATTCATCTACCTTATTTTCTATTACTAATTGATATCTATAATATTCATTCAAATTGTTCTTTTTAAAGTCTTCTATTGATTTTTTTTTCGTATAAAATATAAAATTGCCATTTTTAACTTTTTTGTACGAAAGACTATCAATTCCCAATTTGTAAGGGCTATTTGTTATCTCACAAACATCTTTATTATCGAAAATAATAATCCCGTTGTAAAATCCTTCTTCATAATGAAATCCATCTTCAATATAAATACGTGAATATTTTTTTTCAGGATTTATATTACAAGATTCTATTCCTAACAATCTAAATTTTGTTAAAGCATTTTTCATTCCCTCATTTTCTTTGGAATTTAAATAAGAACTATTAAAAGAAACATCGTTATTATTGAGTAAATTTTGATTTATTTCTTTTAACGAGCTTTTACTTTGTGATAAACAGCTAGTAAATAGCATTATGCACAATAAAATATAGTTTTTCATTGGTTATGATTTATATTAATGTGATCTATTTCTAAATCTTTGATAGTGAAAGTATGCAGCTGCTCCATAATAATTATACCTGTTTTGTAATATTTTTTTATTGGCCTTAAGCACGTTATCAACACTTGGAATAGGAGTTATTTGACTTCTATTTGAATCATAGTATATACTGCTTCCAGCGCTATCAATTAATCTACTACCTTCACTAGGAAATTTTTTCCCAACCCCATCTATAATTGTTTTATAGTGAGTTCTCAGCGGAAGCCCTGTTTCAGCTCTCACAATATTTTCGACATGTGTCCCATAAATTTCAGCAGTTGTATTTCCAAACCTTTCATCTGGGACTGCCCTTTCTCCTAAAGCAAAATATCCATAAACATGTCCCATTTCATGTGCAATAGTTGCATATAAAGGTGAATTTTCAGTATTTATTCCTGATGTTGTCCATAAACCATGTGGAGATGTATTTAGTTCAACAATATTACTAACACCATGTTTAATTTGTGATTCTCCAGTTGTATAATTAAAGTGTATATCTCTTACTTTTCCATCTGTACCTTGTGCCTGATCAAAATAATCAATCATTGTATTTCCTATAGAGGTATTTTTGTCTAAATGACTTAACCCTGCGACAGTCTGTACAACATAATCTGACAAATTTGTATTTGCATCTACATTTGTCCATTTCCCATCTACTTTATGTTGTGTTGCATTATTATGATATCTGTACTGAGTTCCATCCTGATCATTAATATATATCCATTCCCCATTTATATCAATAAATCTAACAGCGTTATTAGCTACGTAAGTATATGGAGAAATAGAAAAATACTTTTCACTGTAATTGTCTAATACACCCCACCTTCCAATATCTGGCATATACATTCTCGCACCATAATCATACATTCCAGTCTCCTGAAGCTCCTTGCCATTGTACTTATAGCTGTAATACCCTCCAAAATTAGAAGTACTAAGCATTCCTTCAATATGGTTTAAACCAAATGGATAGTAGTTGTTGGTATCAGTTATTTCAAGAGCGCCTTCGCTGTTTTTTGCAAAGCTTACTCTGGCATTGCCAAGGTGATCTCTGTACTGGTAAATATAGCGGTTTTCTGTGAAACTGTAAAATCCTTCAGCGGTGGGTACAAAATCAAGCTTCCATTCCGGTGTTATAACAATACCGGAAAGGGTATTGATGTTTTTATAGGCCTGTTCTTCAAAAGCTGTTTCCGTTCGGCATGTAAGGCAGATTCCCTCACCTTCACGATAGGTATACTGGAAGCCATCCAGATAATCGGTCATCGTAATATTCGTCAGCCCACGTGGCGGAGCACTGGAATAGGTTTTGCGAAGTTTTACCCCATCTGCACGATACAGATAATCCAGATTACTATTTGAAGTCTGTCCATTTCCTAACAAATCTGGTTGAGTAATTAAAAAACTCTTGGGTAGATTAAGGTAATTGTAAACGATGCTTTGAATTCCTTTATCCTTCATATTAATCATATTCCCGTTCAGGTCATAATCAATAGTATTATTTCCTCCTTCATAGCCTGTATCATTTAATGAGCTTTCAATAATCTGGTTCAGGCGGTTGCCAGTATATTTATAGGCAAGATCATCTACCAGCGTAGAGGTGGCCCCAAAAACAGGGATCGCATTTCTTTTTAAGAATGTAATATTTCCGTTGACATCATAGGTCAAACGTTCATCAAAATTCTTGTTGTGCGGATTGGTTGTCTCCGGTTCTGCATATTCGGCATCAGTTAATCTATTCAGTTTATCGTAGGTATAATTGTACCTTTTCAGAATATCCTGTGAAGAATTTTTCCAATCTATTTCTGCAATATTTCCATTGTATTTCCCTGTAGAAACTGTAGAATACACAGGATTATTGTATTTTATCTCATACCCAAAAAGTTTCCCATTAAGATTCGCAGGATTATTGATCCTGGTCATCCACCCCCGGATATTGTATTGATAATCTATAGTCTGTAATGGGGATGCAGCAGCTGTTCCTCCTACTTTCTTCGATTCCAGCTGGGAAATTTCATTGTATTTATTCTGAGCCAGATATTCAACAGGATTGCTGCCCACCTGATGGGTATGGATAAGAAGCCTGTTCTGAGGATCATAGGTGAATTTTTCTACAATAGCCTTTTCAGGATCTGCAGCAAGTCTTTTATGATAGGTATTGGTCTGAAGGACAACTCCTGTAAAGTCAAGTTTATTGTTGACTACCGTATAACCTCCCAAATGGTTATTGCTTCTCGAACCGATATTTCTTCCTTGGGTATCATACCAGATAAAGTTACGCGTCCATTGGTCATCTTCTATATTTTTGATATAGGAAGCAGTAAGAAGTCCCTTGGTCGTTCTTTCCTGAGCCGGATTGTCCGTAAGAAGAGGCTGGGCAAATACATTGGTAACCGCTGAAGATCCTGGTGGATAGGTATCATAATAATTAACTGTTAAAACCTGCGCCAGACTTCCCGGAAGTGCCCTGTTCGTGTAATAAATTGGCATTCCGCTTACGGTAAAGGAGCTGGCACTTCTGATCTCAAAAGTATAGGTAGCTCCTGCAATAGTTGTCTGCAGAGATTCTCTGGTAGCCGCATTGTTGGTAATAGCCGTAAACACCACTCTTCCAAACTGGTCATATTTGGTGACAAGCCATTTACCCTGAGCCTTAAGATTGGTATCCTGGTTCATCACCAATTGATCAGCGTTGTTGTAGATCATATATTCCCAGCCTTTCCCGGGTAGTTTCTTTTCTACCAGACGATTTCTCCCGTCATATTTATACTGGTAACATAAATCGTTAAGCACCGTATTGGGATCTGATTCTAAAGCCGCTTTGGGAGGGATGACAAAAGCCAACTGGTTATAGTCATTATAAACATAATAGGTATCGGCATTTTCTGTGGCATTGATGACTTTTCTGACCAGCAAAACCTGTCCTTGTCCATTTTTAAATTCAATAGTTAGGTTGCCGTCTTCATCGGTAACTGTATTTTTATATAATTCTCCTGTTCTATAGGAGCCTGGTGCGAGTAATTTGGATTCAAAATTGGTATAGTTAAAAGTAGCTGTATATTTTTTAACGTCTCCAGTGACATTAACCTGATATCCAAATTGTACAGGTTTGTTAGCCCACGCATTTCCCACCTGTTTTTGTCCTAAAACACGGTTTAACGGAGAGCTTTCCAGAATTTTCTCTGAATAAATTTTCTCTGTACTATATGGGGTACTGCTTACATTGGCTAATGGATTGGCAACAATACCGCCACTGAGCGTTCCTCCCTGAGGCACGGGCAGATAGTCCAACACCTGTCTCCCGAAACCATCATATACAATAGGGGTTACAACATCTTTTCCTAATGGAGAGGCTTTGACATTGACAATTTGTTTGGGTCTTCCCAACCCATCAAAATACTGAATGGTTTCTGAGCTTTTAACATTAGTAAGCGTAGGATCTGACAAATACGTCTTGGAATACACATAGTTTTCTGTATTGGTCAGCTGCGCCTGGGCAGTTCCTATGATGAGTATTCCTATGGGAATTAATATCTTTTTCATCGGTTTTAGTTTTTATAGTTGTATTTCATCTCCTTCAACACTTTTCCGTCTGCATTCATCACTTTTTCAAGTCGGCCTGCTGAATCATAGATATAGTTTTCTCTGATTCCTGAAGAAGGCGTAATGCTTCTTACGCCAATCAAGGGATCGTAGGTATAGGTGGTCACCTGATAAGCAGATAATGAAGCGTTCATTCTGAAGGTATTCAATGCAGATAGAAATGCAGTTTCATCATTATTGGGAGCTGCTGAAGCATCGGTATTGGAAGCTGTCACAATAGCATCAATTAAGGACTGCTGGATATCTGTTAATTTCGCGCCTTCTATTTTCGCAATAGGCTTAGTTTGATTGTAACCCCAGACAATTACTGTTGAGATCCCATTTTTTGCAGTATATTGTTGTAAATTTCCTTTGGAATCATATTGATCGTAAGTAACCTCTGTAGAGGGATTATTCTGAAAATCATATGACAATACTGAGCTAGGAAGTAAGTTCGATGGATTTTCATATTTCGTTTCCGTTTTAGAAAGGCTTTGGGTGGCAACTCCAATAGTTTGAGTGGTTTCCGTTTCTAAAGGAATTCCTATCATATTAGCATTGATCAGCTTTTGGTTGTTTTTTTCATGGGCATAGCGGTAAGCCGTTTTTTGTGTTGAATGATCAGAAAAATCCACATTTACAATTGCCGGATTGGTATGCCTATAACTATTGTCATAAGTATAACTGGTAATTTGACTAGTGTTATTATTATCAAAATAATCAGTAATTGTCATCGTTTTCTTTTTTACCCAGGCAGATGATATTTCAAAACGGTCAACCGTAAAAGTATAATTACGTCCTATACAAACCCCGTTGGCATTATGAATTGCACAGGCAACAGATTTCACACCGATATAATAAGGTCTTATGGTAAGACTAGGGAATCCTGTACTATAATCATTCGAAAGATTATTGAAATGATTGTCAAATTCGTAGGTGTATGAATCCCTCTTAACGAGTCTATGTTGAGAGTCATAATATTTTCTATCAGTTAATACCCCACGCGCAAACTGATTATTGGCATAGGTAAAGATTGGATTTCTTGCATTTTTAGGATTGGTATGGGACAGATTCATATATTCATCTATTATCTCATAGCTTTCCGCATTGTTGTTTACATTTTTATTCCGGGTAATGACCTTATCATAAATCGTAGGCTTCCCGTTGATCGTACTAATATTAAAGTTTCCCGAATTACTGATGACCATTTGTTCACAGGTATATCCCATATCCTGATCCTCTGCGATCTCCTGGATATAAGAATATTCAATATCATCTGCCATATATCTTCCTGTAGATCTATTGTTTTCATCCCTGTAAATAAATTCTGTTTCATTCGTCAGCATCCCTGCCTCATTTTTCGTTATTTTCTGAATTCGTATTCCCCCAACAGATTTATTGTACTGCTTGGTTTCTGAAACTTTTTCGTACCATTGGGCATTCAGGGTGGCATAGTGGCTGCTGCTGACATTTCCTACCTTTCTGATTCTGATTTTATAGGAAGGTTTTATGTTTTCCATAAATTCATATTCTTTATTGATCAGAAATGTTCTTAGAACGGTATTGTTATTATCCAGAAGTTCCCCTACAAAATGTGGTCCCTCAGGTAAAGAGCCTTCCGGACCTTCATTTGGATTGGCTGTACTTTGAAAGGTAATTTTGAAGTCAACGGTATTTCCATTGGTATTAACATTAAATATTCCGCCCAGCGTTTCAAGATTTGAAATAAGAAAGTCTTTTTTTCCTATTTGAGTTTCAGCCCCTTCAAAATAAAAATCATCCAGTTCGTATTGCAGTCCCATTTTACCGCCTGTAGGATATTGTATTTCTTTTAAACTTCCGGAAACAGCATAGTTAATATCAGGATTTTTATCATCACCAAAACCGTAAATTTTATCGCCATATGCAACAAAAGGGATACCATGATTGGTTAATTTACCATTATAAAAACCTACAAAATCCGTCTGATCTGATAATCTGTTAGGGAGTGGATTATTTTCATAATACTGAAGTTTATATTTTGAATTATCTTTCAGATTTACCACTTCTTTTAACTTCAGTCTTTTCATCAGATATGGAATTTCAGAATCATATCCAGGAGCTGATGGAGAGTCCGTACTTGTAAAATACTCTTTTACCAGATTATACTCTGATACCAGTGCCTGCTGGGGATTTCTAACTTCTATTTTATTTAAAGAAAGTCCATTATTGATATCCTCACGATTACCATACACGAACTTTACTTCATTGCCTTCAAATTGAATACTCTGTAATACACTTTCAGAAAGTACATTCGTTTTGGTTACAAATTCTTCATAGGTTGTACCATTCTGGTATACACATGCTCTTGGAATTTTAAGTCCTTTGTAAAAGTTATTCAAATAACTATAGTTACTTGCCTGATAATTAAACTTTATTTCTTTCCCTGTTGGCAAAAGGATTCGGGTAATAATAAAATCAGTATTACTAAAATCATTAGGGGCAGGAGCACTTCCCCCCACAGTTTGGGTTTGATTTCCTGCTTTGAAATAATACTTGATGCCCTGATCATCAGTGAAAACGAAGGAATCTTCTATTTTTACAGTACTGTAGGGAATCTGAATAATTTTCCCTGAACTGTCATAATAAAACTCTCCTGAAGCACTTCCCAAAGAGAAGGAATAAATATCAGGCTGGGTATCAAGTGTTGAGAATTCCTCTTTGATACTTTTTGCCAGATCATAATCGTTAAGATTGCTTTGAACAGGATTGAAACTATCCGGGTTGATATACTGAATTTTACCTTTATCTTCACGCCCTAAAACCTGTTTAGAAAGCGACATTCCGCCCACAGATAAAGACCAGCCAAGACCTACCTTAGAAGCGGTTTCTTTTACCTTGACTCCTGAGGCGTGATATTTCAAAGAAATCGGAAGACTAAAATCTCCCACTTGTATGGTATATATTGGAATATCAATACCAATAGTTCCGGTATGCGTAGATGTCGGAATATCCGTATGCTTTGATAGCTGGCTGGCATCAGGTGATTTTATAGTCAGATTGTATTTACTCTCCTTTGGATCTACAGATTGGGAATAGCCCAAAGCACACCCGCAGATAATCAGAGAAGCTGCAATTATTTTTTTCATCGTGTTATTATTTTTTAATCAGTTTAGCATTCGCCGTTTTGTTGGTATCTGTTTTTATCGTCACCAGATACGCTCCCTGAATTAAAGCCTGGGTATTGATTTTCGTTACTCTGTTCTTGGTTTTTATGCTCTGAAGTTGTCTGCCACTCATGTCATATAAAAGAATATCAGCTTCCTTGAAATCAAAACCAATTTCTACGTAGGCATAATCTGAAACAGGGTTTGGATAGATTTTGATATCATATTTTTCAATCAGCTGATCGACTTGTTTATCGCCCAGTTTTACGATCTTCCAGTTTTCTTTCCCCAGTTCTTCTGCACTGGTTCCGGCCAAAATAATAGAGCCATCTCGGTTCAGTTTTAAGTCGGAAAGCCTTTCTTCTTTTTGTCTGGATTCTCCTTTCACGTGTTTTCTCCACTGCTCATTTCCATTCTGATCCAGATAGAGCATCCAGAAGGTTTCATCATCAGTCTGTATTCTTCCTTCAGCCTGAGTATAACCACCCAACAATATTCCTTTTGTAGAGTCTTGATTCTTGGTTCTTGTATCTTGGCTCTGAATCACACTCATTCCCATCAGAATATCCCGGTTTTTGAAATTGTAGGATTTCTGCCATTGTTCATCACCTCTTTCATTTAGGGAAATCAGCCAAAGGTCTGTTCCTTCTTCCAGGCCTACCGTTTTATTGCCTGATCTTTCTGATCTGGATTCTCCACCAATGACAAAGCCAGTTGAAGTTAAGGCCAGGGTTCTGATGTGGTCATCACCTTTTCCACCAAAGTTCTTTTCCCATTCTACTTTTCCGTTTTTATCTAGCTTAACAATCCAGTAATCGCCTTCACCGAAGTTGTCGCTTTGCTTTGAGGTTGCAGATAACAGGTTATGGGTTGCAGTTCTGTCAGACGGAATATTAGTGTTGGTTGTTGATTGCTGATTATTTGTTTTAACAGATGTGCTTCTTGAATAAATTCCAAGCAATGCGCCGCCGTCTTTCGTGGGA
>Ga0105244_10000043_pt1 | contig 150556 bp, 143 predicted proteins | sample KBSM44metaG_FD_80423 | JGI IMG/M metagenome (GOLD analysis project Ga0105244, IMG submission 80423) | Miscanthus rhizosphere microbial communities from Kellogg Biological Station, Michigan, USA - KBS M4-4 metaG | ecosystem: Host-associated > Plants > Roots > Rhizosphere > Soil | place...
CTGAGCTACGCACCCATTGAGTAGTTTTGAGAAAACTACTAAAACAGTCGGGGCGGCAGGATTCGAACCTGCGACCTCCTGGTCCCAAACCAGGCGCGATGACCGGACTACGCTACGCCCCGAATATATAAAAAACAGCGGAGGGTAAGGGATTCGAACCCTTGCGACACTTTCGCGTCGACAGTTTAGCAAACTGCTCCATTAACCACTCTGGCAACCCTCCTTTTTGTTTATTTTTTAATGATCGTTGTTCCGTTATTGCGAGTGCAAATATAGAACAGATTTCTTTATTTACCAAATAAAATTCAAGAAAATTTTGTGTATTTTTGAAGTAATAAATCATTCAAAAACCAAACTGATGCGTAAGACATTATATATCATCGGATTAAGCACATTCGTTTTTTCTTGTACTTCTCAACAAAATGTAAAAAAAAATACATACAAACCGAAAACCCCAATAACACAGGCGAAACCAACGGTTAAAGTAACCCCTCCGGTGGCTCCAAAACCAAAAGTAGTTTCTGATCATGGAGTAGATTTTTTTACTACAAATATAGCAGACCCAACAAAAAATGATAATACGGCAAGTTATGGTTCTATTGTATCTGCAAAACCAGGTGGCTATAAAGTGGTAAAGACTTATTTTCCTGCGGTTGCTCAAAATTTCAGACAACGTTACCTGATATTACATTATACCGCAATTCCAGATGATAAATCTATTACCGTTCTTACCCAGCAGGCGGTGAGTGCCCATTATCTCGTAAACAATACAGGAGATAATGAAATCTATCAGTTGGTAGATGAAAACAAAAGAGCATACCATGCAGGAGTAAGTTCATGGAGAAATGACAAGAATCTCAACGATACTTCTATCGGGATTGAAATTGTAAATGCCGGTTATACTACAGATAGTGCAGGTAAAAGAACTTTTGCTCCTTTTAGTGATGAACAGATAAGAAAAGTGGCAGCACTGGTTAAAGATATTGTAACGAGATATCAGATTCAGCCTAATTATGTACTTGCTCATTCAGATATTGCTCCTACAAGAAAACAGGATCCGGGGCCTATGTTCCCATGGAAAAAGTTATATGACGAATACCAGATTGGTATGTGGTATGATGAAGCAGCCAAGCAAACTTATCTTGAGGCAGCACAGGCAGACATCACGGCAAGATATAATGAATCCAGCTTTATTTTCCTTATTCAGACTTCATTGCAGAAATTTGGATACGGATTGGAGCCTAACGGAACCTGGGATGATGCGACTAAGAAAACCATTGAAGCATTCCAGTACCACTTCCGTCCACAAAATTATGACGGAATCATGGATGCGGAAACATGGGCAACACTGCAAGCTTTAAATCAAAAATATCCCGTAAAATAATTCAAATTAAAGCGCATCGGTTAGATGCGTTTTTGCTATCTTTAAACGATCAAAAACAGTAAAATATCTGTAATGGAAAATTTCAGAAAAGAAAGTGATTTATTAGGCGAACTGAATGTGCCTTTAGATGCTTATTATGGGGTTCAGACACAAAGAGCTATCAACAATTTTAAAATTTCAGGACAGCTTTTGTCTTCTTATCCGGATTTCATAAAAGGATTGGCGTTTGTAAAAAAAGCAGCTGCTAAAACCAATTATGAACTAGGGCTTCTAGACGAAAACCTGTATTTTAAAATAGCAGAAGCATGTGATGAAATTGTAGAAGGGAAATATCATGAGCAGTTTCCGGTAGATATGATTCAGGGTGGAGCAGGAACTTCCATCAACATGAATGCCAATGAAGTGATTGCCAATATCGTATTGGAAAAATTAGGAAAAAATAAAGGAGAATACGAATTCTGTTCACCTAATGATCATATCAATCTTTCTCAGTCTACCAATGATGCTTACCCTACAGCAATCAAAATGGGATTGCTTCAGATGAATATTGGACTGGTAGAAAAACTAGAAAGGATTATTACCGCTTTCCGCGCCAAGGGACAGGAGTTTCACGATGTTATCAAAATGGGACGTACGCAGCTTCAGGATGCCGTTCCAATGACTTTGGGACAGGAGTTTGAAGCCTATGCTGCTACTTTGGAAGAGGATATTTCCAAGCTCAATAACAATGCAAACCTTTTTGTAGAAGTGAATATGGGAGCAACGGCTATCGGAACAGGATTAAACGCTCCGGTAGGATATGCCACTCTTTGTGCTAAAAACTTAGCTCAGATTACAGGATTCCCGATTGTTTCAGCTCCGGATTTAGTAGAAGCTACTCCTGATACAGGATCTTATGTTATCTACTCTTCAGCAACAAAACGTCTTGCCGTGAAATTATCAAAAATATGCAACGATTTAAGATTACTTTCATCAGGTCCAAGAGCAGGTCTTTTTGAAATCAATCTTCCACCAATGCAGCCTGGATCTTCTATCATGCCAGGTAAAGTAAATCCGGTGATTCCGGAAGTGGTAAACCAGGTTTGTTTCAAAGTATTCGGAAATGATCTTACCGTAACTTTTGCTGCAGAAGCAGGACAATTACAGCTGAATGTAATGGAACCGGTACTTTCTCATGCCATCATGGAAAATATCAACTTCCTTTGCAATGCCTTAGATACCCTTCGTGACAAGTGTGTAGTAGGAATTACTGCCAATAAAGAAATTTGCCTGAATATGGTGAAACACAGCATCGGTATTGTAACAGCATTGAACCCTTATATCGGGTACAAACAGTCTACACAGATTGCAAAAGAAGCACTGGAAACCGGAAAAAGCGTTTACAACCTTGTTCTTGAAAAAGGAATTCTTTCTCAGGAAAAACTGGATGAAATCCTTGATCCGAAAAACATGCTGAAACCGCATAACAAATAAATCCTATCAACGATGAATGATCAATGATAACGGATATCCTAAAAAGCTTCTTATCATTGATCACTCATCATTAATCATTTATAATTCCGTGAGGTTTTTAATTATAATTCCTGCCCATAACGAAGAAGACAACCTCCCGTGTACTCTTGATTCTTTACAACAGCAAAGCTGTAAAGATTTTAAAGTAGTGGTGGTAAACGATGGTTCTACAGACAAAACACCTGAAATCATCCGGAAATATACCGAAACTGATTCCCGTTTTGAAACCGTTAACCTTCAGAAATCTGAACATCAGCCGGGATCTAAAGTGGTTCATGCTTTTAAAAACGGACTTCAGACCCAATCTATGGCTGAGTTTGATATCATCTGTAAATTTGATGCCGATATCATCCTTCCGGAAAATTATCTGACAGCAGTAGAAACTGCTTTCGCCAAGAACCCTGAATATGGGCTGGTAGGAGGACTTCTGTATATTGAAAAAGACGGAAACTGGGTGTATGAAGGGAATTCCAATAAACATCACGTAAGAGGTCCTATGAAAGCTTACCGTAAAGAATGTTTTGTTCAGATCGGTGGTTTAAGGGAAACGTTGGGCTGGGATAATATTGATTCCATATTACTTGATAATCTGGGATGGAAAGAAGTGGTGCTTCCGGAGCTTCATGTGAAACTGATTAAAGTAAAAGGAGCGGATTACACCATACGTCCGGCAGATTATTATGGAAGGTATTTTTATTTCCTGGGACTGAACAGGTTTCTGGCTTATATTGCCTCTTCCAAAGAAGCCATGAAAAGCAAATCTGCTTCATTTTTCTTCGATATTATCAAATCTTATGAGAGTTGCAGATCAAAGAAGCTGGAGCTTAAAATTACTAAAGAAGAACAAAAAGCGGTTAATGATCAACGTTGGAAAATGTTGAAAAAGAAATGGCTGAAGATGTAGAAGATGATTTTTTATACGTTGTAAATGCTCATCAATAGAAACGGTTTTTAACTCGTTTAACAAAAAAATAAAGATTCCATTGGCTTTAGCCAAAACCTAAGATATAACTCTCACCAACCTGTGAAAAAAATAGCTTACATAGAAATAGACACGCACGCAGAAATTGCTCAGGCTTTCATGAATATTATGAAAGGGTCTCAGGATTTTGCGGTAGACTATTATTTTTCAAAAAGAATCAAAGATCAGATCAGTCATAGTGATGAAGCGGTGTTTTTATCAGACAGTTCTATGATTCTTGATCAGCTGAAAGGGAAGGGGTATGATCTGGTGGTAATAGGTACAGTTCATCGCTATTTCAATACATTTTTAGCCATAACCAGAAAGTACAACACGGCAGTCATTGCTCATAATCTTAATTTTATAAAAGCTTCAAAGCTGGATCTGATGAAAAGTGTTTTCAAAGGAGATGTTATTTTCAGACTGAAATTATGGCTGAAAGAAGGACTATTCTACAAAACCAAAGTTTATCAGGCATCAAGATCTCTTTTCGTACTGGATGATGCTTTGATTTCAGAGAGATATCAGCTTTTACCTCTGTTCTATACCAGAGATTTTGACAAGAAAAAAAATGAAAATCTTGTCGTGGTAATTCCTGGTGGCGTTTCACAGAAAAGAAGAGATTATGCTTATATTTTTGAAACGATTCAGGATCTGCATACAGATCAATCTTGTAAATTTATATTCCTGGGAAAAGCCAGCGGACATGAATTAAAACAACTTGAAAATCTGTCAAAAAAATGTCCTGAAAATATTGATATTACCTATTTTTCTGAAAGAGTTTCTTCTGAAGACTTTGAGAAATGGATGCAGAAAGCAGATGTTTTGTGGTGCCCGATTCAGCAGGATACAGAGTTTTTCAGCATGAAAGAAACTTATGGGCAGACTAAAATGACAGGAAACCTTGGTGATGCCATAGCATATGGAAAACTGGCTGTTTTTCCCAAGAATTACCCTTCGAAAACTGATTTTATTATTCCTGAAAAAGAAAATATTCTTGAGCAGTTAAAAGCGCTTTCAGACACTCCGTTTGATTTTTATACAACCTATAGCAAGAAAGAAGTTCAACAAAAAATGGAACAATTCTTACAGGGTCTAATCTGATTTTCTTTGCCTTAAAATGCCCTATTTAATCTTAAATACACTCTTAATAAACCTCATATTCAGATAGTCTTCAATCGGGAATATTTTTGTGAAATAATTTCCTACATAAATGAGTATCAGAACAACAGCTGGTTTGTAAACGAGATTCAGCAGATTACTGTCGAAGTTCGGAAGGACAATGGCTACTGTAATGGCCAGCGTGCAGATGATAGAGACAAAAATCATTTCAATACTTAAAGGAGAAACTTTAAATACAATATAATTGAAAATGATTTTTACAACATTGTAAATGGTAAGGGAAATCGCTGTAGATAAAGCAATTCCAATCAATTTAAGATCTGTATTCTTAATGAAGTAATAGTTAAGTCCGATAGTAAGTCCGGCCAGTAAAAGCATGACCAGAATATTGAATCTGTAATATTTTGAAAGCGAAATAATATTCCCGTTAAATCCTGTTGCAAGATCTATCAATACTGCAGAACCCCAGATCCAGACTACAGGCTCATATTCTCTCAGCATGATTCCGTTCTTTGGCATGAATTGCGTCAGGTAAGGGAATCCCACCATGATACACGAGAATAAAACGGCTCCAAGGAAATACAGGGTTAAAGATGTCTTTTTGTGAAATCTGTCCAGCTCTACCATATCTCCGTCTGCCAGCGTTTTGTTGATGATAGGTGCCGAAATATTAAATAATCCAAGTTGTGGAATAGAAATCAATGAGATCAAAGCATACAGAACAGAATAAATTCCTACTTCTTCCATTCCCATAAATTCTCCAATCATAAAGCTGTTGATCGCCAGATAATTTCCAAAAGTTCCCAGAAATCCAAAGAAACTGTAATTGAAAAAATCTTTCCAGAAGTCATTTTTTTTGAAGTAATCTGTATTGAAATCCAGCTGAATCTTTTCCAGTTTGTTCGTGTAATAGATATACCCCAAAAGCATTAAAAAGAAAATTCCAAAAAAGAAAGCATATGCAATGGTCTGTGATGTAGCAGCTGTAATATTCTGCGATAAAGCAAAGAAAAAGAGACAAAATGCTCCCAGATTGGCTATTTTCGGAAACAGATTATCGAAAATATTGGAAACCACAATTCTTTTATAATTGGATGTATATTTATTGAAAATGGCACAAAATGAAAGAATTAAAATCAGTGGAAGAATCATTTCTTTGATCTTCCATGCCTCAGAATGCCTGAACTTTGGATAAAAATAAGGAAGTATGAAAAATACAACGGTGAAAATAAGAAAGTTGATAAAAACCGTTAGCAGTGACAATGACAGCATATTCTGTTTTTTACCATCCTTTTCCACGGTGTGAAAAAACTTTACATTCGAATAGGAAATACCCAATACAACAAAGGGGACCAGCATCTCAGCCGTCGGAAGAATGTAGCGCAGCTTTCCGTAAAATTCAAAATCATTCGGAAATATGAATATTGCGGAAACGGTGCCCAGCAAAAAACCAATATAACCGATAATGGAATATTTGAAGCCTTGTCTCGCTACTACACTCATAAAGTCGTTTTAATTGTTTTTAGGTATAAAAATAATATTGTTGATGTACTGAGTTTTATTTTTTTCGTCGTTTGTATTTTGTGTAATGATATCTTCTGTAAGATTTTCCAGGGTAAAGCTGTTTCTGTTCAGATATTTGGGATCATATCCCCAGCTCATCACTTCAGAAATCTCATTCCATATAGGGGTTTGGTGGTGTCTTTGTTCCATTTCGACCATTAAAGTTGGCTTAAATTGTCTGATGGTTTCTCTCGCCCCGACAAGGGTTTTTATTTCGTTTCCTTCAACGTCTATTTTGATAAAGTCTAATCTGTTGAAGTGTTCCAGTGCAGCCCATTCATCCAGTTTTATCACTTTTACTTTCTCTGTGTAACTTTTCTCTTCTCCTTTTTCTTTGTAAGAAGTGTTTAATGTACCGCGGGAAGCAATTGTTTTTCCGTTAATAATCGGTACTTTGAATTCTGCCATTCTGTTTTCATCAGAAAGAGCCAGAGGAAAGATGTGCATTGCCGGAAACAGCCTTTTCAATCGTCGGTAAAGCTTTTTATTAGGTTCAAAACCATAAATATGATCATGGTTCAATGTATTTTCCAGCTGATAAAGGAAAGTTCCTACATTCGCACCAATATCCAGAATTACAGCATTTTTAGAAAGGTATCCTTTAATCCATACCAGTTCCGGTTCTACATTACGTTCCGAAAAATTATTTTTATTAAGATTATTTAAAGTTTTAAAATATCTTTTTTTGTAAAAATTCGGGCTTATGTATTGTAGTTTCTCTGCAATTTTTTGGTATAAAGACATTGTAAGCTTTTTGGCGAACAGCAAAGATACGTAAAAATGTAAAACTTTTCTTAAAAAAATGTTAATTATAATGCGCTGATTTTCAACAAATATCCTTCGTTTCTGTTTTTGTAACCGGTTGATTTTTAATTATTTTAAATTTGTCATATAGACATCTGTACAGGCTGAATGCCATCTTAAAATATCCAGTAAAGATGCAGAGCACAAAGAATATTACAGATTATCTGTGAAAATCTGTGCTATCTGTGGGAAAAATTAATCCTGTGCATTAAAGAAAAGGAGTATTCAGGAAGTCATTTAAAGGTTTCATGAGTTTGAAAACTTTGCTCATATTTTTCACTGCATTTTTGTCCAGTATTTCCTCATCTTTCAATGAATATACCACAATGAAGTTTTTAAGTTTAAGATATTCTCCCATAGGATCTTCCTTTTCAAAACCTTGAGGAATTTTCTTCAGCTTATCGTCCTGATCAAGCTCAGGAAAATGTTTTTTAAAATCTTTATGGTTGAGAATTTTAAGAAAATCATCTCCGTATAACGAAATCTCTTTACGTATTTCTTTCAGAACAGAAGATTCGGGCATGTAAATTCCTCCTGCTAAAAAGGATTTCCCGGGTTCCATGTGAAGATAATAGCCTCCTTTCTGATTGTCTTTTCTCATTCCCAGAGAAGCTCCGAAATTGGTTTTATAAGGAGATTTGTCTTTTGAAAAACGGGTGTCTCTGTAAATTCTGAACAGGGCTTTTTTACTGTCTATTTTTGCAAGTTCTTCATCAAAACCGGACATCTCTTTAATCAGTTCATCTAAAAATGAAACCACATTTTGCTGAGATTCTGTGTACAGGTTTTTGTTTTCAGTAAACCATTCGCGGTTATTGTTTTCAGTTAATTTTTTTAAAAAATCAAATGTTTTTGAAGAAATGCTTGCAGACATATTGTGTGAGGTGTTTTTGGTTGTTCAGTGAGATTGATAAAGGCTTCTCAACCCCAGATCCCGAAACCTCGCAACCCGAATCTCACAAATCAAATGTACAAAAACTATTCATATCTCAATGCTTCAATAGGATCAAGTTTTGATGCTTTCAACGCAGGATAATATCCGAAAAATACACCGGTCACCGCACAGACAATGAAGGAAACTATAATTGAAGATTCTGTAATAAAAGTTGGCCATGAGAGGAAAAAAGTGACCAGTTCTGAAAATAATATCCCTAAAAGTACTCCAAGGATTCCTCCAGTGATACTGATGAGTACCGCTTCAATAAGAAACTGGTATAAAATATCTTTTCCTCTTGCGCCAATAGACATTCTCAGCCCTATTTCTTTGGTTCGTTCCGTTACTGAGACATACATGATATTCATGATTCCGATGCCTCCTACAATAAGGGAAATGCCTGCGATTGCCGATAAAAGTACGGTCAGTAGCTGGCTGGTAGAACTCATGGTAGAGATAAGTTCAGCCTGGGTTCTCACACTGAAATCATCATTGCTTCCGTCAGCAGGAAGTTTATGCTGTTTTCTTAAAATCTCAGAAATCTGGTCTGTAGCCTGTTGTGAAGTATTTTCATTCGAAGAAGCGGCATAAATAGTTTGAACATACGTGATTCCTAAAAATCTTCTCTGAACGGTATTGAACGGAGCGATGATCACATCATCCTGATCCTGCCCGAATGCATTGGAACCTTTTGAAGCCAGAATTCCGATCACTTTCATAGGAACTTTATTAAATCTGATGATACTTCCTACGGCATCTTCCCCGTTGGGAAATAAATTATTATAAACAGTTTGCCCTAAAAGACAGACTTTGTTAGAAGATGTTACATCCTTTTTGGTGAAAAGATTACCTTCTGCAATGCTCCAGTCTCTGATGCTGAAATATTCTTCGTTCACTCCCTGTAATTGAGTCGGCCAGTTGTTTGCTCCGTTGATAGACTGTCCGTTGGTTTGTACTGCAGGGGAGACGTAGGAAATATCTGGAGCTCCTTTTGAAATGGCATCTGCATCCTGAGGTCTCAGGGTTTGTAATCCCGATGCACCAATTCTTGCTCCACCGGAAACATTTATATTACTGGAAGGGCGTATGGTGATCATATTCGAGCCCATAGAAGAAAGCTGGTCACTGATACTTTTTTTTGAACCTTCTCCAATAGCGGTCATTGCAATCACTGAAGCCACCCCGATAATAATACCGAGCATGGTTAAAAATGCACGAAGCTTATTCCGTAAAAGGGCTTTCCAGGCAATTCTGAAGAGGTTGGAGAGGTTCATTGTACTACGTTTTTAGTTAACTAATTATAATCATCATTTACGGGAAGGTTTTCCAGGGCTTCTTTGGCAGACTTTATATGATCATTTTTGACATCTTTAATGACTTTTCCATCCCGAAGGGTTACTGTTCTGCTGCTGAAAGTGGCAATGTCAGGTTCGTGGGTGACAAAAACGATCGTTCGTCCCTGATGGTGCAGATCCTGCATCAGAGCCATAATTTCATAAGAAGTTCTGGTATCCAGATTTCCTGTAGCTTCATCAGCCAGAATCATTACAGGTTCATTTACCAAAGCTCTGGCAATAGCGACTCTTTGCTGCTGCCCTCCGGACATCTGATTGGGAAGGTGATCAATCCTGCTCTCAAGTTTTACAGATGTCAAAGCCTGTATTGCTCTTTTGTGGCGCTCTTCTGTAGATATTTTTGAATTGTAGAGAAGCGGCAGTTCTACATTTTCTTTGGCTGTAGTTCTGGGAAGAAGATTATAAGACTGAAACACAAAACCTATTTTTTGATTTCTGAGAACAGCAAGTTCATCACGGTCAAGATTTTTAATATTAACCCCATCCAGAATATAATCTCCGCCAGAAGGTTTATCCAGGCAGCCAATGATATTAAGTAACGTAGATTTTCCGGAGCCGCTGCTTCCCATAATAGTCACAAATTCTCCTCTCTCTACCGTAAATGTTACACCTTTCAGAGCATGAACAATTTCTTCGCCCATCCTGAATTCTCTTTTCAGATCTGTAATCTCCAGAATTTTCTCCGTCATGACTTTTGTTTTTAGGTTTGCTAGTTGCTAGTTGCTAGTTGCTAGTTGCTAGTTGTTGGTTGCTGGTTGTTAGTTGTTTAGGTTTGATTTGGATTATCTCGGTCCGCCGCCACCGCCGCTGTTTCTGTTGTTTCCACTACCTCTTCTTTGAGGCATGAATGGGCTTTTAGTTTGTCCTCCGGAAGATTTTTTGGACAAAACTTTGTAGCCGGTGATGATATTGTCATTTTTATTTAACCCTGAAACAACCTGTATTTCGGTGTCATTATCCATTCCTGTTTTTATCTTTTTACGGGAGATCGTGCTGTCTTTCGCAACGATCCAAACTGCCGCTTCGTTCTTGTTCTCACTTCCTTTATTTTGTTTCTTCCCTTGTCCTTTTTCATGTTTTTTACCATTGGCAAACGGAGAATTTACTTTATACTTTTTGATGACCAGGCTGTCTGGTCTGAAACTGGTAGCAGCTACAGGAATCTTCATGGCATTATTTAAAACTTCAGTATAAATTGTAATATTGGCGGTCATTCCCGGCTTTAGCTTTAAACTGGAGTTGTCAGCGTTGATAATGGTGGTGTAATTCACAACATTCGATGAAACGGTAGGATGAAGACGAACTTCCGAAACTTCACCGTCAAAAGTCTCATCCGGAAAAGCATCCACTGTAAATGTGGCTTTCTGGCCTACTTTTACATTTCCGATATCAGCCTCATCTACTGAGGCACGCACCCTCATTTTGGTAAGATCCTTGGCAATACTGAAGAGGGTAGGAGTACTGAAGCTTGAAGCTACTGTTTGCCCTTCACTCACATTCCGGTTGAGTACAGTTCCGTCAATGGGAGAATAAATATTAGTTAACGACAGATTTTTATTGGCGGTGGAAAGCTGAGCATTCACTGAACCTACCTGCGCCTTTGCAGCATTGTATTGATTGGTGGCAACGTCATAATCCGCTTTGCTGATTGCACCCACTTTGTACAGTTGTGACTGTCTGTTGATATTGATTTCGTTATAAGCCAGATTACTTTTTGCGTTTTGCAGATTGGCTTTGATCTGCTGTGACTGGTACTGAAGTAAATCCGGATCTAAAGTAGCCAGTAATTCCCCTTTTTTCACAGTGGAATTGAAATCCACATAAATATTTTTAATGATTCCCGATACCTGAGTACCCACAGCCACTGTATCTACAGGCTGAATGGTTCCGGTAGCCGTAATTGAATTTGAGATTTCTCCCATTTCAGGGTTTACTGTTTCCAGCTGAATTTTTACTTCTTTTTCTCTGATGAAGAAAAACCAGACTGCTCCAAGGGTAATAATACCACCCACAACCCAGTACAACCATTTTTTATTCTTTGTTTTCATAGCTTACTTTAGATTTATAGGGTTACCTGCGTAAAATTCGTAGATCTGTTTATTGAGAACTGCGGTGTATTTCGCCTGAAGAAAATTCTGAACAGACTGAATATAAAGCAGTCGTTGTTGCTGAAGCTGAACATAATCAATGCTTCCGATTTTCATCTGGGCATTTACAATATCATAACTCTGTTGGCTGATGTCCATTTGTGTTTTAGCAGAGTCATACTGTGAAAGGGCATTCTGAAGATTGATATAAGATTGTTCTATCTGTTGATTAAGAATTGTTTTGGTATTTTGTAAATCAAGATTGGCTTGCTCTATAGCAATTTTTGATTTCTCAATCTGTGTTTTATAGATTCTGTTATTGTAAATCGGAATTCCAAGGCTTAAACCAATGGGCATGTAAAAATTGTTTCCCAGCTGGTTAAAGTAATTTCCGTTTCCGTTGGAATAATTGGTGGAAATATTTCCTGACAGGCTTAAAGTAGGCTGGATGGATGCCTTAGCCATTTTCAGATTGGTATTGGAATTTTCAATATTCAGTTCGCTGTATTTTATTTCCGGACGCTGATTTTGTGCCAGATTCTGTACATCTTCAAGGGTTTTCAATTGATTGTCTACGATAATACTGTCGGGTTTTACAATCTGGAAATCATAATTTGAAGGCAGCTGCAGGATTTGTTTTAAATTCACCGTATTGGTCCGCAGGTTATTTTGAGCTGCTGTCAGATTGTACTGATCCTGTGCTACCTGAGACTGAATCTGAAGGTAATTTAATTTAGAAAGACTTCCTGCTTTGTAGAGCTGATCTCCTTGCTTTAATTGTGTTTGGGTTGTTTTCAAAACATTTTCAAGAGAAATGATATTTTCCTGATTCATCAGAATATTCAGATAGGCCTGAGTGATATTCAGGGTGATATTGTTTTCGGATTCCTGTACAGACAGATCGGCCATCTGTACCAGGAGATTCTTTGAAGTTTCGTTATTTTTAATGTAGTCAGCATGATAAAGGGTCATAGAAGAATTGGCTCCGATGCTTTGAGAGGGTGCTCCCGTCATGTGAAGGCCGTCACTTCCGTTGAGAGCAAAAAGTCCTTGTGAAACAGTTCCGTTTAAGCTGGGGTATTTTGCTTCTTTTGCCTGAAGGAGATCCTGGTAGGTAGAATTTTTTGAAAGTCTGAGAGAATGAATAGAAATATTATTCTCCTTTGCATATGCAATGCAATTTTCCAGAGTCCACGTATTGGGATAATTGGGCGTTTGGGCAAATATTTCAATGACTATGCATGAGAATATCAAAAAGAAAAATTTGCTTTTCATGGTTTTATTTTTGAAAATTCATAAATAACACAGAAAAAATTAATCCAATTTAATAAAAAAAAATAATGTTTAACAACTTTTTAACCTAAGGCTTGTTTTTTTAGATTAAATTTTCCAAAAATTAAAAATATATTAAAGGATTGTGAATTTAAGTTTGGATATTTAAAAATTTGTTCAAAAACAAATCAAATATTTATTGTATCTTTGCAAAAATTTTAAAATAGTTAATGAATTTATTTACGGAAACCAATTTAAGTCCTGATATCCTTAAGGCAATTGGCGAACTGGGCTACGAAAGCCCAACAGAAATCCAAAAACAGACTATCCCTTTTATTCTTTCAGATATTCGCGACTTGATCGCACTTGCGCAGACAGGGACAGGCAAAACAGCAGCGTTTTCGCTTCCGATTTTGGATATGATTGACGATACGAGTCGCAAAATCCAATTATTGGTGCTTTGTCCGACACGGGAATTATGTCTTCAGATTTCGAAGGACATAAAGAATTACTCTAAGTATATGAAAGACATCAAAACTACTGCGGTTTATGGTGGAAGTAGTATCGTAGAGCAAATGAGATCTTTAAAGGATAAACCACAAATCATTGTGGGAACTCCAGGTAGAGTAATTGATCTTATTAACAGAAAAGCATTAGACTTTTCTGCCATTCATTGGTTAGTATTAGACGAAGCTGATGAAATGCTTTCTATGGGATTCAAGGATGAATTGGAAACCATTCTAAGCGAAACTCCGGAAACGAAACAAACTTTCTTATTCTCTGCAACGATGAATAAAGAGGTGGAAAGAATTTCCAAAAATTATCTTACAAAACCACACCGTATTTCAGTAGGTTCCATCAACGAAGTGAAGAAGAACATTACTCACGAATATTATGTGGTAGGATACCGTCAGAAAAAAGAAGCATTAAAAAGATTAATTGATGCTAACCCTAATCAGTACTCCATTATCTTCTGTAGAACGAGAATGGAAACTCAGGAGGTAGCAGATTTCTTAATGCAGAACGGGTATGCAGCTGATGCTCTTCATGGTGATCTTTCTCAGGCGCAGAGAGATACGGTAATGAAGAAATTCAGACTGAAAAACATTGATATTCTTGTAGCTACAGATGTGGCAGCAAGAGGATTGGATGTAAACTCCCTTACTCACGTTATCCACTTCTCTTTACCAGATGATCCTGAAGTATTCGTTCACAGAAGCGGAAGAACAGGTAGAGCTGGAAAAGATGGTATTTCTATGGCGTTAATCAAGCCTGAAGAAAGCAGAAAACTGAAACAGATCAAATCTGCGACTAAAATCGAAATTAACGAAAAATTCATTCCTACAGGTGAAGATATTATCAAAGCTCAGGTAGGGGGTGTATTCGAAAAATTATTGACGGAGCACGAAGATCTTTTCGAATTTGACGATAGCTTAATCCCGGATCTAAGCAACTTTACAAAAGAAGAATTGGTGCACCAGTTGCTACAGTTCCAGTTGAAAGACCTTGCTTTATACTACAAAGATAAGCATGATCTTGCTGAGCAGAAATTAAGCAGCAGAGATGATGATTTCTCAAGAAGAGACCGTGGACGTGATAGAGACAGAGATAGAGACAGAGGTCGTGATAGAGACAGAGGAGAACGCGGAAGAGACAGAGAGCGTAGTGGAAAGCCAAGAAGAAGAGATGAAAACATGGTAAGATTCTTCTTCAATCTTGGTAAAAAAGACCATTTGAAGAAGCTTGATGTTTTAGATATTATCAATAAAGCAACTGCTGGCGGAAAAAGCAAGAAAAGAGCTGAAATCGGTGATATTGAAATCCTGGAGAAGTTCTCTTTCTTCGAAGTTGAAAAATCGTTCAAAGACAATGTTTTGAGCAATATTCAATCCATGAAGTTCAAAGGAAAAGATATGAGAGCTGAAGTAGCAAACTAATCTTTCCTTATACCATACAAAACCGGCCTCAAGGCCGGTTTTTTTATTTGATAATCAACGGGTAAGCGAATGTTAACAAAACTTAATGTTATATAGTTTCACGTGCAATCCTTTTTTAAGAAATTTGCACACGAATTATAAATACTAAAAAATGGGAATTGGTAATATTTTCCACGCTTTTCAACCAAAAGATAAAATCTTCTTTGTACTTTTCGAAAAAGTAACTGAAAATCTAGTTGCGATGTCAGAAGAATTCAACACAGGAATCAAGGATTTCGATCTTAACGACGATTCAATGTTGAAGAAAATGAGCGACTTCGAACACAAGAATGATGAACTTACTCACGAAATCTTCGTAGAACTAGGCAAAAACTTCATTACACCTTTTGACCGTGAGGATATCCACACACTGGCAACAGGACTGGATGATATTGCTGATTATATCTACGCATCCACAAAATATATTTTCCTGTACAAATCACCTGAGATGAAGGCATATTCTGACTTCTCTTTATTGATCCACAAGGCATGTCTGGAAATTCAGAATGCGATGAAGAACCTTAAAGGGTTCAAAAACATGGAACAGGTGAAAGAAGCTTGTATTAAAGTGAACTCTATTGAGAATATTGCTGACGATTTGCTTTCCAATTCAATGGTAGAATTATTTGAAACCAATGATGCCATCAACATTATTAAAGTTTCATCAGTATTGAACTACCTTGAAATTGTAACGGACAAAGCAGAAGATGTTGCCAATACAATCGAGAACATCATGATTAAATACGCCTAATACATAGCAAAAATGGAATTTCCGATTTTACTTATAGTTATTATTGCGCTGGCTCTGATCTTCGATTATATCAATGGTTTCCATGATGCTGCCAACTCAATTGCAACTATAGTTTCTACAAAAGTTTTAACTCCATTCCAGGCTGTACTTTGGGCGGCACTTTGGAACTTTGCAGCGTTCTTTATTGCTGCTTACATCATTGGAGAATTCAAAATTGGTAATACAATTGCCAAAACAGTTAATGAGAATTTTATCACTCTTGAGGTTATATTTTCTGGTTTGATAGCTGCTATTGCCTGGAACCTTTTAACATGGTGGTTTGGAATTCCTTCATCATCATCACATACGCTGATCGGAGGTTTCTTAGGAGCGGCTCTTATGCACGCTTTCATGATGGATTATCATGATGTAGCTGCAGCACAACCGGAGCTTGGAATGTGGGAAACCATTAAAGAAGCTTTCAGCCAGGTAACACAACAGGGTGTGGTAAAGTTTGATAAAGTAATTCCTATCTTCCTGTTCATTTTCATGGCACCCATTATAGGGATGATTATCTCCATCATTATCACATTGATTATTGTACACCTTTATAAAAGATCAAACCCTCACAAAGCAGACAAATCTTTCAAAAGACTACAGCTGGCTTCATCAGCACTGTTTAGTTTAGGACACGGTTTGAATGATGCTCAGAAAGTAATGGGAATCATTGGAGCAGCGGTAATTTATTACCACGTTAATATGCTTCAGGATACACAATATTTGAATATTCCTTCTGCGGAACGTTTTGATTATTTTGCACAGCATTATATCTGGGTTCCTTTAGTATCATTTATTGCCATTGCATTAGGAACAATGAGTGGTGGTTGGAAGATCATCAAAACAATGGGTACGAAGATCACGAAAGTAACTTCATTAGAAGGCGTAAGTGCAGAAACTGCAGGTGCTATTACCTTATTCATCACAGACCACTTCGGTATTCCTGTATCTACTACCCATACGATCACAGGTTCTATTATCGGGGTAGGATTAACGAAAAGAATTTCAGCAGTAAGATGGGGGATTACAGTAAGCCTGCTTTGGGCTTGGGTTCTAACCATTCCAATCTCTGCAATAGTAGCAGCAATTACCTATCTTACGGTAACCTTCCTGTTCTAAAAAAACAAATCATATAATTATATAAACTTTGTCCGTTTGGGCAAAGTTTTTTGTTTTTATCCTATTGAAACTTAAATCATTAATTAAAAAACAACATATTTATTGTTATGATGAATGTGTTTATATTTTGTTTAGTATAAATTTCGTATTGTTGTGATTTTCATTGCTTTATGTTTTGATTATTTTATAAATTCAACAAAAGTTTTGTGAATTTTTTTGACATTAAACAATATTACTAATTTTAAAAACTTAAAAAACAAAATGAAAAAAATTATTTTATTAGCTGCATTTGGAATTACTGGATGGGTAAGTGCCAAAAGCTTAGAAATTAAAAAAGTAGAAGAAGATATTGAAAACGTGAAGGCTTTTACCCGTTATTTAATAACGTTAAAAACTATTTGTGGAACTACTTATCAAACTGTTCTTGACACTGATTTTGATACATATGATTGTGTAAATAATGAATGGGAAATGTATAATCAGCAGGATTGTGGACATACTAGTTATGAAAATCCACCTGTTTAATATGATCTAAACTAAAGTAGTTTAGGAGATCTTTTTACACTTATTATTTATGAAAAGAAGTTTCAATATATTTTTTTGTTTTCTTTTAATTCTTTTTAAAAGTCAGACTCCAAAGCAAGAGAAAAACCTCTCTATATTAGAAGTCAAATATAACTTCTCCTATTTAGAAGATACTTTAAACGCCAAGAACCTTATTTCAGAGCCCATGATACTGCTTACTAATGGTAAGAAGTCTCTTTACTACAGTGAAAATGATAAAGCCTTTTCAGATGGTTTTAAAAAACAATTAGATGCTGCAATAAAGACAGGAAGTATTGTGGAGCCTGGCAAATTATTACAATCAAAAGTAAGGCATTCTGTTTATAAGGATAATGATTCTCTTTATATATCGAATTATTTGGGTAGAGATTTTTATACAATCTATGTAGAAGGTATTCATTGGAAGATTGATAACTTGACAAATAAAATTATTCAAGGATATAAATGTACAAAAGCTGTGGCAAAAGTGGGTAGGAGAACATATATTGCATGGTTTACTTATGATGTACCCATAAATGATGGTCCTTACAAATTTAAAGGTCTTCCAGGATTAATTTTGAAGGTCAATGATGAAAGTCAATACTTTAATTTTGAACTTCTTTCTATAACTAAAATAAATTTACCTATATCCTATAAAAAAGGACTATTAATTACCAAAGATCAATACTTGGCAAAACGTAAAGAATATAGTAATGATCCTTCTCAAGGTAAAATTAATACTCCTGCATATAGAAAAAGGATTAATGAAAATAAGAATAAGTTTAATAATTTTTTAGAAGAGTAGATAATGATAAAAATCCTCATCAAAACGATGAGGATTTTTGTTTTATAAAGCCCCGAAAAATCGTATTTTTGTTCAAATTATAAGATTTTATGGAATTTTTAGACAGATACCAGCAGATTGTTGCAGATGCCATCACTAAATATACTTTTAAAGATAAACCTTCGGAGCTCTATGATCCGATGAATTATATTATTTCCCATGGTGGAAAGCGTCTTCGTCCCATTATGGTGCTAATGGCATGTGATATGTTCGGTGGAGATCTAAAGCAGGCAATCAAACCGGCATTGGCTATTGAATTCTTCCATAACTTCACCTTAATCCATGATGATATTATGGATGAAGCTCCTTTAAGAAGAAATAAACCTACCATTCATACTTTACATGGTCTTAACGTAGGAATTCTTTCCGGGGACGGACTGATGCTGAAAGCGTATAAGTTTTTTGAAGATCTTGAACCTGAAATTTTCAAAGCATGTATCAGAATATTTACCCACACCGGACTTCTTTTATGTGAAGGACAGCAGTATGATATCAATTTTGAAACTCAGAAGGATGTTACTTTTGATGATTATATCAGAATGATTACTTACAAAACAGGAGTTCTAAGTGCGTCTTCATTTGAAATCGGAGCTCTGATTGCAAGAGCAGATTTTAAAGATGCCAAAGCTATTTTCAACTTCGGAAAGCATATCGGGATTGCATTCCAGATCATGGATGATTATCTTGATGTATTCGGAGATCAGGCTCAGTTTGGGAAAAAGCATGCCGGAGATATTTATGAAAATAAGAAAACTGTTCTATATCTATTAGCAAGAGAACATGCTACGGATGAAGAAAGAAAAGAACTGGATTACTGGTATTCTAAGAAGACTGAAAATGTGGATAAGGTGTATGGAGTAGAAAAGATTTTCAGAAGAACCAAAGTAGATGAAAAAGCGTTACGTCTGATTGAAAAACATAATGAAATTGGACAAAGCTATCTTCAGAAAATAGATGTTCCGGAAGAAAAGAAAAAACCTTTTATCGAACTGGCAAATTATTTGTTGAGAAGAGAAAGTTAATATAGGTAGTAGAGGGTAGGTCGCAGGTAGCAGCAATTTACCTGCAACCTATTTCCTGCAACCTAACCCCTATACAATGAAATTCAGAACAGAAGTTGATATTCCTGCATCAGAAAAGAAAATTGAAATTGAAGATAAAATATTTTCAATAGGTTCGTGCTTTGCCTCTGAAATGACGGATTTACTGCAAGACGGGCAACTTCAGACTTTAAATAACCCTTTTGGGACCATTTTTAACCCTTTTTCCATCAATTATGCGGTCAATAGATTACATGATTCTGCATTTTATGAAGAAGAGGAGTTGATTACCTATAATGAAGAATATATTTCTCTGGATCATCACACCAGTTTTGATACCCGTTATATTCATCAGACCTTAGATAAGATTAATGGAGCCATTGAAGCGGGAAATGCCTTTCTTCAGGAAGCTGACTGGATTATTATTACCTACGGATCTTCATTTATTTATGAATTTCTTCCCAAGAAAAAACTGGTGGCCAATTGTCACAAAATTCCTCAAAAGTTTTTTGAAAAAAGACTGCTTTCCCATCAGGAGCTTACAAATTCCATTTATCAAACAATTCTTGATCTTAAAGATATTTGTAAAGAAGGTGTACAGATTTTGTTCACTGTTTCACCTGTAAGGCATACAAAAGATGGAATGGTGGAAAACCAGTTAAGTAAGTCTAAACTGATTACTGCGATCCATGAATCTATTTCGATGCTCGAAGACTGTCATTACCTGCCTGTTTACGAAATTTTAATGGATGACCTCAGGGATTACCGTTTTTATAAAGAAGATATGATTCATCCCAGCACACAGGCGGTTAATTATATTTTTGAAAAATTCGGGAATGCTTATTTTTCAGGAGAAACTCAGAATTTTATCAAAGAAAATTTTAAGATTATCAAAGCGCTGGAACATAAGACGAGTGACAAGAAAGATCCAAAGTTTATTGAATTCAGAGAAAAGCTGGATCAAAGAATCGAAATTCAACGTAAAAAGGTAAAACATAAAATATTTTAAATGCGTGATTTTACCAAAATTGATTATCTGAAAGACGGAAACGAAAGACAGAGAAAAGCTTACGAAATTCTGACAAAGTATCACGTTTTTGAGAAAATGAAGGACTATTCTCCCATTTTAGCGGGAACTGTTCCTATAGAAATTGACATCAAAGGAAGTGATCTGGATCTTATTTTCGAAGTGGATTTAAAATATGAACAAGATTTTCTGGATGATTTACTATTTTGTCAGCTTATTCCCCAAGACACAGACGTTGAATATCCGATTATAAACGGTGAAAAATGCATTACCTTAAATTTTATGCTGGAAGGGTTTCCCATCGAAATTTTCGGACAGAATAAACCTACAATACAGCAAAACGCTTATCTTCATATGATGGCTGAATACAACATATTACAGGAAAAAGGAGAAGAATTTAAACAAAAAATAATAGAACTTAAAAATCAGGGAATAAAGACAGAACCCGCTTTCGGAATATTGCTGGGACTTGAAAATCCCTATGAAGATCTATTGAAATTTTAAATAAAATGATTGATACACATACACATCTATACGCAGAAGAGTTTGATGAAGACAGAAAAGAAGCTATTCAAAGAGCTTTAGATAAAGGAATTACAGAATTTTACCTTCCTGCCATCGATTCTGAATCTCACGAGAAAATGCTGCAACTGGAAACAGAATATCCGGGACAGATTTTTTCAATGATGGGATTACATCCTTGTTATGTAAAGCCGGAATCGTGGGAAAAAGAACTTGAAATCGTAAAAAATTACCTTGATCAGAGACATTTTCCGGCAATAGGAGAGATCGGGATTGATCTGTATTGGGATAAAACAACGTTAGATATCCAGGTAAAAGCTTTTGAACAGCAAATTGACTGGGCTATAGAAAAAGACCTTCCCATTGTTATTCATACAAGAGAAAGCTTCGATGAGACATTTGAAGTACTGGAAAGCAAGAAACATCCTAAATTAAGAGGGATTTTCCATTGTTTCTCAGGAAATCTTGAACAGGCACAGCACGCTGTTGACCTTAATTTCATTTTAGGAATAGGTGGAGTAGTAACCTTTAAAAATGGGAAAATAGATCAGTTTCTGAACGAAATTCCTCTGGATAAAATTGTTCTGGAAACAGATTCTCCTTATCTGGCTCCGGTTCCCCATAGAGGAAAAAGAAACGAAAGTTCCTATCTTGACTTGGTAGCAGGAAAGCTGGTAGATGTCTACGGAAAGGATTTTTCTGAAATAGACCGCATGACTACAGAGAATGCAAAAAATCTTTTCAGATAATAAAAACATTAAGTTTTAAGATAAATAAAAACCCCTTTCCAATGTTGAAAAGGGGTTTGTTTTTTATTTCTTTCTGGTGAAATTCTTATTCTTTGGCTTTTTAAACCCAACTGAAGCTCCCGCAGAAGGCTTTTTACGGTTATTATTCGGCCTTGAATTATTACTATTGCCTGTTTTAGGTTTCTCACCACCTGCATTAAAAGGTTTGTTGTTAGAATCTCTTTTCTGGGCAACCAGATCATCAGTATGGAACGGATGGTCTTTGATGACAGGGATTTTCTTTCCAATCAGTTTTTCGGTATTTTTTAAGTTCAAAAGATCGAGTCCGTCTACAAAAGATATAGAATTACCTTCAGCTCCGGCTCTACCTGTTCTTCCGATTCTGTGTACATAGGTTTCAGAAACATCGGAAAGCTCAAAATTGATCACGAATTTCAATTCATCAATATCAATTCCTCTTGCTGCAATATCCGTGGCAACAAGAACTCTTGTTTTCCCGGATTTGAAGTTGTTCAAAGCATTTTGTCTCGCATTCTGAGATTTATTACCGTGAATGGCTTCAGCAGAAATATCGTCTTTCTGAAGTTTTCTGGAAATCTTATCTGCACCATGTTTTGTTCTTGCAAATACCAATACAGAATCTGAAATATCATTTTGCAGAATGTGAGAAAGCAAATTCAGTTTGTTATCTTTTTCTACAAAATACACAGATTGTTTAATGGTATCCGCTGTAGAAGAAACGGGAGTTACTTCTACTTTTATAGGATTATTTAAGATAGAATTAGCTAGTTTCTGGATTTCAGCCGGCATTGTTGCTGAAAAGAATAAAGTCTGTCTTCTCTGAGGTAAAAGTTTGATGATTCTTTTTACATCATGTACAAATCCCATATCCAGCATTCTGTCTGCTTCATCAAGAACAAAGATCTCAAGATTTTTTAAGCTTATGATGCCCTGAGCAATAAAGTCAAGAAGTCTTCCCGGTGTTGCTACCAGAATATCAATTCCTTTTCTCAAAGCAGCTTCCTGGTTTCCTTGTTTTACCCCTCCAAAAATAACAAGTTGTTTTAATGGAAGATATTTACCGTAAGCATTAATATTTTCCTCAATCTGAATGGCCAGTTCTCTGGTTGGAGTAAGGATTAATGCTTTTATATGTTTATTGGGAATTTTATTTTTGGATAAATTCTGTAGAATAGGGATGGAAAAAGCAGCTGTCTTTCCTGTTCCTGTCTGCGCACAACCTAGAAAGTCTCTGCCTTCTAAGATATCAGGAATAGATCTTTCCTGGATAGGAGTAGGAGTCGTGTATCCCTGTTCCTGGATTGCTTTTGCAATAGGTTCTATTAAGTTTAAGTCTGTAAAATTCAAATGAATTATTTTAAAATTTAAATAAAAATTCCTTCAGTCTGAAAGAATTACATTTTGCAAAGGTAGTCTAAATATTTTTAAGTATCTTATTCCACTTTTTTAGACTTATTTACTATGCGAAAACAGAAATGGCCACCCAATATGAGAAGCCATTTTATTGATATGAAAATCTGAAGTTTATTTAAATTTATATCCTACACCAGCCTGCAGAAATCCAATTTTAATAGGAACTGCATTGCTTTTATTCATTTCTATAAAATTGAAATTGTATCTGGCGTCCACAAAAAACTTTTCATTAATTTTATATTCTGCACTCAGGAAAGGAAATAAATTCAAAGTTTTTAAAGATTCGTAATTGTGGGTTTCTGACTCATCAAAAAGATTATCCATTTTTACTTTGGATGATATGTTAAACCCTAAGTTGATTCCTGCAGATGCAGAAAGTTGCGGAATAATATAGTATTTTACTGAAATAGGAACCTGTATCTGATTGAACTTGTAATCAAAGTTCATATTACCCATGTTTACCACTTCATTTCCCACCAACTCATACCAGGGATAAGCATCTTTACCACCCAATTGAGTATACAGTAATTCAGCCTGCAAACCAAATTTAGAGGATAAAGGTTGTTCTGCTACGATACCTGCATAGAAATAGGATTTTGAATCCAGTCCAGTTCCAAAAAATTTCATGTTGGATAAGGAATATCCTCCTTTTACACCAAAGCTCATAGATGCCTGGTCTTTTGTGTTTTCTTGGGCATTAAATAGTGCTGAGAAAGCCAATACTGCAAGAAAAAAAATGTTCTTCTTCATGTTTATTTTAAATGGTTACTAATTTTACAAAAAAATAATTCCTCCAAATGAAGGAATTACTGTTACAAAGATAATTTAAATATTTTTTAGTGAAACTATTTCACTTTATTCCATTGTTGGTTCTTTCTTAAGTTTTCAAAAAACTGATAGACTTCTGAAAGCTTTTCACTTCCGTGTTTTCCATAGTCTTCAATGTTTTTTGAAGTTCCGTCTGCGAATTTGATTCTTAAATAAGAGGTTGGAAGATCGGTAATATTTCGTTCACCATATTTGTCGTTTAAGCTTTTTACATTCAATCCATCCAGTAAACTGATGAGTTTATTGTAATCTTCTTCTTTGATGGTTCCTTTAAAAGTTCCCTCACGTGGCTTTGAAAACTCGTCTTTTGAAGGTTTGTCATTGAAATTAAAATGTTCCGCTTCAAAAACGGCTGTTCTGTCGGCACTGATGGTCATTTTAAAGACAGGACAGAATCCAAAACATGGAGTAGCCTCATATTCAATGGTAGAATATTTGGAGTTTACTTTTTGAGAAGTGCAGGAAAATAATAATATAGATGCACAAAAAGCTAGTAAATATTTCATAGTTTTTTTCAATTTCAGAGGATGTTTCAATAATTGTTCCAAAAAGAGAAACTCTTCTTTTGTTTTTATGTTAAATATAAAATGGAAAACCTGCTAACCTTTTATTTGAACCATTAAGATACGATGAAGATGTTAAGAATATGAAGATAAGCTTCGCTGTACGCTTAAAAATCAGAATGATTTACTTAACTATACTTTATTTCTTAAATCCTTCTTAATGGTTTAAAATATTATCTAAAAGAAATAGAGTTAATTGTATAAAAAAACAGCCTCAGATTTTTCTAAGGCTGTTTTGTATGTTGCAGTTCCATTGTAAAATAAAACTGGTGAATCAATGTTTTTTCTATCCGTGCAATTGCTTCCAGATAGCATCTTTAAGCTCCATAAGGCCTTCTCCGGTAACTCCTGAGAAGAACAAAGGCTGCTTGTTTTCAGGAAACTCTGCTGCAATTTCTTTCTTCAGCTCATCATCCAAAAGATCAGATTTTGAAACAGAAACAATAAAGTCTTTATCCAAAAGTTCAGGATTGTATTCTTTCAATTCATTCTCCAGAATTTTAAACTCCTGGAAATGATTTTCAGAATCAGAAGGAATTAAAAATAGCAAGATAGAGTTTCTTTCAATATGTCTCAGAAATCTGTGTCCTAATCCTTTTCCTTCTGCTGCTCCTTCAATAATCCCCGGAATATCAGCCATTACAAAAGATTTGTAATTTCTGTAATCTACAATTCCAAGATTAGGAGTCAGAGTGGTAAAGGCGTAATTGGCAATTTTTGGTTTTGCTGCAGAAACAGATGCTAAAAGTGTAGATTTTCCAGCGTTTGGAAATCCAACAAGTCCTACATCGGCCAAAATTTTAAGCTCGAAGACCACATAGCCTTCTTCACCATCCATTCCGGGTTGAGCATATCTTGGAGTCTGATTGGTAGAAGATTTGAAAAATTCATTTCCTCTTCCACCTTTACCTCCTTGCATCAGAATTATTTCCTGCTTGTCATCAAGGATTTCTCCGATAATTTCACCTTCTTCATTTTTAGCGATAGTCCCAATGGGAACATCGATATAAATATCAGAACCGTCAGCTCCTGTCAGCTGGTTTTTTGCTCCGTTTTCACCTCGTTCTGCTTTTATGTGACGGGTGTATCGAAGTGGAAGTAAAGTCCATTCATTAGCATTTCCTCTCATGATGACATGACCTCCACGACCTCCGTCGCCACCGTCAGGACCACCTTTAGGAATATACTTTTCACGGCGAAGGTGGGCAGAACCAGCACCTCCGTGTCCGCTTTTACAATGGATCTTTACGTAATCTACAAAGTTAGACATATAGTTTGTGTTGCGAGTTGCAGGCTACGGGACGAAATTTTCTATCCCGCACCCGTATCCCGATTATTTAATTTTCTCTACTTCAGCGAAAAGTTTTTGGGAAATTTCATCAATTTCTCCAACACCGTTTACCTCTACATATTTACCCTGCTGCTTATAAAGCTCGGCAACTTCTGCTGTTTTAGTATAATATTCTTTAATTCTGTTTTCGATGATCTCTACATTGCTGTCGTCTGATCTTCCGCTGGTTTCTCCTCTTTTAAGAAGTCTTTCAACCAAAATTTTATCCTCTACTACCAATGAAAGACAGATGTCAATATCGTCATTCAATACATCTTTAACGATGGTTTCCAAAGCTTCTGTCTGAGCAGTTGTTCTTGGGTATCCGTCAAAAATAAAACCATTGGTATCAGTAGGTTTTTTGATCTCGTCGATCAGCATATCTGTTGTTACCTGATCCGGAACCAATTCTCCCTTATCGATGTATGACTTAGCCAGTTTTCCAAGTTCAGTGTCATTTTTCATATTGTATCTGAAAAGATCACCTGTTGAAACCTGTTTTAAATTGAATTTTTCGATTAGATTCTGAGCTTGTGTTCCTTTTCCACTTCCTGGAGGGCCGAACAGAACAATGTTTATCATAATGTTGATACGCTTCCAGCCGTTAGTGATACACTGTTGGCTTTTAGCTTTTTTAAGTTAATATTTTACTTTTATTTCGATTAAGTTTAAAGCTAACAGCCAATAGCCAGTAGCTAATGACAATAATTAATGGTTGATTTGTCCGTCTTCCAATTGATATAAATTAGGTAGGTTTCTTCCCAATTCATCATAATCAAGGCCGTATCCAAGTACAAATTTGTTTGGAATTTCCATTCCGATATAATCCAGCTTGAAATCCTTTTTGTAAATCTCAGGTTTCAGTAAGAAACTAGCCAGCTTTACAGATTTAGGACGTTGTGTTTCCTTAAAATATTTGAAAAGACTTTCAACCGTATTTCCTGTATCTACGATGTCTTCTACAAGAATAATGTGACGGTCTCTTACATCTTTAGTCAGCTCCATTTTCTGATAAACAATCCCTGTAGATTCAGTTCCAACATAAGAACTCATTTGAATGAAGGCAATTTCGCATTCCCCCGGGTAATATTTTAAAAGATCTGAGAAGAACATTACCACCCCATTTAAAACACCAATGAAAACAGGTACTTCATCTTTGTAATCTTCATAAATTCTTAACGCTGTCTCTTTTACAATTTCCTGAATTTCGGCATCCTTTAAATAAGGAACGAAAGTTTTGTCGTGAACTTTAATGCTTTCCATAAAATTTTTAGTAGGAGGCAAAGTTACGGATTTTTGATTAAAATACTTTCCTGTTTTTATCAGTTTGAAAAGTTTGGTGGTTTCAGGACTGTAGAATTGAATAATGAGATGAAGTCTGTTTAAATCATAATAAGGGTGAGCTTTTTGATGAGATAGAAAGGTATAGCTTCAAAAAAAGGATTTTGAAAATGATTCAGAAAAATAAGTGTTTAAAAAAGGAGTGTAAGAAGGGATGATAAATGTCCTGATTATTGACGAAAATTGAATGTTCTCAAAAATTACTATCTTTGTTCTTTCAAAACCCAAAATACAGACATGTAGGATATCATTTCTTTCAGATTCAATAAGACGGTAACAAAGATGTTGCTGGTGTTCAACCATTATTAAGAAAGAAATCATGATTTTACTGCAAAATATATCCTTTGGGTTTCCGGGAGGAAATCTTCTATTTAATCATATCAATTTAACAATACAATCTCACACCAAATCAGCTTTGGTGGGAAGCAACGGCATGGGGAAATCAACCCTGTTGAAAATGATTGCTGGCGAAATACAGCCTTTAAAAGGGAATATCAATATCCATGGTGATATTTTTTATGTTCCTCAGATGTTCGGGAACTTTAATCATCTTAGCATTGCTGAATGTCTGAAAATAGATCAGAAGCTTCACGCTCTCCAAAAAATCACCGAAGGAGAGGTGGATGAAATTTATTTTGAAATTCTCAATGACGATTGGGATATTGAAGAGCGTTGCCAGCAGGCATTGGAACATTGGAACCTCGATAATTTTGAATTAACTCAAAAGCTGGAAGGCTTGAGTGGCGGTCAGAAAACCAAGGTCTTTCTTGCCGGAATTGAGATCAGCCAACCTGATAGTATCATATTGGATGAACCTACCAACCATCTGGATCTTGAGGGAAGGAAGCTCCTGTATGACCTTATTGACAAAACAGATGCAACAGTTGTTATTGTAAGCCACGACCGCACCTTGCTCAATCTCGTTGATGTCATATTTGAGTTAAGTAATCAGGGAATTGCATCTTATGGAGGGAACTACGATTTCTATGCTGAGCAAAAAGAAGTGGAGGAGGAAGCTTTGCATAATGATATTCATTCGAAAGAAAGAGCTCTGAAAAAAGCAAAAGAAAAGGAAAGAGAAACCTTGGAACGAAAACAAAAGCTGGATGCAAGAGGTAAAGGAAAGCAGGAAAAATCAGGAGTAGCGAGGATTATGATGAATACGCTTCGTAATAATGCTGAAAAAAACAGTTCAAAACTGAAAAGTGTACACGCTGAGAAAATCAGTGGTATTTCTGATGATTTGAGAGATCTGCGTTACTCTTTAAAAAATTCGGATCAGATGAAAGTGAATTTTAATGATTCCAATCTGCATTCAGGAAAAATACTTGTGGCTGCTGAAGCTATTAACTTCAATTATGGAAAGGAAAAACTCTGGAAAGAAAATATCAGCCTTGAGTTGCGAAGCGGCGATAGAATCTCAGTTAAAGGTTCCAATGGCTCCGGAAAAACTACGCTGATCAAGCTTCTGCTGGGAAATAGTAAGCCTTCGGAAGGGAAAATAACAAGGGCAGAATTCAACAGTATTTATATCGATCAGGAATATTCTCTGATTGATCATGATTCAACACTTTATGACTTTGTTCAGACCTTCAATGACAGTGCATTACAGGAATCTGAAGTGAAAACATTATTGTCAAGATTTTTGTTTTGGAAAGATACCTGGGACAAGAAATGTGGAATGCTGAGTGGAGGTGAGCGTTTGCGGTTACTTCTTTGCGGACTTTCCATCAGCAATAAAGCACCAGATATGATTATTCTTGATGAACCTACCAATAACCTGGATCTGCAAAATGTAGAAATTCTCACTAATTCTATCAAAGATTATCGCGGAACTCTGCTAGTGATTTCGCATGATGAAGTTTTCCTGAAAGAGATTGGTGTGAATAGTGAGGTTTTGTTGGATTAAGAACTGTATTCATACTTTGTCATTCCGTAGGAATCTAAATATTATGAGGTTTCTGCGAATGAATAATGTAGTTGGTATTCAATAGGGACGGGCTTTAGCCCATCTTTAAATATAGAATAAGAATCCATTGGCTTTAGCCAAAACCTATCATAAAAAAACCTGGAAATCAATTTTCAGGTTTTTATTTTTATATGGAAAAAAGATCATTTCTTCGTTTTCTTAATCGCATCCAGATAAATCTTTTCTTTTATAAGTTCTTCTATGGTCACAGGTATTGATTTTTTCAGTGTCCTAAATTAATAATTCTGCTGAAAGTAACATAACCTTTGTCATTGTGAGCAAAGCGAAGCAATCTCTATATAGGCTGTTTTATTTTATCCAAAATAATATCCATCTTCTGGTGCAGTTCATAATCACCTGAAAGCTCAATTAAAGGAGTATTCATCCCGGACAGCCATTCCAAATGGGATTTTAAAGTTCTGTTCGCAATACCGGTGTTGTGATCGTAATCTTTAGCCCAATCCATAAACTCCTGGAATTTTTGGGCTCTTTCCGGACTGGTAATGATTTCATCACCATATCTTTCGTATTCCCTTTCTCTCAGTCTTTCCATTCTGAGTTCAGAAGGCAGATAGAGAAATATAATCAGATCGAATGCCGGAAATACATTTTCACCCCAATGAATGATTGAACCTCCAAAAATCCAGCTGTCTGTGGAGTGAAGTTTATCTGAAACAGCCGCGTTTCTTATTTCAGGATCTTGTCTTTCTGTAAAGGGATTTGATGTGGTAAGCCAGAAAAAATCATCACTGTCTAAGTATTCAATATGGAGTTCCTCAGACAATGCCTTCCCTAATGTTGTAACTCCGGAGCCGGAAGCTCCGAAAATATGTATTCTCATGGTTTTTAATGTTTTGAAATCCAATGATTAATTTCATCCAACACCTGCTCCCGTATTTCCTCATTCAAAATTTCATGACGCATTTCCGGATAGATCTTCACATCCACATGCTGAAAACCGTCAGTCTTTAAGTTGTTGACGGTATGCATTACCCCTTTTCCAAAATCACCAATCGGATCATTCTCTCCACTTACAAATAAAAAAGGAAATGACTTTGAAATAGAAGATGCCCAGTTTCTCGCTGTAGCCTTTTTATAAATAGTAAATAAAGTATAAAAAGCATTATGAGTAAACGGAATCCCGCAAAGCTCATCCTGTTCAAAAGCTTTTCTGTTGTTAGGATTTATACTGAGCCAGCTGGTATCACTGAAATCTTTATCGTTTTTAAAATGCTTGTTATTGACACTTGTAAAAACAGAATTCAAAAAAGTACGGTGGCGCGGGGCGATGGCATTGGTTAATGATAAATAAGCTCTCAATAGATCTATTCCTGGTAAAGGCCCTCCGGTTCCCGTAATGACAGCTCCTGCAAACTTAATGCTAGCCTTTTGAAGGAGACAACGGGTGATAAAAGATCCCATAGAATGTCCCATAATAAAATGAGGAACCTCCGGAAACTGCTCTGCTAGATGATCTGCCATCATTTCTGCGTCTGCAACAAGCCTTTCATCCGGTTTTTCAAGCTGAAAAAAACCAATATCTTTTTTCTCTTTGACAGATTTTCCGTGTCCCAAATGATCATACGTCAATACAGCAATCCCATGAGCTGCAAAATATTCTGCAATCTCTGTGTATCTTCCACTGTGTTCCTGCATGCCGTGAACGATGAGTAAGGTGGCTTTTGCTGTTTCCGGAGAAAACAGAGTATAGAAGAGTTGGGAGGTGCTGCTTATTTTAGATGGAAGGTATGCTGATGTTTGGGATACTGGCATAAGAATTTGTTTAGATGCTAATCAAAGATAGGGAATAAGTAAGAGAAGTTGCTAGTCAAATAAAAGATAAAGGTTTGTTTTATAGATTTTTCCATAAGAAATAAACTATCTGATATGATTACTCTTTATCTTCATTAAATTGATTTTTAATTACATTTATTAACATTAGAATGGTATATATAGAAATTAGTATGGGACAAATAAATAGAAACCAATCGAATATATTTTTAGGTTGTAAATCGATAAAAAGTTTATAAATCAAATAATACTCATATAGGAAGGGACAAAATAATACAAAAAGGGCAATCGGAATCCACATTAAATTTGTAAGACAGCCGAGAGTTTTTCCATTTTTTTGATGTCTACCTATAGAATCAATTATTGAAAATGGTTTAATTTTATCGCTTAATAAAGACGTGTCTTTTAATGAAAAATATTTAGATATTAATAGATTATAAATTCTTTTTTGATCTGATATTTCAACCCAAATCATCAAATATTTATAATAAACCAATGTGTATATTGTCGGAACTAATCCAAATATAATTTTGCTATCAGTAATTTTAAATGGACCAATATTTATTTCTGAAATTTTAGTTTGTAATAATAGATGAATTGCTAGAACAGAAAAAATTAAAATAATGAATAGTCCACTTAAAGATTTTTTATTTTCGTCAAGACGTCTATCTAGAATTTCAAGATATTTCTCCTGTTGATCCTTAGTTTGTAAATTTTCTTGCAATATTTTTTTTATAAAGTCTTCTTGGCTCATTATTTTAATTTTGGCCAAATATAATTAATATGACATATAAAATTTAACTTAATAACTTTCCACCCAAAAATAAAATCCACCACAAATTTGCTCACCCAATTTTTTAAAAGTAATTTTGCACGAATCTAAAAACAAAAGTAAAATATGTCAACTTATGTAGTTGTAGGTCTTCAGTACGGAGATGAAGGCAAAGGAAAAATCACGGATGTTTTATCAGCAAAATCGGACTATGTAGTACGTTTCCAGGGTGGAGACAACGCTGGTCACACGGTTTATGTGGGTGAAGAAAAATTCGTTTTGCACCTTCTTCCTTCAGGAGTTCTTCAATGCAAAGGGAAATGTATCATTGCGAACGGAGTAGTGGTAAACCCTAAATCTTTTATTAGAGAAGTTGGTCAGATCGAGAGCAAAGGCTTGAGAACAGATCACATCTTTATCAGCAGAAGAGCGCATGTAATCATGCCTTACCACATCCTTTTGGATACTTACCGTGAAGAGGAACACGGAGGAACACAAATCGGAACTACCAAAAAAGGAATCGGACCTTGTTATGAAGATAAAATTGCAAGAGTCGGGATCAGAATGGTAGACCTTTTAAATCCTGAAATTTTAAGAGATAAAATCGAGAAAAACTTAAAAGTTAAAAATTCTCTTTTTGAAAAATATTACGGAAAACCAACTTTAGACGTTGAAGAAATCTACAATGAATATTTAGAAATCGGAAAACAACTTCAGGACAGAATCGTTGATACTGAATTAGAGCTGAACGAAGCAATCAGAGACGGTAAAAATGTTTTATTCGAAGGAGCACAGGCATTAATGCTTGATATCGACTTCGGAACGTATCCATATGTAACTTCATCTTCTCCATCTACGGGAGGTGTTTGTTCAGGAGCTGGTGTTCCGCCAACTGCACTTCAGAACTTAATTGGTGTGGCAAAAGCATACTGTACAAGAGTAGGAAACGGACCTTTCCCTTCTGAATTGGATAACGAACTGGGTGAAAAAATCAGACAGATCGGTGGTGAATTCGGAGCGACTACAGGTAGACCAAGAAGAACAGGTTGGTTAGACCTTGTTTCTTTAAAACATGCTTGTATGATCAATGGTATCAACAACCTTGTGATCACTAAGCTTGACGTTCTTACAGGAATTGAAAATCTGAAAGTAGTAACACATTACAAAACTGAAGACGGGAAAATTATTGATTATTTCACTTCTTCAACAGAAAAGCTATACAATTACGAGCCAATCTACCAGGATTTACCAGGTTGGAACGAAGATATTACAAAAGCAAGAAGCTATGATGAACTTCCTGATACTGCTCAGAAATACATCGAGTTTATTGAGAAATATTTAGGAATCAATGTATACTTAGTTTCTGTAGGTCCTGAAAGAAGTCAGAACATCATCAGAAAAGAATTATTCTAATATTTTTAGACTTAAAATAACAAAGAGATCATCATAGGATGGTCTCTTTTTTTGTTTAAAGTTTACTTTACCGGTTTGTTAATCAATCCTTGTCAAGGTTTTAAACCTTGACAAGGATGTTAGGGAGCTGATCAATTAAGAGAGAATTCCAGTTTTGAATTTTTGTATACTTTTGTTTTAGTAGAAAAATATAAATAAGAAAATAATGGAAGAGAATAAAATACCCCAGCGTTTTCTGAACAATATAGTGATCAGTTTATATCTTACAATGGCATATTCTGTTTTAATTATTGTTTATTTAGGATTACCATTCAATGTGAGTTCAGATTTTTTGCTGATCTTTTTTATTGTCTGCAGTTTGCTTTTTAGCATAGGAGCAATCTATTTTGCCGCTAAAAGCTATTCGAAAACAAAGATCAGCTCTATCATTTTGATTATTATTAATACGCTTGGATTACTGATACCGCTTGCTCTTCTTTTAATGCTTATATGATTTCTTTACTAGGCTATTAATCTGTTATTTCTGTTTTTTTGTTCTTATTTATTTTTATGAAAACTGTAGGGTTTATCTCTATAAATTTTCTATTTATAAATGTTAAAATTTAAACATTGTCATAAAACTTTCTAATATTATGTTGTTTTGGTAAAATTTTGGCAAATGTTTTGATATTACAACAGTGCTTATCGATAAGAGCTAACAAAACTAATAATCACAATTTTTAACAGTTTAAATAGTAGTAGTGATGAAACAACATAACCAAAATCAGGAATTTCGTTTTAACGAAGTTCTGTTCGAGCACCGCAATAAAGACTATGGTGCCTATGCATTAAGAAACGAATCAGATAGAATATTAACCAAAGCACTTTTCATAGGAGCAAGTTTAATGGCAGCAGTATCCATTACACCATTTGTGATCTCTGCATTCAAACCTGTAGAAACTCCTACAGGAACCATTTATAATCTTCCGCATGTGATTGATATTCAGGATGTAGAAAGACCGAAAGATCCACCTGTACAAATTGTAAAACCCACTCCGCCAGCTCCTGCTGTAAAGACATATGATAACACATTGCCGGAACCTAAAGCAACAGTTACCAATGAAAAACAAGTAGAGGATAAAATAAACGCGGTAGCAAGTACACAGACATCAGAAGGTAAGGAAACTCCAAATACTGCCTATATTCCGATTGCTCCAAGAGTTATCGGAGGTGATGGGCCGCCTACAGTAAAGGCTGATCCTGTAGTTGAAAAAACAGACCCTTCAGTAATTGATAGAGATCCTAGCGTAGAAGCTAGCTTTGCAGGAGGAATAGACTCCTTCAGAAATAAAGTAATGAACAGCTTCGACGGCTCAGGAGTCGAATCAGAAGATGTTGTAAAAACGACAGTTACCTTTATTGTAGAAATGGACGGAACCATCTCAGGGGTAAAAGCTAACGGAACCAACGCCGATTTTAATAATGAGGCAATGAGAACAATTAAAATGATTTCCAATAAAGGAAAATGGATTCCCGCCAAAAACAAAAAAGGAGAATACGTAAGAAGTTATTTCAAATTTCCCATCTCCATGAAATTTGATAATTAATACGGAAAAGTAAATTTCAAATAGTTATCCACAAAGAATTTTTTTTGTGGATAATTTTTTTTATTGTTAAATTGCTTATTAACAATATTTTAACTCAATTTTGATTTTCCCCACTTACCGAGAGCGAAGAAAAAAGTGTATTTTTGAAACTTAAAGTTCTAATAATGGCAAAAATCATAGGTATTGCTAATCAAAAAGGAGGGGTGGGTAAAACTACCACCGCTGTAAATTTAGCAGCAGCATTAGGAGTATTGGAAAAAAGAATATTAATCATTGACGCTGACCCTCAGGCGAATGCAACTTCCGGCCTGGGTGTGGAAGATGTTCAGTATTCTACATATAATCTACTGGAGCACAGTGCAGATACAAGAGTTTGTATCAAAAGAACGGCAACTCCAAACCTTGATATTATTCCGTCACATATCGATCTGGTAGCTGCGGAAATCGAATTGGTAGACAAGGAAGACCGTGAATATATGCTGAAGAAAGCATTAGCTACAGTAAGAGATGATTATGACTATATTATCATCGATTGTGCACCGAGTTTAGGTCTTATTACAGTCAATGCGCTTACGGCAGCAGATTCTGTAATCATTCCGATTCAATGTGAATATTTTGCATTAGAAGGACTGGGGAAACTTTTGAATACTGTTAAAAATGTTCAGAAGATCCACAATAAAGATCTTGGAATTGAAGGTCTTCTTTTAACAATGTATGACAGCCGATTGAGATTATCCAATCAGGTTGTGGAAGAAGTGAATCTACACTTCCCGGAAATGGTTTTTGAAACCATTATCAGCAGAAATGTAAGATTGAGTGAAGCACCAAGTTTTGGAGAAAGTATCCTGAATTATGATGCAGAAAGTAAAGGAGCAATTCAGTATATTCAGTTAGCTGAAGAAGTTCTTTTAAAGAATGAAAACTTAATAAAGAATTAAATTAATAATAAATGGCCAATAGGTGAATGCTAGGCATCACTTATCAAACATCATTTATCAATTATATCTATGAAGGATAAAAAAAGAGCTATGGGACGCGGCTTGGGCGCCATTTTAAGTGCAGAATCCAAAGCAACGATCAACTCCGCTACTGATGAGGGAGCAGATAAGTTTGTGGGAAATATTGTAGAAGTTGCGCTTGAAGATATCTATCCGAACCCGACGCAGCCGAGAACTTATTTTGATGAAAAAGCATTAAACGAACTTGCACAGTCGATCAAAAATCTGGGTGTAATCCAGCCGATTACTCTGAGAAAAGACGGTGAAAGGTTTGAAATTATTTCCGGGGAAAGACGTTACAGAGCAACGAAAATTGCAGGGTTAACCACAATTCCTGCCTATATCCGTTTAGTCAATGATCAGGAGCTTCTTGAGATGGCTCTTGTTGAAAATATCCAGAGAGAGGATCTTGATGCTATCGAAATTGCTTTGACTTATCATAGGCTTTTAGAAGAGATCGGTCTTACTCAGGAAACACTGAGCCAGAGAGTAGGGAAGGACAGAAGTACCATCACCAATTCCATCAGATTATTAAGGCTGAACCCGGATATTCAGAATGCCATCAGAAGTGGTGAAATTTCTGCAGGACACGGAAGAGCTATTATCAGTCTTGAAAGTGAAGAAGATCAGCAGATTCTGTTTGATCTGATTATCAAAGAAAAATTAAACGTTCGTCAGGCAGAGCAGGCTGCTGCTGCATTGAAGAACCCAAAGTCTCCCGCTGCAAAAAAAGCAAAAGTGGAACTTTCCAATAACTATAAAAAAGCCCAGAAGACCATCGCTGATATCTTAGAGGTAAAAGTGGAAATCAAAGCTTCTGGAAATGGTAAAAAAGGTAAAATTGTTCTGGACTTCAAAAACGAAGAAGAGCTGGAATATATTTTATCCCATATTAAATAAATGAAGAAAATATTTTTCACATTTTTCTTGTGTATTGCTGCACTGGCCTCTTCACAAGTAAAACCTATTGATACCGTTCGGATGCAGACTCCTCCGAAAGAGGAATCACGTTTAGTGAAGCCGAGTAAGACGGAGGCAAAGATCATTGAAGATCTTGAAAAAGCAAATGGCCCCACGGTGAAAACGATAAAACTTAATCCTACCAGAGCAGGATTGTATTCTGCTGTTTTACCCGGATTAGGACAGTTTTATAACAAAAAGTACTGGAAAATTCCCATTGTATGGGGAGCGGTAGGAGCAGGAGTCGGTATTGCTGTATGGAATGATAACCAATACAAAAAGTATCGTGAATATTACGTAGCAAAACTGAATGGTACACCTAATGAATTTGTAGACAGTCATCCGTGGCTGGACAAAAAAGCTTTGGGAAATGCTCAGGACAGAGCCAAAAGACAAAGGGATTATGCCATCGCCATTACAGGGTTGATCTATATTCTGAATATTGTAGATGCTGTAGTTGATGCTCACCTTTACGAAAGCCGTCATGACCCGGATTTGGTTTTTAAACCATCAGTAATCCAGGATCAGTATGGATATAGTGCTCCAAAAACAGGATTCAGTTTAAGTTACAGATTTTAAAATATAACATACCTGCAGAAAGATCTGAAGATTGAATGCAGGAGTAAAAAAATAAAAGATCATATGAAAATAGCATTAGTGGGTTATGGTAAAATGGGTAAGATCATTGATGAGATCGCACAGAAGAGAGGTCATGAAGTTGTTGCCCGCCTGAAGGAAACCCCAACTGCTGAGAATCTTAATAATCCGGATGTTGTGATTGAATTCTCATTACCGGAAGTAGCATTTGAAAACATCAAAGCTTGTCTTGAAAATAAAATTCCGGTGATTTGCGGAACTACAGGATGGCTGGATCAAAAAGATGAAATAGAAAAATTAGCTGTAGATAACGGTACAGCTTTCTTATATGGTTCCAACTTCAGTTTAGGAGTGAATTTATTTTTTGCCTTAAACGAAAAGCTTGCCGATCTGATGAAAAATGTAGATGAATACTCTTGTCAGTTAGAGGAAATTCACCATATCCATAAAAAAGATGCTCCAAGTGGAACGGCTATTTCTATTGCTGAAGGGATCATCCAAAACAACCCGAAATTTGATGCATGGAAACTGGAAGAAACAGAAGGTAAACAGCTTGGAATTTTTGCTGTACGTGAAGATGAAGTTCCGGGAACTCACAGCGTGTATTACAGAAGCGAAGTAGACGAAATCGAAATCAAACATACTGCTTTCAACAGAAACGGTTTTGCATTGGGAGCTGTAGTCGCTGCTGAATGGATTAAAGATAAAAAAGGAAACTTCGCAATGAAAGATGTTTTGGGACTTTAATTTGTAACAAATTCTGTAAATTGCAGACCAATAAAACAGAAAATGATGAATAGTGAATTGTAAACAGCGGACTGCTTTTATCATTTATTACTCATCATTTTATCATTTATATCTTAAGAATAGGCACAAAAATTTATGAATTATTTTTTAACTTATACAGTATATGTCCTCATACTATCCGTATTGATGGGTATTTCATCTTGGAAACTGTTCAAGAAAATGGGCTATAGCCCTTTATTTGCTTTTATCCCTTTTTACAACTATTTCATCATTCTGAAAGAAACAAAACACCCGAAATGGTGGGCAGTTCTTTCTTACCTTCCGATAGTAGGGCCCATTATGATGTCTGTTTTTCACCTTTATCTAGTGAAAAAATTCGGGAAAACACTTTTCAAAGATCAGATTCTTACCGTAATCCTTCCATTTATTTATATGGCGGTGATTAACTATTCTAAAGATGTAGAGTTAGAAGATGAAAATGCCAACGAGCTATTTCTTACAGATGAAGAGAAAAATGATAAAAAGAAAGATACATTCATTGGTTCAATTACCTTTGCAGTAGTTTTTGCAACCATCATCCACGTTTTTGTAACACAGCCATTCGGAATCCCTACAGGATCTATGGAAAGAACATTACTGGTGGGTGACTTCCTTTTTGTCAACAAATGGAGCTACGGATACAGACTTCCGATGCGTCCGGTAGCTATACCTTTCCTTCAGGGAACAATTATGGATACAGGACAGAAAGGCAATCCGAAAGATGATCCCAAATCTTATGTAGATGGAGTAAAACTTCCTTACACAAGAATTTTACAATTCAACAAACCACAGAAAAATGATGTAGTAGTTTTCAACTATCCTCAGGATTCTGTACATACTGCAATTGATAGAAAAGATCCTTATGTAAAAAGATGTGTGGCTGCAGCAGGTGACACTTTTGAAATGAGAGCCGGAAGACTTTTTGTAAATGGAAAACCGGAAACTGTTTTAGGTGATCAGGAAGTACAGCACAGATATATTGTCACTACAGATGCTCAATTAGATATCCCTACTTTATATAAAGCGTATGGATTTTTACCGGTTCAGGAGGTTCAACAAAATAGTGGAGGTTTCCTTTATGGGTTTCAGGGTTTAACGGATAAAACGGCTAAGGAAATTAAAGAACTTCCTCATGTTATTGATATGAAGGAAGAGGTTTCAACAAAAGGTGAAGCTGCAGTATATTACAGAGACGAAGCTAAAACTAAAATTGATACAACACAATCGATCTTCCCAATCAACAAACCTTGGAATCAGGATTGGTATGGCCCGGTTAGAATTCCTAAAAAAGGAGATGTTGTAGCCATTAATCAGGAAACACTTCCAATGTATCAGTGGATTATTTCTGAATATGAACACAACAGCTTAGAGAAAAAGAACGGAAAAGTTTTCATCAACGGAAAAGAAGCCAGCCAATATACTATTCAACAGGATTATTATATGATGGTAGGAGACAACAGGGATGCTTCACTAGATGCAAGATTCTTTGGTTTTGTTCCGGAAGAAAATATTGTTGGAAAGCCAATGTTCACATGGATGAGCCTTCAGGGTGCTTTTGCTGACAGCAGTTCTACGTATCAGGCGCCATTCAAAATCCGTTGGGAAAGAATGTTCAAAGCAACCAATACAGGAGAAGCCAATAAAACCTCTTACTGGTGGATTGCAGCGATGATTCTGATCCTGTTCTTCGGATGGGAGTATTTCATGAAATTATTCGGAAAGAAAAAAACTGAAGACGACTAACAGAAAAATTAAACTTAAAATAGAATGAAGTATTTGAAAAAATACTTCATTTTTGTATTATGAATATGAAGAACGTATTATTACCGGCATTTTATATGCCACCAATTTCATGGTTTTCAGTGTTTTTAAATCCTGAGAGTGAAATTGTACTGGAACAGTTTGAAAACTTTCCCAAACAGACTTATAGAAACAGAGCCAACATCTATGGAGCCAACGGGAAATTGTCATTAATAATCCCTATCAATCATAACGGAAAAAGAGAATATAAAGATGTTGAAATCTCTTACCGTGAAGACTGGAGAACGCTTCATTGGAAATCCATCAAAACAGCGTATCAGAGCTCTCCGTATTTCGAATATTATGAAGATAAATTCAGAAAAATATTTGACCTTAAAGAAAAGTTCCTTCTTGACTTTAACCTTAAAGGGATAGAAGTAATCCAACAGATACTGAAAACAGAAAAGGCACACTCTTTGAATGAAGAATATATCAAAAATCCTGAAAGTATCAATTTCAGAGAAAAGTTTTCGGCAAAGCTTCCTTCAGAATTTCAGATGGAAGAGTATTACCAGACATTTTCTGATAAATTAGGATTTTTGGAAGACCTTTCGGTTATTGACCTTATTTGTAATAAAGGTCCGGAATCACTGGTGTATATAAAAAAGATAAAACAATTATAGCATACCATCGCTATTAAGGAAATATTTAGCATAGAACACATGAAGGTGGCGATTGGGATATGTCTTTAAAAAATTAAATATCAAAATATGAAAAAGGTATTATTAGCTGCAGTTTTTTTAGCAGGCTTTAATTTCTCTTTTGCACAGGAGTCTAAAGCTAAAAGTATTGATCCAAACGAAGATAAAGATCTGATGACATGGTATCATAAAGATTTTGCAACTTCAAAAGTATATGGAGTAAATACGGCAAATGCTTATAAATACTTAGAATCTAAAGGATTGAAGCCTAAAACTGTTGTGGTAGGAGTTCTGGATAGTGGAGTACAGGTAGATCATCCCGGATTGGTAAAGAACTTATGGTCAAACCCTAATGAAATTCCTGGAAACGGTAAAGATGATGATGGAAACGGATATATTGATGATGTACACGGATGGAACTTTATAGGAGGTAAAAACGGTGATATCGATATCGATAATATGGAGGTAACAAGAGTTGTTGCTAAATATAAGCCTGTTTTCGAAGGAGACGATTCCACAAAGAACAAAGCCAATCAGGCTAAAATGAAGGATGAGTTTGATATGTATATGAAGGCCAAAGATATGTTCAATAAAAAAAGTATCGAGGCAAAACAAAGCTTTCAGACCTATTCTATGCTAAACGAGCTGATTCCTAATATGGTAAAATTATTGGGAGGGAAGCCTGTGACTTCAGAAACAATTTCAGCTATTAAAGCCCCAACAGATCAGAGAGATGCTATTGCCCTGGATTTCTTGGGACAAATCTCTCAAAGTCCGGAATTTAAAGGGAAATCTGCAGAGGAATTTGAAAAGAAGATGAAGGAGGAGATGAAAGAAGCAATCGATCATTTTGCGCCTGCAGCAAAACAATATGACCTTTCCTATGATCCAAGAAAAGAAATCGTGGGTGATAACTATGATGACTATTCTGAAAAAATCTACGGAAATAATCACTATGAAGGAGCAGACGCAGAACACGGAACCCACGTAGCAGGAATCATTGCCGGATTGCCACAAGGAAAAGAAGTTCAGTACGGAGTAGCCTCGAAAGTTGCTAAAATCATGTCTGTAAGAACTGTTCCGAATGGAGATGAAAGAGACAAAGACGTTGCTAATGCTATCAGATATGCCGTTGATAACGGAGCAAAAGTACTAAACATGAGCTTCGGAAAACCTGTTTCTCCAGGTAAGGATGTTGTTTGGGATGCTTTTAAATATGCTGAAGATAAAGGGGTGCTTTTAGTGAAAGCAGCTGGAAATGAAAATGAAGATGTAGCAGAACATTTGGCATATCCTACCAACTTTAAAAACGTTACTGATGAAAAGCCATTTGTAAGCAACGTTCTTGTGGTAGGGGCAAGTACCAATAAAAACAATGCCTTGAGAGCCGATTTTTCTAATTATAATAAGAAAATGGTAAATGTTTTTGCTCCGGGAGAAGAAATTTATTCTACTGTTCCTAAAAATCAATATAAATACCTTCAGGGTACTTCTATGGCTTCACCTGTAGTTGCCGGAGGAGCAGCTGTTTTATTAGCTTATATGCCAGATCTGAAGCCTTATCAGATCATTGAAGCGCTTGTAAAAAGCAGTAACCCAAGTACAGCAGATGGATTTGGAGACCAATCCCAGGCGGGTGGAGTGATCGACCTGAAAAAAGCTGCAGAATACGCTTATACCAATTTCTACAAAGGGAGTAAGCCGTCAAGTAATACCAGGCCTTCGAAATCCGTAAAAAAGGCTGTTAAAAAATAATTTATCTCCCTGTGTTTAAGGAGAAATCATAAAGAGTCCGAATTTTTTCGGACTTTTTATTTTTTATTTTAAATTTTGGCACGGTTTTTTGTAACTTTATAGTAACAAAATAATAAACAACAAAATGAAAAAGTTACTACTTGCAGGGATGTTGGGAACATCACTTTTTGCAGTTTCGTGTTCCTCTGTTAACAAAGCAGCTACATCTCAAAATCAAAGAGCAGATTTCCTGAAAATAAAAGGAGACTGGCAGATTGTGAGCATAGATTATGATAAAGGTTATAAAATTAAACCTTTTGACGAAGGCGCAGACGCACAGTGCTTCGTAGGAAGCCACTGGAGATTGATTCCTAATAACTGGACAGGAGCGTATACTTTAAACGGAGGTGGAGATTGCCCGGCAATTACACAGCCTATCAAATTTGAAGTAAAAGGCGGTAATACGTTTATGTTTAAAAAAATTGCTTCAGGTACAAAAGCAAAACAAAATACAGCGGGGTACAGCCTTACTCTGATCAATCAGACTACAGATCAGTTTTCGCTTGAGCAAGATGTTCCTTTTGAAGGAGGTAATGTAAAAGTAGTTTACAACTTCCAGAGAGCAGGAATGAAATAATTTATCAACATAAAAGATCAAAAAAATGAAATTTACAAAAACATACGTAGGAGCTCTTTTCTTGTCATCAGCATTATTATTGACAAGTTGTGAAGCCGTTCAGAATTCAAATCACCAACAAAGAGGTACAGCCGTAGGTGTTGCTTCAGGAGCAGTACTGGGAGGTATCCTTGGTAATAATGTAGGTAAAGGAGGAAACGGTGCTATTGGTGCTGTATTAGGAGGTATTATCGGAGGTGTTGCTGGTAACGTTATCGGTAACAAAATGGATAAGCAGGCAAAAGATATTAAAGAAACTTTACCAGGTGCTCAGGTAGAAAGAGTAGGAGACGGTATTAAAGTAACAATGAATGAAAGTATTGTTAACTTCGCTTTTGACTCTTCAAACCTTACTTCGGTAGCCCAAACAAACCTTGATAAATTAGCTGAAGTATTGGCTAATAACCCAGATACAAATATCAATATCTATGGTTACACAGACAGCAAAGGTGCGGATGCTTATAACCTTAAACTTTCTCAGAGAAGAGCTGATGCTGTGAAAGCATATTTATCAGGAAAAGGAATTGCATCAAACAGAATGTTTACAAAAGGTGAAGGAGAAGCAATGCCTGTAGCAAGCAACGATACTGATGAAGGAAGAGCTAAAAACAGAAGAGTAGAGTTTGCTATTACTGCCAATGAAAAAATGATTAACGACGCCAAACAAGGCCAATAGTTAATTTAATATATAAATATTTTCGTAAAAGACCGCCCCGGCGGTTTTTTTTGTATTTTTATGCTAGAAACTTTGAATTTATTATTTTTGTATTTGAAATAACATAAATGAAGAAATATTTAAAGCTGCTCCGTGTGGAGCAATGGGTGAAAAACCTTTTTGTATTTGTCCCTCTGTTCTTTTCAGGTAATATTACCAATATAGATCTGCTTCTCAAAAGCATTTTTGCATTTGTTATATTTTCGCTTGCTGCCAGTGTGGTGTATATCCTGAATGATTATAATGATATTGAAGCAGACAAAAAACATCCTGAAAAAAGGAGAAGACCTTTGGCGAGTGGAGCTATTTCAAAATCAAAAGCCATAGGAATTCTTATCGGTCTTATTGTTGCAGATATTGCTCTTGTATTCTTTACCAAACTTTATTTCCATGAGCTACTCTGGAAATTTGCAATCATCATAGGGTTTTATGTGGTAATGAATCTTGCCTATACTTTTAGGCTTAAACATGTTCCTATCATTGATATTTTTATTATTGCCATAGGATTTGTATTGCGTGTACTGGCTGGAGGTTATATTACCGGAATCAGTATTTCGCAATGGGCGATTCTGTTAACGTTTGTGTTGGCATTAGTACTGGCTATCGGGAAAAGAAGAGGAGAGCTTATCAATGCTCAGGTTTCAGGAAAAACAAGAAAAGCTCTGGATGGATATAACGTTCAGTTTGCCGATATTGCCTTATCCATTTCTATTACGTTAGCTATTATTTGCTATCTGATGTTTACACTGTCTCCGGAAGTTCAAGAAAGATTTCATGAACGGGTTTTCTATACGGTGATTTTCGTTGTGTTCGCATTGTTAAGATATCTTCAGCAGACATTGGTTTATAACAGGACAGAATCTCCTACAAAAATTGTTTACAGAGACCGTTATATACAGGTTACTCTGTTGCTTTGGGTAGTTGCATTTTTAATTCAAATTTATTTTAAGAAATGAAGCCTAATTTCATACAGAAAGTTACAAACTGGGGAAACTTTCCCATAGTAGAGAAGGAAATGAGATCCGAGGACAGTTTCAGAAAAATAAAAGAATTTGTACTCAATCACAACGAAGTTATTGCAAGAGGGAATGGAAGATGTTACGGAGATGCTTCGCTGGGAGAATCTATATTTTCAACAAAAAAATTAAATAAGTTCATCAATTTTGACCGCTTGAACGGGATCATAGAATGTGAATCCGGAGTACTGCTTTCCGATGTACTGGAAATAGCTGTTCCGCAAGGATATTTTCTGTATGTAACCCCTGGGACAAAATTTGTATCAGTAGGAGGTGCTATTGCTTCCGATGTTCATGGAAAAAATCATCATGCAGAAGGATGTTTTTCAGAATATGTGATTGAATTTAAGCTAATGACTGAGAACGGGGAAATTATTACCTGTTCCAGAGAAGAAAATTCAGAAAAGTTTTGGGCTACCATTGGAGGAATGGGACTTACAGGTATCATTCTTACAGCGAAATTTAAACTTAAAAATATAGAATCTGCATACATTCGCCAGGAAAGTATAAAAGCAGACAATCTGGATGAAATATTTAAACTGTTTGAAGAAAGTAAAAACTGGACCTATACGGTGGCCTGGATTGATTGCCTTCAGAAAGGGAAAAATATCGGTAGAAGTATTCTGATGAGAGGAGAGCACGCTTTTCAGCATGAACTTCCACAGAGCTTTTCAAAAACACCCCTACGGTTGAAGAAAAAATTACAGCCTACAGTTCCTTTTTATTTTCCGGGATTTGTACTTAATGCCCTTACCGTTAAAATATTCAACTGGCTCTACTATAAAAAACAGTCTAAAAAAGAAGTGAAAAACTTTATCGACTATGAGACGTTTTTCTATCCTTTGGATGCCATCACAGATTGGAATAAGATCTACGGGAAATCCGGTTTTATACAGTACCAGATGGTGATTCCTAAAGAAACCGGAAAAGAAGGAATGAAAAGAATTCTTGAAACGATAGCCAATAGCGGGAACGGATCATTCTTAGCGGTTTTAAAACTTTTTGGAAAGAACAATCCTCAGGCCTACAACTCATTCCCTGTGGAAGGGTATACACTGGCTCTGGATTTTAAAGTCAATTCAAAACTGAAAAAACTGGTAGATCAGCTTGATGCTATTGTTCAGGAGTTTGGAGGAAGAATTTATCTTACCAAAGACAGCATGAGCAGATCATCATTGACCAGCTACCTGAAAAATATTCAAAATCCTAAATTTGTGTCTTTACAGCACAAAAGAATCATAAATAATAACTCATAATGATAGTTCTGGGAAGTACATCTGAAGTGGCACAGGCTTTTGTGGAAAAAGCACTTCAGGAAGGAGAAAAGTTTGAAAAAATCTATCTTTTTACCTCAAATAAAGAAACTACAGAGCGTTTTGCTAGACATATTGATGTAAAGTTTCTGCAGCAGGCGGAAGTCATTGAACTGGATCTGACGAAAGAAATTGATTACAATAGATTTGATAATATCAATTCAAATGTATTATTTTGTGCCGTAGGATATTTAGGTGATGGAACAGAAGAAGGATTGTATGATAATCGAAATACAGAACGTATCATCGACATCAATTATTCGAAACTGGTTCCTGTGATGAATTATTTTGCCCATAAGTTTGAAAACAGAAGATCCGGAACGATCATCGGGCTTTCATCCGTGGCAGGAGACAGAGGAAGACAGAGTAATTTTATCTATGGAAGCGCAAAAGCAGCTTTTACAGCGTATCTGAGTGGTTTAAGAAACTATCTTTTTGATAAAAAAGTACATGTTCTTACCATAAAACCAGGGTTTATGGCCACTAAGATGACAGAAGGACTTCCTTTGAATCCGAAGTTGACAGCAACTCCCAAACAGGCCGCTGCCTGTATTTATAAAGCCTTCAAAAAGGAGAAAAACGTGGCATATGTTTTGCCGGTTTGGAGTGTTATTATGATGATTATCAGGAATATTCCTGAGTTTATATTCAAAAAATTAAAGCTTTAAAAAAATGAAAAAATTGTATTGTTTTGATTTTGACGGAACCCTGACGTATAAAGATACCATGTTTATGTATCTTAAATTTTACGATTCTACAAAATACCGTATACAATTTTTAAGACATGTACCTCTGTTTATTCTGCTGAAACTGAAACTGGCCGAAACGGAAAAAGTAAAAAAAAGCTTTATCGGTTCCATTTTAAGAGGACAGACTCAGCAAAAAATCGAACAGAAATCTAAACAGTTTTTTGAACAGCATTATCCTAAAATAGTGAGGGAAAATGCGTTAGACTTTATAAAAAATATCGATAGGAATAATACACAAAGTTTATTGGTAACTGCGTCATTAGATATTTGGGTAAAACCTTTCGCCGATGAACTGAAAATGGAGCTTGTTTCTACGCGGGCAGAGTTTAAGAACGGGGTTTTCACAGGAAATTTTGTAGGAAAAAACTGCAACGGGAAAGAAAAACTGGTAAGAATTAAAGCAGAAATCAACGATTCTAAATACGATAAAATTATTGCATTTGGGGATACTTCAGGAGATCGGCCAATGTTGAAATGGGCAAATGAGGGACATTACCAATTTTTTCATTAATTTTGGGAGATAAAATTGTAAAAAATGAAAAGCCTGTTAATAGCATGTGCAGTAATTTTTATGAGCTGTGCAAGTACTTCAACTCAGAAATCTTCTGCTGTACAGGAAAATACGGAACTTCTTGTCTCTGAATCTCAGGGAGGAGCTGAGGCGCCCGGCTTTAAAATCATTAAAGACGAAACAGATTTTCGTACTATTATTAAAGGAAGTTTTGGAATTGCAGACCTGGGAAATGAATCGTATATCAAATACCCGCAGTTTCCGAAAAACAAAAAAGTCGTTTTATACAATTTGGGAACCTTCAGATCAGGGAGCCATAAAATTGAAGAGATCAAAAGCATATCTGTGAAAAACCAGATTCTGTATGTAGAAGTTCCGGCCGGAGAACCCTCAGGCGGAATGGAAATTCAGGTGATCTCCAGCCCTTGGTTTATTTTTACTGTTCCTGCAGATTACAAGTTTACCTCCGTAGAATTAAAATATTCAAAATAATAATGGATAAAGTATATTTAGATAATGCCGCAACCACTCCGCTTGCAGAAGAAGTTATAGATGCAATGGTTGGCACTATGAAAATGAATTTCGGAAACCCGTCTTCAACACACAGTTTTGGTCAGGAAGCAAAAATCCTTATTGAAAATGTAAGAAGACAGGTTGCAGACTATCTTCATGTAAGTCCTGCTGAAATCATTTTCACTTCCTGTGGTACCGAATCAAACAACATGATCATCAAATCCTCGGTAGAACATCTGGGAGTAGAAAGAATCATCAGTTCTCCTCTGGAACATAAATGCGTTTCTGAAAGTATTCTGGATATGAAAAGCAGAAAAGGAGTAGAAGTGAACTACATCCGTCCCAATGAAAAAGGAGATATTGATCTTGCTAAATTAGAAGAGCTTTTAAAAGCTTCAGATAAAAAAACACTGGTAAGCTTAATGCATGCCAATAACGAAATCGGAAATATCATCAACCTTAAACAGGTTGCCCAACTGTGCAAAGAACATCATGCGCTTTTCCACTCAGATACTGTACAGACCATGGCTCATATGAACCTTGACTTTTCAGATATCCCTGTAGATTTTGCATCCTGCAGTGCCCACAAATTTCACGGACCAAAAGGAGCTGGGTTTGCATTTATCAGAAAAGCAACAGGTTTAAAAGGAATTATTACCGGAGGACCTCAGGAAAGAAGCCTTAGAGCCGGAACTGAAAATGTTTGCGGTATTGTAGGGTTAGGTAAGGCATTAGAGCTTTCCCTAAATCATATGGAGGATTATACCCACCATATGCAGGATATCAAAGATTATGCAATTGAAAGACTTTCTGCAGAAATAAATGGGATTAAATTCAACGGAAGAAGTGCTGAAAAGGAAAACAGCCTTTATACCGTTTTAAGTGCTTTATTGCCTTATAAAAATCCATTAATAGGGCTTCAACTGGACATGAAAGGAATTGCAATCTCTCAGGGAAGTGCATGCTCATCAGGAGCATCAAAACCTTCAATGGTAATGATGATGGTACTTTCTGAGGACGAAATGGATCATTGTACACCATTACGTATCTCTTTCAGCCATATGACGACCAAAGCGGAGATCGATACATTAGTCAATGCCTTGAAAGAAATTTCAAGCGATTACACTATAGAAAAAACTAATGTTGAGCATAGATAGTCTTATGCTCTAAAAATCGTAATTTTGAACATCCAATAAAGGATTAAAAGAAAAATAATATTAATTAAAATAAAAGAGACAAAAAATGGCTTTAGAAATTACAGACAGCTCATTTCAGGATACGGTTTTAAAATCAGATAAACCGGTATTAGTAGACTTCTGGGCAGTATGGTGTGGACCTTGCAGAACTTTAGGACCAATCATCGAAGAAGTAGCATCAGATTTTGAAGGTAAAGCAGTAGTTGGGAAAGTAGATGTAGACAACAACCAAGAGATTTCTATGCAGTATGGTATCAGAAATATTCCTACAGTTCTTATTTTTAAGAATGGAGAAGTAGTTGATAAATTAGTAGGTGTAGCTCCAAAAGAGGTAATCGCTGAAAAATTAAGCGCTCACTTATAAAAAAAATAAGTTTGATAATGAACGCCTTCCAGCATTGGGAGGCATTTTTTTTAAAATAATTTGCAGATAACAAAAAAAGTTGTAATTTTGCAACCACGAAAAAGAAACGACGTTCTTTAAAATAATGATCCGGTAGTTCAGCTGGTTAGAATGCCGCCCTGTCACGGCGGAGGTCGCGGGTTCGAGTCCCGTCCGGATCGCAGAGTTTTCTCAATTTCTTTTAAAAAAAATTGATCCGGTAGTTCAGCTGGTTAGAATGCCGCCCTGTCACGGCGGAGGTCGCGGGTTCGAGTCCCGTCCGGATCGCAGAAGTTTTCTCAATTTCTTTTAAAAAAATTGATCCGGTAGTTCAGCTGGTTAGAATGCCGCCCTGTCACGGCGGAGGTCGCGGGTTCGAGTCCCGTCCGGATCGCAACTGCGATATTAAAGTAGTCAGAATACTGTAAAATAGATCTATTTTACAGTATTTTTTTTGTGTTATATGTTTGAGGAGAATGAGTATGAAAAGCCTTTCTCGTAAGCTGTGCAATGGTTTTACTTTTTTAACTTTATTCTCAAAATATTCCTGATACGGAAGATTATATTTTGAATAAAAATTAACATATAATATTAAAATTAATAATAATAATTATTATCTTCGTTTGATAATAAAAACCACCAGGTGTTGAATTAATGAAAATGGTGTTTTAGGTTTATTTGTATATGGGGGATGTATTTAAAATCAGGGAGTTAAGGTATATGCCCAGGTGGTCGGTTTTTCTTATTGATATTTCTGTCATTTTTTTTTCTATTTTAGTTTCATATTTGCTTTTAAATAGTCTAAAAGTAAAATTTAATTTTGCAGAATATCAAAATGAAAAAATATTTTCCGTAGTTGTTGTGAATGTTTTGTGTATACTTCTATTCAAAACGTATGCGGGAATTATAAGGCACTCTACTTTTTTTGATTTTTTTAAAATTTTATGGTCTTCGGGTAGTGCTCTTATTGCTATGCTGGGACTTAATTTTATGTCAGAATTGATATTGGGTAAGCCTGTGTATTTGTATCCTGTTCTTTTTCTATTTTTCTTTATCTCTATTTTTCTGATGTTCTTTTTCAGAATGGCAACCAAACAGATTTTTGGTATTTTGCTTCCTAAGGAGGTGGCACACAAAGAAAGAATTGTTATTGTAGGGGTGGAAGATACTTCTATTTCATTAGCAAAGGCTATTATTCATAATCCCGATCATCCTTACCGTCTGGCAGGATTTCTTAGCACAAGATCGGATTCTCAAAAGGCAATGTTGCTTGGTCATAAAATTTATAATAAAAAACAATTTTTCAAAAGTGATACGCTGAAAGGTCAATTTGATGCGGTTTTAATCAAGGATGTTATGACAAAGTCTGAGATGGAAGAATGGACCAGTCTTGCATTGGATAAAGGGCTGAAGGTGTTAAAAGCATCTGTAGTCAATATCACAAAAGAAGATGATATTGTAAGAAATATCCGCCCGCTTCAGATAGAAGATTTACTTGATCGCCCGGTCATTAAAATAGAAAATGATGAGGTAAAGAGTTACCATGTTCATAAAAATATTTTAGTAACCGGAGGAGCCGGATCTATAGGAAGTGAAATTGTAAGGCAGGTTGCCCAGTTAAATTCCTCACTTATTGTTGTTGTAGATCAGGCCGAATCTCCTTTATATGAGTTACAGCTTGAGTTGTTGGAAAGATTCCCTAATCAAAGGTTCAAATTTGTATTGGCGGATATTTCGAACTATTCCAGAATGGAAAAATTGTTTGATGATAATCAGTTTTCAATAGTTTATCATGCCGCAGCATACAAACATGTCCCTTTAATAGAAGATAATCCGCATGAAGCTATTTTCGTAAACATTGGCGGGACTCAAAATGTAGCCCTTTTATCAAAAAAATACAATGTTAATCGTTTTGTGATGGTCTCTACAGATAAAGCTGTAAACCCTACGAACGTGATGGGAGCTTCTAAAAGGACCGCTGAACTCTTTGTGCAGTCTCTGCAAAATTCTTCGCAGAACACAACAAAATTTATTACAACCCGTTTTGGAAATGTACTAGGTTCCAATGGTTCCGTAATACCCCATTTCAAAAAACAAATTGAAAAAGGAGGTCCGGTGACGATTACCCATCCTGATATCATTCGTTATTTCATGACTATTCCTGAGGCCTGCGAATTGGTACTGCAGGCAGGAACAATGGGGCAGGGAGGAGAAATTTATGTTTTTGATATGGGGAAACCGGTTAAAATTCTGGATTTGGCGGAAAGAATGATAAAATTATCAGGATATACTCCGGGTATTGATATCAAAATAGACTTTATAGGTTTAAGACCTGGTGAAAAGCTGTATGAGGAACTATTAACAGATCATTCTACCACTATTCCTACCCATCATGAGAAGATTATGATCTCAAGAGATCCGCTTATGGAGTTTGAAGAGATAGAAATTTTGTGTAAACAAATTATTCTGTCAGCAATGAATAAAGATAGTTTGCAGATTGTGAGAATATTAAAAACCATTGTGCCGGAATTTATAAGCAATAATTCCGAATTTGAAATTCTTGATAAGATATCTGAATATGAAGTATCTTGATGAAATTAAAGAATAAAATAAACAAAAAACTAATATAAAATAATAATTTTGCTATTTTATTTCCAAACGGAATGAAAATTGCTAGAGAAAGAATTAATTTAAATATACAGATTAATATACGCTTTACACCAGTAAAATTACTCGTAAAATAGTGAAATATATGGTTAGCTTCTTACAATAAGTATCTTAAATTAATTTAGATAGATTTAAAATAATAACACAAGTAGACTTAGAATAATAACATATGAATAAAAAGATTATTACATATATAACACTGTTATCGGTTATATTGTTATCATGCAGACCGAAGCAGAATATGGTTTATATGTCGAAACATAACATGGAAGAGGAGGTTGCGAAAGCAAAATTTCAGGGCTTGCATATTCAGGAAGGAGATGTGCTTCTCATTCTTGTTTCTGCATTAGATGAAGTTGCGGTAAAACCTTTCAATCTTAATACAACAAATAAAGTAGGAAGCAATTCTAATACCGGAGTAAATCAATATGTCCAGCCAAGTGAGTATTTGGTAAATGAAGAAGGAAATATTTATTTTCCTGTAATAGGAAATGTATATACTAAAGGAATGACGCAGGTACAGCTTAAACAGGACCTGGAAACTAGGTTGAAAAGATACCTGACAGACCCTTTGGTTACAATTACCCTGAAAAATTTTAATGTAAGCATCTTAGGGGAAGTAAAGAATCCTGGACAGAAAGAAAGTATTTCCCAAAAGATCAATATTTTCCAGGCTCTTGGTCTTGCGGGGGATATGACAGATTTTGGAGACCGTACCAATGTAAAATTGATCCGTTCCGGAGATGATGGGACAGATCAGATTGTCAATGTTGATCTTACGAGATCAGATATTGTAAATTCACCGTACTATTATATGAGGCAGAACGACATATTGTATGTACAGCCGGACAAAAACAAACAGGTTCAGGCCAACTCTAATCCGAACAGAGCCCTTACATTCCAGATTATTGGTGCTTTACTGACAGCTGGTACACTTATTATTGCTTTAACTCGTAGATAAAATATGCAGCAGATAGAATTTCAGGAAAGTGAAGAGTCTTTAGATCTGAGAAAGATCATTGGAAAGTATTTAGGCAAATGGCCTTGGTTTATAGCATCTGTATTATTATTTGTTATCGTTGCCTTTGTATATCTTCGGTATGCTGTACCTCAGTATCAGTCTACCACAACTCTAAAATTTGATAAAAAACAATCGGATCTAAGTGGTGCTTTGATTGATCTTGACAATCTTGGGCTTGGCTTGGGAAATGCAGACGAGCTTAAAAGTGAGGTTGCTGTAGTAAGTTCCAGACCTATTTTGATGAAGGTTGTTGAAAACCTTAATCTCAATGTACAATATTATAACTCTGGTGAAATAAGGGATTCTGAATTATTTATAAAAGTACCTATCGAAGCCAAAATTATATCTTATAAAACTGATATCAAGAAATTTGTTTCATCCGAATATCTTGTGAAAGAAGTCAATGGAAATGATTTCGTTTTAGAGGGTATAGATCAGAAAAAAATAAAAGGTAGTTTCAATAAAAATCTGGCTCTTGATTTCGGAACTGTAGTTCTCCAAAAAGTTCCGGGACTTACTTTTAAGGATAAATATAAAATTGTGTTCTGGAATCCTCAAGAGAAGGTAAAATCTTTGGAAAAAAAGGTTCAGGTTGATATTCCGGATCAGAAAGCGATGCTTATGGACATTAGCATCATAGGAACTGTTCCTGAAAAATCAGAAGCTATTCTTAATGAAGTAACCAAACAGTATAACCTGGATGGGCTAAGAGATAAAAACTTACAAGCTCAAAATACTCAGGAGTTTATTGATAAACGATTAGAAGTTATTTCACGAGATCTTTCTGGCGTTGAAAATCAGAAAGAAGACTTCCAGAACCGTAACCGAATTGTAGACTTGCAGGCGCAGGCGCAGTTGGCGCTTCAAAATACGACCGATAACACAAAACAACTTCTTCAGCAGCAAACGCAGCTGGATCTCCTTAACTCTCTTCAATCTGAAGCTTCCAAGGGTTCTAATCAGCTTATGCCTTCTAATTTAGGATTAAACCCTTCTCTGGAACAGGCAATTTCACAATATAACACTCTTGTTATTAGTAGAAATAAAACTCTGAAGCAGGCTACCAATGAAAACCCTGCTGTGATAGAAATGAATAAGGAAATTTCATCATTGAAAGAAATTGTAAGAGATAATATCAGTCAGCAAAAGGCTACAATTCAGGCATCTATTGCACAGATAAACAGTCAGATTTCTGCCAGTAACGGAATGATTGAAAAAGTTCCCGGACAGTCGAAAGTTTACAGAGGTATCGAACGTCAGCAGAATCTTAAAGAACAGCTTTTCCTTTTCCTTTTACAGAAAAGAGAAGAGAACGCAATCAATCTTTCTGTTAATGTTCCGAAAGCTAAAATTGTAAATCCTGCTTATACAATTGATGCGCCTGTCTCTCCAAAGAAGATTATAATTCTTTTGGCTGCACTTATATTAGGATTGCTTGCACCTGCAGGAATATTTTATCTTTTCTTTATGTGGGATGATAAAATTTACAATCGTGCCGATATTGCAGAAATTTCATCACTTGGGGTACTCGTAGATATTCCTTCGCTGAAAGACGATCAGAATCACCTTGTACAGAGAAACGATTTCTCAGAATTAGCAGAATCATTCAGAATATTGGTTTCCAATCTTAAATTTGTACTTCCTAAGAAAGATTCGGCGAAAGTCATATTGGTAACTTCTTCAGTGAAAGGAGAAGGAAAAACACTGGTTTCAGTGAATCTTGCTCTGACATTGGGAAGCAAAAACGGAAGATCGTTACTAATTGGTTCGGATGTTAGAAATCCACAGATACAGAGATATGATGATGAGCGTATTAAGAATACTGGTCTTACGGAATATTTATATGATGAAACGATAAATGTGGAAGATCTTGTTCATACTTCCGATACCAATCCTGAATGTGATGTCATTTATGCAGGATCTATTCCCCCAAATCCTCAGGAGCTTCTTTCTAACGGTCGTTATCAGAAGCTTATCAGTGAGATGTCGTCCCGTTACGAATATATTGTGATTGATTCCGCTCCGCTGATGTTGGTTTCAGATACATTGAGTATTTCTGATACAGCTGATGCTTCTATATATGTTGTAAGATCAGGAGTATCAAGAAGAATATTAATAGAATTTGCAAATAAACTCGTAAAAGAATCAAAAATAAAGAATGTCTCTTTCGTAATTAATGATGTTGCTAAAAATGTAGGAGGATACGGCTACGGTTACAACTATGGCTATGGTTACGGATATACTGTGGATAAAAAGAAAAATTGGTGGCAGAAACTTTTTAATAAATAATCAATTATCTTCAAAAATAGACATAAAAATAAAGTAAGAACATCACATATAATATGAATATACAGAATAAAATTGGGGTAATCGGACTGGGGTATGTAGGATTACCTCTGGCCCGTTTATTTGCAACAAAATACGCGGTAGTTGGTTTTGATATTAATCAGACCAGAATTGCAGAACTTAACAGCGGAAAAGACTCTACTTTGGAGGTGGAAGATGATGTACTGCAGCCGGTTTTAGTAAAAGAGAATCCATTTTCAGGTTTATCAAAAGGATTGCTTTGCTCATGTGATCTGGAAGACATTAAAGAAGCAAACATCTATATCGTAACTGTTCCTACACCGGTAGACAAACATAACCGTCCGGATCTGACGCCTTTATATAAAGCATCTGAAACAGTAGGGAAGGTATTGAAAAAAGGAGATATTGTTATTTATGAATCTACTGTTTATCCTGGCGTTACAGAAGAAGAATGTATCCCTGTGCTGGAAAAAGTTTCGGGATTGAAATTTAACGAAGATTTTTTTGCAGGATACTCTCCTGAAAGAATCAATCCGGGAGATAAAGAACGTACCGTAGAGAAGATTTTAAAGGTAACTTCAGGTTCTACACCGGAAATTGGTAAAAAAGTAGACGAATTATATAAATCTGTAATTGCAGCAGGTACACATTTGGCACCGACTATCAAAGTTGCTGAAGCATCAAAAGTGATCGAAAATTCACAGCGTGATATTAATATTGCTTTTGTAAATGAGCTTGCAAAGATATTTAATCTCTTGAATATTGATACACATGCAGTTTTAGAAGCCGCAGGAACCAAGTGGAATTTCCTGAAATTCAAGCCCGGATTGGTAGGAGGGCACTGCATTGGGGTAGATCCTTTCTACCTTGCTCAGAAAGCACAGGATGTAGGATACTATTCTGAGCTGATCCTTACAGCAAGAAGACTGAATGATTCTATGGGGCAGTTTGTTGCTTCTGAGGTGGTAAAAACAATGATCAAGAAAAGAATCAATATTACAGATGCCAAAGTGCTGAATCTTGGAATCACCTTTAAGGAAAACTGTCCGGATGTAAGAAATACGAAAGCAGCAGATGTTATTAATGCACTGGAAGACTATTCTATCAATGTGACAACGTATGATCCGTGGGCGAACCCGGAAGAAGTAATGCATGAATATGGCATTACATCTACAAATTCTATGGAAGATGTTAAAGAGAAGTTTGATGCAGTTGTTCTCACAGTTTCTCATGATGAATTCCTGAATATTGATCTTTCCAGTTATTTAAAAGAAGGTGGGGTGGTATATGATGTTAAAGGAATTTTAGAGAAATACGATAATCGTTTATAAAAAAGAAATTAGAAAATGAAAATAGCAGTAGTAGGAACAGGATATGTAGGTTTGTCTAATGCCGTCTTATTGGCCCAGCATAATGAAGTTGTAGCTTTAGATATTGTTCAGGAAAGAGTAGAATTGCTTAATTCTAAAAAATCTCCTATTGAGGATGAAGAGATCAGTACATTTTTAAGTACAAAACCGCTTAATTTTAAAGCTACTTTAGATAAAAAGGAAGCTTATGATAAAGCTGAATATATTATTGTTGCCACGCCCACAGATTATGATCCTACAACAAATTACTTCGACACAAGCAGTGTAGAAAATGTAATAAATGAAATTGCAGAATATAATTCCGAAGCTGTAATTATTATTAAATCTACAGTTCCGGTGGGTTATACTGCAGATTTAAAAAACAGACTAAATACAAATAATGTGGTGTTTTCTCCTGAATTTTTAAGAGAAGGCAAAGCCCTGTATGATAATTTATATCCTTCCCGAATTATTGTGGGGGAACAGAGTGAGCGCGCAAAAATTTTTGCAGAATTACTGAAAGGAGGTGCCATAAAAAAGGATATTCCAGTTTTATTTACCAATCCTACAGAAGCAGAGGCAATTAAATTGTTTTCAAATACCTACTTAGCATTGCGTGTGGCTTATTTTAACGAATTAGACAGCTATGCACAGATCCATGAACTGGATACCCGTCAGATTGTAGAAGGTGTTGGTCTGGACCCAAGAATTGGTTCGCATTATAATAATCCGTCTTTTGGCTACGGAGGATATTGTCTGCCTAAAGATACCAAGCAGCTTTTGGCAAATTATAACGCTGTTCCTAATAATATTATTCAGGCCATTGTAGATGCAAACAGAACCCGTAAAGACTTTATAGCAGATTCCGTACTTGCCAAAAAACCAAAAAAAGTAGGCGTTTTCCGTCTGATCATGAAATCAGGTTCAGACAACTTCAGAGCATCTGCCATACAGGGTGTAATGAAAAGGATTAAAGCTAAAGGCGTTGAAGTTGAAGTGTTTGAACCGGCTCTTAAGGAAGAATATTTTTTCGGTTCCAAAGTGGTAAAAGATTTAGTGAAATTTAAGGAAGAGTGTGACGTAATTATATCTAACCGTAACACTACTGAACTATCTGATGTCCAAAGTAAAGTATATACTAGAGATTTATTTGGAAATAACTAATGGAAAAAATATTAATAACAGGTTGTGCTGGATTTATTGGTTTTCATTTATGTGAAAAACTTTTAAATCTTGGCTATGTCGTTGTAGGTCTGGATAATATCAATGATTATTATGATATAAACCTGAAATATGATCGTTTAAAAGAATTAGGTATACATAGATCAGAAGCCGAAAAGGAAAATAATTTAGTTGAATCCTTTACATTTTCAAAATTTAGTTTTATACGTTTGAATTTAGAGGATAGAGAAAATTTGCCCAATCTTTTTAAAGTACAAAATTTTGACTATGTAATTAATTTGGCTGCTCAGGCAGGTGTTAGATACAGCTTAGAAAATCCGATGGCTTATGTTGACAGTAATTTGGTAGGTTTTGTAAACGTATTAGAATGCTGCCGACACAACAAAATTAAACATCTGGTATATGCATCAAGTTCATCTGTATATGGTGAAAACGATAAAATTCCGTTTGGTGAAAATGACCAAGTAGATCAGCCGGTAAGTTTGTATGCTGCAACCAAAAAAGCAAATGAATTAATGGCACATACTTATAGCCATTTATATAAACTTCCAACCTCTGGTTTGCGATTTTTTACAGTATATGGACCTTGGGGAAGACCAGATATGGCACCCATGCTGTTTGCTGATGCTATGACCAATCATAGAGAAATAAAGGTTTTCAATAATGGAGAAATGAGCAGAGATTTTACCTATATCGATGATATTGTAGAGGGAATTATCGTTACTCTTAACCACCCTTCTGATAAAGGTAATTTTTATCAATTATTCAATATTGGAAACGGATCTCCTGTATCATTATTATATTTTATTGAGTGCATGGAAAATTCTTTAGGATTAAAAGCAAATAAAAAAATGATGCCAATGCAGGCGGGAGACGTTGTAAGAACCTGGGCAGACACTACTGAGTTGAATGAATTAGGATATAAGTGTATTGTACCTATAGAAACAGGCGTTTCAAAATTTGTTGAATGGTTTAGTGATTATACAAATGAATAAGCTAATCAGCATAATTAAAAACAACGAAAAATTGGTAAAGAATTTTTCTTATTTATCAATTATCAAAATTGTAACATTGTTTTTACCGCTCTTTACTTATCCTTATTTATTGAAAACATTAGGTCAAAGTAACTATGGATTATTAATATATTCTCAGGCGGTTGTTGGATATTTTGTTATTTTCGTAAATTTCGGATTCAGTATTACAACAACTAGAGAAATTTCCCAAAATAGAGATAACTTATCAAGAATATCAGAGATAATATCAGCTACTTACTTTGCTAAAGTTTTATTTTTTGTTATTTCGCTTTTAATCTTGTATTTGTTGAGCATATATATAAATGATATTCATCAACACTTTTCTTTATTTTTATACACTTTATTATGGCTAGGATTATTTGAAGTTTTTTTTCCAATATATTATTTTCAGGGAGTTGAAAAAATGAAATATATAACGATGATTACTCTTGTCAGCAGGGTGATTTTCTTTATTTGTATTTTTATTTTTATCAAATCGAAAAATGACTATGTACTTTTTCCTATCATAAATTTAGCAGGTTCCCTCGTAGGAATTATTTGTTCACTTTATATTCTTTATAAAGATGGAATAAGATTAATAAAGCCCTCATTTAGAGAGACTATTTATCATATAAAAAGTTCCTATATAATGGGATTGGCACTTGGCTCTAATTCTTTGAAATCAAATTTAAATCTTATTTTAATTAAGAATGTTCTTAGCTTTAATGAGGTTGCTGTATTTGATTTAATTTCAAAGTTGTTGAATATAGCAAATACTGTAATAGATTTAATTAGTCAAACGGTTTTTCCAAAGCTAGCGAAGGAAAAAAATAAAAAATTCTTTTTAAAGCTTTTAAAATTCGTTACAGTAATATCTATAGCCATGACTCTTTTATATATAGCTTTTGGAAATATGGCTATTGATCTTCTTTCAAATAATCAAATAAAGAATGCATATCCTGTTTTGATTTTAATGAGTGTGATGGTTCCTATATATTCCATCGGAACAATGTTGGGAAGAAATTGTTTGAATGTATATGGATATGACAGACATGTACTTTATAGTATGATCATATCAAGTTTCATATATATTCTGGTTTACTTATTACTTAAAACTATTCTAAAAGTAGACTTCAACATATATGTGTTTGTTGGTGTTTATTTATTATCATTTTTTGTTGATACTTTATATAGATATATTATCTGTAAAAAAGAAAAACTAATTTAATATGAAGAAGTTATATAGAAATTTGATAAAACTGTACCAATATGTGTACAACTTATTTTACAGTATATTTTGCCTTAATAATGTAAGAATTTTTGTTAATAATCACATTACAGTAGGTCTTAAGTATATAAAAAAACAAAAAACAAACTTTCCTCATCCAATAGGAATTGTGATAGGCCAGAAAGTGGTTTTAGGAAATAATTGTACAATATATCAAAATGTTACCATTGGATCTAAAGATACGGCAAACTATAAGACCAGTAAATATCCAACCTTAGGTGATAATGTAACGATATATCCTAATAGTATAATAATAGGTAATGTGACAATTGGAAACAATGCCATCATCGGTGCGGGTTCGTTAGTTCTTACTGATGTAGAAGAGAACTCTATAGTAGCAGGAGTACCTGCAAAAAAGATTGAAAAAAAATAATATGGTTAGTGCAAGTGTAATAATGTCTGTCTATAATGAAAAGATTGATTGGGTTAAGGAATCAATCGAATCCATTATTCATCAGACTTTTAAAGACTTTGAATTTTTAATAGTATTAGATAAACCTGATAATATTGAATTAAAAGAATATATACATTCAATTTGTGAAAGTGATAACAGAGTTATTTTCATTATTAATGAATCGAATATAGGTTTAACAAAGTCACTAAATAAAGCGATCAGCATGTCTACCGGTCAGTATATTATCAGAATGGATGCTGATGATATTTCTGTTAAAGATAGGTTTGAAAAGCAAATAGCCTTTATGAACTCAAATAAAGACATTTTAGCTTCAGGCGGTAGCATAGAAAAATTTGGTAATACAAGTGAACTTCTGAAAATAGAGAATGATTCGACAAAAATTTTGGAAAAATTTGTTATTCCCAGTCCACTCTATCCTCCATTACCACATCCTACTGCTATCATTAGGAGAGAAGTTTTTTTTGAAATGGGCGTTCGATATAATGAGGACTTTTTAGTGACTCAGGATTATGAGTTGTGGAATACTATTATTAAGATAGGAAAGATTGGTAATCTTGAAGATATATTATTAAAATATAGAATAACAGATAATCAAATTACTAGTAATAAAAAGCAATTACAGAGAACAAATAAAAGTAAAATAATAAAAAATCATATTGAGTTTTTTATTAATAAAAATACTAAAGGAAATTATAAAATTCCCTCTAAAATAACAATTAACGAAATCAAAGAATTAAAAGTTTTTCAAGATAGAAGTGAATTATTATTTAGAAATCAACTTACAAATTTTATAATTTGTTATTATCTATCATTAGATAATTATAGTGTTTCCAGTCTGTTTTATTTTATAACACACGATTTTTTTAATAATAGAATACCTAATTCTCTTAAGAAAACTATACTCTTAAATCATATTAGGAAAAATCCAAAAATTATTCAGTAAAATAAATGAAGTATAAAATATTCTTATATATATTATTATTTTGCTATATATATCCTATATATATGAAATTTTTCCCTATCCCAACCGATAGAATTATTCAGGTATTGGGGTTAGGGTTTATTTTCGTGGATATTCCATACAGAAAATTAGTTTTTAAGATTAAAAATCTCAGCTCATTTTATTTTGCTTCATTATTAATTTTAGTTGTAATACTAATTGTTCAGAACTGGAACTATAGTTCACTTGATCTTTACTATTTTAAAGATCATTTTGATATCTTTTTGTATTTTTTTCCAGCCTATCTTATCATTTATATTTTATATAAAATTAATAAGGATAAAATTGTTAGTAATTTATTAGATTCCATTGTTATCCTTGCAGCATTACAGGCTATTATTTCTTTGGTTTTCTTTTTCGTACCATCTATATTTGACGCCTATACTTCTTTGTTATCTCAAAATGCAAGTCAGGGTTTAACAAGTAGATTAGGACAGGTTGAAAAAAGATTAATAGGTGTTGGAAGTGCTTTTTTTACGGGTGTAATAAAATATGCTGTTGCTTTTTTCATAGCTATTATTCTTCCCTATTTAAAAACTGATTTATATAAAAGAAAAACAATTTATATAATATCCTTTGTGTTAATCATAATTGCCGGATTGATGACGGGAAGAACATTTTTCGTTGCTATTTGCTTGGGATTAGTTTTATACCTTTTGATTGATCCCCGAAATACCCTTAGACTTATATATAAGGTTATCCCATCAATTCTTGTAATAACAATGGTAATATACTCAATAATGATTTCAATAGGAAATCAAGAGCGTATTGACAGGGTTTTTAATTTTGTTTTTGAATTATTTATTAATTATCAAAAAAGTGGAGAACTTACAAGTTCTTCAACTGAAGGGTCTATAAGTATGTATAAATTTCCAAAGACATTAAAAACATGGGTCATTGGAGATGGAAGGATGCAAAACCCAAATGGTTCATATTATATGGGATCAGATATAGGGTATGTTCGAATGATTTTCTATTTTGGGATAATCTCCACTGTACTCTATATGATGTATCAGGCATACTTATGTTATTTACTGTCAAAAAAAAGCCCTTCGTGGATCTTCAAAGCATTTTGTTTAATCGTATTATCCTGGATAATTATTTTAAACTTTAAAGGGTTAGCGAATTTGAACCTCTATTTGTTATTGTTTTTTATCGCGTTAGGTGTTAATAATGTTGTTGCTAAACAAAATAGCATGATCAAAAATAAAAATATAAAATGATAATTGATTTTTTAGATAGGGTTTATTCTTCATTAAGATCTAAAGAAAATAAGATCGAGTCATTATTCAGGTTTATTATTAGAAAGCTAAGCAATCTGACATTACCACTATACCTTAATCTTACAAAAAAAGATTCAAGGTTGCCATTAGGTGATAAGGAAAATATTATCGTATCACTCACAACATTTCCGGGAAGGATATCCAAATTATGGATGGTTGTAGAATGTATGTTACGACAAAGTCTGCTTCCCAATAAAATTGTATTGTATTTAGCAAGAGATCAATTTCCGAATGGGTTAAAAGATATACCGGATAATTTGCTGGGGTACTATAAAAAGAAGCAATTAGAAATAAAATTTGTAGAGGAAGATCTCAGGTCTCATAAAAAATATTATTATGCCTTTAAGGAATATCAAAACGATGTTATCATAACAATAGATGATGATATTTTTTATCCATCCAATATCATTAAAGATTTAATGGATTTGCATGAAAAATTTCCTGATGCAATTTGTTGTCACAGAGCGCATAAAATCGTGAGAAATGATGATAATACTATAAGTAAATATTCTAAATGGAAAAAAGTCTTTGGAAATTTTGGACCAACATTTGATCTATTTCACACAAGTGGGGGAGGAACTTTGTATAAGACTGATTTTTTTAGTGAAGAAGTTGTAAACAAAGATGCTTTTGTCAGCTTATGTTTTATGGCAGACGATGTCTGGCTGAATATTATGGCTCAGTTGAATAAGACAAAGACCGTGAAATCCAGTTATTTTTCAAACTTAATTCCCATTGAAAATAAAAATTCACTCTTTAAATTAAGCCAGGAAAACGTGGCAGATGGAGGTAATGATAAGCAGTTACAGAATCTGATTCAAAATTATAATATTAATAATTATGAAATATTTAAGTGATTTTATAAAGATTAGTGCAGTATTATTATTTAGCTTTTCTTTTGCTCAGCAAAACAGAGTAAGCAGATATAATGCAGATATGCAAGCATCCAAAAGTTTTGGTGTGCAGAAAATGGAACTGTCATCGGTGAGTAAAAATACTTACGATTTCATGGCATTAGGATATTTTATCAATGCAAATAACAATATGTATCTTAAGACAAAAGATAAAAAATACATTGATACTAATATTTCTGTCATAAAACCCATTCTTATTGATAGCAATTCGAATACGTCATACCAAAAAAATGGTTGGGTGATGAATGCAGGAAAAGGCAATCAGAATGCAAAAGAGAACGGAAAGGAACATTTAATTTCAGAAGGCTATTTTTTCAGATACATCGGTGAGTTTTTGGATATATTAACCAAGAATAAACTGTATACAAATTATCAGCCGGCGATAGAAAGTGGTTTAAAATACTCCTTCGATAAATGGAAAGACAGAAGCTTCAGCCAATATGGAGATTATTCATTATTATTTCATCAGAGACTTCACACAGGAGCAAATTGGGCTGTTGTTGCGTTATATCTGATGAAGTATGATCAATCCAATAAAAATTCATATGCCACATTTGTAAATCAGTTTGATCAGCAGCTGAAAAAAGCATTGGTTTTAAATAAAGGCACAGGTAGCGTTTTGTATTATACGTGGAACAGTACCTATCCGGATACTTTTTGTAAGGCGTTACAGAAAATTAAAAATTATAAACCGGTTGTACAGGATGTATCGCATGGAAATCATGTCGTATTATATTTAATAAAAGCAAAAGAATTGGGAAATGCCAATTGGGCTGACTTTAATTTCAGCTACCTCTGCAATACCTTGAAGCTTAAGATTCTTAAAGGAGATAGTATTGCCGATAATGTAGATGGTTCTACAGATCTAAGTGTACAGAATACAGGATGGAAAATATCCGATGGCTGGATGAAACTTATCTATTTTGATGCCAGTTTATATTCATTAATCGAAAAAAATCTTACCAATTACAGTAATAAAATTAGCAATTCTGCTTTAGAGCTGCAGTTTAATTCAATTTATCCATAATGATACTTCACATTACAAACGATTACTCAGGATCTACAGTTTATAAGAATTTAGTGAGGGAACTGGATAATAACGGGGTAGAGCAGATTGTATATAATCCATTTCGGGAAGTTTCCAGAATAGGGAAAAATAAAATAGATTTTAAAAATACCCGCTCTCAGATTATCTACAGCCATATTTTATCAAAATATGCAGATCGGGTTTTGTATAAGAAAAAAATAAAAAAAATAGTACAAGACATTGAAGCAAAAATAGACCTCAAGACCGTCAGATTTATTCATGCTCACACATGGTACAGCGATGGTGGAGTAGCCTATGAGCTTCATAAAAAATATAATATTCCCTACATATTAGCCGTACGTAATACGGATCTTAATGTGTTTTTAAAATATTTTCTGCACGAAAGAGGCTATGGTAAAAAAATACTTCTGAATGCAAATAAGATTATAACCATTTCGGCAGTCTATAAAAAAAGAATGCTGGAAGATCCCCGCCTGTCTCATATCCTGAACGATCTACAGCAAAAAGTAATGGTGATCCCAAATGGGGTAGATCCTTACTGGATAGAATCAAGAGTTGAGAAAAGGAAAACTGTAGAGGATGAAAAAAGCATTCAGTTGCTTTATATAGGGAAATTTAATAAGGGAAAAAATGTCTTCAACCTTATTAATGCTGTTAAGAATCATAATCACAAAATTCAGAATAGGATAAAATTAACACTGATTGGAGGCGGCGGAAATGACGAGAAAAGGATTATGGATTCTATTAAAAACGATCATTCCTTTGAGTTTGTAGGAAAAGTAGACAGTCTGCCTGTTTTAAAATCCTATTACGAACGAAGTGACTACTTTACAATGCCTTCCAAAGCAGAAACCTTTGGCTTGGTCTATATAGAAGCGCTTCTGCAGGGATTACCGGTGATGTACACGCAAAATGAAGGGATCGACGGTTTTTATGATGATACGATCGGGGAAAAAGTGGAAGACACTTCTGTTTCTGCAATCGAACGAGGACTTGAACGTTTAATCCAAAAACGAGATCATTATAGTTTTGATATTGAACAATTGTTAGAAAATCATGACTGGAAGAAAATAGCTGAAGTATACCAACAATTATATACATAAAAAATAATGAATATATTATATATCCACCAATATTTTGTAACTCCTCAGGAACCTGGGGGAACAAGATCATATTGGCTGGCACAGGAACTTATTAAAAACGGGCATAAAGTCACCATGCTCACCTCATCATCCAAATTTTCAGAGGATATTAAAGTTGTACAAGTTGATGGTATTGAAGTCGTTTATATAAAAGAAGACTATGACCAGAATATGAGTGTTTCCAGAAGGTTAAAGGCTTTCTTGAAATTTATGTACAAATCGTCTGTGCTGGGATTGAAACAGAAAGATATCGATTTGGTGATTGCTACATCTACTCCTCTTACGATAGGTATTCCGGCACTTATATTAAAATGGTTTAAAAATAAACCTTTTGTTTTTGAAGTAAGGGATCTATGGCCGGAGGTGCCTATACAGATGGGAGCCATAAAAAACAGTTGGACAATAAAAACGACTCGTCTGCTGGAAAAAACGATTTATAAAAATGCTTCCCGTGTTATTGCACTTTCTCCCGGTATGCAGGATGGAGTTGTAAAATATATTCCAAAAGAAAAAACATCAATGATTCCTAATATGGCTAAAATGGATGAATTCTGGCCAAGAGGAAAAAACGATCAATTGATGGAAAAGCTAGGCTTAAAAATAGATTCCTTCAAAGTAGTTCATTTTGGGTCTCTGGGATTAGCAAATGGAGCTCATTCAATTATTGAATCCGCCAAATTATTAAAAAATAGAGAAGATATAGAATTTTTGTTTGTAGGAGGTGGTTCTACCGAAAATGATTTAATAGAGGAAGTAGAAAAAAACAATCTTAAAAATGTGAAATTTCTCGGTAAGTTCCCTATGACTGACGTATCCGAGATTGTTAATTTTTCGGATGTTTCTGTGATTTCCTTTTTGGATCTCCCGATTTTGTATACCAACTCTCCCAACAAACTTTTCGATTCTTTGTCTGCAGGAAAACCAATTATTGTAAACTCTGCCGGATGGACAAAAGATATAGCTGAAGAATACCATTGCGGATATTATGTAAACCCAAACCATCCGGAAGAACTTGTACAAAAAGTACTTTATCTGAAAGACAACCCTGATGTGGTAGATAAAATGGGACAGAATGCAAGGAAATTGGCTGAAACGGTTTACGACAAATCTATTTTGTGCAAAAAATTTGTTGAAGTTATCGAACAGACAGAATAAATGGTCAGGAGAAAGAATTTCGTACATAAGCTTAAGTAGGTATTTGTTCAATCATTTTTTAATGCTAAAACTACCTGAATTTTGAAGAATAATCTTTTAAAAAGCTTTTAAAGTAGGATATTTTATTTTTTTTGTATTTGACAATCTGAGCCTTACAAAAGCTTTGAAAGAAAAGGAATAGGTTTCTTTGGAAAAGCTAAAAAAAGCTATATATTTGCACCAGTTAAAAACAACGCTTTTTAATTGATCCGGTAGTTCAGCTGGTTAGAATGCCGCCCTGTCACGGCGGAGGTCGCGGGTTCGAGTCCCGTCCGGATCGCAAAAAGTCTTCTAGAAATAGAAGACTTTTTTTTATTTATACTTATACAGAAAAAATTTATAAATAGATCTTTACTGTTTATTTACACGGTGAGTTTAAAGGATTATAAAGATAATCGTTCCCCTGAGGAGGTTGTACAAAATTAGGCGTTCCATAGGTGTTGTCTTTAAGCAGTCTGCTTTCTCTTTTAAAACCGTTCCAAGGAAAATTAAAAACCGCATTATGTTGGTTTCTTTTACCTGTTATAGCTTCTGTTTTTTCCTTTTTCACTATTACTGATGGAAAGATAGATGGTGAGGAAACGATTATTTTTCTGATTATGAATCTACCCTGGCTGGCTTTTTGGATGTTTTACTATTACAGATTCAATATCCGTTTCAATACAATCAACTACTGATATTATTATTCATGAAAAAACAATTTCAAAACTGGACCCTCTTTTTTCTGGTAGGAATCATTGCCATCATTGCCGGATTGATTACCTCTGTTGTTCTCATGACAGGATCTTCTGCTGAAGACGGATTATTCGGAATGTATATTTTGTTCAGTCTGATTCCCATATTACTCGTGATTATCATAGACCGGATTCTGGTATGGAAATTCGGAAATAAAAATGTCAATAAAGTTCAGTTTGCCATACTGTTTTTTATTATCCTTTTATGGATTGTAAGATTTGTAGTGAACCTTTTTCTTTAAACGATCATGATGAAAAACCTGTTTTTATTCTGTATGATAATGGTTTCTGTAATGATTTCTGCACAGCCTTTTATCTTAAAATCCATAGGAGAAGCAAAAGAATTCAGGCTTACGCTTTATTATGGAGCTCAGGGCAAAGGAGCTTTTGTACAATATTTAGGGAAGAAAGAAATCATTCCTCTACAGGTAAAAAGCTTTACAGCAGATGACAGCGGAAGAAGTGACGGGCAGCCTGATATTGAGTATTATGTCTGGAATGAAATCATTGGAGGCAAAATTACGGGAGTATATACTTTCGAAATGATGCATCATACAGCTTCAAACATTACCTATACAAGAGGGAAGGACAACAGAATATTTAAGATGGAAATGATTGAGGATGAAAAGAAATATGACGGAAGCAGTAAATATCTTCTGCATAATGCTGTCCTTACCTTTAATCACTTTTATAACAACCATTTTACGATTGCTTATCCCGACGGGAAAAAGACCGCTATTGAACTTTCGGCTCCGGATAAACCCTCTTTTACCAGGCAGAGTATTATAGAGGATTATAACTTTGACGGGTATGATGATATCGCATTTTCTGTTCCCGATGAAGGAATGGGTGTTTACAGAACATTTGAAATCTATCTTTATAATCCCGGAATCAAACGCTTTGAAAAACTTAAAGAACCGGATTATTTCCGCTCAAGCTGCTCGTGTCTATGCGATGTGACAGTAGAAAAGGATAAAAAACTTTTAACCACAGGATGCAGGGGAGGAGCCAGATGGCATGAGGATACTTACCGGTTTAACAAAAAAGGAACTTTAGAATGGATTTCTACAAAAGAAAATACCGATGAATAACGTCCAGCTCAATGTCTTGAAATATCTTTAAAATCTATGTTTTTTTTAGATTATTCAACGATAACTCCTCATTTACAGTGATAAAGCCTCCGTTTTTTTACGGTATTTTTAAGAATGTCTTTTATGATTCAAATTTAGGTCTGATATTTGTACTGGGTAGCCAAACTAAATGGCCGATTTATTTATGAAAAACATATCTGTGAAAAAATCTATTCTTTATGCATGTTTTTGCGCTGTTTTCCTTGTTTCCTGTAAAAAAGAAATAGAAAAAATAAGCGATACTTTTAAAGACACTGTTTCTTCTTCGGAAGTTGCGGAGGTAGAAAAGGATTCTATAAAGAAAGATTCTGTTCCTGTCGTAAAAAAAGAATCTGTTCCGCCTGTTATGCAGGAGAATGGTTTTTATAATGCTTTTGTTCTTCCAAAGGATAAAAAGATGCGTGATTCTGTTTATGCAGAATTCAGCAAGAAATACAGTGTAGAAGAACGAACTGCTATTTTAGCTTTAAACAGGCTGGATTCTAAGAGTAAATGGAATTCTGATACATTGGTAGTTCCTGCGAAAATAGATACAACATTGATGGCGTATTCACCGTTTCCTATGCAGCTGGATGTATTGAGCGGGGTGAAAAAGTTTGTCATCTTCTCATACCCTATACAGGCTTTTGCCGTATATTCCAATGGAAGTCTTGTGAAATGGGGCCCAACAAGTATGGGGAAAAAAGCTGCCCAGACTACAAGAGGGCTTACTTTTGCCAACTGGAAAAAGAAACTCGCAATTTCTACCGTGAGCAGCGAGTGGAAACTTCCCTATAACTTTAATATTCACAATATAGGAGGAATCGGATGGCATGAATATACCCTTCCTGGATATCCAGCTTCCCATTCCTGTTTACGATTGCTGAGAAGAGATGCCCAATGGCTGTATTCCTATGCAGATACCTGGATTCTGAACCCCGGAGGTGCTACAACCAAAGCCCGAGGTACAGCTGTAATGGTATTCGGAGATTATAAGTGGGGCGGAAGAAAACCATGGAGAAACCTTTTGGATGATCCTAATGCCAATAATATTTCTGTAGAAGAGCTGACGAAACTTTTAGAACCGGACGTTCCGAAAATGCTTAAAGAACAAAGCAACAGAGAAAAAGTAGCGGATTCTATCAAAGCAGCAAAAGCCGCAGCTACACCTATTCAGAATGAAAAACCTATAGAACCTGTGTCTAATTAATTTTTTTTTCAAACTGTAAAGTAGATTCTTCAGCAAACGATCTAAGCTTAAGCATTTCCTCTTTACCTTTATGTTGTCCGAATCTGGCAGCAATATAAGTAAGAAGAATAAAAAATAACATGATAAAAGAAGCGCTCAGTGCCCAAGGGTATTCGGCGCTTTTTATTTGCTTTTCTACGTAATACATAGTGAAAAAAGTCATCCATAGGATAGAAAAAGAAAAATACAGGAACATAAAGAAGGTCCATACTGCAGAACTGGGTCCGAACACTCCGCGTATTGTCGTATGTTCATCTTCTATTTCTACCCGTAGGGCAAGATGAGGTTTCCAGTAGTTATCATATTCTGTTTTCACCCAGATGGTGGCAGCTTCTTTATTGATATTCCCGGAAAACTCGTCTTTATGTTCTTCTATATATTTTTTCAGATTTTCAGCATACTCTTCCTTGGTAAGATGAGTAAACATTTTAAATCTGGGCCGGGTTCTTATTTTGTCTAAGGTGGTTTCTTCAGTATTCATATGTTTATTCTTGATAAGGAATCGGATCTTGCAGGGTGAATCTTACTGTGAGCCTTTCATTTTTCCTTTGAATGATCATGGTAATATTCCGGCCTTCGCTAGACTTCATAATCTCTACAATTTTTTCCAGTGTCATCTCAGAAGTTAGATCTCCGTTAATACTCAGAATTCTGTCATCCTTTTTAAGGCCTGCTTCATAGGCTGGTGAATCCTTTCTTACTCCAGCAATGGAAAATATAGGTTTTAAACTAAATTTATACTGAAAGGCATCCTTATATACTTCATTCACTACCGTAGCTGATTTCTGAGTTTCAATAGTTATTTTGTCCTGCTGCCATTCCAATCCGTCCTGCTTGAAATCCAGTCCGCTCATATTAAAGTGAAATGGATCATTAAAAAAACGGTTTTTTTTCAAATATAATTTTTTAGCGGGATAATCAAAAGCTACTGTAAACCTCCGCATAATTTCGCTGCCTACAGAACCTTTTCTGTTTTCCACTAAAGTAACGTGCTGTATTGAGTATTCATCCGGCATAGCGGTAAGAGGTTTTTCAAACTTAAAGCTACCCAAATAAAAATTATGAATACGACTTCTTTTGCCCAAAATATCTCCATTGAAACCACGGCCAAGAAAATCATCAATATTAGGTCTGTTGTACACAAAGTTTTTAATAAGGGTGGGAAAGAGCCAGATCGCATCATTATTTCCAAGGTCAATCAGAAGCTTTGAATCTTTCTTCTCATTCGTCATTTCTACTCCGGCATATAGGTAAGGCTTATCCCTTTCAATGGTAATAGGGAATTCTTCAAATTTTCTGACTTTCTTTTTTAAAAAATCAGAATTTTCATAGACCGTTAATTTTTTTGAAATATAGTCGATATAAACAGGATGGTCTTTAAAAAACTGATATCCAATCACTCCGTTTACAGGAATTCCTACATGGGAAGAAATGTTAAACTCTTCATCAAGAATGATATAAAGAGACATGGAAGTATTTACAATTTCATCACCTATTTTGCCCATATTGCGCTCAGACTTCAGTCCATCAATACTTAAGCTTCCCCCAAGTCCGGAAAATTTTACTTTTTCAACATTGCTTAGCTTCACTTCTTTATTTTCCAGGCTAAAAAGAATAGTTTCCGAAACCCCGGTATCCAACAGAAAGGTAAGTTCAGCACCATTAACATTGATAGGAATAAAGATAAGATTATTGATAAACTGAAAAGGAATAACCGCTTTTTTAGTATTGATGAGTTCAAAAGAATTCTGGGCATTTACAAAAATGCTTAGAAATAATCCCAGTAAAAGCAATTTAAATTTCATTTACTGAATTTAGTGAATTTATCTATATGATAATAAAAAAAACATTCCAAAAGCTGGAATGTTTATATAAACTACAATAAAGTAGTATTTTTTGTTGAATTTATTTTAAAATGCTTTCTTTTTATTTTGAAAAGAAATCCATCAAATCCATATAGTTCTTCTGATTGACCCCATGGCCACTCATATATTCTCTGAATGTGAAGTAACAGCTAAGGTCGTAAAGAAGATCTGCTGCTTTTCTTCCCCATTCAAGTGGGATCACAGCGTCATCCGTACCATGAGAAATGAAGAAACGAAGTCCTTCCAGTTTCTTTTTATCTTTTACAATGCCGTCTAGAATTTTCTCTTCAGGATAACTGCTCAGACATGCCACATAGTTGAAAAGTTCAGGGTGCTTTAAGGCCAGCGCATAGCACAGTATTCCTCCCTGGCTGAAGCCGCAAAGATGAGCTTTACTTTCCGTCAGCCCATAGTGATTGATAATCTTTAGCATACTTTCCAGAACTGCATGTAAAGATTCCTTTGCCTGGGGAACATCGATAAAGTTTTCAGGATCATTAAAATTGATATCATACCATGAGTATCCTTCAAATTGAGTATCACGCGGAGCTCTGAAACTTACAATAATCCAGTCATTGGGAAGCGTTTCCCTGAAACTGAAAAGATCCTGTTCGTTACTGCCGTAGCCATGAAGCATAAAAAGAATAGGGGTATTGGGGGTAATATTTTCCGGTTCTCTTACTAGATAATCTAAATTCATACAGCAAAGATAATTAAATTACCTACAGAATCTTAAGTTTTATTATTCACACAATGAACTTCTGCTGCATGATGGTTTATGTGTAATGATTATTTCTTTAGAGTATATTTTTGAATTTTTCCCGGGCTTTTTCTTTTTATTGATTTGATATTATTTGGAAATCTTTATTGGAAAATTTTCATAAAAGTTATTTTTATATTAATAAAAAACTTATATTTGAAACATTAAAAAATCTATTTGGAGAAATGAAGCAATTTTACAATTCAAAAAGTTTACTTAGACTTTCTTTTTTATTCGTTTTATTATTTTCTGTAATTACCGTTGTGAATTCTTGTAAAAAAGATGATGACGAAGAGTTTCAGGATCATGTGGTTCAATTCGAGGTGAAGACAACTGCCGGAGGAAACATCATAAGTGTTGTTACGCAGGTAGGTACAGCTCAGAACACAATATACAATACACCACAGTCTCCTGTGACTTCACCATGGACAAGCGGGGAATTCTTCGTGAACTCCAGCCAGGCACAGTTGAATCTTGATGCAAATGCATCAATGCCGGATGATAATTCTGAATTAACGATCAATCTTTATATAGATGGAGAAGTTGTAAGAACTGTTAAGAAGAAAGGTAAAGGTGTACTTGTTGCTTCTATTGATTACAGTTTCCTAGAACCATAAAAATTATTTATTTTTAATATTTATAAAAAAACCGCTCTTAAGGCGGTTTTTTTATTCTTCAATCATACGCTGTTGTACAGCTCTGTTGATCAGTTCCGTGGAATTTTTTGCATGAAATTTCTGGAGCAGATTTTTACGATGGGTATCTACAGTAAGAGGACTTAAAAACAGTTCCTCAGCAATCATATTACTTGTTTTCCCCTGGGCTACCATCTGTAGTATTTGTTTTTCTCTTTTCGTAAGCCTGGGTGCAGGCACTTCATTTTGAGAAGGACGGCTGATGATCAGTTTAGTTTCATTGCAGAACACAATATCTCCGGAAAGCGCACCTCTTATGCATATTACCAGCTCATCAATAGAAGTGTTCTTGAGAAGGTAACCACTTGCTCCGTTTTGTATAGACTGCATAATGATACTTCTTTCAGAACGGTTGCTGAACATGATGACTGACGTATTCGGGGATATTTTTTTTATTTCCCTGCAAAGTTCTGTTCCATTGGCATCAGGAAGCGTAATATCCAGGAGAATAATATCTGCTATTTGTGACCGGACAAAGTTGATCGTTTCTGTACCGGACGCAAAACTTCCGGCTACATTAAAGAAAGGCTGGCTGTTCAGCATCATTCTCAGTCCTTCAATCACAATAGGGTGATCATCTACGATGACTATATTTATTTTTTCATTCTCCATGGATGTTGAGTTCTATATTAATTGCTGTTCCCTGATGATCAGAATTGATCTCCATTTTTCCTTTCAGGTAGTTGACTCTGTTTTTAAGATTACGAAGCCCCATACTTTTGGTGGTATTCTCTCTGTTTTTATCAAATCCTTTTCCGTTATCTTCAATGGTGATCAGAAAATTTTCGCCGGATTGAGAGCATTGGAGTAAAATATTGTTGGCCTCAGCATGTTTTACCGCATTAGCCAGTAATTCCTGTACAATCCTGTAAATATTAAGCTGGATATTCAAAGGTAATGTCTTTTCAATATCAATAGCCTGAAAATCTATGTCGAGGTTTTTTCTGCTGTAGAATTCACACAAATCCTGTATGGCAGTTTCCAACCCAAAATTAAGCAATGATTCTGGCATTAAATTTCTGGCGACGTGGCGCAGCTCACTTACAGAACTATCCAGCTGACCCAGGATTTTATAAAACTCTTTATCCTTTTCCGGATTCAGATGGCTGGAAGACCAGGTGGAAAAGTTAATTTTAACCCCTGCAAGCATTCCGCCCAAACCATCGTGAAGATCTCTTGCAATACGTTCTCTCTCTCTTTCTTCTCCATCAAGGATGGCTTTCGTCAGTGATAATTCTTCCTTTTGCTTGATATCATTGAGTTTCTGTTCATTTATCTTTTTATTTTTTCTGAAAATGATAAACAGGAAGAGCAGTAGACTTAAGGCTAACAATAAAACAAGACCCATTCCCCATAAATAAGAGTCTTTTTTGTTTACTTCCAGATCTTTTTGATTTTTTTCAGCATTTAAGGTTGCTATCTTTCTTTCTTTTTCAGCGGTGTTGAATTTAGATTCCAGTTTGTTGATTTCAAGCTTTACATTCTCAGTATTCAGACTATCGTTGAGTTTAGAATATTTTTGTTCCCATAGAAGCGCTTCTTTGGTATTTCCCAATTCTTCATTGAGTAAAGAAAGCTGTTTGTAAAAGGTTTTTCTGTTATTAAGATCAATGGTCAGAGATTTTTCTGTTAAAACATCCTCCAAAGTGGCCTTGGCTTCCTTATATCTTTTGAGTTTTTTTAAAATATCATATTTGTTGAAATAAAACATTTGAGCCAGAAGATTCTGATTGTACTTTTGGGTATAAAAAATTCCTTTTTCTATCACAGGAAGAGCTTCTTCATTCTTTTGACGGGTAATATACAAAAGAGTTTTGCTGTAATAATAAAACGCATTGGATGAAGATTCCGGATAGGGGCTGATGAGTTTTTCAGCTTTATTTAAATACTTTTCAGCCTCATCTCCGTTAGCCTGATAACAGAAATTGTTGGCAGAATTGAGATAGGTGAAAAATAGTTCAGCAGAATTCGGATAGTGTTTTTCCAGAATTTTCAGCGCTTTGCCATTATAATCTTCAGCTTTTTTAAACTGGGCATTATAAGTAAGAATCACTGCAAGCTGAGTGTACAGGAAACCTAAATTTCTGTTGCTTTCATATTTTTCAACCAGAGGAATACTTTTTTCAAGCATTATCTTCACCAAAGGAATATAACCTTCCTTATCCTTTTGAGAAACTCCGTAGCTGTACCAGGCAAGAGCCTGAAGAAAATCAGATTCCTCATTTTTGAATTTTGATAAAGACCGGATGGCTTGCTGATAGGAAACTGCAGCTTTCTTTTTATTCCTGTCCAGATTATATTGTCCTTCGTAATAATAATATTTTGCTGAGATAAAAGGATTGCTTTGAGCCAGTAATTTTCCGTTTGCAAGATATTTCTTACTCAAAACAGAGTCACTGTTTCTATAATAATTTGATAAAAGTAAAGAAGCCGTTGCTTTTGAAGCATCGGGAAGATGCCTTTTTGTAATAGTTTGTAAGCTGTCTATATAAGCTTTCTCATTAAGCGGAATGATTTGTTGGGATTGTAATTTAAAAAACAAAAACAGGCTTAGCAGGACAAGTAATCTCTTCATTATGGATCAGTTCTGTAAAATATTTTTTTAAACGCTCAATTTAATTAAAAATTTCAGCATAAAAAATACCTGAATTTAGGTAGAAAAAATTACTTGTTTTTCAGGATTGATAGACGTAGGGGATGCTCATAGCTTTGCAAACATCAAATCATGAATCATAGAATATTCAATATAGTAACTAAAATTTAAACAAAAAGATTATGAAAAAAATGAAAATGAATCAGCTGCTAAGAGGTGCATTCGTTGCTGTAATAGCGGCATTGCTTATTGGGTTTACAGCTTCATGCAGTAAAGATAATGACGACAACAATGTGAATGGAGCAGGGAAAAGCCATAAAGTGGTTTTTAAAGCCATCGCTTCTTCGGGAAGTAATATTGATGTGGCCGTTTATGGAATTGATGGTAACCCTACCACAGCATCAAGTCTTAGCGGATCAACCTGGAGCAGCCCTGAAATAACCTCAGAACCTGGAGCATACACTGCCAATGCTGCTGTAAATGCTATCGGACCGGACGCTTCCGCTACTTTGAAAGTTCAGATCTGGGTAGACGGAGAACTTAAGAAAGAAGGAACTTCCAGTGGACAGTATTTGTCAGCTTCTACAAGCTATACATTTTAATATCAAATTATTTTAGGACATAAAAGTGGCGCTGAGAAAATCTCAGCGCCGCTTTTTATATGGTGTTTAAGCTTAGCCTACTTTTACAATAAAGTAGCTTTTCTTACCTTTTTGTAATAATAGAAATTTACCGTCGATAAGATCAGTTTCATTGGCGGTAAAAGTATCATTTACTTTTTGCTTGTTTACAGAGATTGCATTTCCTTTAATCTCTCTTTGCGCTTCACTCTTAGACTTTAAGAATCCTGATTTTTCAGAAAGAAGCTCAACAATATTCACTCCTAAAACATCGGTTTTTGCAATTTCTTTCTGAGGAACTCCATCAAAAACTTCAAGGAAAGTTTCTTCATCAAGACTTACAAGATCTTCAGCTGTGGAACGCCCGAAAAGAATTTCAGAAGCTTTCAGTGCTTTTTCATATTCTTCTCTTCCATGTACCCAAACGGTAACCTCTTCAGCCAGTCTCTTTTGCAGTTTTCTTTCGTGTGCCGCTGTTTTATGTTCTTCAATTAAAGCTTCAATTTCTTCTTTTCCTAAGAAAGTATAGAACTTGATGAATCTTTCAGCATCATCATCAGTAGCATTCAGCCAGAACTGGTAGAATTTGTAAGGAGACGTCTTCTTTTTATCCAGCCAATAGTTTTCTCCACTTTCAGACTTCCCGAATTTAGAACCATCCGCTTTTGTAATCAAAGGAACTGTTAATGCAAATGCTTCACCCTGAGCTTTTCTACGGATCAGTTCTGTTCCTGTAGTGATATTTCCCCACTGGTCAGAACCTCCCATCTGTAGCTTTACATTGTTGTTTTGGTATAGGTGAAGGAAATCATATCCCTGGATGAGCTGGTACGTGAATTCTGTAAAGCTCATTCCGTCAACCCCTGCGTCTCCGGAAAGTCTTTTCTTTACAGAATCTTTAGCCATCATATAGTTGACGGTGATATTCTTCCCTACATTTTTAGCAAAATCAAGGAAAGAAATATTCTTCATCCAATCGTAATTGTTAACCAGTTCAGCTTTGTTGGGTTCATTTCCTTCAAAGTTTAAGAATTTTGAAAGCTGGTTCTTTAAACAGTCAACATAATGTAAAAGAGTTTCTTCATCTAAAAGATTTCTTTCAGCCGATTTCCCGGAAGGATCTCCAATCATTCCTGTAGCACCTCCTACCAAAGCAATGGGCTTGTGGCCATGCAGCTGGAAGTGAGCTAAAATTTTTATCTGGATAAGACTTCCGATATGTAAAGAATCGGCAGTAGGATCAAAACCAATATATGCAGTAGTTACCTCTTTATTCAGTTGTTCATCGGTTCCTGGCATCATATCGGCAAATAGACCACGCCATTTCAGTTCTTCTATAAAGGAATTCATTGATTTTTAACTTTAAAATTTTAAGATGCAAAGATAGTAAATTCAGAAGTATTAAGGGGAAAAAAGCAAAAGAGTGAAATGGTCTCAAAATAGGAGAGTGAAATCATAAAATCATAAAAACTTTTTAGCTTGAAAATTTTATAAACAGAGCCATCCATCTTTCCATTATTTTACTTTTTGTCACTTTGCTTTTTCGCCTCAAATAATCTATATTTGTTATTAATGAACGACGAACAGCTATTCCTGCTCATACAGAAGGCCAAGGATAAAGACCAGAAGGCCCAGACTAAACTCATTAATGTTTTTTGGGTGGATGTTTTCTCTTTTGTCATGAAAAAGGTGAGAGATGAAAATGATACGGATGAAATCACCGTAAATGTTTTTTCAAAAGTATTGTCGAAACTGGATATGTTCGATCCTCATTTTCAGTTTAAAACCTGGATTCTTACCATTGCCCAGAATACGGTTATTGATTTCTGGAGAAAAAAGAACCGTGATAATGAAGATGCCGTGGAAAATCTGGATGAAGTTAAAAATCAATACGCAAAATCTCCGGAAGAACTTCTGATTTCTGAAGAAGAGCAGAAGAAGATCATCAAAACAATAGAATCCCTGGATGCCAATTATCAGGATATTATCAAATTGAGATTTTTTGAAGAAAAAAGCATCAAAGAAATTGCTGAAGAACTGGGAATTTCAGTAGCCAATACCAAAGTACGGGTAATGCGTGCTAAAAAAGTCTTAGCTGAGCTGTTGAAAAATAATGAGTTTGACGATAATTAAAAACAATATATTCAATAGAAACGGGCTTTAGCCCGTTTGCTGAAAAATAGAAATTCAAAAGTGGCTTTAGCCAAAACATAATCTCACAATAATTTAAAAATAAACCTCTTCTTTTGTTTTCGGAAGAATTATTTTTTGCTGCTTTTCCTGATTTCTGTTCTGAAGATTGATCTTGAGTCCTTTTTTATTATAAGTTTCCTTTAAGGATTTACCATATTCAGCCGTGTTTTCCACTTCTTTTGAATAGTTCAGCTGACCTGTTGAAAGATTAAAATCAATATCTTTCCAGTAATCGCCCGGTCTTCCTGAAGTGGAAGAGGTTCCTATGAGTTCAAAATGCCCGTTCTGAAATCTATATTTATCTGTAACATCCCATTTCCAGCTGCTTCCTCCGTTTTGGGAAATGATCAGAATGCCTTTTTCTATTTTTGTTTCTCTGTAAGGATCACCCATCATACCGCCGCCATTGCTTTCCATAACTGCATTTCTAGATTTTTCAAGGATTGTCCATGCTCCGCCTGCCTTTTTCAGAATCTGAATTTCACGGATGTTTCCCATATCTGTGGTGTCCTTTGTATTATAAATAATTACTTTTTCAGGAATTTTATCTCCATCAAGATCGCCGTCTACCGTTTCAATGATACTAGAACCCGAAGGCTGAAATTGTTTTTGGGCAACACAAAATGTTCCGCATACTGCAAATAAAAGGAAGAATGTTTTTCTCATAAAAATATTTTGAAGAGATAAATATACAAATGAAATTTTGAATTATCAGTTTCATCAATATTTCCGGTTGATGGTTTCCATTAAAAAATCCTTAACTTTGAACTTCAATTTTAGAAATGGAAAATTCAGTTCAAGACACTACCGTTCAAAAACCAAAATGGATCCGCGTAAAACTTCCTACCGGAAAGAATTACAGAGAGCTGAGAACATTGGTTGATAAATATAAATTAAATACAATTTGCCAAAGCGGAAGCTGCCCGAACATGGGAGAATGTTGGGGTGAAGGTACAGCTACTTTCATGATTTTAGGAAATATCTGTACAAGAAGCTGTGGATTTTGTGGCGTTAAAACAGGAAAACCCCTTGATGTAAACTGGGATGAACCTGAAAAAGTAGCCAGATCAATCAAATTAATGAAGATCAAACATGCCGTTCTTACCTCTGTAGACCGTGACGATCTGAAAGATATGGGATCTATTCTTTGGGGAGAAACAGTGAATGCTGTGAGAAGAATTTCTCCGGGAACTACGATGGAAACTCTGATTCCGGATTTCCAGGGTATCACAAAACACCTTGACAGATTGGTAGAAGTAGCTCCGGAAGTGATCTCTCACAATATGGAAACCGTAAAACGTTTGACCAGAGAAGTGAGAATTCAGGCTAAATATGAAAGAAGCCTTGATGTATTGAGATATTTGAAAGAAGCTGGCCAAAGAAGAACCAAAACAGGGGTAATGCTCGGATTGGGAGAAACTAAAGATGAGGTGTTCCAGACTATCGAAGATATCAGAAATGCCAATGTAGATGTTATTACTATGGGACAATATCTGCAGCCGACTAAAAAGCACCTTCCTGTAAAAAAATTCATCACTCCGGAAGAATTTGATGAATTCGGTGATTTTGCCAGAAGTTTAGGGTTCAGACATGTTGAAAGTTCTCCTCTTGTAAGAAGTTCTTATCACGCAGAAAAACATATTCACTAAAATATAAACCGTTCAGAAATGAGCGGTTTTTGTTTTTTTAGGTAGCAGAGATTAGGTTGTAGGGATTAGGGATTAGGGATTAGGGAGTGAAAGGGCTTCCATTTGTAATAACGATTTCCATCATTCCCCTCCTCTGGAGGGGTGGCGAAAATTCAAAGAATTTTTGACGGGGTGGTTAATGTAACGTTTCATTTAAATATCAATAGCAGCGGACTTTAGTCCGCTTAATATAAAATTAAAATCATCCGGCTTTGGCCAAACTATTTATTACAAGCCGTCTCCTTGGTAATCACCCCAATGCGGCCATTAATTTCTATAGGTCTGAAATGTTTCTTTTTGAATTCTGAAGGTGTTTCTCCTGTATGTTGTTTGAATAATTTATTAAAATAAGAAAGACTTTCAAAGCCTACCTGAAAACAGACTTCCGTCACAGACTGATCTTTCAGCAGGAATATTTTGGCCTGATTGATTCTGTAGTTGTTGACAAAATCAGTAAAGGTCATATTGGTCTGCTTTTTAAAATACCGGCAGAAAGCAGGAGTACTTAGGCTTACCACTTTGGCTACTTCATTGACATTGGGTTTTCGGTCATAATTTTCATGGATATAGTCGTAGATGGTTCCCATTCTGATTTTATCATTCAAAAACCATTTGATTCGGGTATCTTCTTTATTCAGTTCTTTTACCTCAGTGGAATTGGCAAGGATTTGTAGAATTTCAATCAATCCAACCAAAGATTCAAAAGAGTTTTTATCTTTAATAATCTGTAGTTTTTCAACCACTGTATTTTTGGTCTCTCCGGAAAATGAAAGTCCAAGATAGGAACGTTCTAAAAGGGTTTTGATATTTTCAAATTCAGGAACGGGAAGGATAATATCCTGAAGGAAGTTTTCCCGCATCTGCAATACAAGCTGTTTGCATTCGGTCTGAATACCATAATCAAAATTAAGGTGGGGAACATTGGAACCAATCAGTAAAAGATCACTGTCTGTAAAGCCTGAAATATTCTTTCCAACATGCCTGATTCCATTCACTGCTTCCACATATACCAATTCGATTTCCGGATGATAATGCCAGAAAAAACAGTTCTTAAGAGAAGGGGCAAATAGCTTGAATGATTTCCCTTTTTCAAATTCAATAATTTCTTTCTGGATTTTCATTTTGTTCTGATTTGATTGTTTCTGAATTTAAAATTAAATAAAAAGGTTAATATGGAGCAAATTTTTATCATTCAAAGAGGTGTGAAATTCAAACTTTCTTTCGATTTTTGCACTTTCAAAATAAAGATACTCAGCTGTCCTTTAATTTGAACCAAATTAATTCAGAAAAAAGATTTAGATACAATGAAGATTGATAAAAGAATAATACCACTGGCTATCGGTGGTTTAGGGATAGGAACTACGGAATTTACCGTAATGGGACTGTTGCCGGATATTGCAAAAACATTACAGATTACGATCCCGCAGGCCGGACATTTAATTTCTGCTTATGCTATGGGAGTGGTCATCGGAGCTCCCATTCTGATCGGGTACTCGGTGAAGTTTCCCCCTAAGAAAGTGTTGATCGCTTTTATGATCCTTTTTACCCTATTTAATGGGCTTTCTGCAATTGCTCCAGGATATGACAGTATGTTGGTTATCCGTTTTCTGTCCGGGCTTCCTCACGGAGCATTCTTCGGAGTAGGAACTGTCGTTGCTTCAAAAATGGCAGGAAAAGGGAAAGAAGCATTTTATATATCGATGATGTTTACGGGACTTACGGTTGCCAACCTGGCCATGGTTCCTCTGGTCACCTATATCGGACATACATTCCATTGGAGACTGTACTTTGCTATTGTAGCAGTTATTGGTCTTTTTGCCATATTATTTTTGAAACTTTGGCTTCCTGCAATGGAATCTAATCAAAATACCCACTTCATGGAAGAGCTGAAATTCCTTAAAAATAAACAATCGTGGCTGGTACTGGCGATTACAGCAATTGGATTTGGAGGGCTTTTCACATGGTTAAGTTATATTACCCCTTTAATGACGGTAGTGGCAGGAATCAAAAGCAGCCAAATGGCCTATGTCATGGTTCTGGCAGGAGCAGGAATGGTAGTGGGAAACCTGGTAGGAGGGATTGTTTCAGATAAATTAGGACCCGAAAAAACATGTGCCCTTCTGATCTTTTTAATGATGCTTTCTCTTGGAGGTGTTTTCTTCCTTGCAGAACATAAGAATATTGCTTTGGTATTGACGTTTATGTGTGGCGCTTTATCAATGTCTATTGCATCACCTATCAATATTATGATGATGAAAGCCGCTCCAAAAAGTGAAATGATGGCTGCTGCTTTTATGCAGGCAGGTTTTAATATTGCCAATGCAATGGGAGCTTTTTTTGGGGGAATTCCTCTGGAATACGGTTATTCATTCAACTATCCATCACTGGTTGGAGTAGGAATGACTTTTATTGGGGTGGTTATAAGTGTAAGGTATATGTATTTGTACGGTTCAAAGGCTCAAAATGAAGAGGAAGTTGCCGCAGAATGTGTATCCTGTGATAAATAAGATTCTTTCTTATGAAATAAAAAAGAGCCTGTTTCAATCAGAAACAGGCTCTTCTGTATAAAAATAAGTTTTATGCCTCTACTTCATCTCCATTTTTGCACCAATAGAGGGCATTGTATAAATTTTCTTTGGGGAAAGATTTAAACTCTCCCGGCATCAGAACACTGAAGATACTGGTAAAATCACGTATTCCTTCTTTATCTGTAACAATAGCTGAGCGATTCCAGTTGGTAAGATTTTTCAATCCTAACAACAGATCTTCAAGCCATGCTCCCATGGTAAAATTATCCAGATCGGTATCCAAATACAATAAGTAATTCAACTCACCGAATTGCTCTACCTTCTCTTTTACGCGCGGAATTACCAGTCTTTCAAAATCCTCTTTCGTTACTTCTCCCGTTGCATTGAATGCTGCAACATTTTCCGGGGCTTCTGGAATAATTGTTATCATAATAAATATTTTATGGTGGTTTGAGTTTAAAAGAATAACAATAATTACACCATAATTTGGTGGAAAATTGTTAAAAAAGGTATAAATATTGTTACTTTCAGTGTAAAATATAAATATGGATCTCAAATCAAATGAACCTTTCTGGCTTTTAAAAAACGGACTGTTAGCATCTTATCCTTCTTTAAAATCAAATGAAGAATGTGATGTTCTCATTGTAGGAGGTGGCATTACAGGAAGCCTGATTGCCCATCAGATGGTAGAAGACGGATATAATACAATCCTTATTGATAAAAGAGAACTTTGTAACGGAAGTACTTCTGCCACCACTTCAATGCTCCAGTACGAAATAGATGTTCCTCTTTATGAACTGATAGAAAAAATAGGCAAAAAAGGAGCTGTTCTGAGCTATGCAGCCTGCAGTGATGCTATTGACACAATAGAAAGGCTTTCAAAAATAACTAAATCCAAGGCCGGTTTTAAACGAAAGAAATCACTGTATTTTGCTTCGAAAAAGAAAGATGCTGAATGGTTGAAGAAAGAATATGAAGCAAGAAAACAAAACGGATTTGATGTGAAGTGGCTGGAAGCAGAAGATATTTTTAAAAAATTTGAATTTAAAAATACCTATGGTGGGATTTTATCCAGACAGGGAGCAAGTATTGATGCGTTTCAGTTTGCCCATGAGCTTTTCATGCACAATGTCAAGAAAGGATTAAAGATATTTGATAAAACCGAAATGGTAAAAGTGGAGGAGCATAAAGGTTTTAATCTGATCACTGTAGACAGTGGATTCAATATTAAAGCAAAAAAGATCATTTACTGTATTGGCTACGAAAGTGAAAATTTACTGAAAGAAAACTTTGTGAATCTGAAAAGTACCTATGCCATTGTTTCTGAAATAGACAAAGACAAATTTAAAAATATCAGCAGTACATTGGTCTGGAATACTGATGATCCTTATCTGTACATGAGAACGACTGATGATGGAAGACTTCTTATCGGAGGAGGAGATGAAGATTTTTATGCTGCAGAAAAGCGTGACGCAATCCTTCATCAAAAAGAAAAAGAGATCCTGAAAAATCTAAAAAAAATAAAACCGGATTATCATTTTTATACAGATTTTGTCTGGGCCGGAACTTTTGGGGAAACCAAAGACGGACTTCCTTATATCGGGGAACATCAAAAATTTAAAAACTCTTATTTTGTCCTTGGGTTTGGAGGAAACGGAATCACTTTTTCAGTAACAGGAATGAAGATGGCTTCTTTGTTTATGAAAAATAAAAAACATCCATTGTCAAGATATTTTAGGTTTGGGAGGTGATTGTATTTTTACCACAAAAGTCACAAAAGTTTTTATAGTCTTTGTTCATTCAAGTTGAAAACTTTGTGCATATGAAGCGCATAAAAGCTAAAAAAATCTATGATTTTCAAACTATAATAAAAATTGTTTAGATTCCTACGGAATGACAAACTGCCTGGATAAACCGTCATTCCAATTGTGTTATTCCGTAGGAATCCTGGTTAAATTACTTGAAAAAATGTAATAAATAGATACTCCAACAAATACTCCCATTGCACATGCTTAATTCCCATCCTCTGGAGGGGTTGCGAAAATTCAAAGAATTTTTGACGGGGTGGTTTACACGTATTTAATAACATAAAAAGCGGGTAAAACCCGCTTTTAAACTACAAACTATACCCATTCTTTTTAGCCAGTTCAACAATAGAACTTTCAATGGCTTTTCCCAGATCATCAGAATCATCAGTGCCTCTTTTCTTCATCTCTCCGTCAATAAAGGTCTGGCGCTTTTTGGATAGTTCCTCTATTTCTTTCTGGATTTTATCGCGGGCGGCAGACTTTGCCGTAATCGTTTTTTGAATTTCTTCTTTGCTTTTTCCCTTCAGCTCAGCAGGAAGTTCACTTTCTTTTACATGGGCAATAAATCCGGCATCCTTTTCGGCTTTATCCACCAAATCCCAGTGATCATTTTTGTAAGCATTCTTTTTGGATTTGGCAACAGCCCTTTCCACTAAGTTGGATGCTGACTGTGATTCTGCGTTTTTATCCTGTGTGATCTGCTTAAGCCTATATTCCGAACCATGGTTTCCATAATAGATATAGGTATCATTGAGCTTTGCATTGCATTCGGAAATTTTGATGTCGTAAGGCGTTTCAATATATAGTACTTTCCTGTCACTGTCGATATTGAAATATTTTCCACCTCCTAAAGACGCTCCGTTTTGCCAGAACGTCTGAATTCCTTCCTCCCGGCTTCCACAGAAAATAGTGTTGGTATAAATATTTTTATTCTTCGCTTTTGAAACAACATCTTTATAATTTATTTTTCCCTGATTGAATGCTTCATTCCCTGCAATATAAATCAGTTTCATACTTTTATCATTACTGTCCCAGTTCAGGTTGGCAGAGGCATCACGAATAACAGCTCCACAATATTCACTGCCACCATTGGTTCTTAAGGCGAATAGTTTTTCGGAAATAAGATCCAGATCCTGAGTAAGAGGAGCAACCTGGCGGATATAATTTTCATCACGGATTCCGTCGTTTCCGTATTCGTACAGGGCAATTTCAATCTGGGGTGCTTTTCCATTGTATTTTAAAGTGGTCAAAGTATTCACAATATTCCACAGTCTGGATTTTGCCTGATCAATCAGCCCGTCCATACTATTGGAAGTATCCAGTAAAAGAGCGACCTGAATTTTATTATCCTTTAAGGTTGAGTGAGCCGGAATCGCTGTAACTTTTTGCATCGGTAAATTACGATTACCATTACTTTGTATAGAGCGGTTGTCCGGAATAGTATCGGAGCTTAAAAAAGCTGTACCCGCTGCAAGTGCTAAGATTTTTAAAGTTGTCATATCATTATTTATTATGGGTTATCTGCTGTAATACTGGATCTGCATATCTTTAGGATACTTCACTTCATAGGAGAAGGTAATCTTCTCTGAATTGCCTGAACCTATGTTTTTGTTCCACAGAATACTTCCCGTTTTATCATCAAGGCTTCCACCGCCAAGGTCTAATGTTTTAACCAGAATCTTAGAGTTTTCGCTGATGGGAAGCTGATCAAGAACTTCCAGTTCAATATTTTCTTTTGTATTATTTCTGATGTTGATTTGATAAGATTCTGTTTCCCATTTGTTTGTGTTCATGGCCTTTTGAGAGGTCTTGTCTCCAAGCTTGATTCTTTTTACTGTAATTCTTTCATCTACTCCAAGAGAAATCGGGAACTCATCTTTTACATAATTGCTGGTAATATTGGTTTTTCCGATATAGTTATCTTCAAAATAGATATTCGCTTCTCCATTGATGAGGTTGAGGTTCTGCCAGTTCTTCACAAAAGCCATCAGGAATACCTGGTTGTTAAGTTTTGGAACTGTGTGGTATTTGTAAGTGGCATCAACCTGTTTTTTATCAAGGATCACATATTGTTCTTTTTCCTGGCTTACAATGGTTTGATTGTAATTTAATTCATAGATCACATTCATCTGGCTGTCAGAAACTGTAGCTACAGGAATCTGGCTTGGTTTTGCAGCAATATCATCTCTCATCTGATAAGCATTGGCTGCTGAAATTTCTTTTTTAGATTTATAACCTGCAATTTCCATCTGAGAATTGTAAGGAGTATATTCTGCTACATAAAGTGGAGATAAAATAGGTCTATCCTGATTGTATGATGGTCTGTATGTAGAAACAAACAGCTTTACATTTTTCCAGTCCTGTCCGGTTTTCTGATAAATTTTACCCTTATAAACCATTTCCATAGGTTTCTTTACAGATTCGGCACGCAAATCATAAGAAGGAATCCATCCGGCATCAGAAACAATATAGCTTACCCCAAGATTCAGACTGGTTTCGTTATCCGCAAGAATTTCAAGAAGAAGCTCTTTACGATTGGTATTTTTATGGGTTTGCTCTTCAGCAGACTGATTGCTGAGCTTTGCGATACTTTCATCCAGAACCGCTTTCTGCTCATTCAGAAGAAATACCTGGTTATCAATTTCCAGCATTCGTTTTCTGTAAAACTCAGTAAGTTTAATAAGCTGTTCCTGCGGAGTAGATTTATCATTGGTAGAAATTTTTAAATTATCATTAATGATATGCTGCTCACCCGCCAGATTTTTGATTTGAATATTAAGCAGGCTTACCTGTCTTTGAAGCTTTTTTGTCTCTGTTTCAAGTTTTTTTTCATTATCTGACAATTCATCATTTTTCAAAAAATTATTTTGAGGCGTTATGGAAAGGAGTGTCGTATTTTTTTCAAGATTGATTTTATAGGTATTTTCATCCAGATTATTGGGAAGATTGACAATTCTTATGGTATTTCTACCTTTCTGAAGACTTACATTGGTACTTCCGAAAACTTTTGCTCCCTGAAGAAATACAGTGGCCTGTTTTACTTCAATTTTTTTCTTAATTTCCTGTGCTTTGATAAAGACAACTGAAAATATGATTAGTAAAAAATAACGTTTCATTGTTTATTATTTTGAATTCCTGAAGTAAAATTATCTCTATTTAAGACTGAAAATTGGGGAACTTGGTGAAGGGGTAATTTGACTTGGTGAGTATGCCATAGAGAAAAAAGAGGTTGTTTCAAAATTGTCATTCTGACGAAGGAAGAATCTCTTTTACAATAAATCAGAATCCGTTCGAAACTACAAAAAACCAATAAAGCTACCCTTTGGGCAGCTTTATTTTGAACTTATTCTTTTAAAGAATTTCGTATTTTGTTTTGATGCTGTATTTCAGCTTGATGTTTTCAATATTATCAAAAGAATAATCTACCGGAGCATCCGCCATTTCCATCTGTACGCTGTTCATTCTTCCTTTGTAAGCGGCCGGCATGATCATATCGCTGGTATAGTCTTCTATTTCTACAATTTCAAGAGCATTGCCTGTCTTTTTGCCCATACTTTCCAGTAAATAATCTGCCTTTTCTTTAGCGGCCTTCAAAGCATTGATTTTTACCGCTTTTCTGAAATCTGCAATTTTAGTACTCTTTACCTCAGCAATGTTCAGGCTGCTTACCCATTTTTGGTTCAGGTCTTCAAAAATTTTACTAAGACTTGATTTTGTGCTGGCTTTAAACTGATAACTTTTAGTAAACTTGGCTGTTTTAGAATAGATATTCTGGTACATTGATTTGAACTTGATATCCTCGTTCTTTACGCCTGCATTTTTTAAAATTTCAAATAACTTCTTTTCATTATCTGCCAGATCATTTTTGTTATCTGCTTTTATTCCGATGCTAAAAATAATTTCATCCGGTTCTACTTCCATTTCAGCAACACCTGTTACTTCAATTGCATTTTTCTTTACTTCCTGAGCATTTACAAAGCTTCCAAGGGTTAAAATTCCGATTAATAAAAAATGTTTCAATTTCATAATTTCCTGTTTTAAATTTTTAATTCTGATGTAAAATTACGCCGATCAGAAACCGGAATTCGGGAGACTTGGTGAAATGGAGCTTTCACTTGGTGAGGCTTGAGAAATGAATTACTTCTCTTTATTTTTCTTCAGATCATACTTTACGCTGAGGTTCATAATATATTGTATGCCCACTTCAGGATCGGAGTTGTTGATGACTTTGTCAAAGCCGGTATAATCTGTCCCGTCATAGTAAAAGGTCTTTGATTTTCGCTCCTCCTTTTTGATATATCTGGTGTCATATCCATAGGTGACACTGGCACTTTCAAGAGCAGTATAATTCTGATATTGGTTTTTTGGGAAAATATAAGTAAACCCTGAAGTCGCTGTAGGGCTTCCAATAATTTCTTTTTTAAACAGTTTAAAATAATTATCCTTCTTTTTGTCAAAGACAGCATAAGCCTCTTTGAGAACGTCTTCCTGGATTTTATCAATATCATTGTTGATATAATCCACTTTAATAATATCATAAATCTGGAAATCTGAAGCTTCAGAGATCAGCTTTTCTATCATTGAATGCTTGTTTACGGTAATAATGATATTCTTCTTGGTTTCGAACCCGTCCATTTTCTGAATGGTTACCTGAGTGTCTTTATTAATGTCATAATCATAGATTTTTGTCTGCGAGATAAAATCCACAAAAATATCATCGTTTTTGATGCCCATTGATGATATCCTTTTTATAAAACCATTGATTCTCCTGTTGATATTTTCGATAGCAATTTTAGGCGTTGCAGCTTCTTCATTCAGACCCAGAGTAAGTTTATAGCGGTCTGCGGTCTTATTCATCAATACTTTTACATTAACAACAAGCGTGGAATCATTCGTGAAATAACTATTGGCATTGTTGAATTCACTGAGGTTTTTTGGAGCGGAATAATCATAATTATTTTTGTCTCTGTAAATCTGGTTTCCTCCCACCTGCGCTTTGGAAAGACTTAAAAGAGAAGTCATGATGAGGAAAAATACGGATGTTTGTTTTTTCATGATTTTTAAATTTGAATTATTTTGCCCCAAACTTAGCCTTACGGCCACAGTGTCAATGACTCAACTTGGTGAAAGGGAAGCTTCACTTGGTGAATAGTTTTTGAGCAGACTATATATATGTATATCTTTGTTTTATGAAAATGCTTAAACTCTTTACCTTCTTTTTACTGGCGCTTTGGGGAAATAGAATACATTCCCAAACCACGAATAACAGCAGTGCTGCTGTGGAAGAAGTGCAGGTAGAAACGAAGAAGCTGAAAAAAGCAATTGATACTAAAAATGAACCTGCCCAGGCTGATTCATATTATAATATTGGTGAAACATTTTTTAATAACGGGAATTTTCCGAAGAGTGAAGAATATTACACCAAAGCTAAAAATCTGTATGAAAAACTTAACGACAAACCCAATATTGAAAAAGCAACCCGCAGATTGGCTCAGTCACAGGAAAAACAGAACAAAATAACGCCTGCTATCAGTAACTATGGCAGAGCGGCACAAATGGGGTACAGTGAAAAAAGTAAAGCTGTAAATACTAATGATGTTACAAGACTTTCTTCTCCTACACCCGAACTTAAGGCGGAAGCGATCCAGAATAATATCAATCTGAGTAAAAAAGAAAACGAACAGGGAGATCTTGCAGAAAGCTACAGCCAACTGGCTGATGTTAATCTTAAACAAAAAGATGTTTCCAGCGCAGAAGAAAACCTGAATACCGCCTATAAAATTTCCAAAAAAGAAGCTCCTCAACAGGCATTGGCGATCAATCAGAAATTAGCAGATCTCTATGTTGAGAACAAAAATTATGATAAAGCTATTGAAGCTAAAAAGAAAGTACTGAAAGAAGATTTTGTGAAGGACAATTCGCAGGAAAAAGTCAATCAGATTCAGGAACTGGCAGATATTTATATTAAAAAGAATGATCCCAAAGAAGCCGTAGATCTTTTGAAAAATGCCTATGGAATTGCCTTAGATAAAGGTCATACCCTGGAAGCACAGAAAAGTGTAAAAAAACTGGACAGCCTTTATGCGATTTCAGGAAATGTGGATGCTTCAGTTCAGTTATACAGAGACTTTTTAGGAAAACTGCCGAATCTTGTTTCCAAAGACAGAAGTCTGGTCGATAATAAAATTCTGGAAGATACCGAACAGAGAATATCCCAGCTGGAAAAAGAAAAAGAGCTGAAAGATGAGCTTATCAGAAAGAAAAATGTGTTCAATTACAGTCTGATTGGTGCTTTGATTCTACTGACAGGATTGATGATTTTTATTTTCAGAACATTGAAAAAAGTTCAGACGAAAAATAAAAAAATTGCCCTTCAATCATTACGCAGAGAGATGAACCCGCATTTTATTTTTAACAGTTTAAATAGTGTCAATCACTTTATAGCCACCAATAATGAACTGGAAGCCAATCAGTATCTGACTAAATTTTCAAAGCTGATGCGAGGGGTGATGGAAAACTCTGCCGAAGATTTTATTCCTTTCCAGCAGGAGCTTGATCTTCTTCAAAATTATCTTGCTTTAGAAAAAACACGTTTTGCAGATAAATTCGATTATGAAATTGATGTAGATGAAAGCCTGAATATGCAAAACCTGCAAGTTCCGGGAATGCTTATACAGCCGTTTCTGGAAAATGCAGTCTGGCATGGACTCCGCTACAGATCTGAAAAAGGATTTTTAAAACTAAGCTTTGATAAAAGTGAATCACACCTTAAAATTATTATCGAAGACAACGGAATAGGAATTGAGGAAAGTAAAAAGCAGAAAACCCAGCATCAAAAGACAAGAGAGGGCAGAGGAATGAAAAATACACTGGAAAGAATCCAGCTTCTGAACGATCTGTATAAGAAAGATATTACCTGCTCTGTAAAAGATAAAGAAAATAATACCGGAGTTTTGGTAACGCTCCAGATCAATTTGATCTGATCTGAATTCAGGCTAGATCTTCTTTATAAATTGATGACGATTTAGGATAACATAAAAAGGAATATAACGCTATACGTTTCTTTGAGGAGATTGTAAAGTTGGCTAAATATTCCTAATTTGCACCAGCAACCTAGTAGCTGCCACCTAATATCTATTCAAATGAAAATAAAAGCTGTCATTGTAGATGATGAAATCATAGCAAGAGAAGTTCTGAGAAGTTATCTTACCAAATACTGCCCGCAGGTGGAAATTCTTGGTGAAGCGGAGAATATTAAAGAAGCCGTTCCTTTAATCACAGAGAAACAGCCTCAATTGGTCTTTCTGGACGTAGAAATGCCTTTTGGAAATGCTTTTGACGTTCTGGAGGCAACCAAAGATCTATCCTATGAAACCATTTTCATCACAGCATTTTCACAATATTCATTACAGGCATTAAATAAATCGGCAAGTTATTATATTTTAAAACCCATTGATATTCAGGAACTCATTCTGGCGGTCAATAAAGTGGTGGAAAGCCTTGAGAAAAAAGAAGAACTTAACAGAAACAAGATTCTCCTTGAAAATCTGAAATTAAAACCTGAAAAGCAGCAATTGATCCTGCCTACTCTACAAGGTTTTGATGTGGTAAAAACTGAAGATATTGTAAGGCTTCAGGCAGATGGAAACTTTACACTGGTTTATCTTACCGACGGTTCCAAAAAAATGGTGTGCCGTTTTCTGAAACATTTTGATGACCTTCTGGAAAATCCTTTTGTGAGGGTTCACCGTTCCCATATTATCAATACAGGTTTTGTGAAATCTTATCATAAAAGTGGAACCGTAATGTTGTCTGACGATACGGAAATTGAAGTCTCCGGAAGCTTTAAAGATAATTTTCTGAAAGTTTTTTCATAGAATTTATTGTTCCTTAACAGGTGTAAGGCATTATTTTTGACGTTTTCCTAAATAACCATACAAAATCTTACTGTCATGAAAACCATTCATAAAATTATCCTTCCCGTTTCGTTGGGAGCATTCGGGCTTATCATTTTCAATTCCTATTCAGTAAGAATTCCCAGAGGTGCCTTTGCCGTAAAGAATTTTGATCTTAAAAAATACCTTGGCAGATGGTATGAGATTGCCCGTTTTGATTACAGGTTCGAAAAAAATATGGATAATGTCACTGCAGAATATTCGTTGAATCCGGATGGTACTGTTCAGGTTAGAAATAAAGGGTACGATTACGGTAAAAAAGTATGGAATGAATCTATCGGGGAAGCTAAATTTGTAAAAGATCCTACAGAAGCCCGTCTGAAAGTTTCATTTTTTAAACCAATCTGGGCCGGTTATAACGTTATAGATATTGATGAAGACTATCAATATGCGCTGGTAGCTGGCAGCAGTTTAAAATATCTATGGATTCTTTCCCGTACAACCAATATTCCGGAAAGTATCCGTCAGCGTTTTCTTCAGAAAGCAAGAAAAATTGGATATAATACCGATGAACTCATCTGGGTGAAACATAATTAATAATAAAAATACAAAAGGGCAAAATCATACAATTTTGCCCTTTCATACTTTTATCTTGTAGATATTAGCTTTTAATATACTCCTTCCATTCCTCAAAACGATGATCGATAACCTGCTTCATCAGATCATAGTTTTCGTAGGTATCCTCGATGTGATAGAAGGTTTCGTATTCATAGTCACTTTCCTCTGCTTTGGCATCGAAAATGTTCACATAATCATCAGCAAACGAACTGTGTCTGTTTCCAAAATCGGTTTCATCCGCATAATAATCTTTTGCAAAAAGATTTCCCAGTTCATTCAGATCATATTCAGAAAATTTTCCGTCACAGGAATCCATAATGAATTCCGCACCCGTAATTTCTCTTCGTTTTAATTTTTCAATTTCTTCTTCATGGTCTTCTTTCAGTTCATCAGAAATCATATTGTTGTGAATGCACCAGTTCAGGAACATTCCTGTGTGTGTTGCCCCGTTTTTCTGAGGAAGCCCTTCCGGAAAATCACCGCCATAATGCCATGAAGCATCATCATATTTAGACATAATTTATATTGTAGTTTTAAATATTTTCATCAAAAATAGAAAAAATCAATTTATATTGCCGCAGCCACAGAATTTTCCGTCATTTGCAGAGAATTTTTTTCAACAAAAAAACATATGGAAAAAGCTGTTCTGATCACCATTGGTGACGAAATCCTTTCTGGAAATACGGTAGATACCAATTCTAACTTTATTGCTGCCGAACTTAAAAACATAGGAATAAAAGTTACTCAGATTCTTACCATCTCAGACGAAATTGAAACCATTAAAAATGCATTGAGTATTGCTTTTGAAACCGGTGATTTAGTTATTACAACTGGAGGACTCGGGCCTACCAGAGATGATAAAACCAAAAAGGCGCTGGCAGAGTATTTTAATGATGAAATTGCTTTGGATGAGGTAACTTTCAATCATCTTAAAAGTTACATGGAAAGAAGAGGGCGGGCAGATATTCTGGAGAGAAACAGAGAACAGGCTTTTGTACCTACAAAATCTATTGTTTTTCAAAACCATTATGGAACTGCACCCTGTATGATGATGGAGCAGAACGGAAAATTGTGTTACAGCCTTCCGGGGGTTCCTTACGAAGTAAAACCGCTTATTAAAGATCAGATTATTCCTTATTTGCAGCAAAGATTCAGCCTTCATTACATTCATACCAGAATTGTTTCTGTAGTGGGAATTCCTGAGAGTATTCTTGCAGATAAGATCGAAGACTGGGAACTGGCACTTCCGGAAAATATTGCACTGTCTTATCTTCCGGTTGGAACACGGGTGAAGCTTCGTCTGACGGCTTCCGGTGAGAATGAAGAACAGCTGAAGCAGAGAACGGAAGAAGAAATTCAAAAATTGCTGCCTTTGGTAGAAGGTCACGTCATTGCAGTATCTGAAGATAAAATCGAGAATATTCTGGCAGAAATGCTTACTGAAAGGAATCTGACGATTTCTACTGCAGAAAGCTGTACAGGAGGTGAGCTGGCAAAAATGATCACTTCAGTTTCCGGCAGCTCAAAATACTTCCTTGGTGGAATGGTGGCTTATGCTACAGAGAAAAAGATTAAAATTTTAAATGTTTCCAGAGACACCGTAGATCAGTTTACGGTAGTGAGCGAACAGGTGGCACAGGAAATGGCAAAAGGATGCCAGCAATTGTTTGAAACCCATATTTCCCTTTCTACCACTGGAGTCGCAGGGCCAGGAAAAGGAGAAGATGGTAAAGATATAGGAACTGTTTTTTATACCATCAGGATCAATGATCAGGAGGTGACCTCCAAATTATACATGCCACATCTGGAAAGAGTAGATTTTATGGATTTTGTTTCCCAAAAGGTGATTCAGGATTTGGTAAGTCTTCTAATAAACAGTTAAATAGGAGTCTGTTTTTTTAATTTTTTTTTAATTAATTTTTATACAGTTTTTCACACTTTTTGAAAGCCATTCAATAAATTTCAAAATCGTGGAAAATTCCAAACAGATTTTTCAGACCAACAGCAAGAAACGCTGGAAAAGTGTACAATGGGGAAGCCGTGTTTTTATGTTTATAGGAATACTGCTTCTGCTTGCGTTGGGTCTGATGATGACCTTGGACAGAAGTCCTAAAATCCCTTTTAAAGAAGACTATAAAGCTGTCATTACAGCCGATAAACCCTATCTTCAGGAGAATAAAATATCCAAAGAGTATAAAGGTTTCAGAAGCTTTATTTCTGAAAAAACAATCCATACCAACCTCGACAAAATTCAGAAAGCGAGAGCAGAAAGATATAAAAATCAGAACAGAAACTGGGCTCAGTTTCCAGGTGGAATCCGGTCTGCATTCTATGTCGCATGGGATCCTCAGTCTCTGATGTCTCTGAAACGAAATATCAGACACGTCAATCTGGTTTTTCCGGAATGGTTTTTCCTTGATCCTAAAACAGGAGACCTGAAAACAAATGTAGATCCGGAAGGCTATAAAGTGATTAAAAGAACGGGAGTTGCAGCAATGCCGATGCTGAGCAATAATTCCAATCAGGAATTCCATTCAGAAGGACTGGTAAAAGTTCTTAATGATCCACAAAAAAGAACGCATCTGATTCAAAAGATTACTCAGCAATGTAAAAAATATAACTTCAAAGGAATTAATATTGACTTTGAGGATATGAACCTGAACTCTGATGAAAATCTGATTGCCTTTATGAAAGAACTGTCAGAGACCTTCAAAAAAAATCAGTTATTGGTTACCATGGATATCATGACGGATAATGATGATTATAACATCCCAAGATTAGATCCTTACGTAGATTACTTTGTACTGATGGCTTACGATGAATATTCTGCAGGAAGTGATGCAGGTCCGGTTTCTTCACAAAAATGGATCGAAGAACAGACAGGAAAAATTGTGAAGCAGACCTCTCCTCAGAAAATCATTTTGGGATTAGGAGCGTATGGCTATGACTGGAGTTCCAATAAAGATGACAATACCTCCGTTACCTACATGCAGGCCATTACCAAAGCCAGCGCCAGTAAAGCGGTAATTGATTTTAATGACAATACTTTTAATTTAAATTATTCTTACACAGATTCTAAAAATCTCACCCATACCGTATTTTTCAATGATGCAGCCTCCATTTTTAATACAATGCGTTTCTCCTCAGAATATCCATTGGCAGGAACGGCACTCTGGAGACTGGGAAGTGAAGACAGCAGAGTATGGAATTTTTATGATAAAGATCTTACGTTTGCAGGACTTTCCAAACTGAATTTGAAAACACTGGAAAATGTAAAAGGGCAGACCATGGTGGATTACATCGGAGACGGAGAAGTGCTGGATGTTCTGAATACTCCTCATGACGGAAAAATCGCGCTGGAAATTGATCCGAAAGAGAAAATTATCACAGACGAAAATTATATCACGTATCCAAGCTCTTACGAAGTGAAAAAATATGGAAGTGCTCCTCAGAAAGAATTGGTGCTTACTTTTGATGACGGTCCGGATGAAACATATACTCCGCAGATATTAGATGTACTGTCCAAATATCATGTTCCGGCAGCATTCTTTTTAGTAGGATTAAATGCCGAAAAGAACCTTCCGCTTGTTAAAAGAATTTATCGCGAAGGACATGAAATTGGAAATCATACATTCACTCACGAAAATGTTGCGAAAGTAAGTCCGGAAAGAGCTTTACTGGAACTGAAACTAACAAGATTACTGATAGAATGCGTGACAGGGCACAGTACAATTCTGTTCAGAGCTCCTTATAACGCGGACTCTGAGCCTACCACTTCAGAAGAGATTATTCCGGTGGCTTTGGCAAGACAGCAAAACTATCTTGATATCGGTGAAAATATTGATCCTGAAGACTGGCAGCCCGGAATAAAAGCAGATGAAATTGTAAAACGTGTAATGGCAGGAGTTAAACATGAGAGAGGAAATATCATTCTTCTTCATGATGCGGGCGGCGATACGAGAGCAGAAACGGTGAAAGCTTTGAAAATTTTAATCCCAACACTTCAGAAACAAGGTTATCATTTTACCAACCTGACAAATATCTTGCATAAAAGCAGAAGCGAACTGATGCCGGCAGTTCCTAAAACAAAGTCATATTACATCATGCAGCTGAACCTTGTATTAGCGACCGTTATTTACGGAATAAGCCATTTTCTGGTGGCATTATTTACCATTTTCATTGTATTAGGTTTGATCAGACTATTGCTGATGGCCTATTGGGCTTTTAAAGAAAGAAGAAAAGAAAAAAAACTGGGCGGATTTCCGGTTCTGGAATCCTATCCGAAAGTCTCCATTATTGTGCCTGCCTATAATGAAGAAGTGAATATTGTTTCTTCCCTTCAGAATTTGTTGAAACAGACTTATCCGAATTTTAATATCATCATGGTAGATGACGGAAGCAAAGATTCTACGTATGAAAAAGCAGTAGAAGCATTCCCAAATCACCCGGACCTGAAAATTTTCACTAAAAGTAATGGCGGAAAAGCAACCGCTTTAAACTTTGGAATTTCAGAAACTGATGCAGAATATGTAGTGTGTATTGATGCCGATACCAAACTTCAGCAGGATGCTGTAAAATATATGATCGCAAGATTTTTAAATTCAAATCCTGAAGAGAAAATAGCTGCTGTTGCTGGAAATGTGAAAGTAGGAAATAGAGTAAACTGGCTCACCAAATGGCAGGCGATAGAATATACAACAAGTCAGAATTTCGACAGGCTTGCGTATGCTCATATCAATGCTATTACTGTAATTCCAGGGGCTATCGGAGCCTTTAAAAGATCAGTGATTATTGAAGCAGGAGGCTATTCATCTGATACTTTAGCGGAAGACTGTGATATTACTGTGAAAATTTTAAAAGCGGGATACACGGTGGCCAATGAAAACAGAGCCATTGCAGTTACTGAAGCTCCTGAAACCGTAAAGCAGTTTTTAAAACAACGTTTTCGCTGGACTTATGGAATTATGCAGATGTTCTGGAAACAGAGACAGACTTTCCTTAACCCCAAATATAAAGGATTGGGACTTTGGGCAATGCCGAATATTTTATTATTCCAATACATTATTCCGTTTTTCTCGCCAATGGCAGACGTGATCATGTTCTTTGGAATTCTGTCCGGAAACGGAGACAAAATATTTACTTATTATCTGATCTTTCTTTTAGTGGATGCCTCATTAGCTTTAGTGGCATTCATTATGCAGCGGGAAAAACTGATTAACCTCCTGTATATTATTCCGCAGAGATTCGGGTATAGATGGCTGATGTATATTGTATTATTTAAAAGTTTAAGAAAAGCACTGAAAGGCGAAATGCAGTCCTGGGGATTCCTGAAAAGGACTGGAAATGTGAAAGAGATAGCAACTTCTTAAAAAGTTGGGAAACTTCTGCCTTCTATTGTCTGATTTTTCCAGTAAAGGTTTGGATCAAAAAAATGGGATCATGTAGCTGGAGGTTGTTTTATGACGTTCATAACCTCCAGCTTCCTGCTCCCAACTTCCCACTTAAGAGACTTTCATGTTATTTATTTAAATTTGTTTTATTGAAAAGTAACAAATTCGAAATAAATCATACATATTCTAAAAATTGTTATCATAATGAAAAAAATAACGCTTTCTTTGTTTTTAATAGCAGGGATCTGCACTCAGACTACGATGAGCGCACAAGCTAAAGCTGCTAAAGTAGCAGTGAATAACACAGATAAAGGTTTAGACCTTAGCTTGATGGACACTTCGGTGCGTCCTCAGGATGATTTTTACAACTATGTGAGTGGAACCTGGATGAAAACAGCCAAAATTCCATCTGATAAACCAACTTGGGGAAGCTTCAATAAACTGGCTGAGGATACGGATAACAATTCCATGACGATCCTGAACTCTCTTTTGAAAGATAAATTTGCTGACGGAAGTGAAGGGAAAAAGATCCAGGATTTGTATGCTACTTATATGAATATGGAGAAGAGAAATGCTGACGGAATTAAGCCTATTCAGAATAATCTGAATAAGATTGATGCGATTAAAAGCATGGCTGACCTTCAGAATTATCTGATTTCTGTAACGAAAGAAGGAGAAAACACTTTATACGGATGGGGAATTGATGCAGACCTTAAAGATTCTAAAATGAACGCTGTTTATTTAGGAAATGCTTCTTTAGGTTTAGGAAGAGATTACTACCAAAAAGTAAACGAGAAAAATACAGAAGCTATTGCTGAATACCAGAAGTATGTAGCTTCCATGTTAAAAGAATTAGGATATAAAAATGCTGATGAAGCAGCAAAAGGCATCGTTAATTTTGAAAAAAGCATCGCGAATACTTATCTGACAAACGAGCAGAGCCGTGACAACACTCTTCAGTACAACCCTAAAACAATGGCTGAGCTTTCTACTTTGGTAAAAGGAGTAGATATCCCTGGCTACCTTAAAAAAGTAGGAGTAAATTCTGACAAAGTAATCATCAGTGAATTAGGATACTATAAAGACTTTGATAAACTAATCAATGCTCAGAATCTTTCTGTGATCAAAGATTATCTTAAATTCCATATGATCCACGGAAGTGCTTCTTATTTAAGTGAAAACTTAGGAAACATGAAATTTGCTTTCTATGGTAAATATCTTAGAGGTCAACAAGAACAAAGAGCTCTTAACAAAAGAGGTTTTGAGTTGATTAATGGTACTTTAGGAGAAGCTTTTGGAAAATTATATGTTGAAAAATATTTCCCTGCTGAAGCAAAAGCTCAGATGGTAGAATTGATCGATTATTTAAAGAAAAGTTTCGCAGTTCATATCAATAATTTAGCTTGGATGTCTTCTACAACTAAGGAAAAAGCAATGGAGAAGCTGAACAAGTTTACGGTAAAAGTTGCTTATCCGGACAAATGGAAAGACTATTCAAAATTAAATATCATTTCTGAAGCTAAAGGAGGAAATCTATATCAGAATCTTCAGAACATCGGTGAATGGCAGTACAACAAAGACTTAGCTAAAATTGGTAAGCCGGTTGATAAAACAGAATGGGGAATGACTCCGCAGACTGTAAATGCCTATTACAATCCTGTAAACAATGAGATTGTATTCCCAGCTGCAATCCTTCAGCCGCCATTCTTTAACCCTAAAGCTGATGCTGCTGTAAACTTCGGAGGTATCGGTGCCGTTATCGGTCACGAAATGAGCCACGGATTTGATGATTCAGGAGCACAGTTCGATGCAGACGGTAACTTGGTAGACTGGTGGACTCCGGCAGATAAAGCGAACTTCGAAAAAGCAACAAAAGCTCTTGCTTCTCAGTATGACAAATATGAGCCGGTAAAAGGAACTTTTGTAAACGGTACTTTCACAAATGGAGAAAATATCGCTGACTTAGGAGGGGTAAACATCGCTTATGACGCTCTTCAGATGTACCTGAAAGACAAAGGAAATCCAGGAAAAATCAGTGGATTCACTCAGGATCAGAGATTCTTCCTAAGCTGGGCAACAGTTTGGAGAACATTATCAAGTGAGAAATATATGGTAAATCAGGTGAAAACTGACCCGCACTCTCCGGGATATTTCAGAAGTTTCGGTCCGCTAATTAACGTTGATGCATTCTACAAAGCATTCGATGTGAAAAAAGGAGACAAACTATACAAAACGCCGGAAGAAAGAATCAAAATCTGGTAAAAATAACAACCGCTCAGCAATGGGCGGTTATTTTTTTAGGTAACAGGTGGTAGATAATAGGTAGCAGGAATAGGATTAGGGAATAGGGAATAGGGAATAGGGAATCGGATGATATATATTTGTCGTAGTGACTTCCATCATTCCCATCCTTTGGAGGGGTGTCAAAAATTCAAAGAATTTTTGACGGGGTGGTCTACAACAATCTCACTTTCCACCCACATTCCAAAAGACACCCAAAAACCTCAAACATTAAACATTAAACATTAAACATTAAACCTTGAATTTTCAATTTTAACCCATATCTCAATTATCATTCATAACATATCATTAAAGTTTGTATATTTGATAAGTTTGTGTAAAATCAAAAATTATTTTTAATGAAAAAGCTAAATATTGGAATACTTGCCCTTTCAGGTATTGTATTTCTTAATTCGTGTGGTGCAGCCAAGACTGCAGGGACGGAGAACAAAAAAGAAGCTACTGCTGTAGTGGCTGAACCGGTAAAAGAAGAAGCTAAAGAGGAGGGAATTAATTTATCGTATATGGATACAAGTGTCCGCCCACAGGATGACTTTTTTAGCTATGTGAACGGAAATTGGGTGAAAACGACTCAGATTCCTTCCGATAAAGCAAACTGGGGTTCTTTCAATGCTTTGAGAGAAAATGTGGATGATGCTTCACTAGATATATTAAACAAAATTCTTACAGAATCATATCCTGCAGGTTCAGAAGGACAGAAGATTCAGAATCTGTATGCTTCTTTTATGGATACCAATAAGAGAAATGCAGAAGGTCTCGCACCGATTAAAGCTGATCTTGCCAAAGTAGATGCTATTAAAAGTCTTAATGACCTTCAGAAATACCTTTTGGAAGCTACAAGATTAGGAGACAACTCTTTCTACGGATGGAGAGTGGGCGCTGATATGAAGAATTCCAATATGAATGCAGTATATCTTGGCGGTCCGGATCTGGGATTGGGAAGAGATTACTACCAGAAAGTAAATGAAGCCAATACGAAAACATTGGCGGAATACCAGGCATATGTAGGAAAGCTATTTGGAGTTTTAGGATATAAAAACTCTCCACAGGCTGCACAGAATGTGGTAGACTTTGAAAAACAGCTAGCCAATTATTTATTGACTCTTGAGCAAAACAGAGATGCTAATTTAAGATACAACCCTAAAAATGTATCAGAATTATCCGGTCTTGTTAAAAATGTAGATCTTGCAAAATACCTGAAAGATGCAGGCGTAAATACAGACCGAGTGATCATCGGTGAACTGAAATACTACCAGAATATGGATCAGTTCATTACCCAGAAAAACCTTCCTTTACTGAAAGATTATCTGAAATATCACATCATCAATGGCAATGCAAGTAATCTGGATGATAGCCTGGAGCAGATCAGATTCGATTTCTATGCTAAATATCTACAGGGGCAGAAAGAACAGCGTCCAATGAACAAAAGAGGGCTTACCCTTGTCAATGGTGTTCTTGGAGAAGCATTCGGAAAACTGTATGTAGACAAATACTTCACTCCTGAAGCTAAAAAGCAGATGGAAACCTATATTGATTACCTTTTAAAATCATTCAAAACACACATCGCGAATATAGACTGGATGTCTCCTGAGACCAAAGTAAAAGCTCAGGAAAAACTATCCAAGTTTACCGTGAAAATTGCGTACCCGGATAAATGGAAAGATTATACTCAACTGAAAGTAGAATCTCCAAAACAGGGAGCAACACTGTATTCTAACCTTCAGAATGTAGCAGCATGGCAGTATCAGAGAAGTCTGGATAAAGTAGGAAAGCCTGTTGATAAAACAGAATGGGGAATGTCTCCTCAAACTGTAAATGCTTATTACAGCGGATCAAACAACGAAATTGTATTCCCTGCAGCCATTCTTCAGCCACCTTTCTATAATCCTTTAGCGGATGCAGCGGTGAACTTCGGAGGGATCGGAGCTGTTATCGGTCACGAAATTTCTCACGGATTTGATGACAGTGGTTCACGTTTCGATGGTGATGGTAACCTTAATAACTGGTGGACAGATGCTGACCGTAAAAACTTTGATGCGAAAGTAGGGCAGTTAGCCGCTCAGTACAGTGCTTACGAACCAGTAAAAGGAAGCTTCGTGAACGGTAAGTTTACAAGTGGTGAAAACATCGGTGACTTAGGTGGAGTAGCGGTGGCTTACGATGCGCTGCAGATGTATTTAAAAGATAAAGGAAATCCAGGAAAAATCAGCGGGTTCACTCAGGATCAGAGATTCTTTATGAGCTGGGCAACCGTGTGGAGAACAAAAGCTACCGATCAGTATATGATCAATCAGGTGAAAACAGATCCGCACTCTCCGGGCATGTTCAGAGCCTTTGGACCACTGGTAAATCAGGATTCATTCATCAAAGCATTTGATATCAAACCTGGAGACAAAATGTATAAAGCTCCTCAGGACAGAATAAAAATCTGGTAATTTTACCTTATAAATTGTTAGAAAAGAAAGAATCCGTCTCCCATTAAGTTGAGGCGGATTCTCTTTTTAATATTCTTTCTTATAATTCCGGAGAACAAACTTTATTCCGGTTTCTATAATGTCTCCCATCGTTTTACAATACTTGAAGTTGACATCATAAGTGAGCTTTTGTAACGCTGTCCTTAATTCTGTGACATTGGCTTCCGGTGCGATATTATCTTTTTTCATAATAGAAATAATTTCATCAAATCTGTTTTGGCTGCTGGTCACTCTTTTTACGATTTGTGATCGTACCTCCTTACGGTATTGTTCTATAGAGCTGGGCTTCAGTTTTTCCAGTACCATATTGACCATTGGGCTGTTTTCTTTGAAATACTGCGGAAGATAAACTTTTAAATTCCCTTCATAAGTTTGCTGATCAAAATCAATGGGGCGAATTCTATAAATAACCTGGTCGAAATCATGTATAGGAATGACGACGTAATTATAAGAACGCATATCCCCAAGCAACCCGATGAGACATCGCTCATTGAATTTTACAAACTCTTTGGAAATCTGGGCCTTTTCAAGTTCTGAACAGTTAGGAAGATGCTTCTGAATAAAAACATCTCCCGGAATTCCTAAAATATGCTCTTCAATCAAAGTATTTTTGTACACCAGGAAATTAATTCGGTTGGGAGAAAGCAGATCTTCAAGCTCCAGTCCGAATATTCGTGAAGCATCAGCCTGTTTAATATAAAAATACGTATAATTATCATTCAGTACATTTCTCACCCGAATCCGGAAAGGTTTGGAATTTCCGAAAGTACAAAAGTCGATGGTATCTACTTTCAGATAAGGTAAAGTAGCGATATCTCCATCAGAATGAAGTAGGGTATAAATCTTATTTAGATTAGCCTCTATTTCTTTAAACTCATATTCAGAATACAACACCCCAAGCCACAAAGTATCTTTGCCGTCCTTATCCAGAATGCTCACACTGTCGCTAAACCTTAGAAGATCTTCATACAGAAACCTGATTTTGGTGGTTCTGTTATATTTTTCCAAATACTGCTGTAATACTTCTGAAACTGGAAATATCGGTTTTCTGAACGCTATTTTTACATCTTTCATGACACGGTTCACTTTGTTTAAATATAAAGAATATTTTTTGTAAAGTATTAAGAATTCTTATTTTAACATTCATCAGGCATGTTTATAAAAGAGCAAAGCGAACAAAAATTTTATTTTATTTTTCTTGGAAGACTTTATTTATTTTTTCATAGCTTAGTGATATCGTAATGCGGTGATTGTATGTTAAATAAATATAAATAGATTTAGATGATTCAAGAAAAATCTTAGTAAAATTTTGTATGTTACAGTTTTTTTTTAAATTTAAACATTGGATTGGTAATTTATTTGATTCATCGGTAAATTACTCAAAGACAGATCCAAACCAAAATAGTAAATCTCAAAATAACAATAATATGGCAATGTTTAATTATGGTGTTGGCGGAAACGAGGTAAAAGTAGACGCTAATGAAGCTATTCAGGAAATACAGGAAAATAAATCACTGATAGTAAGCCAACTTACAACAGACGAGTCTTATACCCCTGAAATCGTAACAGGATTAAAAACAGTGGAAGACGTTTTCAAACATTTTCAGCCTTCAGTATCTGTACAACACGAAACAGAAGACGGCGGAATGGTAGAAGAGGAATTCCGTTTTCAAAACCTTGGAGACTTTACTCCTAAAAGCCTTACTCAGAAGTCAGATTATCTGCAGCAGCTGAGCATGGAACAGGAGCAGTACAATAAAATAGTACGTCAGCTGAAAACCAATAAAATTCTACGCAACATGCTGGAGAACGATCAGACAAGAACTGCGTTCATAGAAGTATTGAAAGAAGTGGCACAAGAACTTGAAAAATAATTAAAGACTAACATTAAATCATGGATAGCAAATTACAGGCACAAGAAAGCCAGCAGCAGGGGCAGCAGCAACACGCAGGGCAGCCGAAGGGCAACCCGCTTGCAGAGCTCAATAAAATGGGAGGATTTGGCTTTGTTGAATCCGTTGTAGACGGTATTGCCAATATGAACCCAACAAGAAAGGCAAGAAAAGAAATCTTCCTGAATGACAGCAATAAAGCAGACGAAAGAAAAGAACTTCTTCAGAAGATCAATCTTTGGGTAAACCTTTTAGAAGGGAGTGAATCTGCGGATAAAATGGCCGATACCTGCAAAACTAAAGCACAGCAGGCCGATCAAAACCTGAAAACAAACTTAAAAAATACACTGGATGCCGTTCGTCTGTTGGAAACCAACTACAGAACAGTAGCTCAATTCTACAAAAATACAGAATTGGATAAAGTGGATAATGTAAGTATCGTGAATGCAAGCCTTGAACAGGTTTCCGATCTGGATAACCCTTTGTTCATTGATGCAATCTCAGAAGAATTCAAAAACTATTACGACCGTCTTGACCTTAGAGATAACTACTCAATCCTTGCCATTCCAGGATATTTAGGATCTAACAAGGTGATCGAGAAATGGGCAAAAATCTGTAACGAGAACAAAGTTATGATGGTTACAGACTTCGCCAACCTTGATAAACCGGATGACGTTGTAGATTTATTCCACTCTGCAAACCTTACAGGAGGTGAGCTTCACAGAAGTAACGTTATTATGACGTGTAACTGGCTGGTAGGACGTGGGAAAGCTGAAGAAGTAGGTGAAGAAGAAAATGTAGAACTTCCACCTTCCACTTCATTAGCCGGAAAAATCCACAAAACACTGATGTCTCAGGTGGCAGCAGGTAAAAAACATGGTAATATCAACGAGGTAGATGCCGTAAAATTCGAATTGAAGAAAAGTGAAATTTCTCAGTTGGAAAAAATGGGTCTTGTACCTATGGTAAACGAGTACGGAAAAATTATGGCTTTCTCAGCGAAGACCTTATTTACAGGAGACAATATCGGTCTTCAGACGTATTCCGTAGTTCGTGTATTCGACTATGTAACCAAAGTATTGCTTGACTTCCTGAACAGAAGAGCTTTCGAAAACTGGAATGCTAAAAACGAAGACGATTTGAGAAGACAGATTGTGACGTTCCTGGATAACATCAAAGGACCGGACAAATTGATCGAGAAATTCAAAATTGTTCGTTTTGAGCAGGATAGAGTAAACAAAGACAGAGTGTGGCTGGATATCCGTATGACCCCTTATTTCCCTACAAAAAGTTTCGTTATTAAATTGGACGGACACAAAGGAGATGACGGTAACGAATGGGATGCAGAATATACTCAGGAGTAACATCAACGTACTTTATATAACAAAAACCGATGCAATATTACATCGGTTTTTTTTCAACCAACACCTATGAAATTTAATATGAATAAGAAGCTTATTATGGGTTTACCTGCGATAATGATGGTACTTCTGATAAGCTGTGAGAAAAAATACCAAAGTCCAGGCACTTACGAAAATGATCTTTTCGCACAGGAACGTCAGCAAGGAAAAGCATACATCATGAATAGAGATGAATGTTTTGATGGCAGTGAACTCGTCCTTGCAAGTTCAGAGGTAAAATTAGCAGACAGTTCCAAAGGCCGCGGAAAATCATTCTTTCTTTATAAAGTAAAATCCGGAAAAGTATTGAAAACAGTAAGAGATTCTACTGTAGAAATGCCGATGATGTTTTTATCCCAATATAAATTAAAGATCAAAAATACCGATTCCATGTATGTTTATCTGAAGAAACTGGAAGGGTATCGTTTCATTGCTAAAGACAGGAATTTAAAATACCAATGGTTAAAAGCCGCGCCCGTATATTCTGTGAAAGCTGATAAATAAATTTTATCTTTGCAAAATATAAGATGCTTCCACTTAGCTTAGCATGACATTGTTAATACTAAGTGTTTTCAAACATAAAACAAATGTCATTGGGTTTTTAAAAGCAAAGTATCTTTTAAAAAGCAAAACAAAAATTTTTGGAGAAGGATAACCGAAATTCAGATTTTCTGCATATTGGCAGCAAAATCCTTGAATGGTATAAAAATAATGCTAGAGATCTGCCTTTCAGACAGACAAAAGATCCGTACAAAATCTGGATCTGTGAAATCGTATTTCAGCAGACAAGGATCAATCAGGGATTAAACCATTACAATAATTTTATTAAAAGATTTCCCAATGTAAAAACGTTGGCTGAAGCTGAAGAAAATGAAGTTTTATTGTATTGGAAAGGACTTGGTTATTATTCAAGAGCCATCAATATTCATAAAGCCGCCCAACAGATCATGAATGATTATCAGGGCGTTTTTCCGAATCAGTATGAAGAAATTTTAAAATTAAAAGGAGTAGGGAAATATACTGCTGCAGCTGTTTCGAGTATATGTTTCGGTGGAAGAATGCCTGCAGTTGACGGGAATTTTTACCGTGTTCTGAGCCGTCTTTTTGCTGATGATTTTGATATTTCAAATTCAAGAGCATTTACGTATTTCTCTGAGCTGGCAGCTTTGGTAATGCCGGAAAATGTGGGCGATTTTAATCAGGCCATGATGGATATAGGGTCAGAAATCTGTAAACCCAAAAATCCATTGTGTGAAGAATGTCCTGTGAATAAAGACTGTCTTGCATTTTCTATGCAAAAAATGTCAGATTATCCCGTGAAAACTAAAAAAGTAAAGGCAGAAGATCTTGCTTTAACCTATTATTTTGTGCATAGAAACGGAAAGTTCCTGATCCGTCAGAGAACAGATGACTTCATATGGAAGAAATTGTTTGAGTTTCCAGTTGCCATTTCTACAGATATGGAGCGTTTCATTACAGGCTCAAAAATAGTTACCCATAAGCTGACCCATAAGAATTTAACTATTGAAATATTGAATGTTGAAATCATTTCTGAGAAGATCTGGAACGATTTTATTGCTGAAAACCAGTACCTGATTACCGACGTTGAAGGTTCTCATGAAAAATCCTTTCCGAAGCCTCTGGAAAATTACATTCAAAACTCTCTGAAAGACTGAAATTTGTCTTCCGAAATCTGAAATCTAATTTGTACTTTTGCAAAATGATTAAAAAAGTCATTTTTATTTTTGTATCGCTGCTTTTAATTTCATGTGGAAAAGACGCTTCACCAAAACCTTATGGGGAGCTGCGTCTTGAATATCCTGCACCGAAATACCAAAAGTTTGAAAACAATTGTGCCTATACCTTTGAATATTCCGATTTTGCTTCGATTGCACCTGCTAAGAAACCTTGCTGGTTCTATGTGAATTATCCGAAAATGAAGGCTAAGCTTTTTGTTACCTATTACCCGATACAGAACGACTTTGCAGACCATATCAAGGAAGCTGAGAAAATGGTGTATGAACATACCATTAAAGCAAGTTCCATTGATACAAAATCCTTCGAATATCCTGAAAAGAAAGTTTATGGAAACTTCTATGAGCTGAAAGGCCAGAGTGCTTCCAATCTTCAGTTTTACATTACAGACAGTACGAAGCACTTCGTTACTGCTTACTTATATTTTAATACGAGACCGAAACCGGATTCTCTTGCGCCTGCAGTGAACTATATCAAAAATGATATGAAACACCTGCTGGACACTTTTGAATGGAAAAAATAATTACTTTTAATATACATTGAAAAATATATGAAACTTTTAGTTGTAGGAAGTGTTGCATTTGATGCAATTGAAACACCATTTGGTAAAACGGACAAAATTTTAGGAGGTGCAGCCACTTATATCGGGATCACTTCATCAATTTTAGGCGTTAAATCCGGAATTGTTTCTGTAGTAGGAGGAGACTTTCCACAAGAACATCTTGATATGTTCACAAACAGAGAGGTAAACATCGAAGGAATTGAAATCGTAAAAGAAGGAAAAACATTTTTCTGGTCTGGAAAATACCACAATGATCTGAATACAAGAGATACTTTGGCTACAGAAGTAAATGTACTTGAGAATTTCGATCCGAAAATCCCGGATTCAATGCAGGATGCCGAAATTTTATTACTTGGAAACCTACACCCTGGAGTGCAGTTATCTGTACTTGAAAAAATGAACAACCGTCCTAAGCTGGTTATCCTTGATACCATGAACTTCTGGATGGATTCTGCATGGGATATCTTAATGGATATGATTGCAAAAACAGACGTTATTACCATCAATGATGAAGAAGCAAGACAGCTTTCAGGAGAATATTCTTTGGTAAAAGCGGCTAAAAAAATTCACACAATGGGTCCTGAGTATGTGATCATCAAAAAAGGAGAGCACGGAGCTTTACTTTTCCATGACAATAAAGTATTTGCTATCCCGGCACTTCCGTTAGAAGATGTTTTCGATCCAACAGGAGCAGGAGATACTTTTGCAGGAGGATTTGCTGCTTATCTTGCTAAAAAAGAAAAAATTGATTTCGATACGATGAAATCTGCACTTATTGTAGGATCTGCAATGGCTTCTTTCACTGTAGAGAAGTTCGGAACAGAAAGAATAGAGGAAGTAAGCGAAGCAGATATGTTCAGCAGATTGAGACAATTCAAAGAATTAACGACATTTGATGTTGAACTGCAGTAAATAAGTCTTTTTAAGAAATATTTATAATAAAAAATTGAGTGTAATTCGTTAAGAATTCTAAATTTGCAACTTGTTAAAATAGTAAAATGACAAATAAACTAAAAATCACTTTTCTTCTTGGGATTTTCATCATGATATTCTCTTCAAATATGATGAATGCCCAGCTAAAACAAGGAGATTTGGTGGATGGTATTGCAGCTGTTATCGGGGATGAGATTGTTTTGGAATCTGATGTAAACGAGCAGATGAATTATGGGAAACAACAGGGAGCTGCGAATACAGACAAATGTGAGTTCCTGGAAAACCTTATCAGCAACAAGCTTCTTGTATACGAAGCAAAAAAAGATACCTTAATTGAAAACCGTTCTGCAGCCATTAAGGAACAGGCTAACGCAAAATACCGCCAGTTGCTTTCTCAATTTCCGGATGAAAAAACATTGCTTGCCGCTTATAAGTTCAGAAACTCTTATGAGATGAAAAATGCTATCGAAAAGATAGACACAGACCAGTACTACGGACAGGCAAAATACCAGAGAATTACTGATAAAGCTGACGTTACTCCAAATGAGGTTACTGATTTCTACAATATGTATAAAACACAGTTGCCACAAGTAAAAGATGAGGTTACTTTAGCTCAGATTATGATCTATCCGGCACTTACGGAAGCTCACAAGCAAGATCTTATCAACAGATTGAAAAAGATCAAGCAGGATATTATTGGGGGAGAAACCTTCGAGAGCCAGGCAAGAATCTATTCTGAAGATGAAGGATCGGCTGCTAATGGAGGATTGTATAAAAATATCAATAAAGGGCAGATGGTTAAGCCATTCGAAGCTGCTGCATTGAACCTTCAGGAAAATGAAATCTCAGATCCTATCGAATCTGAATTTGGTTTCCATATTATTCAGTTATTGAAAAGATCAGGTAAAGTATATGATGCAAGACACATCTTGTTAAAAGCTACACCTACTGATGAGGAAATTAAAACAGCAAAAGCAAAACTAGATAGTATTAGAGGTCTTATTTTGAATGGCAAAATGACATTTAAAGACGCTGCTTTTAAATTCTCAGAAGATAAAAGAACAAAATTCAACGCTGGAATAGTCCCTGGAGCTGATGGTTCTGATAAAATTGAAAGAGAAAGTATTCCTGGAACAATCAGCTATGAATTGGCAGGATTGAACAAGGGAGACATCACTACTGCTTTTGAAGATGAAGAAAACAAGAGAAAGCAAATCAAGATTATTAAAATTGAAGATGTGATTCCTTCTCACCAGATTACACTGGAAACAGATTTCAGCAGAATCAAGCAGATGGCGCTGAATAAAAAGAAAAGTGAAATGGTTGAAAAGTTTGTCAACTCTAAGTTACCGACAACTTTTATCTCCATTGACGGACGTTACGACAGCTGTAGCTTTAAGTCTAACTGGAAGAAACAATCCTTGACAAAATAAAATCAAAACCTTCAGAATTTCTGAAGGTTTTTTTTATGATAAAGCTTTAAAACATGAATGGGAATGATAGAAAATATTGACATATTCTTCCCTGAAAACCATTGTTTTTAGTATTTTTACGCATGAGCAATTTTATAGATTTCAACGCTGCAAAAAAACTTCATGATATGGAGGCAACACAAAATAGAATTTCACACCTTTTTAATATTAAATATCCAATTATCCAGGCAGGGATGATCTGGCACTCGGGATGGAGACTGGCGTCTGCTGTTTCTAACTGTGGCGGATTGGGTATCATAGGAGCGGGAAGTATGTATCCTGACATTCTAAGAGAAAATATCCGGAAATGTAAACAGGCGACTGATAAACCATTCGGGGTAAACGTACCGATGTTATATCCTAATATTGAAGAGATCATTCAGATTATTCTTGAAGAAAGAGTGGAAATTGTATTTACGTCAGCAGGGAATCCTAAAACCTATACAGAAACCCTACAGAAAGAAGGAATAAAAGTAGCTCACGTAGTTTCCTCTACCAAATTTGCTGTAAAATGTGAAGATGCAGGAGTAGATGCTATTGTTGCAGAAGGTTTCGAAGCAGGAGGTCACAACGGAAGAGATGAAACAACAACGTTCTGTCTTATTCCGAATGTAAAAAAACATATTTCTAAACCATTAATTGCAGCAGGTGGAATTGCCTTAGGCTCACAAATCAAAGCAGCCATGATTCTTGGAGCAGACGGTGTACAGATCGGTTCCCGTTTTGCTGCCACTACAGAAGCAAGTGCTCATGAAAACTGGAAAAAGAAAATTACAGAACTACAGGAAGGAGATACTCATCTTACCTTGAAAGAACTGGCACCTGTAAGAATGGTGAAAAATAAGTTCTTCAATGAACTGGAAGATATCTACCTGAATGGAAGAGATAAAGAAGCCTTAATTGCTTCATTAGGAAGAGCAAGAGCAAAACGCGGAATGTTTGAAGGAGATATGGAAGATGGAGAATTGGAAATAGGCCAGGTTTCTGCTTTAATTGATGAGATTCTTCCGGTGGAAACTGTTTTCAGTCACTTATTAAAAGAATTTGAAGAAACGAAAATGCCTGTTTTTTAAAATATAATTATCTAATGGAAGGAAGAATAATTGATGTAAAGGGTAAAAAATTATATATAGAACACTATAATCCGTTTGAAGACAGACCTACAATTATATTACTGCATGATTCATTAGGTTCAGTGCAGCTTTGGAGAGACTTTCCAGCTAAATTATCTGAAGCTGCACAATGCAATACGCTTGCTTACGATCGCTTAGGTTATGGAAAATCATATCCAATGCCTACTCATGAAAGACCCGTAAATTATATGGAGCTGGAAGCTGATCTGCTGAATGATGTATTGATTGAAATGAATCTTGATCATGTGATTCTCTTCGGGCATAGTGACGGGGGAACAATAGCTTTGATCACCGCTGCAAAATATCCCGAAAAAGTAAAAGCCGTTATCTGTGAAGCAGGTCATATTTTTGTGGAAGATGTGACTTTAAAAGGAGTCTATGATGCCTGGGAAGCTTACAAAACGACCAATCTTGCGGAACGTTTACAGAAGTATCACGGAGATAAAGTAGAAATGCTTTTCAAAGCCTGGACAGAAACCTGGACACGGGATGATTACAGAACCTGGAATATAGAGTATCTGTTGAAAGATATTAAAGCTCCATTGTTATTTATTCAGGGAGAAGCTGATGAATATGGGACGTTGGATCAGATGGAAAAAACAGTTAGTCAGGTAAGTGGAAGTGCTGAAAAATATATTATTCCCGCTATAGGCCATACACCACATAAAGAAGTTCAGAATCTGGTACTCCAAAAATCAGAAGCATTTATCAGAAATATTTGATAACTTTTCAGATGAAATCGTCAACTTTAAATAAAGAAAGAGAATACGTAAATATTCTCTTTTTTATGATTTAATTTTAATGGATCAATAATGGATCTGTAAGGCGGCTGATAGGCTGGAAACCTATAAATTGCAGGCTTGAAGAAACATAATGTTCTTTCGAAGGTTCTTCATGTACTAAACTGGTGCTCAAATATTTTTTATTGTCATCGCATAAGAGAGTGACTACTGTAGCATCCTGACCCATTTCTTCTTTTAGCATAATAGCGCCTATGACATTTGCTCCGGAGGAAATTCCAACTGCTAATCCCAATTCTTTTGCCAGTTTTTGCGCCACGATAATTGAATCTCCGTCATATGCCTGTAAAATTCTGTCAAGACGATCCAGTTTTACAATAGCAGGTATAAATTCATCAGAAATACCCTGAATACGATGAGATCCCGTTTTATAACCAGTGGATAATGTTGGGCTTTCAGCGGGCTCCAGAGGATGAATACGGGTTGCGGGGTTCAGTGAAAGTAAATGATTTCCCACCCCCATCACAGTTCCTCCGGTTCCTACTCCTGCAACGAAGGCATCAGTTGTTAAGCCAATAGAAGATAACTGCTTGCTTATTTCTTTTCCTGTGGTAAGTTCATGTGCTTCAGCATTGAATTCATTTTCAAATTGTTTTGGTAAAAATACACCACCTTTAGCAGCAAGTTCTTCACTGATCTGAATACTTCTAAGAAAACCTCCATCACCTTTACTTACAAGCTGAATGTCGGCTCCCAGACTTTTTATGATGTCCATACGCTCCTTACTCAGCCAGTCAGGCATTATAATTTTAACTTGGTGTCCCAAGGCTTTGCCTATTGCTGAAAATGCGATTCCGGTATTGCCACTAGTTGCTTCTATGATAATATCCCCAGGTAGGATATGACCATTTAAATAAGCTTTATAAAGAATATATAGAGCCATCCGGTCTTTTATACTGCCCGTAAGATTGAAATTCTCACATTTAACATAAATTTTGTCTTGTTTGCCTTTGTACTTATAATGAAGTTCCAACATAGGTGTATTCCCTACAAGATGCCATAAATGATTAAACTTATTCCTCAGCTCTGGAGATAAGCAGGGATCTACAATAATTTTTTCTGTTTTCATTTGTTTTGAATAAATTTTTGTCAAAATTATTTGTTTTTAGTTTTATTTCAAATATTTATTGTAAAACCAAGAAAAAATAATATAATTTATGGAATTGTTTTGTTTTTATTCAGAATAAGTTCTTATTTTAGAAGGAAATCAATAAAAATAAAAAATATGCCACTTGATGAAACAGATATTAAGCTTTTACGCATTCTTCAGACCAATAGCGCTATAAGTAATAAGGAATTAGCCTTTCGGCTGCACAAATCAGTTCCTGCGGTTCATGAACGAGTAAAAAAAATGAAGGCTCAAGGTTATATAAAACGAACTGTAGCTATTTTAGATAGAACCAAGATAGGGCTCTCTCTCATTTCTTTTTCACAGGTTTTCCTAAAAGAACATACTGGTGAAGTATTAAATGAATTTGAGAAAGAAGTAATTAAATTTCCAGAAGTAATGGAGTGTTACCAGATTGCAGGTTCGTATGACTTTATTCTCAGAATTGCTACTAAAGATATGGAAGCGTATCACCAGTTTCTAAGGCATAAACTTTCTATGCTTCCCAATGTGAGTACTGTACAAACTTATTTTGTACTTTCGGAAGCAAAAAGCGAAACGGCTTATCCGTTATAAGAGTAAATTGATATTGAAAGTAGCTGTCCCTTGAAGTAATGTAAAGATATACTATTACAGCAATAGGATTTCTGCTTTTATATTTTCCTTTGCCTGAGTTTCATATTTTTCCTTAAAATATTCTGTTTTAAAAATGCTTTCAAGTTCCAGAAAATGTTTAAGGACTTTTTTTCGTCCCGGTTTATACAAAAAATCAGGGTAAATAGAATATTCTCTTCGGATATTTTGAGTGTATTCCATATAGGTTTTAAAATCTTTACCCAATACGGAAAGATCAGCATCCAAAAGATAATTGGTGTCTGCATGATCCGACTGCTGGTGAGATTTTGTCGCCAGAATCTGCTCCGAAATAATTGAAATTTTATCGTTATTTACATGAAGTTCAGAAAGTCTTTTCTCTGCTTTAACAGCACTTTTCTCTTCATTAGACTTGGATGTCGCATCGTAGATAATATCATGATAAAATACAGAAAAGGAAACGGCCGTAAAATCTGAAATATTCGCCTTCACTGCTTCAAGTTCATGAAACATATTTTCAAGATGAAAAAGATTGTGATAATGTCTGCCTTTTTCAGAATATCTGGTTTCAATCTCCTTCCAAAGACTGTTAATCAAGTGCTGATCGTTTGTAAATGAAGAACAAAGCTGTTCAAATTGCGGGTTCAGATTCATAAAAATAGGGTATAAAAAAAGGAACTTTTAAAAAGTTCCCTGATTTGCTTCCAGAACAGCCTTCAGCTCAGCCCAGCCTCCGCCGTTATAACCGTCCTTTAATCCTTGAGCAGTAAGATAATCCAATGCTTTTCCGCTTCTGTTTCCACTTCTGCAGAATAAGATAACCGGCTTTTCAATAGATAGGATCTCATCTTGTCTATCTTCTACTTCACCTAAAGGAATATTCTTAGCACCATCTATATTACCGTCCATTTCAAGCTCCATTGGCTCGCGAACGTCAATTAATTCATAGTTTCCTGATTGTATTACTTCTATTAAAGACATAGTTGTTGGGTTTAAACATTAAATTAGAAACGAAATTACGCAATTTTTTTTTGAAAAAAATCCTAATGAAAACATAATTTTTCAGAAAAGAAGCTGGGTAGAAGTTATAGATCAGGGGAACTTCTGCCAAAATCAGAAGATTGATAAAATAATCTTAATTTTGCACTGTGAAATTATGAATCCAGCTGCTGAAAAATATTCCCAACTGATAAAGTCCAAGGCAAAAAGTTTTGGGTTTCAGAATTGTGGTATTTCCAAAGCTGATTTTCTGGAAGAAGAGGCTCCCCGCCTCGAAAAATGGCTCAAGAATAATTTTAATGGCGAAATGAAATACATGGAAAACCATTTCGACAAAAGACTTGATCCACGCCTTCTCGTAGAAGGTTCAAAATCTGTAATTTCACTTTCTTATAATTACTTTCCCGAAGAAAAAATTTCAATTCTGGAAAACTATAAGATTTCAAAATATGCTTATGCAGAAGATTATCATGAAGTAATCAAAGAAATTCTCCGTGAGATGGTAGCTGAGTTACAGGAAGAAATAGGAGAATTCGGATTCCGGGTTTTTGTAGATTCTGCACCGGTTTTGGAAAGAGCCTGGGCGAAAAAATCAGGAATAGGCTGGGTAGGGAAAAATGCCAACCTCATTACCAAACAAAGCGGTTCTTTCTATTTTCTGGCTGAAATTATCTGTGATCTGGAACTTATCCCCGATCATGCGACTACAGATCACTGCGGAAGCTGCCGTAAATGTATTGATGCATGTCCTACAGATGCTATCGTTTCTGAAAAAATTATTGATGGAAGCCGCTGCATCTCCTATGCAACCATAGAACTGAAGGATGAGATTCCCAGCCATTTTAAAAATAAAATGGAGGACTGGATGTTCGGTTGTGATATCTGCCAGGACGTATGCCCGTGGAACAGATTTTCAGCGCCTAACAAACAGAGCCGATTTCAGCCTAATGAAGCGTTAAAAAACTTCAAAAAAGGAGAATGGAAAGAAATCACTCAGGAAATTTTCTCAGAAATCTTCAGAAAATCACCTGTGAAACGTACCAAATTTGCAGGATTGAAAAGAAATATTGAGTTTTTACAGAAGTCTTCTGACTGATTTTTCTCTGAACTTTCGGTGACAATCCCTCCTTTGGAATTTTTTGTAGTTCCAAACTAAAGCTGATAATCGACCATTCCTTAAATTTTTCGCTTTAAGGAGGTAAAGATTTATATCAATAAGTTTTTTGAAAAACCTTTCCTATAAAGAAAAATTGATTTCCAAGAGATTAAAATCTCACCGAAAATCAACGTTTTTTCTGTACTCTTTTAGGAGCTGTTTTTACTCTTACTTTAAATCTTTTTTGGGATTTAGTATTTTTACGCATATTTGTGAATATTTCGTAACTAAATATAGCCATTTTTTCGATTAAAACAAATACTTTTACTAAAAATTAAAGATTAAATTTTATTAAAAAACATGACTGTGAAATCGATATTAATGTATCTCCTGAAAGTGATAGGAATTATTTTAGGAATTGTGATTATTTATGTAATCCTCGGGCTGCTGATTCCCTATATTCCTGTTTCTGCAAAGGATGACGGACAGAAGAAGGAAATTCCCATCTACATTTATACCAACGGGGTACACACAGATATCGTAATGCCTGTGAAAAACGATCTGCAGGACTGGAGCCAGAAAATTCCTTTTGCCAATACAAAATCAAAAAAAACAGATTATCAGTATATCGGAATAGGATGGGGCGATAAAGGGTTCTATCTTGATACTCCAACCTGGGCAGACCTTAAGTTTTCGACAGCCGTAAAAGCCGCATTCTGGCTAAGCGATTCTGCCATGCATTGTACCTATTATAATACAATGAAAGAAGGAGATGACTGCAAAATGATTATGATCAGCAGAAGTCAGTATCAGAACTTAGTGAAATTTGTAGAAGATAAATTTGACAGAGATCAGAACGGAAACTTCATGTTAATCCCTACAAATGCGGTGTACAGTGACAACGATGCCTTTTATGATGCCAAAGGAACTTACAGTTTTCTTTACACCTGTAATACATGGTCAAATAATGCTTTAAAAGCAGCAGGACAGAAAGCTGCACTTTGGACACCTTCAGATTTTGGAATTTTTCAACACTATAAATAATACATGAAGAAGGGTTATCTGTTTCTCATCATCTTTTGGATAGGTTCATGTTCACAAGAAAGAAAAAATAATACAATAAGAACTGTTGAAACACCTGTAGTTGTAGAAAAGAAACCTGAAGCAGATCTTTCTAAACTAAAAATAAAAGCGGAAGAAGCGTTGGCGTTCTGTACTTCAAAGAACCTAAACAAGGATTTCTGTATCCTTATTGATATGAGTCTTCATTCAGGTGTTAACCGTTTTTTTGTCTGGGATTTTAAAAGTAATAAGATCTCAAAAAAATATCTGGTAGGGCATGGCTGCGGTTCCAATTCATGGAGTAAAGACAATTCTAAAGCGGATCCTGGATTTAGTAATGAAGACGGAAGCCACCTGTCTTCATTAGGGAAATATAAGCTTGAAGGAAGAGGGTACAGTGATTGGGGAATTAATATAAAATACCTGATGCACGGCCTTGAAGAAACCAATAGCAATGCTTTGAAAAGATTTATTGTCTTTCATTCCTGGAATCTGATGAGCGATCATGAAACTTTCCCGAATGGATCTCCTGAAGGATGGGGCTGTCCCACTGTTTCCAATAATGCGATGAAGGAAATTGATCCTATGATTCAGAAATCCGGAAAACCTGTATTAATGTGGATCTATAATTAAATCTTTGTCATACATTTGTTTCTTAACAGTCATGTAAACTGATTCCGTCTTATGAAACATACCCTTTTCCGTGAACAACAGCTCAACTGTGATATAGAAACTGCATGGAAATTCTTTTCCTCAGCAAATAATCTTTCAGAGATCACCCCGAAAGATATGGGCTTTATTGTTTTAACGGAAATGGAAGATGATGAAATCTATGAAGGAATGCTCATCGACTATTATGTTTCTCCATTGTTGGGGATTAAAATGAAATGGCAGACCGATATTACCCACGTTGATTTTCAGAAAAGCTTCATCGATTTTCAGAAAAAAGGGCCGTACAAATTATGGAATCATCATCATGAATTTATTCCCAATGCAGAAGGTGTTCTGATGAGAGATACGATAGATTATGAACTTCCTATGGGCTTTTTAGGTGAAATTGCTCACCGCCTTTTTGTCCGAAAGAAACTGGAGCATATTTTTGATTATCGTTTTAGAGTTCTCAGCAAATTGTTCTAGCGATACAATTTTAATCATTCAATAGGAACGGGCTTTAGCCCGTTAATAATAAACCAAAATTCATCTGGCTTTAGCCAAAACTTTTAACGATTCTAGTTGGATTGCTATAGAATCACACACGACATGAATAGACTTAGCATCCTGTTCGTCATTCCAAAGGAATCCAAATTCCAATTAATAGAATTATTAATCGATTGTTTAAGTTTTTTTAACAGTTCCAGGGCTGGATTTCCCGGTAGAAAACCCTATTTTTGCAGAATTATCGTTTTTACTGAAAAACTAATGTGTTCTGTTTGACATGGCAAGTCTGAGGTCATTTTTCTTATTCTATATCATACTGGTTTTTTCCCTTTTCAATTCGAATTGGGCAGAAAAATCGTTGCAGAATATTCCTCATGTTCCGCCTGTAACAAATATTCATGTTCTTGATGTTTACGAAGAGGCAGATATGAATACGCATGCATTGCCTGCTGCTGCTAAAATTGTAAAACATTCAGTTAAAAAAAATGATCCTGCAATAGCCGATTTTTCAGGAATTTTAAAAGTTATTCCAAAAGTTACGCTTCCTGAAATCGCAATTTCTATTATTTGTGGAGTTAAATCCTTTCTCCATCTCCTTCAGTTGTACTAGGCTTAAGTTATTGAATGCCAAATCATTTTAACGGAATTTTATAACTTAAACATTTAAAAATGTATTTTAAAACTGTAATAATTTGCCTTATGGCAACATTATTGGCTGTGTCATGCAGTAAAGACAAAGAAAAAAATAATCAGAAAGATAAAGAAGTTCCCATACTGGAAATCAAAGAAAAAGATACATTGGTGAGCAACCAGTTTGTAACTGATATCCAGGCTAAAAAAAATGTAGAAATGCGTTCGAGAATCGGAGGCATCATACAGCATATTTATGTAAATGAGGGACAATTTGTACATCAGGGGCAGGCTTTATTTAAAATCAATGATGCTGAACTACAGATGGAACTTCTGAAAGCAAACGCTGCATTGAAGCAGATGGAAGCAGATGTTCGTATAGCAGAAGTAGAGCTGAAGCAGATTCAGAGTCTTCACGCTAAAAAGTTTGTTGCCAATAACGAACTGGAAATGGTGAAAGCCAAACTGTCCGCTGCCAAAGCAAAACATGCATTTGCTGATGCAGAAAAGAGAACCGTTCTTCAGAAAATAAGCTTTACAAGAATTACAGCGCCTTTTGACGGAGTGATTGATGTAATTCCCCATAAAGACGGAAGTTTGGTGGAAAATGGTACCCTATTGACCACACTTTCCCAATTGAATGAAGTGTATGCCTATTTCTCTATTCCTGAAAACTTATATTTTGAGCTTTTGGCCAACGATAAAATCGGTAGTCATCAAAAGATTGAACTGACTCTTCCCAACGGGGTTAATTATCAGTTCAACGGAGCTTTAAAAACAGCAGAAGGAGAAATCGACAGAACCACAGGTTCCATCCGGTATAAAGTGCTTTTCCCAAATCCTGACCGTTTAATTAAACACGGAACTTCCGGGAAACTTATTATTTCTGAACAACAGAATAACGCGATTCTTATTCCGCAAAAATCTACCTTCTCCATTCAGGACAAGACTTATGTTTTTGTAGTGGATAAGCAGAATAAAGTGAAAATGACCAATATTAAGATCGGTACTACATTAAGAGATTCTTATATGGTGGAAAGTGGTCTTAAAAAAGGAGATTTAATCATTTATGAAGGGACTCAGTCTTTGAAAGATGGTGATATTATCAAAATCAAAAAGAAGTATTAACCTTTCATAATCTTTAAATCAATTAACTATGGTAGAAATGTTTATAAGACGAAAGGTTCTTTCGTTGGTTATTTCCATATTATTTGTTCTGCTGGGAATCATGGCTTTACTAAAGATGCCAATCACTCAGTTTCCGGATATTGTTCCCCCTTCAGTAACCGTTACTGCAAAATATACGGGAGCGAATGCTGAAGTATCTGCCAATGCGGTAGCCCTTCCTCTGGAACGTGCCATCAATGGAGTACCGGGGATGACTTATATGTCAACGGTAACTTCCAATGACGGTCTTACCCTTATCCAGGTTTTCTTTGAAGTAGGAACAGATCCTGATGTAGCAGCAGTAAACGTTCAGAACAGAGTGACCACTATTCTTGATGAGCTTCCTGAAGAGGTAATCAGAGCCGGTGTTACCACTGAAAAAGAGGTGAACAGTATGCTGATGTATCTCAATATCACAAGTGCTGATCCGAGTCAGGATGAGCAGTTCATTTATAACTTTACAGATATCAATGTTCTTCAGGAGCTGAAACGTATTGATGGAGTAGGGCGTGCGGAGATTATGGGACAGAAAGAATACTCCATGAGAGTATGGCTGGATCCACAGAAAATGGCGGCTTACAATATTTCTGCGGATGAAGTGATCACTTCCCTCCAAAAACAGAATATTTCCGCAGCACCCGGAAAAGTGGGTGAAACATCTGGAAAAACTTCCAGCCAGCTTCAGTATGTAATCAAATACAAAGGAAAGTTTTTTGAGCCTAAACAATATGAAGAAGTTCCCATCAGATCTGATGTGGACGGAACAATCTTAAAGCTTAAAGATATTGCGAAAGTTGAATTCGGTGCTATGAACTACGGAATGGTTTCCAAAACAGACGGAAGACCTTCTGCATCAATCATGATGAAGCAGCGTCCGGGTTCCAACGCTTCCGAAGTGATTGAAAGTGTAAAAGCAAAAATGGAAGAACTAAAAGTCACTTCTTTCCCTCCCGGAATGGAATACAACATGGCTTATGATGTTTCCAGATTCCTGGATGCTTCCATCAGTGCGGTATTAACAACTCTTATTGAAGCCTTTATTCTGGTAGGAATTGTAGTATTTATCTTCCTTCAGGACTGGCGTTCCACATTGATTCCTGTATTGGCTGTTCCGGTGGCATTGGTAGGAACTTTTGCTTTCATGAATATGCTGGATTTCTCGGTTAACCTTTTAACGCTGTTTGCCCTGGTGCTTGCGATAGGTATTGTAGTGGATAATGCTATTGTCGTTGTTGAAGCCGTCCACGTTAAAATGGAAGAAGGAATGAATGCCATGGATGCCACCATTAGCGCAACCAAAGAAATTGCAGGAGCGGTAGTGGCTATTACCATTGTGATGTCAGCGGTATTTATTCCTGTGGCGTTCCTTGATGGTCCGGTAGGCGTATTTTATCGTCAGTTTTCATTGACACTGGCAATCAGTATTGTGATTTCCGGAGTGAATGCTTTGACGTTAACTCCAGCGCTTTGTGCAATTATTTTAAAACCTCACAATCATGATAAGAAGAAAACAATCATCGACAGAGCTTTCCAGAGTTTCAATACAGGCTTTGAAAGACTGACAAATGGCTATGTGGGAATCTTAACAAAATTCGCAACAAGAACTACCGTAACTTTTGGACTGTTATTTTTATTTGTCGGACTTACTTTTGTGACAAGTAAATTCCTGCCAACCGGATTTATTCCCATGGAAGATCAGGGAATGGTATACGTAAGTGTGACTACCCCACAGGGAGCAACAGTAGAAAGAACAGAAAAAGTACTGGATGAAGTGACGGTTATTGCCAAAAAAATTAAAGGCGTAGAAAACGTGACCACTCTTGCCGGGTACAGTATCGTAACAGAAATTGCAGGTTCATCCTACGGAATGGCGATGATCAATCTTAAAGACTGGAAAGAAAGAAATATTTCTGTCAATGATCTGATCACAGAACTATCAGATAAAACAAAGAGTATTGCAGATGCACAGATTGAAATTTTTGCACCGCCAACTGTGCCTGGTTTCGGTAATACCAGCGGTTTTGAATTACGTTTGTTAGACAGAACCGGAGGAACGATAGAGAATACCGATAAGATCACTAAAGATTTTGTGAAAAAACTGAATGATGCTCCGGAGCTGCAGAATAACTTCACCAGCTTTGATGCTACTTTCCCACAGTACATGATCAATGTAGATTATGATATGGCTGCAAAGAAAGGTGTATCGGTAGATAATGCGATGTCCACGTTGCAGACCATGCTGGGATCTTATTACGCCACAAATTTTATCCGTTTCAGCCAGATGTATAAAGTGATGTTACAGGCAAGTCCTGAACACAGAGACACTCCTCAGAGTATTCTGAATTTATATTTAAAAAATGACAAGGGTGAAATGGTTCCTTTCTCCACATTCATCACTATTGAAAAAGTATACGGGCCTGAAGTACTGACAAGGTATAATATGTATATGTCTGCTATGATCAATGGAGAGCCTGCAGATGGCTACAGCTCAGGAGATGCTATTGCAGCTGTAGAACGTGTGGCCAAAGAGACACTGCCCAGAGGATTTGATATTGAATGGTCGGGGATGACAAGAGAAGAGATTTTATCAGGAAACCAGACTGTTTATATCTTCGCAATCTGTCTTTTATTCGTCTATCTTTTATTGGCGGCACAATACGAAAGTTTCCTTCTTCCAATGCCTGTATTATTAAGTCTTCCGACAGGAATCTTCGGTTCTTATATCGCTTTGGTACTGATGGGATTGGATAATAATATTTATGCACAGGTAGCATTGGTCATGCTGATTGGTCTTTTAGCCAAAAATGCTATTCTGATTGTAGAATTTGCAGTGGCAAGAAATAAGCAGGGATTTGATATCATTCCGGCAGCTATTGAAGGGGCGAGACAACGTCTGAGACCCATTCTGATGACTTCTTTTGCATTTGTGGCAGGACTTATTCCGTTATGTATTGCATCCGGTGCGGGTGCAATAGGAAACCGTTCCATTGGTACAGCGGCGGCAGGAGGAATGCTGATTGGAACCATCTTCGGATTAGTAGTCATTCCGGGGCTCTATATATTCTTTGCAAAACTTGAAAATAAGAAGAAAGATGAAAAGATTAAATCATAGAAATATAATATACGGAATAGCCTCACTAAGCCTTGTTTCATGCGCTGTTCCCAAAGTAACAGAGCTCAAAAAAGCTCAGGAATTACCCAATGAAATCATCAGAAACGATAAAAATAAAAATCCGGATGAATTTCAGCAGATTAACCTGAAGGCTTACTTTACAGATCCAAATCTGTTGGAGCTTTTTGATAAAGTGGTTCAGGCTAATCCGGATTTCCAGATTGCTCAGCAAAGAGTGGAAATTGCCAACAGCTTCCTTCAAAGATCAAAGATGGATCTGCTGCCTTCCCTTGAGGTAGGAGTAGAAGCTTCTGGTAACCGCTACGGAAAATATACCATGGAAGGAGTAGGAAACTATGATACGAATCTCTCACCCAATATTACGGAAAATCAGAAAATCAACAGAGATTTTACCCCGAATTACTGGCTGGGAGCAAGAAGCAGCTGGGAAATTGATGCCTGGGGAAAACTGAAAAATAAAAAAATCGCTGCCCAAAAGAAATATCTGGCTTCCACAGAAGGATTAAGGCTGCTGCAGGTGGAGCTTTTCACTGATATTGCCAATCTCTATTATCAGTTGGTAGCCTTAGACAACCGTCTTGCCATTTATCAGAAGAATTATAAGCTTCAGCAAAGAGCTTTTGAGATTGTTCTGGCACAACGTGAAGTAGGAAAAGCTACGGAATTGGCGGTGCAGCAGTTCAAAGCACAAAATAACAACTGGCTGGCAGAAATTGAACACATCAGAGTAGAAATTGTTACGGTAGAACAGGCGATCACTACTTTGACAGGAAGCTATGGTGGAGAGGTAAAGCGCGGCAAAATACTAATGCCTACCAATATGGAAGTGTTGAATAAAGCCATTAATGTGGAAAATGTGATCCACTCCAGACCGGATGTTGCAGCTAATTATTATGTTTTAGAAGCTTCTCAGGCTGATGCGAAGGCTGCAAGAGCTGCTTTTTATCCAAAGATTGATCTGGGGGCCGGTTTCGGAATGAATTCTTTTTCTGTGGAAACATTCTTTAAACCAAGCTCACTGGCAGGGCAGTTATTAGGAGGATTAATGGTTCCGGTTTTCAATAAAGGACAGTTGAAATATGAATTTAAAGTAGCGAGCAAAGAGCAGGAAATCGCTTTTTTGAATTATCAGAAAAGTATTACGACTGCTTTTAATGAACTTCAGTCTATTTTGAAACAGACGAAGATCTATGAACGTGTTTTGAAACTGAAATCAGAAGAAGTAGGCTTTCTTGACCGCGGTGTTGAGGTTTCCAATGATTTGTATCTGACAGGTTACGCGAACTATTTTGAATTGATTAATTCTCAAAAGAGCAAATTAACGGCTGAACTGGATTTACTGCAGTTTCAGCATCAGAATACCAGAAATAACGTCCTGCTGTTTAAAGCACTGGGCGGGAAACTGGATTAATTTTTACTTTTTTTACGATGAAGAAGCTGTCTTTTAGGCAGCTTCTTTTATAGTATAATCAGATTCTACGGATTCCCGTAATGATAATTGAAATAATTCCAGGATCTTGCGTAAGAATCCAACTTTTACAAGTTGAGTTAACTTTTTTTATATGTCCCCAAAAAAAGAGACTGCCTGAAGGGCAGTCTCTTTGTATATGGTTTAAAATGTATCTACTTATTCTGCAGAAACATTTTATAAGTACCTATTATTTAACAAGCTGAATTTCAACAGCAGAAAATCCTTTAGGAGATTTCTCTTTTTCGAAAGATACTTTGTTCCCTTTTTTCACAGGCTCTGCACAGTTGTTGTTGTGGAAGAAGATATTTTCTTTGTTATTATCTTCAGTAATGAAGCCATATCCTTTTTCACTCAGGAAAGTAACAATTCCTGTTTTTCTTGGATCTTCTTCAATAATAGGTGCTGCACCCAATTGAATATCATCAAGGTTTACTTCCTGTCTTTGTTCAGGTGGAGTAGAAGTTAATCTTCCGAATTCGTCTACATACATGAAGACATCCTCCGCTCCTTTGTTGTTGTTCGTTTTACGTTCTTCGCGTCTTAGCGCCTTTTCTTTTTGCTTTTGAATTTTTTTCTTGAAATTTTCCTTTTTAGAAAAAGAATCTGCCATAAATTATTTTTAGTATTTAGTTTCTATAAATTAATTGGTTCAATCTGATCTGTTTTAGACCCTATAAAGCCTGGCTATGTTTTCTGTTTTGGATCATCCCAATCATACAGAGCTTTAAAATTCCGACAAGTATTGTTCTTAATAGAAGAATAAAAGTTAAAAAGATGGCTGCTCAAAAGGCAAAGACTGAATAAAAATATTCGGGTCGTTACAGAAAACAAAGTAGAGACTTGGTTTATAATGTACAAATATACAACAATAAAATGAATAATCAGGTTTTAAATGATTGATTATCAGAAATGGTTTTGCAGGATATGTTATGATCTGAGTGTAAGAGTATCAAGAAAGCGGTAATAATCCTATAAAAAATCCCCAGAAAACTGAGGATTATAAAAAAATATATTAAAAATGAAGTGGTGGTGCGTGATACGGGAGGAACGTATCAAATGTTATGCCTAAAATTGATGTGATTTTGGGAATTATACAAAAGTGTTTAACTGAAAAGGCTGGTCTCAATGCGTATCTGGCTGGTAAATAGCATTCTATTGAGAAGCTATTGTTTACATAAAAAATAATAAATATTTCACCTTCAGCAGGAAATTCGAAATTAAAAAATCCCGAAAATTTCACCATGTTGAGGCCATTTTTATTATTCATCTTTGTCTCATTAACATTTAAATATAAAAACATGTCAACACAAAATGTAAAAGGGAAAGTTGTTTTAATTGCCGGAGGTGGTAAAAATTTAGGCGGATTATTAAGCAGGGATTTTGCAGCAAAAGGGGCAAAGCTGGCCATCCACTACAACAGTGAAAGCTCAAAAGCAGAAAGTGAAAAAACACTGGCTGAAGTACAGGCATTGGGAGCTGAAGCATTTCTATTCCAGGGTGACCTTACCAAAGTAGACCATATTACAAAGTTCTTTGAGGAAACGATTTCCCGTTTCGGAGGAATTGATATTGCAATCAATACCGTGGGAATGGTACTGAAAAAGCCATTTTCGGAGACTACAGAAGCTGAATATGATACCATGTTCAATGTCAATTCAAAATCTGCCTACTTCTTTTTGCAGGAAGCGGGTAAAAAGCTGAACGATCACGGGAAGATCTGTACCATAGTTACTTCATTGCTGGCGGCTTACACTGGACTGTATTCTACATATGCAGGAGCAAAAGCACCGGTAGAACATTTTACAAGAGCAGCTTCCAAAGAATTTGGAAACAGAGGGATTTCGGTAACCGCAGTAGCACCCGGTCCCATGGATACTCCTTTTTTCTATGGACAGGAAACCGATGATGCGGTAGCATATCATAAATCAGCATCAGCACTCGGAGGGCTAACGGATATTAAGGATATTGCTCCATTGGTAGAATTTCTGGTAACAGATGGTTGGTGGATCACAGGACAGACGATATTTGCTAACGGTGGATATACAACGAGATAGCGTATTGTAGAATCTATTAAAAAAGAAACTCACTGAAAAATAGCTTTCAGTGAGTTTTTTATGGTAAGACAAAGGAAAAAATTAAGTTGTTTTAATCTTTCCTTTCTCCAATATACTTTTAATGATAAAGAATAATCCAAGAAGAACAAATGGAATGCTCAGAAGCTGCCCCATATTCAAAATCATTCCGTGCTCAAATTCTACCTGATCCACCTTGATAAATTCAATCAGAATTCTCATAATAAAGATGAGCAGAATACTGATCCCAAAATAAAACCCTTTTCCGATTTTAAAAATATCTTTCCTATAAATAAGGTAAATAAATAAGAAAATAAGGGCATAAGAGATGGCTTCATACAGTTGTGCCGGATGTCTTGGAAGATCATCTACCTGACGGAAGATAAACGCCCATGGAACATCAGTAGGAACTCCGATGATTTCAGAATTCATCAGATTAGCCAGCCTGATGAAGGTTCCTCCCAACGGAAGTACAATTGCTATAGCATCCAGAACCGTCATAAACGGAATAGAAAATTTTCTCGCATATAAAAGAAGCATAATCACCAGACCGATACCACCACCATGGCTGGCAAGACCTGCAAATCCTGTAAAATGATAAACTCCGTCCGGTCCTTTCTGAATTGGTAAAAATACTTCGAGCGGATGTTGTAAATAATAATCAAAATCATAAAAAAGACAGTGTCCCAGCCTCGCACCCACCAAAATTCCTATAAGCGCATAGGAAAATAAAGCTTCGTGTGCTTGTGTACTGAGGCCTTCTTTTTTATAAATACGTTTTAAAATATTTAGTGATAAAACAAGTCCTGTAAGAAATAATAATCCGTAATATTTTATAGGAAGTCCTAGGATATTGACGATTTCGGGATTGATGTCCCAGTTGATATATAATAAATTCATTGTTGCAAAGATAAGAAAATAGGAATTTCCGGACAGAATGGGGTAGGTTTGTGATTTTTTACTTTGATTTTTAAGGTGTTACAAATTTTTTGAGAACCCCTATCCGAATTAAGAATGAGTATAATTTAAAATGATTCTTGATGAAATATTGGGTAACTTTAGCCTACCACCAAAATAAAAGTTATGCATCATCAGCTGGAGAAACATTATGTAAACAGAGTAGGCTGGCTTCGGGCAGCGGTATTGGGAGCGAATGACGGGTTGTTATCCACCACAAGTATTGTGATAGGAGTTGCAGCAGCAGAACCGGATCGGCATATGATTATTCTTGCAGCACTGGCGGGTATGATTGCCGGGGCAATGTCTATGGCAGCCGGTGAATATGTTTCCGTAAGTTCACAGGAAGATACAGAGAAAGCAGATTTGATCCGTGAAAAACGTGAGCTTGAACAAATGCCGGAGGTAGAACTTAGAGAATTGGCCAAAGTGTATGAAAAAAGAGGCTGTACCAAAGAAACAGCGATGCAGGTAGCTATTGAACTTACAGAACACGATGCACTGGGAGCACATGCCCGTGATGAACTGGGGATTAATGAGATAACACAAGCCAAACCTTTACAGGCAGCAATGGCTTCTTTCGGTTCATTTGCTGTAGGAGCTTTATTGCCATTTACCGTTTCTCTTTTGGCTCCAATTAAACATATGGTGTACTTCCAATATGGGTTCTCCATCATATTCTTGATGCTTTTAGGAGCAATTTCAGCCAGGGCGGGAGGTTCAGGTATCAAAATAGCCGTATTGAGGATCTGTTTCTGGGGAACAGTGGCCATGGGAATTACCGCGTTAGTGGGAAGGCTTTTTGGAGTGAGTGTAGCATAAATCTTACTTATACATGAATAATTGTTAGGCAGTTATTAAGTATGGGTTGCAATTCCGTATTGCTTATACATTCATCTGGACAAGAATTTTTGATGACTTGGTTTTTCTTATTGATTTTACGTTGTTTATTTTTGATGATGTATATGTAATGCATGCTGGGTGTATATTTGATGTATTGTTTTTCTCGTGTAAGGCTTGTTTTGTGTTTAGTTTTGACGAATCGAATTAGAATTATCGATTTCGATATTGTTATTATAATGATTAAATAAAAACTTCTGAAAATCAAAAGATTACAGAGGTTTTTTTGTAGCATGGAACAGGTGCTTTATTCTTGTTTTTACAAATACCTTCAATGCTGTATTTTTAAACAGATGGGCTTTAAAAAGTAATGGAGAATTCCTTTTCATATATTCCTTCTTTTATACTTTTATGGATTTTTTATTTGTCTCTACATTAGTGGTGCAGGTTTGATGTATAACTGTCGTATTTATGATGTATCCTGATTTTGTTTTGCCTATTGGTTTGTGATTAATTTTGTCAAATCAAATGAATGTAAACAACAAAACTTTTTATGTATGAAAAAAAAACTATTACCATTGGCGATAGTTTTGCTGGGTTTTTGCAAAGCGTATTCGCAGATGGGTATTAATACGGCAAGTCCTGCTGCTACGCTGGATATCAATGCCAAAAAGGCTACCGGCACTTCTACCAGTGTAGACGGAGTTCTGATTACCCGGCTGGACCGGCAGAGAGCCCAAAGTATGACAGGAGTTCCTGCTTCCACTTTAATCTATGTCAACAGTATAGCTACCGGATCACAAGCGGGAACAGCAGTCAATATAGATGCTGTAGGGTACTACTACTATGACGGAACAGCGTGGGTAAAGCTGCATAATCCCACCAATGCAACAGTGGGTAATATCTACACTACAAATGGTACCCTTACAGGCAACAGAACAGTAACGCAAGGAGCTAACACCCTGGCATTCACGGGGACTCAAGCCAATGCATTTTCGGTAGATGGTACTACCTTTTCGGTAGATGCAGCCAATGACCGTATAGGAGTGGGGACAACGACGCCCGATACTAAACTTACGGTGAGTACACCTGATGGTAATTATGGGTTCAGTCATACCAATGGTACAGTAGATCTTAAGTCACATATAGGATCAGGCATTGTTTCTTTTGGGAGTACTACTAATAACGATCTGAGATTGATGACCAATAACTTTCATAGATTGTCTATCACTTCAGCGGGAGATGTTGGGATTGGTACAAACACACCCAATACTAAACTTACGGTTTATGCACCTGATAATAATTTTGGGTTCAGTCATACCAATGGTACAGCAGTTCTTACGTCGTATATTGGTTCAGGCATTGTTTCTTTTGGGACTACTACTAATAACGATATGAGATTGATGACCAATAACTTTCCTAGATTGTCTATTACCCCAGCGGGAGATGTTGGGATTGGTACAAACGCGCCCAATACTAAACTTACGGTGAGTACACCTGATAATAATTTTGGGTTCAGTCATACCAATGGTACAGCAGTTCTTACGTCACATATTGGTTCAGGCATTGTTTCTTTTGGGACTACTACTAATAACGATCTGAGATTGATGACCAATAACTTTCCTAGATTGTCTATTACCCCAGGGGGAAATGTTGGGGTTAACACATCAACCCCTCAAGAGGCGCTGCATGTTAACGGATCAGTTCAGGTGACCGGGGAAATTAAAGTCGGAGGGACTGCAACCACAGCCGGATCAGCCGGACTAATCAATCAGGTTTTAGTATCACAGGGTGCAGGAAGCCCGGCGGTCTGGAAAGATCTTAGTGCTGTAACGGGGCCTGTCAATTTACTGACATCATTTAATGAATTTGTAACGAATAAGGTTACGTTCCCTGTAAGCACGGAAAATGGCCCAACTTACTTACTAGGTGCTAAAAATGGATTAACGGTAAGCAGCCCTAATAATATTATTGTGATATATATTGACATAGATACTAATGTCATTGGTTTATCCACTTCAGCTGGAATAGCCTACGCATTTAAAACTAATATAACGAATTCAGCAGGTACAGAAATTGCTCTTTCTAATAGCGGGGACATAGGAATGGATGGAATGAATTTTACTGATACGAAAAAAGCCAATTTCAGATCTTTTGTCTTTAGAAATGTGCCTGTCGGGACTTTTAACGTAGGAGTATTTGGTCTAAGAGGATTTCATAATAACTTTAATGGAACTACCACTGGTAATAATGATCTGATTTTTTTATCAGGAAATGTACATATTTATATATATGAGAAAAAATAGATTTTATAAATAAATACTATAGTATGCGGCTGGCAAACAATGATTTTCATTTGCCAGCCGCAATACTGATCCATTTTTGGGGTTGATCCGAATTGATAAATTAAAAATATAAAATAGCACCCATTTAACTCTCATGAAAAACACAAACCTCTGAAAATCAAAAGATTTCAGAGGTTTTTTTGTACCCAGGACCGAAGAAATATCGAAACATTTAGTGGAAGATTTGGAAAGAATTATAGAATTAAATAATCCTTTAATGTGACCAAGACGAGCGTATCTTCAAACACTTTTATTGATGATTTGGTTCGACTGAGCCAAATTAAACAAGGATTACAAAAATCATGATGTCCCTGATTTATAACTCGGCGACGTTCAAGAGGGATTTTCAAAGTCAATTCGCTAAGCTCTTAATAATGGCTGTTAAAAAAGGTTGGAAGTAATACGGAATATAACCGAAAGAAGTTTAAAATAGAACAGAAAGTACATTTGTGCTTTTGCCAACGTTGAAAAGCCTTGTTTTATTACACATTGAATATTTGTATGTATCTGTAAAAATCAAAAATATTTCAGTAAAAGTTTAAAGCCTGTAACTCACTTAATTTTTAAATTTGTATTTTACAATTGATAATCATTTGAAGAAAAGGTACAATATAAAAGAGTTTCTTGAATATACCAATATCAGCGGTTTTAAGAACAATCACATCCATTTGGTTGAATATCATAAGCAAAAGGAGATGCGTAGAAAATCGGCTCCTATTGAGCTTGACTTCTATTTTTTGGCAATCAAGTTAAACTTTGATAAAGACAAGAACTTCGGTCAGACAATATTCGACCAGGCGGATGCCTTTGTCTATCTCGACCAACCCGGAGATTTTTTGCAATGGGATATAGAGCATCAAATTTCAGGGTATCATATTTTGATTGATGCTGGACTATTCAGGAAGATTGCCAAAGAATACAGTTTTACTTATTACGGCAATCACGAAGGACTTTTTATCACGAAAGAAGAAGAGAAAACCATTACCGACCTTTTTCGAAAGGCACTGAAAGAGTTTGAAGGCAATGAGAATTTTTCAAAAGATATTGTAATTTCTTATGCTTCGCTTATTCTTTCCTATATCCAAAAATTTTACAGCAGGCAGTTTGATACACGAGAGGAATTATACAACACTACTGTATCTGATTTTTACAAAAATCTCGAAGCATATTATGACAATGAACAGAATGCCCTGAAAATGCCCTCAGTTTCCTACTTTTCGGATATAGCTAATCTGTCTTCTAACTATTTTGGCGACCTCATTAAGCACTACACAGGTCGCTCGCCACAGGAGCATATACATCAGCTGCTCATACAGATTGCGAAGAACAAATTACGGACAACCTCATTAAGCATCAGCGAGATAGCTTTTAGTTTAGGGTTTGAATATCCTTCCTATTTCGCTACGTTTTTCAAAAAGGAAACAGGCATTTCTCCAAGTGTTTTCCGAAATCAGTAAATAGTTAAAGTCTTCCCGTAATTACTTTAAGGATGGAGCTTCTAAGTCAGAATATCTTTGTACTGTTCAATAACTTATTAAAGATAAATTCTAATGAAAGCAATAAAATTCAAAAACAGAAATTGGGATGTAGCAGGTATCCTTCAATTCCCTAAAGACTTTGATGAAACTAAAAAATATCCGGCGATTGTTTGTGCGCATCCTATCAGCAGTTGTAAAGAGCAGACAGCCGGAAACATTTATGGAAAAGCATTGGCAGAAGCAGGTTTTATTACGCTGGCTTTTGATGCCTCTAACCAGGGAGAAAGCGGTGGCGAAGTAAGGTTCTTAGAAGACCCCGCTACCCGTGTAGAAGATTTTCGTTGTGCTGCAGACTTTCTGACTACATTGGATTATGTAGATGAAGAAAAAATAGGTGTTTTGGGAGTTTGTGGCGGAGGCGGATATGCTGTTAATGCTGCAATGACGGAAAGACGCTTTAAAGCCGTAGTAACGGTTGTGGGTGCGAACTATGGGCGTTTGCTTCGTGAGGGAGATTTTACAGCTGATGCAGCTATCAAAACCCTGGAGGGAATTGCAAGGCAACGCACCGCTCAGGCAAGAGGAGCTGAACCTGCTATTACAGTCTACAGACCAAATTCACAGGAAGACAGAATAGCCGCAGAAATTAACGATGTTGACATCATTGAAGCTGTAGACTACTATCAGACACCAAGAGGACAGCATCCGAACTCTCCCAATCATTTACGTGTGGATAGTTTGGACAAAGCAATGGCTTTTGATGCTTTCCATTTAGCAGACTTATTGCTTACACAGCCACTTCACATAGTGATTGGCGATAAAGTAGGCGCTTTTGGTTCATACAGGGATGGTTTTGAGCTGTTTAATAAGTCGGCATCAAAGCAAAAGAGCATTCAGGTTGTTCAGGGAGCAAGCCATTATGATTTATATGATGGAGAAGAAGCTACGAAAAGAGCATTGGAAGAGATAGTTCCGTTTTTTAATAAATATCTTGCTTAGTACCCGGCATTTTTCATCGTTCTCAGAAATTTTAGAGGCCGTCTCACAACTCGTGAAAACGGTCTTTTTTATGAAATTTTTCTGTATCTCTATCAGGAAGAGTTTTCGTTTAAACGATTCTTAACCCACATCATCTAGTTGCGATACACTTACTTCTTACTTATTTTTGTATAAATCATACAATTTAAAGGAATAAAAATCTGCTTTCTCTCTAAATTTTGATGTTCGGATCCTGTTAGGTCATCGAATCCTAAATTTTCAAATCTCTATGGTTTGTAATTTTAATTAATTGATTTTCAGTTGTTATATGTTTTATCGTAGAATCGTGAGTTCTTTGAAATCAGCACTTTTGTAATGAAAGTCTTAATCTGCTGAAAGCTAACTATTAATTACTGTTGGAATAATAACTGTTTATTTGGCTGTTTCGTTCTTGAACCATAAACGAAGAGATCTCGAAAAATTTGGTGGGAATTTAGAAAGGATAATAGAATTAGATAATCCTCTATTTGATATTGACAAGCTTATTCAGCATCCATATTAATAAAGAAAGAGCTGAAAAAGAAGGCCCGTTCAAATCTACAATTGCTCATGGCTATTTGCTTTTATCGCTGATCCCTTATCTCTGGAAACAAATTGCTGTGGTGAGAAATGTAAAAATGGAAATCAATTATGGGATTGAGAACCTTAAATTTGGCCAGGCTGTTCCTGTAGAGACTGACGTAAAACTACAGGCCACTGTGAAATCGGTGACAGATCTTAGAGGAACTATAAAAGTAGTAGTGGAAGCTAAACTTCTTATAAAGAATCATGCGAAACCCGCCTATACAGGGGATGTAATTTTTCTATATCATTTTTTATAATAAGAAGCCAGATTAAAAAAATTAAAATACGGGAAGCCTCCAATATCTTACTTTTTGGATTATGATACTAACATTTGATTAAATAACTTTTTCATATAAAATCATAGTGATCCAGTCTTATCACAAAATAATGTTCAATTGTTTTTTGAGCTTTTTTGCACATTGATAAAAGATCATTTCCTGATGTATTGTCAAAACTAAAGTCATCATGGGTTTTCACGATATATTCAGTTACTATTTCAATATTCATTAAATCAATTTCCATTACATCGGTTTTCAACCTATGCTCTTCTTTGAAGAAAGGAATTTTACGGAAAATAGAATCGTTAAACCGGTAAAGGTGTATTGCTTTCATTATAAAAATATTTAATAAGTAAAAAATTTAGGTTGAGATTCATTAAAAAAGCTTATCTTTCATTTTTCTGCTGATCCCTCTTTTGGATAGGGTACGTTCTGATGGTAATGGGTACAGGCCGCCTGAAAGTATATATAGTAAATTGTTCCAAAAATTATTTTTTCTATAGAATTCATGACTGTAGTTGGTTAATACTTTTAAGTATTCATGTTCATATTCCTTTGCTTCCTGTAGTGTGTAATTTTTTGGAATATTTTTAATAATATCCATAGCAGTTTGGTTGAAGATTTTGGGCGAATATTTTTCTATAAAGTCCAATTCAATCCTGCACATCCCAATAAGTGGAACCAGTAAAGAAAAAATTTCATTGTAAAAGTTATAAATATTTACTTTCCATGATGATCTTTCTTCTTCCGGTAAAATCTGAGTAGTCAACAGAATGAGTTTTTTATGGGTTACTTCCATTTCATCTGTATAGACTTCGTTTTGCTGCCAGAATATAGATGCATTGATTTTATTTTTTTTAGTAATATTTTCCAGTATATATTCAAACTGGATTTTAATATTCTGTATGTTCCCGCTCAGGTCTTCTAAAACAGACTGCCACAGGTTATGCTGGCTTAAACTACAGTATGTGCTAAATACCAATCTTGATCTGTTGATAAGCTGCTGTAATTCTTTTAACATTCTTATAATCTCTTTAGCATCTCTTTCTAAGGTTATGTTTGTATTTCTTAGATAGAACAGCGAGGTAAACTGGGAATAATAGGATCTTCTTGAAATATTTTTTTTATTTCTGAGCCTCAATTTACTCTTTGGATGCTTAGTTAACTTTTTCATCAGAATTTTATTGTAAATCATTTTTCATGACAGCCCTTTTTTCGAAGGCCTTTTGCTGTATTATAAGGGAAATAAGATACTGTCTTAGATCTCTGATTGTTATATTTTTCTCTGCAAAAGAAAAAAATAGTGGTGTTTCGTCTAAAAGCTCATAGAGTTCAGGAAATTCTTTTTGAATTTCAACTGTTTTTTTTAATATCTTTTTCGTTAAAATAGATAGGGTATCCAGATTATTCATAGCCGCTTTTTATTATTGTTACGATCATCTTAAATCGCTTATTTCCTTTTATAGAATGAGATTTATGGGAAGGAACGATAATGCATTCACCCTCTTCCATAAAGTAAGAAGCCCCGTCTATAATGATTTCAGCTTTACCTTCAATGATCTGTGCAACAGTATCGAAAGGAGAAATCTTTTCAGATAACCCTTCTTTGTCATCAAAAGATAAAACACTGATATTGCCGGTCAGTTTTTCCAGTATATTTTTACTGACTACAGAATTTGGAATGTAATCTACAATCTGGCTTGTAATATATACTTTCGATTTTTCAAGTTCTCTATGATTCATCACTGTGGGTTTAAAAATAAAAAGAGCAGATGGTATTGTAAATAAAAGGGACAGAACAGTCTAATATTCCATCCCTTTTTCCAGTGAAAGCGTTTGATAAATATATTTTTTCATGGGCTTTAACTGTCCTTGAAAACAATTTATGAAAGATTGATTTCTTTGATAATATTGAGAACTTCTTCACGGTTTTTTCTTAATCTGTTTCCGATTCTTTCCAGCATTTCCCTTTCTTTACCTTCTTCAAGCTTCAGATCGTGGTCCGTTAATGTTGAAAATTTTTCTTTCAGTTGTTTTGACTGCTCAATCCAGGCTCCAGGAGTTTTGAAAAATTTGTTGCCTTTGTTTTGGTTTGTGTCCATAAGGTGGATTTTAGTGTAACTTCATTGCTACCATACAAAGATGGGTGTTTAATAATCTATTGTATTACAGATTGTTTCTTTTATGTTGCACATATCACACTTTTATAAAATACCGGCTTGTTTTGAGCATCTGAATACGGTTGATCATAAAAACAATGGCTTTGATGACTATTTATGAAGTAATGGAGATTTTTGAGCCTTAGGAGATGCTTACAAACCTAAAATACTGTTATATAATTTCAAATAAGTGATTAATTAATCGTATCTTGCTGAATAACTACATTGAACTGATGATCAGGACTCTAAGTTCCGACCTGTTCACTTTTTCATTATTTGATATTTCCGGTATATCTCATCTCTAGTCTGCTTCAAATCATTTATAGAAACTGTTTTGAAAAAGGAATATAAATCTTGTGATTTCTCCAAAGGACAATTCAATTGTAGAAATATTATTGTTTTTATGAATATAAAAAAATATTTATGGACGTGGACTTTTTTAGTTCCTATCCTGGCGTGGCTTTCTTATGTTGGGAATACTGTTTTTTCTTCAGGGTATTATTCTGTGATTCTTGCTTTATTTTTGATGGGGAGTGTTTTGGCAGCGGTGTATCATTCCGAAGTTATTGCCCATCGCCTGGGAGAGCCATTTGGAACTTTGCTTCTGGCATTTGCCATTACGGTTATAGAAGTAGGACTTATTATTTCTATCATGATGGGAGCAAAAGGTTTAGAAACCATTACCCTTGCCAGAGATACGGTTTTTGCAGCAGTGATGATAATCCTTACCGGAATTATTGGGAGCTGTATTGTCATAGGTTCCTTAAGATACAGAGAACAGAGCTTTACATTGCAGGGGGTAAGTACGGCACTCATTACGCTTACCTCCGTGATTATTTTTGTGCTTATTCTGCCTAATTATACGATAAGTCATCTCGGAGGTGAATATACATCCTTTCAATTGCTTTTTATTGCCTTGATTTCTTTAGGACTTTATCTTGGATTTACTATGATTCAAACGTTTAGACATCGAAGCTTTTTCATTTCTCCAGAGAATAAACTGTCCAAAAATCAGCCTGTACAAGATAATCATGAACTGATTTCCCGAAAACAATTGTATATCAGTTGTATATTGTTACTATTATCCCTGGGAATAGTCGTTTTACTGGCAAAGCTTCTTTCAAAGGATGTTGAGCATATAGTGGTTTCCGCAGGTGCCCCAAAATCTCTTGTAGGGATCATTATTGCAGGTATTGTTCTTCTTCCGGAAGGACTGGCTGCATTCAGAGCTGCAAAAAGTGATCAGATCCAAACCTCATTAAATCTGGCTTTTGGTTCTGCTTTGGCAAGTATCGGACTCAGTATTCCCGCCATAGCCATTATATCTGTAATGACCGGTATAAGAATGACATTAGGGATAGATATCAAATCAACCATACTTTTAGGCCTGTCGCTTTTTATTATTACCGTTTCACTGGCAACGGGCAGAACCAATATTATGCAGGGAATTGTACTGATCGCTATATTTTTAATTTATCTTTTTATCTCAATCGTACCATAAACCTATTTAGCTGTGTATTATATAGCTTGATATATACTGAAACAGCCATCTTTAGTTCATATGATGTGATGGTTGATATAGAATATATTTCATCAACTGAATCCATAAAAAAAACTTTTGAAGACTCAGGGAAATAATTTTTCCTTACCAAACAGACCGTTCTTATAATTAACCACTATTGGAAATCAAGCTTGAAAAGAAGTATTCTGAAAATAAGAAAAGATTTTGCAATAAAAATTATTTATTGATATGACTAAAAAATATTACTTCCAAGATAAAAGTCAGAACATTATATCAGAAGATCAGTTAATTGGAAAAAAGATGGATGATATAGAACCTTTTCTTTTTGATTATCAGTTACAAAAATTGCATACAATAGAGCGTGTTTATATCTTGAAAAAAACATTTTTCGGAATATTTAAAACAAGACTATATTTATATCTTAGTGAAGATATAGTATATAATTATGCTATTCAAAAAACATAAAATATTGTTATACTTTTACTATTATTCGCATTATAGTTTAATGTTAAAATTCAATTTCTTGTTTTATTTCGCATTGATAATCTCTGAAAGCTATGATATTATATTTATTGCCGCCGCACTGCAGAGATCCCTTACGTAATTGTTTAATCATATCCTTCATTATGAAAATTTTATATCCCGCACTAAACTTTTTATTAAGAATTCAGCAGGGTCAGAGATCTTTCGAAAATATTCAAAACAACCTATACTTTCTTATTAGATACTTTTATTATTATAATTGGATTGCTTGATAATAATAAATAAATTGGCTGCTTTCTTTTGGGTACCTACGGGTTTGCATAATTATTGCTAATTGTCCACTTCAGTTAGTAATTACGATTTCCTATACAAAAGTCATTAGACCATTATAAATAGAATCGCAAATTTTGTATAATAAAAAAATCCGCTATTATGTGTGTTGTAGAGATATGATCGCAATCATATCCGCGAAAACACCATATAATAAATTTGTGAAAGTTTTATTAGCCTCCCTAATGCCCTATAATGGATTATATAACAAAAACCCTCCTTTTGAGGGGAGAGTCAATTGTACTAATGAGAATGTACAACTATTATGAACAATAAATGTATGTGTTAATCAATTGCATTTATATGCTGCAAGTCATACGATTCTATTTATGTTTGTTGTATATGTAGTAGAATTAATACAGTTATTTTAACTCTTCTTAGAAAGGTTTTTATGAATAACTTTTTAATGCGTCATTTTTGTGGTAATATTTAGTTTTCTCTGCAAGAAAGTTATAAATTGCTATGACTTCAAATTCCAGTTTTAAGGAATTTGGAAATATTTGTTGCCTTAATGATTTGTGTTCTTAAGGTGGAAATTTAGTATAACTTAGTTGCTATAGTACAAAGTTGGTGTCTTATAACCTGTTGTATTACAAAATGGTTTTTATTTTACAGCTATCACACACTGTATAGTGTCCGCAATCTTTTTTTACTGACAGATTCATGTTTTATAAAAAGAAAACCATTCTGTGTTTTTCTCATAATCGTATGAATTTAGAGCTGGAAAAAGAAGAATGAAGTCTCAAAGATCATAAACCTTAGGTCTTATTACAGAGATGCGGATAAATGACTGACATCTGTGTTTGATCAGCAGTTTAACTGTTGGTTGGAATTACGAATAAACAAATACTTTACAGACTATTGTCAATAATCTTATACTTACTTTCATTACAATGTATTACAACATTAATTATGTTATTACTTTTTAAAACAGAGCCTTGCCATGAGGTAACTGACTGTTGATTCTGCTCCCTGATTGAGATTAACATTTTTCTCTTCAAGCCCATCATAACATCCGCCTGTTGCAGGGTTATAAATAATCTGATGTAAATGATTCTTTCCTAAAAACCAACTAAAAGCATTTCTCATCATCTGCAAGTATTTTTCATCCTTAAAAACCTTGTAGAATGTAGATAAGGTTAGTATGGTATAAGCAACATCGATAGGCTGTTCACCACCAATTGATTCAGGACTTTTAATCGTTTCTTTCTGCAGCCATCCTTTGTTGGATATTACTTTAATGCCTCCCTTACTAAATGTTTTAGAAAGCAAAAACTTGAATGATTCATTGGCAACCTGTTTATACATTTCGTCCTGGGTCGTAATCCACGCACACAATAAAGCTTCAGGGAGTACGCTATTTCCGTAGGTCAGGTAGCTTTCAAACCAATGCCAGTCTTTATGTTTCTCATGCTGATACATTTTTACCAGTCTGTTAGCCAGCTTTTTCAATAATGGAATATTGTTTTCAGAGTTTTGATAATGCAATCCCTTTATAATAAAAGCCATTGCACGGGTAGAATGAATTTTATCAATAGACGGAAGACTTTTTTCAATGATAGACTCTGCTTCATCAGAAAACAGTTGTGGTAAGATTGCTTTTATAGAAAGAAGGTACCCCAGTGCCCAGATTGCCCTACCATTGGAATCTTCAAGGTTGGTTTCGTAGTTCTGTTGTGCAAATTCCTTGTCTTGATTTACATAATTGAGAAAACTACCATCTAGTTGTTGACAAAACCTTATTACATTCAGGTAGGTTGAGATTAAGTCAAGATCAGATTCATCTCTGCTTACTTCATAATGTCTGCAGGCTACAATCAAAGCACGGGCATTATCGTCCAAAGTATACCCGGAATTGATATCAGGTTTGTTGATTTTAGAAAATTGGATCATTCCAAAATTCGTTGTCATATTTTTGATATGGCTAAGATTGATGATCGGGAATGTATAGTGTAATGTCATTTTGTCATTGTTGTATTGTTGAAATAATAAGGCGTGTGAAATAGATGAATTCTCCCAAGCTGTGGGAGCCATTTTTTCCAGACTATTTGATCGTAATTTTTCCTGTGCGGTTTCATTTTTCAATAATGTATTCACGGCAGCAGCAAGCTGTTCCGGAGCTTCAAAATCAATAATAATTCCCAGATCTTCATTTAAGACTTCCACAGCATGAGGAATAGGGGTAGAAACAATAGGGCATCCACAGCTGATGGCATAGGAAAAAGTACCGCTTACTGCCTGATTTCTGTCTTTTGTAGTGAAAAGATAGATATTGGTAAGCTGAAGATAATCTAGCAACTCATTCAAAGGCAGATATTGGTTGATAAAGTACGTATGTTTTTCCAGATGAAGCCTCCTAATAGTATCCTGTAAAAAATCACGGTACTTTTCTCCTTCATATTTAATGACTCCGGGATGTGTCTTTCCGATAATCAGAAACATAACATCCGGATTTTGGGAAATGATTGCAGGCAGAGCTTCTAAAGAGGTTTCAATATTTTTCCCAGCACCCAGTAAACCAAATGTTGAAAGTACCTTTTTATCTTTAAGTCCGTATTTTGTTTTCAGTGAAATTTTATCTATAAATGGAAGCAAATGGGTACCGTGGGGTATCACTTTAATTTTATCAGATGAAATATCATAATCATTGGTAAGGATATCCGCAGAAATACCGGTCATGACAATAATGGATTTTACGAAACTGCTGATTTCTTTTACTTTTTCTTTTAATTTGGGATCAGGTTTCGGCAGAACAGTGTGAAAAGTAATGATGAGGTCTTTCTGTAAATTTTGAAGGAAAAGGAGTAATCCGTCTTGGGTTTCGTTGAAAAATCCAAATTCATGCTGGAGCATAACCAGTTGAATCCTGTCATTTTTGTTGATTTTATCAGCCAGCTCCAAGTAAGATATGGCATCGGATGTATTTAAGCGATATGCTGGATCTGCTTCATATTGATAATGCTCATCCTCAGTTTCCATCGGGCAGGTAATGATGCTAAATGATTCTCTGAATTTTAACTTAAGGGATTGTATCAAATCCTGACAATAGGTTGCAATACCGCACACCTTAGGAGGAAAAGTACTTATAAAGATAATTTCAGGTTTATGATAAAATGTGTTTTTATTACTTTGTACAGATCGTCTTTTTGTCTTTTCCTCCACGTCTGATTTTATATTTTTATTCATGATGATATCTGTTTTAAAGTCTGACATCCTTTATTGAATAGTCAGTTATGGTGTGTACCATAGTAATTCTTTCAGTAATTCTGAAATACTTAAAGAAGCAACAGCAATTCTTTTGTCTGCTGCTCCATAGTAAACATGGAGTGTATCTCCTTCTACGATGGCTCCGGTAGGGAAGCAGACATTGTTTACTTCTCCTTTCTGCTCCCATTCTTCTTCGGGTTTGAAAAGAGGATAAGGAAGTCTTGAAATTTCCTTTTCGGGATTATCAAGATCCAGTAGGGCAGCACATGCGCTGTAAACATATCCTTCAATAGTATCATGTACGCCATGGTATATCAAAAGCCACCCATGCTCGGTTTCTATAGGGGGACATCCTCCGCCAATGTAGCTTACTTCATGCTCATATAGGGGAGATAATATGATATGATCTTTAAAGTGAAGGAAATAATCTTTCCAGAAATCAGGATTCAGATCTTCAATGTTTTTTATACCTACAATTTGAATATCGGGTCTTATGCGATGAAGAAAATAAAGCTTACCGTTAATCCTTCTTGGGAAAAATATCACATTTTTATCCCACAGGAAGACATCTTTATCCTTTGTAAGAGTAGGGGGGAGTTTGTTGAAACGTCTGTACTTTTCTGCTATTTCACCTTGTGACTCGGATAAAAATCTAAACTTGTTGTATGGAATTTTGGGAACAATTATGCCCTTTTTTTGCCATGACGTAAGATCCTCCGATACAGCAAGTGTTCCCAGTGCATTAATCCCGTCATAACTGGTATAGGTAAGATAAAACAAATGATCGATTTTTACGATTCTTGGATCTTCAACACCATGTTTTTCGTATTCAAACTCGGGAATGATCACCGGCTTGCTCAATCTTGTTTCTATGGTCTTATAATCTGATAATATACAGTATCCGATACTGGAGAAATTATTCTTTGCAAGAGCTCTGTAAAATAAATGTATTTTTCCGTTATCCTTAACAACTGCGGGGTTTAAAACACCTTCACTCTCAAAGTCTAAAGTCGTTTTTCTGAGTATAATTCCGTCTCGTTTTACAGATACCATTCAGTTTACGTTATTTCGGGCTTCTTGTTCCTTTCCTCTTCGTTTACTCATTTTATCCTCTCGTTTCTCTTTTGCGGATTTTGCGGGTGGAGTTTTATCTGATTTCTTTTTTCCGTCTTTTTCTTTTGACATTGTAATTTTTTTTATTACCTGTAAATTTCAATCATTAAAAAAGGAAAGCTTTGCAATTGTCTTTTAATTTGTTGTATAAATCATAGATATTTCCGATTTAATAGAGTAACTTTGAGTAAATGTCTGTTAATGAAATGATTGGCAGTATAAATAGTAAGGGGGATGAAGTTGTATATAAAATATATGGTAAGTTTGCGCTGCAAAATGGTTGTCCATCAGGAATTGGAAAGGCTGGGCATTAAAAATGCTATTGTAGATTTGGGAACTGTAGAATTATTGGATGATATCAGCGTTGAACTAAGACAAATTCTAAAAGAAAACTTACTTAAAACAGGGCTTGAGATATTAGATGATAAAAAAAGTATCCTGATAGAGAAAATAAAAAATGTAGTCATAGAAATGATTCATTATTCAGATGCACTCCCAAAAGAAAACTTCTCAGATTATATAAGTGAAAAATTAGGATATGATTATACCTACCTTGCGAACACCTTTTCTGAAGTGAAAGGAATGACCCTGCAACATTTTATCATTATTAATAAAGTGGAAAAGGTAAAAGAACTGCTGTTGTATGACGAACTGAATCTTACAGAAATCTCTTATAAACTCAATTACAGCAGTGTGGCTCATCTCTCTAACCAGTTTAAAAAGATCACGGGGCTTTCTCCTTCATTTTATAAGCAGTTGAAACAAAGGCGTCTTGGAAACCTGGAAGACTTATAAAAGTGGGATATATGTAAGATTATTCCAGATATATATAGTGTAGTCTATACTGAAACGGCCATCTTTGTAGTATAATAATCAGGAATTTATCAGATCCATTAAAGTTTATATCACTATAAATAATGCAAATTTTAGACTGGAAAATATAGCGAGCAGTTGAAAGTATACATCGTACATAATGCTTGTCTCTGGTATTAGAAAACATTGTAGTAAAAAAGACTGGGGAAAACGAATATACACCATGATAAAATTAATAGACTTACGGATTCTCAACTTTAATAATGAGCTTATTAAAATCTCTATAAAATAGGTAAATCTGTTTTCAGAAGGTTTTAATTAATTAAGGATAGGAACCTCTGGTTTCTGTCCTTTTTAATCCTATTGATATATAATACATTTCATCAACTGAATCCAAAAAAAAATCTGTTTGAACATTCATGAGTAACCACCATGTTTATATATAAAACAGACTTTCTTATTATCACCTTAACACTAACAGTCATGAAAACAATACATCTTTTTCAATTTAAGAATTCCATTTCCCGAAAACCTCCCTTTTTTAAGGAAGAATGCAGATTAGATAATTTAAATGATTTAATGGCTTATGATCTTATGAACACTGAAAAAGTGACTGAGTTCATTATTGAGGTTCATGATGATTTTATTTTTGAGGATATGACCAGAGAAGATCTTTTATCAATGTGCAACAATGCCAAGGAAATGATTGAGCATTATTTTGTAACAACAATGAATGATTATGACGTTATCTGAACATTGATTTCAGTAGTGTAAAAAGCTTTTTATATTAACATTAAATATCAGATGCCATGAAATTTCAGCAAAGTTTACTTGATTATATCAGTACTTCACTCATTACAATGAATGAAACGGTTTCTATAGCAGAAAGTGTAACCTCGGGATTAATACAGCTGGCTTTTTCCCAGATGCCTAATGCAAAACTGTTTTACAAAGGAGGAATAACGACTTTTACGGTACCTGAAAAAGTTAATTTTTTAGGTATCAACAGGATTGAAGTTGAGGAAAATGGCTTTGAAACCCAAAAAATGGCAAATACAATGGCTGTAAAGGTCGCCGAGTCATTTGTAACAGATTGGGGAATTGCTTCTACTGGGTATGCGTCATCTGTAAGAAATTCAGGCTTTAAAGTGTATTCATTTTGCTCATTTAGCTATAAAGGCGAGATTGTTCTTTCGAAACGTATAGAACTTCATGATAAGACTTATGCATTAGATTCGCAGTTGTATTATACTGAATTCATTTTAGGGTGTTATAAAAGTGCGCTTAACCAAATATTAATTTAAAATTTAGTTCTGCTGACGTTTTTCCATTAAGAGGCTTTTTGACTCGCCCTAAATGTGGGAGAATGTAAATCGTCAGCAAAAAGTAGACAGTATTTAGTATAAAAGTTAAGGAGTGTTTTCAAAAAAGAATTACATTTAATTATGGAAACACCTAAAAAGAAAAGTTCCGAAAAATTCGTAAAAGACATCCGTAAAAATACCAGACGGATCTTCACAGCCGAGCAGAAAATTTTAATCGTTATGGAAGGACTTCGTGCAGAAACTTCTGTAGCAGAGCTTTGTCGAGAGCATAATATTGCCCAATCTCAGTTTTATTCTTGGAACAAAGAATTTATGGAAGCCGGTAAAAAACGGCTCAATGGTGATGTTGTTAGAGAAGCCACGAGTGATGAAGTGTCGGATTTGAAGAAAGAGAATGCCCGCTTGAAGGAAATGGTTGCCGATTTGGTTTTGCGCTATGACATCGTAAAAAAAAGCTTGGACATGCTGGATTAACCCATAAATACAGAAAGTTTATGAGACTATCAGCAGGAGAAAAGTATGAAATTATTCAAGGCGTAACCACAAGTGAAATTGGTGTTAAACGAACCTTGGAGAGCTTTGGGATTGCAAGAAGTACTTTCTACAAATGGCATCAGAAATACCTTGAAAATGGTTACGATGGCTTGGAGACATCCAATAGAAGATCTAAAAGACAGTGGAACAGTATTCCGGAAGAACAAAAAGATTTGGTGGTAGAAATCGCTTTGGAACATACAGAACTTTCCTCAAGAGAATTGGCACACAAAATTACTGATGAACAAGGTGTTTTCATCTCAGAATCCAGTGTTTACAGGATTTTGAAGCAACGGGATTTAATCCCTGCGCCGAATCATTTTCTTTTTTCAGCAGCAAATGAATTTAAGGATAGAACAGAATTTGTGCATCAAATGTGGCAGACAGACTTCACTTATTTTAAAGTGATTGGCTGGGGTTGGTACTACCTAAGCACTGTTTTAGATGATTACAGCAGGTATATCATCCACTGGGAGCTATGCGATTCGATGAAAGCTGAAGATGTGAAAAGAACAGTAAATACAGCGATTGAAAAAGCAAAACTAAAGTCTAAAGCCAAACCAAAATTACTTTCAGATAATGGTTCCTGTTACGTATCAAACGAGCTCAGAACATACCTGAAAGACGATTTAAAGATGAAGCAGGTTCACGGAAAACCGATGCATCCGCAAACTCAGGGCAAAATTGAACGATACCATAGAACGATGAAAAATGTGGTTAAACTCAATCATTTTTACCATCCCGAAGAACTAGTGGAAGCCTTGAAAAATTTGTAGAAAACTACAACAACAAGCGATATCACGAATCTTTGAAAAACCTTCCTCCAGCGGATGTTTACTTCGGAAGATCTGAGCAGATTTTGGAAAAAAGAAGACAAATAAAATCAGATTCAATCCGAAAAAGAAGACAATTGTATTTTCAACAGAAATTAATAAATTTATAAACCTAAATACTCCTTAAGGACTTATTACAAAATGTCCAATTTAGTTTGAAGACTTACACTCAGCTGCATATATTAGAAAAAGTGTTAAACTACTACTGTTACGCTGTCTAATGGAGTACCGATTCAAAGCGTGAGCAAGATGCTTGGCCATACCAATATAAAACTACACAACAATATGCTAGGATTTTAGATCAAAAAGTGAGCGATGATATTTTGAGTTTAAGAAGTAGACTTCAGGAAGAAAACAAATAAATGCTTTCATGCTTGATAATTATGTAATCCATATTATTAGACTCAAGGAATTTTTTCTCGATTTTATTAATATGTCTATGGTAATAGTTAGGAAAAGCATATCAAAAAAAAATATTTTTTTTCTCTTTTTTTGAAAATGCTTGTAGATACCTATTAATAGGGCGATCACTATGTTGATAAAAAATATTCTAAAGACTATCGATGTAAATTTTGATTATTTCATTATTTTTTCAATTCGATAGACCATACTGATTTTTAATTCTTTGTAAGTTAAAAATATATCTGCCACCTTTAGTTTCTTCCTTAGACTAATTTCTTTTACAACTTGCACTTCGCCAATAATTTTCTCATAAAGTATTAAATTAATTGAGTCTCAAAAACGATACTATATTTAAAAAAAGAAACAGTAAAACAATTGAGCTTTGGTATTCATAGATAACATGAAACATTTTACAACACTCATAGAATGCATTCGGCTATACAAAATTTAATAATAAGAGAGCGTCAAAATTTAATGCAAATAATATATGATAGTAATGACACACTATTAGCTAATTATAAATAATGATAAAATATCTTTGCAAACCCTAACTCTGAGTCATCCCATCATAAAAAGGTATTGAACGTATTGCAGAAACTTATTACACTTACAATTTTAAAGCTTCTCAATTTTCAAATTTATTAATGCTGCTTTCCGATTCCCAAAACAATTATTAATTTTAATCATGCCCAAAACTGTAATCTATACCTACCATACATCACTACAAAGAGGTAAGTGGAATTGTATAGCAAATAATTAGAAAGATATTGATTAATAATAATGTTAAAACTATGATAATATGGATTTTCTTAACATATATAATTAATAAAACTACAAATGATTGATAGATATAGATCACAATTTTTTCAACACTTGCTCCAAATAAATGATTAAAATTCAAATCCAACATGTTTGTTGATTCTTTATAAAATATTCTTATAAAGAATATAATACCAGTTAACATTATTACAGTTACTTTAAGTTTCATATGATAATTTATTCGAAAGTTTTTGTTCCAAAATCTTGATCTATTTAAAAACAATATCTGGAGCAGATTTAATTTTAATACTTATAACGATATCTAAAATTGCAATTATTCTTTTTCTTTTGATAGCACAGACTTTACATAGTGCTTTAATAGTTAATCTTTTCGATTGAAACAATATTAATTCAATATTTCTTCATTCCAAAATCGGAGACCAGTTTTCGACCAGTGTAGAAATCTATTATTAAAATCATCACCGGTCACAAATGTTTTACCCTCTTTGAAAAAAATCCATTTTGATAAATCAAAAATAATATAAATAGCTGAATTAAACTTTAATCAAAAAATAATTTATCATAAATAAACACCTGTGTGCTAATGCTCCTCAAAACGTAGAACATTTCCATAATATTATTATGAAAACTTTAAACTTTTTATCAACTTTATCCTTTTTATTTATCATTGGACTTCACGAAAATACTACTTGGATACTTATTTTTTCTTCAAAGTTTGGATGGGAAAACTTTTTTGTTTTAATATTAACCGTAAGTACTTTAATAGTATTTATAACACATGATAAATTTCGAGATCGTTAGTTGCAATTATTTTGCTTTATTAATTTCAATAATATTTATTAGTGGTATTTACAAATGCTGAGAATATACATCGAGTAAATATGTATTTTATTCTAATATCTTAATATTTATTATTAGCTCAGAAATAATATTATTCAAAAGTTATACAAATTTGCAGATGTTCAAAGAAAAAAAATGTGACTAGTTTTAAGATGTTTAAAGCTATTAATTAACTCAATGATCAGGACAATGATCTTCCCGGATTTATATTGATTTCATTCTTTTAGCAGGTGGCTGTTAAATGTTTAATGTTTTTTGTAAGTTGGTTAGCGTTATTAAATTTAAAACTTAATTATGAAGATTAAAGGTTATGCTTTAGCAGCATTTTCGGCTTTTTCTTATGGGTTAATACCATGAAATAATAATCATTGAATAAAAATGCCCGAACAGCTAACAAGGGTTTTGCCGTAACGGGGCGAAACTGCGAAGTTTAACGGTAATTCTTTGGTTGGACGTTTGTGCAAAATTGAAGATTTGTGCTTCGACTTCCACCATCGCAAAGTCACGAAACGTTAGCAGAAATTTTAGAAAAATACTTATCAAAAAGCAAATATGGGTTTTAAAAGTAATATATTAAAAAACACTACAATATCAGAGTGGAAAAAACGGTCAAATTGACCAGTGTTTTTCGGAGTAAATTGACCACTAATTTCGGATCAAACTGACCACCAAATTCCAGTCCAAATTGACCACCCTTCATTTGGTATAAGATATTACTGA